>Ga0193752_1000312_pt1 | contig 51207 bp, 41 predicted proteins | sample H1c1metaG_FD_144924 | JGI IMG/M metagenome (GOLD analysis project Ga0193752, IMG submission 144924) | Soil microbial communities from a riparian zone of the East river system, Colorado, United States - H1c1 | ecosystem: Environmental > Terrestrial > Soil > Riparian zone | place: USA: East River...
CTATACACACCGTTACCGCCCGATGCAGTTACTGAAGCTGTTCCTGTGCACAAACCAAAACAGTTCACGTTAGCTGATGTTGATGTAACACTCAGCGGTGTTGATGCGTTGCAGTTAAGTACAATAGGAGCGCACGCCGACATGTTGATGGACGATGCGTAACCCGGGCCGCATACAATCACTTCGCCACCGATATTTACGCTCACGTCATATACAGCGCCACTGGTTACTGCGGTAGATAATTGGTTGAGGTTCGCATCGTACTTGACTACCTGGTTGATGGAGCCACAATATACATTGCCGCAATCGTCGATGTCCAGTCCGCTGTTGTTCGGCGAATTTCCGAAAGGAGAAGTATTGGCAGAGCCGCCGGGAATCGGTGCTGTTCCCACAATGGCTCCGTTCGCAATAGCACGTTTATTAACCGTAGTTCCATTTTGCGTGTAAATAAATGAAGCCACGCAGCGGATCGAATTGATTCCCTGGTTGGTTACACCATACCCGCACGTTCCGTATGAAAACGCATACCCGCTGGTCGATTTCCAGCTCAGTGCAAGCGCCGGTGTAACACAACCTACAGAATCCAGCGTAAGAAAATAATAGTTTCCGTTTGGTGCGGCAGCGATGGTTTTTACTTCTTTGATATTAATTCCGGCGACCCAACCTACGGCAACGAAACCAAGTACTGCGCCACTCGCGAGATTGATATTCATCACGGCCCCGCGGTAGTTATTGATTGCAAACGGGCTCGGCGCACGCATGCCGCCAACTACCAGTTGCGTTTCATCGCAATTGAATGTGAGATGCCAGTATTCAAACAGTGGGCCGAATAACCCGTTTGGATTGTTGAACCAAACCTGTGCACCGGCCGTGCTTACTTTTACAATCTGCCCGTTTGAACCGGAAGTACAAAATGATTCACCGGCCTGGTTCACCACAAAACTTCCTACCCAGAAATTGGCCGTGTCCCATGCGGTGTTGAACGTCCACTGCAATGTTCCTGCGGAATTGTATTTGCGCAAACGCATTGGCGAGTCACCACCGTACAGGTAAACGTTTCCGGCACCATCGTGTTCACACTCCCAGATCTTATTCGAGTTTCCGTAAGCCGGATTCACTGTCCATGGATCGACCAGTACGGTTTTGGAATGATCGTATTTTCCGAGGTTGAACGTAACGATTGAATTGTTCAGCTTGTACGAAGAAGCGATAATCGCTGATTTGTTTCCGGCGTAATGCGTTACCGGTGCGTGATCGGTAATATTTCCGAACTGCGTTGGAATAAGCAGGTTTCCGCTGGGATCAATGGTCATGTTATCCACATCGGTGTATTGCATTTGTACTTTGGAAATATCAGCGCCCGGATGAAGAATGATTGTGTACTTAAATCCTTCAACCGGGTGAATGATGTATTCAATATCAATACCGGGATACACCCCAAAATACGTGAGTTTCTTATACCCGCGGATGTTGCTGGTATTTATCCACGCACCGGAAAAATCTTTGGTCGAGTAGCTGTGAAGGTCCATCGCTTCTTCTTCGGCCTTCACGGTTACGTTTGTATTGGAACCGATCCAGCGCATGTGCACCACGTCCTGTTTGAAATTCACGCGATTGGTTTTGCACTTCGTGCCGGTACGCATTTCTTCCGCTTTTTCTTCTTCAGTTTTCTTGCGTTTGTTCATGTCCACGAGACTGAACGTAACACCGGCTTTGGTGAAGAACACCCGCGTGTTACCGTCGTCAATGGCGTAAAGAATATCCGTGCTGGCGACTGATTTTCCGGGAATAGAAAATTGTCCTTTGTTTTCAATGAACGATTCATTGCTGTTCCATTGCGTGGTCCAGTTCGTTTTTTGCCCGAAAGCAATCGTGGCAAAACAATACATAAAGAAAACGACCAGGAATACAATCAGTTTCCTGTGTGTTGTGGTGAGTGTCATCAGCATTGGGTTCTCTAGGTTTAGCATTCCGTTAGGTGTGGGCTACCGGGCCAATCTTTTCTGGCGGTAATCAAATGTATTCCGCTAACCCGTTCCGGTCAACAATCCGCTGATAAAACCATAAAAACCATGAGGCTTCAGAAATTGACTCCATTTAATCGTTTTCATCTTTCATTAGTATAATAAAGGCCAAATTTCTATTTTAGTCGATGTTATTATAAGGCGTCAGAATTATGAAATCATCCCCCGAACTTCACCAGCTTATTCGTTCTTTGTCCATGAACGAAAAGCGTCATTTCAGGTTGCTGTCGCAAAGACACTCCCTGAAAGGAGGCAACAGTTACCTCGATTTGTTCGATGCTATGCTGGTGCAGGAGGAATACGACGAGAAGGCGCTCAAGAAAAATCTCGATAAAGCAGGCAAGCTCCGGTTCGCGGCGGAGAAGAATTACCTCAACGGGCTGGTGGTTGACTCGCTGATCCATTTCCACCGTTCGCGTCCATCGATTTCAGTGTACCAGAAGCTCATTTCCATTGACGTGCTGTATGAGAAAAAAATGTTCAAGTCTTGTCTCAAACAGGCGCGCAAGGGAAAAGCGGAAACACTGAAACTGGAGAAATTATTTCCGGCGCTTTCATTTATCCGCTGGGAGGCAGCCCTGCTGACAGTAACCGGCGGATGGCATGAACTGGATGCGGTGATTGACGAAGAGCGCGTGGCCATTGCAACGCTCGACGTTCAGGCGACAATCATGCAGTTGTCGTTCCGGCTGAGAAGTTTGTTGTCGTCGGCGAAAATGAGACAGGATGACCTGAAAAATCTCATTGCTGAAATGAACAAAGTGATGAAGCAGGCGGAGAAGGATAAAACGCGTACGTTCCTCACGATCTACTATTATCATTCTGCGCTTGCGATGAAGGCAGCGTACCTCGAGAATCATGAAGACCGTAAATTGAGTTACGGCCTTATTCATGATCATCTCGAAACGCATCCGTGGTTTGTGCCGGATATCCCGCACATCTACAACAACAACATGAACAATATCGTAAACGCCTGCATTTTCCTTGGCCAGTACGATGAGGCCATGTCGTGGATAGCGAAACAACGCAGCTTCATGGCGCGGATTAAAATGAAGAATGAAGCGATGCTGGCGCGGATCTTCCTGAATACGCATGAAAATGAGATCCTGATCTATTCGCGGAAACAGGATTACCGGAAAGGCATTCCGCTGGTAAAATCGGTGGAGCAGGGGCTCCGGAAGTTTGGCGAATACTACCAGGGCGAACAATACGATGTGATTCTTTCGCTGGCGATCCTATTGTTCGGTGGAAAAGATCTTCGCGGCGCGGCACGTTGGTTAAACCGGATTGCTTCGGTGCGCACTGCTGTACAGCTCAGGCCGGAGGTCCTGGTGACGGCAAAATTGCTTCTGCTCGTCATTCATTACCAGAACAAGGAGCATAACCTCGGCTACCAGCTGAAATCCACGCAGCGGTGGCTCACCAAATCAGACGTGTTTCATTCTGCAGACACAGTCATCCGTTTTATGGAAGCCATGCTCGACAAGGTTTCTCCGAAGGAAAAGAAGATCCGTTGCATCACGGCGTGGAACGCATTCCGCAAAGCGCAGGAAGATCCCAATGAAAAATTACTTGCGAAGTATTTTGACTTTGGGGCGTGGATGAAAAAGACGGCGGAGCTGCGATCACCGACCCCGTGATTTAAAATAACCACAGAAGTGCGCGAAAATTTTCGCCTGCGGCAGCAAGGAATTTCTTTTTTATATCCCTTGAACGAAGTGAAAGGACACGAGATTAATTCCTTGCTGCCGCAGGCGATTTTTCTGTTCTTTCCTCAGTGAACCTCAGTGAACCTCTGTGAACCTCTGTGAAATTTCCTCTGTGTATTCTCTGTGGTTATTTTGGCCTAGTCCGTAACAACGATGCGTCGCGTACTGATCATTTTCCCTTCTTCACTGTACAGGTTCACAAAGTACACACCGGCGCTCATGCCGTTGCGGTGAATAACTGTTGTTGATGAAGTAGGTTGAATGGTTTGAACCCTTCTTCCGGTAATATCCGTGATGCCAATGGAAACCGATGACGCTTCAACACCTTCCCCGAGAACCAACGTCGTTGATTCGTTGAATGGAACAGGATAAATGTCGAATGCAGCGTACTCTGTTTCTTCAATTCCATTCGGCAGGACATTCAACACGTACGTTGTGGTGTCGCTCGAAACGCAATTGGTTGCAATAAGCGTTACAGTATAAGTGCCGGCGTTCGCGTACACGTGCGATGGATTCTGAAGTGTCGATGTGCTGAGGTCCCCGAAATTCCAGAACCAGGAAGTTGGTGAGTTCAGCGACTGGTCCGTAAACTGAACAGGGGTCAATGCCGGTGGAACGGTTGGTGCGTAACTGAAGCTTGCCGCCGGAGCAATTCCAACTGCAACGGAAGTCCATGTCAATTCAAAGCCCGGACGTATAACACTGAAATCAGACTGGAACACAATGTAGAATGCCCCGCTCGTTGAATACTGGTTGGGAGGAAGCATCGTGCCCGAATATGAACCCAGCAACGGCGCTGCTGCACTTGTTCCGTCGTAGATGTAGAGATAATCCCAACCCTGTTCCAGGTCGAACGATGTGAACACAATCATGAGGCTGTCTGCACAACCCGGATCAATCAGGAAGGAACAGTTTTCATTGTCCACATAATCACCGGTTGGTCCGCCTGAATCAAATAACGTTCCCGACAGTGAGGTCATCGCAGCTGCCTGGCAGATATTGGCCGCGTTCACTACGTTGATGTATTGTATCTGCGTGAGACTGTCTGTTCCGAATGCATTCACCGCAACAAGTTTTACAGGATATAATCCCGCTGTATTGTACTGGATCGCTTGTGGATTCTGAACGGCAGATGTTCCCGGTAATGCACCGGTGAATGTCCATGTCCAGCCCGTTGGCGCATGCAAAGTCAGATCCTGGAAGTTCACGGTTCCACCTGCAACAACAGTTGTAATGTTGGAGGTGAAATTGACATTCGGTGCTTGTGTATTCGGAATGAAATACACCATGTAATCTTCCACTTGCCCGTGCTGCGGTGTATAACAACCACCCGTAATGACATTGGTGTTTACATCAGAAATCACGCGCATGCGTAACCGTGTATTCAGTGTTGTTGCAGCTGAAGTATTCACCCAACCGGTATGCACACCGGCAACGCTTCCGAAATCCTGGTACACGCGCTCGTTGGTGTTATTGAATATTCCGTCGTTGTTGTAATCAATGAATACAGAAATTGCTTCATCGGCGCCTACAGCGCTTGGGTTGGTGTTCACCGTCAGCTGGTAAGGATCGCCGGCAACGAGCAACGAAGAATCGGCGCAGGTAAAGTCACTGTAGTTGTCGATACCGTCGTTCGATGTCCAGTTGATGGTGTTGAACTGCACAAACGTAATTCCGTTGCCGCAACAGTAGTTCGTTGTCTGCGGATTGCAGGATGCCGGAACAGGTCCGGGAACGTTGTTTACAGTTACTGCGGCGTTGATGAGGAGTGTATCTGCACCCACGCAATTTCCAGCGCCGGTCGCAATAAGCGTTACGTTATAAATACCGGCATTTGCATAGGTATGCGAAGGCGATTGAAGTGTAGAGAAGTTTCCGTCGCCGAAATCCCAATCCCATGCGGTGGCGTTCCAGCCGGTGTTTACAAAATTAACGTTGGCCGGAGCAGAACAGCTTACTGATGGAATAACCATGAAATCGGCGGTGACAATTCCGCTGAATGGATTTCCAATGCCTACAGCGTACCACGCATTTGAAGTCTGGATCTGTTCGTTGGAACATTGTCCGTAAAGATCGACTGCCGATTGTTCACCATACAATCCTGCATCTGCGAATGTAGAATTGGGAGTGAGGTAAACGGTCAGACTGCGGTAAGCAATACTGGTGGCATTGATCATTGGGATGGATGTGACATTGAAATTATTTCCGATGTCGTTCGTTCCTGAGCCGCCGTTGCACAGCAGGTAGAACCAGTGATTCTGAATTCCACTGTCGTAGTGTACAATGTCTCCGTTATTGAACCAGAGTCCACCGTAGGTATCCGCACATTGGAATAGATTTGGATTCGCCATACTGCGGAAAGGTGTTCCGGTTCCGGTAGGCATAACAATCTGGTCGCCGATCAGCCATGAAGCCACCGAAGGATTCGCATCCCAGCGGATGGCCGCGCCAAAAACGTCGGCGTAAGATTCGTTCAATGCACCGGATTCGCCAGCGTAAATAAGTCCTGCGGAAAATTCAACCACGCCGTGCGTGATTTCATGTCCAACGATCTCGATCGAGGTCAAAGGAAAGTAATTGTTTACATCACCATCGCCGTACGCGCTGTATGTTCCGTTCCAGAATGCATTCACGTAAAGACCGTCATGCGCCTGGAGGTCCACGAGCATGTTTGCATTATCAGGTCCTTGTCTTCCGAAATTATTGAAGTAGTAATCGTAAGTCTTTTCGGCTGCGTAATGTGCATCAGTAGCGTAATCATCATAGGCTGCGGTGCTCGTCCAGAAATTATCCGAATCGGCAATTTCTACAGGGCCGGGAGCATGCGTATGGATTCCACCTCCGCGACCTGATTCATATAAACGATATTGACCCACGGCGACACTGTCGGTCGTAATTCCCTGTAAACCGTTGTGCGGGCATTGTGCAGTGCCAGGAACATCAGAATCTGTAATACGGTTACGTTCACCAACAATTTTTCCACTCGTAACGCTTACATAATACCACATGCGTTTCTGCGGAACATTTGACCAGGCGTCTACTTTGTAGGTTGCATGATATTTTCCGGAAGCATCGCGGAAAATCATCTGCGTGGTTGGTGCCATTGGGTACGCAGTCATCATCTGTGTCGACTGGAGTGCGGCGTATGCTGTTTGCTCGGCCGTTTGCTGAGAAACTGCGGCGTTAGTAGATGTACTGATTGGCGAATAATATTCTCCGTTAGCCGAAACAATTCTTCCTCCAATGGTGTGGACATAAAATACGCCGTCTTCAACGCCGATGCCATTATAGGTTTGGCGGAAACGATAGTGGATCCAGCCGATCTGATCCGGTTCGGTTGCATACAACTCAAAGCTGGTGGCGTTATCACATTTCAGCAGTCCTTTGAGGTAAGTAACGAGGTCACCAACCGCAGGCTGCGCGTCGGCGCGGTAGCGAACAAACTGAAGCGTGTTGCGCTGGTCATTGATCACAATCCGGTCTGCACCGTTGACCTGTACTGAAGCTGCATCGCCCTGGAATGTTCGTGCAGAGAGTAGTGAACACAGCAGTATGGCCGAAAGAAAGAAAAGTTTTTTCATGAGAAGAATTTGCTTGCTTAAATGTAGGGGAAACAGGGTAGGAATCAAAGTAGAATTGATGGAATCTTACGTCTTCGAAGGGGAAGTTCAAAAGTTAAATAGTTTCTGGTTTCCGCGAACCAGAAACTATTTAAACCTTTTTTTAACTCCCCTGACTGCTACCGCCGTCCACGGATCCTCCGGCCAGGAATGTTTGAGGTAACGGGCGCGCAATTCTTTGCGGACTTCAGCATACGTGGTGTTCCAGAAACTGCGTAAATCCTGTGTTACCTGCACGGGACGGTATGCCGGCGAAAGCAAATGGATCATTAATTTAATTTTTCCGCGGGCGATGACAGGTGTATCGGCCATACCGAAAAGTTCCTGCAAACGCACAGGTAAAATGGGCGGAGCCTGATGCTCCTGGTATTCGATTTTGATCCATGATCCGCTGGGAACTTCAAGTTTGGACGGAGCCAGTTTTTCGAGTTCCTGCTGTTGCTCCCACGACAATAATGCAGTGAGAATTTCCACGAGATTCAGTTTCTGAAAATCACCTTTGCGGCGAATGCGTGCAGTGAGATACGGAGCCAGCCATGTTTCCGGCGATTCAAGCAGATGTTCCCGCGAAAAATCGGGCCAGTTTGATTCCGGGAAACAGGAATGCAACAGGGCAATGCGTCGCTGTAATTGTACAGCTTCATCGTTCCAATCGAGCAACGATTCGCCGTCCTGTTTCACGGCCTCGAGCAAAATTGGAATCAGTTCTTCATCCGGAATATTCTGGATTTGCTTGAACCCAGTGACAATATCACCAATGCATTTTTCTTTGCGGGCGATGAGTTCACCACTGGCGCTATCCCAAACCACGCGTATTTTTTCTTTCGCGAGATGCTGAACGTCTTCTTTATCGAGCGGTGCCGCCATGAAAATTTTTGCACCTTGTTGTGTGAGATGCAAATGTGCCGCAACAATCCACTCTTCGTGTGTGAGCGGATCATGTTCAGGCAAATTCGCTTTGCGTCCGTTAGCCAAACGGTATTGTGTTCCGGATTGACGAAAAGCAATACGCTCTGGATACGCAGCAGCGAGCAGGCTTCCAACTACAAACGGATTGAACCGCGCGCCGGTGTTTTTTGCACCCAGCACATTGCGCCAGTATTTCGCGAGATGCTCAATGCGTTCGTAACGGAAACGATCGCCATTCACGCGTTCCTTCCGGCGGTATTTGGCAAGCTCTTCACAGCGTAAAGAGAGATCGCTCCCGTGGTGGTTGCCCATGGGATCGCGTTCATCAAGCAGTGCTGCAATGTCGCAGGCGAGTTCTGCTTGCTGCGTTTTTTTTCCTTCGAGCAGCATGTGTGCAATACGCGGATGTGCCGGAAGCGCAAGCAACTCTTTGCCGTGTGCGGTGATCCTGTGATTCTCAATCGCGCCCAACGCTTCGAGCAATTGTTTGGCCTGTTCCACCGCAGGAACCGGCGGCGCAGTGATCCACGTGAGCGAGTGAACATCTGCGTATCCCCATTTGAAAAGGTTCAGCAGGAGGGGAGACAAATCGGCATCGAGGATTTCTGCACGCCGCGAAGGCTGGAGGTGCAACTGAATTGTTTCCGTCCACAGGCGATAGCATTGCCCGGGACCTAATCTTCCTGCGCGTCCTGCACGCTGGTCGGCAGTATCTTTTGTGACGCGTATTGTGACCAGCTTGTCCAAACCGGTTTCCGGATCGAAGCGTGGCACGCGTGAATAACCGCAATCGACTACCGTCGAAATTCCTTCAATGGTGAGCGATGTTTCTGCAATGGAAGTGGACAAAACAATTTTCCGCAAACCGTGACGGTTCGGTTGTAACGCTTCTTCCTGTTCCGCGAATGAAAGATCGCCGTACAACGGATGGATCATACAACCGGTTGCGCGCGCTTCCAGTTCGTCTTGCGTACGTTTGATTTCGCCGGCACCGGGAAGAAACACAAGGATGTCGCCTTTCGTTTCGGTGAGTGCACGCGTTACGAGTTCGGTCACGTTCGCATGTAAGGGGCGCGCCGCATTTTCCGCGGTGTAATTTAGGGTAATAGGAAATTGTCTTCCTTCGCTGGAAACAACCGGGGCATTTCCGAGAAGTGCGGAAAGCGCAGCCGTGTCGAGTGTCGCCGACATGATGAGAATTTTCAGATCGGGACGAACGATGTTGCGGATCTCCAACGCGAGCGTCAGTGCAAAATCGGCATGAAGATTCCGTTCGTGAAATTCATCGAATATGAGCAGGCCAACGTCATTGAGTGTTTCGTCCTGCTGCATACGCCGGGCAAGCAGTCCTTCCGTAACGACTTCAAGTTTTGTTTTTGCAGAAACTTTCCGCTCGAAGCGGATGCTATAACCTACGGTCTCACCGGTTTCTTCCTGCAAGGATGCAGCCATGCGGGCAGAAACAGAACGCGCAGCCAAGCGCCGTGGTTCCAGCATGACAATTTTTTTGTCGCCCAACCAGGGTTCATTCAACAATTCCAAGGGAAGCACAGTACTTTTTCCGGCACCGGGAGGAGCGTGCAGGATGAGGATATCGTGTTCACGGAATTTCGCCCTGACTTCGGGGATTACATCGTGGATGGGAAGGTGCGTGGACACAGCGCAAAGATACACTGCCTTCGTCACACCTCGGTCCCGTTTCGTCATCCCTCGGCTCCGCTCGGTCTGACAAGTAGCTTCGATCAAGATTCGTGTTGCGAGACGTGGAGACTCGTGATATATAGAAAACTCTTCTATTGTCCGAAGGACTCCTTCGGAGAAACCGCTTGTCAGACCGAGCGCAGCGAGGTGTGACGTATCGGAGCCGGACTGTGCATCAGCAAATCAGCACATCAATAATCAGGATATTAACTTCCGTACTTCGCCACGAGATCGTTGATCCTGTTCTGCCATCCCTTGAGAAACTTCTGGTTTTGCGGACGTGCTGCAACAATGTCATCGAGGAATTTGAATCGTCTTTGAACGATCAGGTCAAATAGTTTTTTTTGGTCAACCGCATTGAGTGCTGCAACGCTTAGTTTTCCGAATGCGCCATCGGCTGCGATCGTGCTTCCGAAATTGTCGATGAGAAGTTGCTGCGTAATTTTTGACGGCGTTTTTGTTCCGCTGGTCCACACCCAATCGACCAGCAAGTTGGCTACAGATTGTGAGTTGATCTGGTCGCCCATGATCCGGTCCCAAAACAGTTTTTTGAAAATCGCCGTCCAGTCGTCATCAGACATGGCCATAAACCGGTCATGCGTATCACCGAAAACGGATTTCCAGGTGTTGTAGGTAATTCCTTTCCGTGTTTCACCACCGGCATCATCAGGATCATTACCGTATTCCCCTTCCCATTTTTTGATGAAGGGAACAATTTGCGTGCAGTCAGCCATAGCTACATGTTAACCGGAAATATTTAGTGAGCCTTGGCAGGTGCAGGTTCCGCTTTGCTGCCATCTCTTTCCCGTTCCTTGCGGAGATGGTAAGCCGGATTTCCAGTGCGGTTATCTTCCGGCCACGCACTAATGTCTGTGTGCGGACTCGAGTCGACCATATTCGCCGGAGGTCCGTTCGTGTCGTTTTCCCACGTGCGGCCATCGTGGCAGCTGGCAAAAGCGAGCGTAAGTGGCAATGCGAGGAGTAAGTTTTTCATGGGTGTGGTTTAGGTATGGACTAAATATACCAAATCCTGTAATGCATCGGTTTAATTTTTAGTCACAGATTACGCTGATTAATAGGCAGTGTCTCAGTTTGAGTTAAAGTCGGCTGATCAATCACCGCAATATTTTTTTGCCGCGAATTACACGAATTACGCCAATGCATAATTAGCGTAATTCGCGGCAAAATTTAATCCTTTTCTTTTGAAAAACACTGTACAGTTAACTGCTATGCTACTCAATTCGCAGCGTAGAAAGTTGTTCGAAACAGATTTGGTAATTTAGTGCGCTATGCGAAACTGTTTACTTCTGCTTTTCCTTTTTGTGGGGCTTGGTCTCCACGCCCAGACCGACACACTCGAATTATCTGGAAGCCTGGGCAGGCTTTTGTTTGGCTCGACCACCATCAAAGACGCTCCTGCTATAATTGGGAAACCGAAATCGAAGGACAAGCCTTACGACGAGACCACGACCACCGTGGGCACTGATTCGGTGACGGGAACATTCTACAGTACACAGGAGTTCAATCACCGCATGTACATCGATTCATTGAAAACTATTTTCCAGTTTTCATCGCGTGATACGAATTACCAGGAAATGAGAACGCTCATGAGTATGGAACTCTACTCAAACTGCAAAGCGAAAATGAATGGTTCGATTTCAGTGGACAAGTCGAAACGGACAGACGTGAAAAAAGTTTTTGGTGCTCCGGATTCGAACGGAACTCCGGGATCTCGATTTATCTCCGACCGGTATCGCCTGTTTGTAAACAACGCCTGGTGTTCGGTGGAATTCTTTTACGATGGCGGAGGAACACTGAGAACGGTGTTTATCCGGAAAATGTGATTGGGTTCACAAAGATCATTGACGGTGAGCGATGTCCCCGGAGAAAGGGGTAATTGATTTCCCGAAAGACATCGCCACCTGAATTGCCGCCCGTTGAATTATTTTTTCAGCTTGTCCTGTGTTTCTTCGGCCATGCTGAGGTGATGTTGCAGGGTCAATAGCTTTGCGCTGGCCCAGCTTTTCATCTCTCCTTCATTTCCTTTATCTGCCTGTTCCTGGAACAGATCGACCGCGTTCTTGTGATCCTTCACCATCAGGTCCACGTACGCCTCATCGAAATCTTTGCCTGATTTTTTCGCAAGGTCGTTGTACCTGTCGCGCGTATCCACACTCATGCTGTCGGGAAGGGTGATGTTCTTTTCCCGCGCCAGTGCTTTCAACTCACTATTGATCGCAGCGTGGTCCTTCTGCATGGAAGCAGCGAACGTTTTTACATCCATGTTCGCTGTTCTTCCGATGGCCAGTTCGGCAGCCGCAACTTCAAACATTCCGGCATCGGCAGCTTTCACGGCGAAGTCCGCATCTTTTTCAATATTGTCATTATTGAATTTGACGTCGTTACTTTCTTCAGCGGCTTCTGTGCTGTCTTCGGGTTTGTTTTCATTGTTGTCGCACGATGCAAAGGCGCAGAGTACAAGGAGGCCAATCATATAGGTTTTCATAACTGTTTATTTTTGATCAGTGTGTAATTGTATTGTTTCTACAAAATCATTTGCGGACGAAATCCAAAACATGTGCCATGCTGTTTTCATTGGAGAAAGCGCCGGAGGACGAAGTATTTCGTGTGGAAATAATTGCGCAAAGGGGGAATGAATTTCATGGCGGGTCCCCGGCGGTAAAAACAGTATTCCCGTCAATGTGTAACTTTGCGCATGGCCGGAACAAAAAAATATGAGCTCGAGTTGCTGGAGAATGAATACCGGGATCTGACAACCAACAGTAATCTCGATTCGGCCGCGCGCATGCGGACCATCCTGGCGCATATCCGGTACGACCTGGCCAATGAACTGGAAGTGCACATGCAGTACCAGCAGGGTTTGGACGAGCCTATCCTGATGCGGATTTTGCGAACAGAAAAAGACCTTGACCGTTGGGTGGAGCAGCGGTTTGTGCGGCTTGCGGAGTTTTGAGTAATGGCCACTAAGGCTCTAAGGCTCAAAGAAGCACGAAGGAGTTATTTCACCTGATGCATGCTTAGTGGAACTTGATGCCTTTGCGTCTTAGTGGTAAAAAAACGCTCTTTTTTCATTTTTTACCCAATTATTGGGATTTTCAGAGAAACCCGTATCTTTGCAGCCACAAAATCGGTTATGAAACCTTGGGTGCGAATCCCAGCGGGATCAGAACCTGGAAGTGAAAACTGGTTATGTAGCTCAACTGGATAGAGCACCTCACTACGGATGAGGAGGTTTGGGGTTCGAATCCCTACATGACCACAGGAATTAAACGACGTCGGTATCGACGTCGTTTTCTGTTTAATGCAGAGGGTAATCAAACGAACGCTGTGTTTATGAAATTCCTTTTCCGCGAATACTCCCTCATCCCACGTTCAATCCTGCTGATCATTCTTGCAGAATTTTTCATCCAGTTCGTGAACGCATCGTTCATGAACCTCCAACCACTGTACATGAAAGTGGAGGGCTATTCCGATCCGGAAATTGCAAACATCATCTCCTGGAGATTCGCCGGAGTACTTCTGCTCGCGTTACCACTAGGTTTCTGGATCAAAGGCAAACCTGTCCGCAATTTGTTTTACGCTTCGTCCATTGGTGTTCCGCTGTTCGGGTTGCTCATTATTCTGTGCACGCATTTCAAATCGCACGATGCACTGGTGGTTACTCAGTTTTTCTGGGGCGCTTCGTTTACGTTCATGCAGATTCCGATTCTGCCGTACATTCTCCGGAATTCTCCACTGGAAACACAGACTTCCGCAATTGCACTGAGTTATTCGACCTGGAGTTTTGCGGGAATTGTCAGCGCCGTTTTGGTATGGGTATTGAACAGCGCCGATCCCGTTTGGTTCTCAGAACGGAACATGCTCATCGGAATTACGGCTTTGTCCTTTGCGGGAATATTTTGTGTCCGCGCAGCGCGAATGAAAGAGAATACAAACCAGGAGGCGCACGAAAGCAAGGATACGAAGTACGACTGGTCGCTGATCGCCAAGGCGTTGATTCCGGCATTGGTCATTGCCACGGGAGCTGGACTGACGATCCCGTTCATCAACCTGTTTTTTTCTGGTGTGCATCACTTGTCGACCGGCACCATTTCGCTTTGGAATTTTGTGGCGGCTTTGCTGGTTGCATTCGCAGCTTTACTTGTACCGCGCATCAAGAAAAGTATCGGTTACAAAATGGCGATTCCACTGACGCAATCGTTCGCGGTGATTTCGCTGGTGCTCCTGGCCACCACGGAATGGTACACGCATCTTTCCGCGGCAGCAGCTATTGCAATCGGCTGTTATCTGCTGCGTCAGCCCTTGATGAATCTTGCCGGACCGATGACTTCCGAGATCGGTATGAAATACGTTGGAAAGAAAAACCAGGAAATGACGAGTGCATTAACTGCCGCGATCTGGTCGGGAAGCTGGTTCATCGGTGGACGGTTTATTGTCGGATCACTGCTCGGTACCGGCTGGCCGTACGTGAGCATATTCCTGATTACGGCTGCACTATACGCTGCGGGTGTGATTCTTTACGTGATGCTGATTGCCTCGTACAACAAACGTGTTGCTTCGGGAGCAATTACGGAAGAGTAATTCCCATCACGCACACGTCATCGAGTTGTTCGTGATGGCCTTTCCAGGTACTGAAATATTCCATCGTCATGCGATCTTGGTCTTCCATGCTCACAGCAGAAATGGAACGGATGAATTCGCGGAAGCCTTTCAGCTTTAATTTCTTTCCACGTATTCCACCAAACTGGTCGGGATATCCATCGGAAAATAAATAAAGACGGTCGCCACTTTTCGCATTCACTTTTTGCGTGGTGAATGTCTTTCCCTCGACCAGATATTCTCCGATCGGAAGTTTGTCGGGTTTGAGTTCGGTCAGTTCGCCGTTACAGATCAAAAACACCGGTCGGTTTGCGCTGGCAATTAAAATTTCGCCCGATTGTTTGTCAATCTGCAGCAACGAAATATCCATACCATCGGAAGAATTCGTCACGCCGGAACCCATGTTCAGCGCTGATGCAATTTTTTCATCCAGCAAAGTGAGAATAGCGCCCGGATCAACTGCACGCGGATCGTTGATCACCAGGTTAAGACAATCAATCCCAACAATGCTCACCAGCGCACCGGGAACACCATGACCGGTACAATCGGCGAGGGCCAATGTAATGCGTGTTTCGTTTTCATGCAGCCAGTAAAAATCACCGCTCACAATATCGCGGGGCTGGTTGAACACAAAGCTATCAGGGAATGCTTTTTTCAAACGCCACGGAGAGGGCAGGAGTGCGTTCTGAATTTTCAATGCGTAATTGATGCTGTCCGTGATCGAACGGTTTTTCTCTTCGATCACCCGGTGCTGTTCCGTGATTTTCAGGTAAGCCTGCCGCAGCGCTTTATTCTTTTCCTTATGAACTTTATTTTCTTCCTGGAGTTTTTCAACGCGGTAGGCGAACTGCATATCCTGCATCGCACGGGTGTCGTTCTCTTTCCGGATTTCCTGGCTTAACTCAATGTACTGCTTGTAAAACCGGGAAGCGTTTTCAAATTCGCCCGATTGTTCGGCACATTTCGCACGCAGATCAAAAATTGCAGGCAATTCCGCTTTGTACTTTTTATCAAGGGCAATTTTTTCAGCCGTGTCGAGACATTCCTGAACAACCGCGAAGTTTTTAGTCCGCAGGTGAATCTTTGCGATAAAAACATACGCAACCTGTTCAATGATATAGTACGAAGTCGATTTCGCGAGTGCGATTGCCCGGACAAAATAATCATGCGCCTTTTCGAAGTTGCCCATGAAATATTCGGTTTCACCCAGGTTGTGGATCACAATGGTTTTCGTCCGCTCACTGATGGAGGAAAACTCGAGACAAAGATTGAAATACTCAAGCGCTTTGTCGTGATTGCCCAGCGAGTTGTATGAATCGCCAATGTTGCTCAGCGTGGAAATTTCTCCCTGTTCATCACCGCCTTTTCTGCGGTACGACAAACAGGTGAGATTCGTTTGCAGGCGGTTTTCGAATTCACCGAGAAAATTGTACGCGGCGCCGAGGTTGTTCAGGCATTTCGCCGACCAGGCATAATCTTCAATCGATTCGAAATACTGAAGCGCTTCCAGGCAAACCTGTAAGGCCTTGTGGTAATTCCCGTGCGACTGGTATGAACGTGAAAGTAATTCTTTGGCTTTGTTGATGCTGGTGACATCTGTCGATGCTTCACATTGCTCCAGCAGTTCCTGTGCTTTGGTAAATCCTGCGCGCGGATCTTCCTGGAGCACCTTTTCGGTTTCCTGGAATTGCTGATCAAAGTTGATGGTTGAGACTACACCCGACATACTCTTACAAGATAGGAACTTCGCGGCCAGGTGGAATCGCGGTTCTTCAAAACGCAAATAAGAGCGGACGAACACGGTTCTGGCTCAGTTCAATTCCGGGTGCGGGTATTTTCAGGAAGCCAAATGTGTTGAACAACGTGCGAAGTACCGGCGAACGTGTTTTGATTTTTCGCAGATCAATGTCGAAAGAAAGATAGTACTGCCGGTAGCGCTGGATCGTAATTTCATTTCCCTGCGCGTTCGTCATTGGTGGATTGAAATGTCCGCCGGTCATACCATTGGCGCCGTAACCTACTGCGATGTTCAGCCACTGCGGAAATTTTGTTTGCGCATTCATGAACGAAGCAATGTTGAACGAGAGCCAGTACGTTTGCCCGTTGTAATCTTTGATCAATTGTTCAACGTACGATGTTCCGAGCAGCTCGGGGCGATACGGCGCATAACCCGAACGACGAAATCCAAATTTCGGTTGAATGCGTTGTTCGTGCCAGATCAATTGTTGTGAAATGAACAATGCACTTCCTGAAGCGTTCGCAAGCATGTCGCCGGTGGAAAATCCCCAGCCTTCGGAATGTCCATCCATAATTTCGATTGCAGATTGATACGCAAAACCGGTAAGTCCTCCGATCCATACGGCTTTTTTATGCTTCACGCCGCACCAGGTTAACAATGAAAAACTGATTTGTCCCGTGGTGTACGCCGTTTGCATGTGACCAATTTTGTCCATGCCCAGCCATTCGCGGTTGTCGTTGAACGTATGAAATTTCGTGCGCGGATAATCCTTGTACCACAATTGATTCAATGCGATCAATGAACCAACGCTCAATACGGTTTCAGTTCCGGCGACGAGCAGGAAACGTTTTTTGTTAAACGGACGCTCCGTGATGATTAAAGGTGGAGGAGCCGGATGCCGCAAATACAATTTGACGTGGGTAATTTTTCCGGCCTCAACGGTAACATCAACTATTGAATCTTGTCCGTAGCGGTAATCCTGGCAAAAGACTTTGTAAGGTCCGGCGGTCAGCGATCTGATCTGAAAAATTCCGTCAGAATCTGTCTGCGCGGCCATTGTGCCCGGCATTACGCGAACCAGGCAATAAGAGACAGGTTCGTTTGTATTCTGATCGAATACAATCCCTCTTATTTCTCCGGTGGAATTATTGTTTGCACAACAAATCTGGCCAGCGAGAATGATTACCAGGAGCAGTACCGACCTCATTCTGTAAATATACCAAAACAGAAACTCCCGTGCCGGGGAACTGGCGCGGGAGTTATCGCTGTGCAAAAGAAGGCTCAATTTACTAATGCACAACCGACATTCTGCGTGTAATTACTGTTTCACCAGTAGTAACGGTAACAAAATACATTCCAGCCGCATAGTTTTCAGTGCTGATCACCTGCGTGTGCGTTCCCGCTGCAAGCTGTCCGTTGTTCGAAATACTTTCAACGCGGTTTCCGAGTGCATCAAATACTTCGATCGTTACTTCCGATGCGGCCGTTAAAGTGAAAGACAGGTTGGTCTTTTCGTTTGCCGGATTCGGAAAGCAATTCACCGAAGCTGCATCAATCGCGTGATCATCAATTCCGTTTGCCGGATTATAATTGATGTTCCCTGCAAGCAAACCGGCATTGTCGTTTTCGTCGGCTTCGGTTACCTCTTCACCGGAATCAACCCAGATACCCAGGCGGTACGTTCCCGCAGGAATTCCCGGTGTGTCGTTGATGTCGATATCCCAGTTCGAAATCGTGATCAGGGAATTTCCGGAAAGACTGGAAATGTTTTGTGTACCGATGATCCAGAAGTTGGTTGTCGCCTGGTCGTACAGGTACATCGCAACATCAAAAGAAAACGCGCTGCTGTTGTCGTTGTTGAGCACGTCAACGGTAATGTCTGTGATAATTCCATCTGACCCGGGAGGATTGTATGAATAATTGATTCCCGGCGCGAGGTCCTGTGCTGCAAGATGCATTCCACCGCCAATAAAGGCTGCTGCGAGTAGTAGTTGTTTCATTTTCATGATTTAGTTTGTTTTAGTTATGCAAACGTAATTGCATCAATCCTGCCGTGTTGTGAACTCATGAACGCAAACCGACAGATAAGCGGTTTTCTGAAATCCGGAAATCGCTGAAACGCTGTGGTGGAAAGGATTTGGGGAGATTGACGTATGAATTCACACCAGTTTGTTTTTTGCCACGAAGTCTCTAAGGCTCTAAGTCCCACCAAGGACATTTCTTTGTGTTTCTTAGAGCCTTTGTGTCTTGGTGGCAAAAAAAGCAATTAACTATCTTTAGAACCGCTTATGACCAAAGACTCCCGCGAGAAACAGGTTTTCCTTATTGTCCTTGTTGCAGCACTAGGCTACTTCGTAGATATCTACGACCTGCTTTTGTTTGGTGTTGAACGAAAATCATCGCTGAATGAAATTCTTCCTTTGGAGTTTGGACCGTTATCAGAGTACTGGCTCGCGAAGCTGAACAATGCGTTTGGCAAAGAACTGCTCAACTGGCAAATGGGCGGAATGCTGGTCGGTGGAATTTTCTGGGGAATTCTTGGGGATAAAAAGGGACGACTTTCCGTATTGTTCGGGTCTATTCTCGTTTATTCCATTGCCAATATTCTTAACGGACTTGTACAAACCACAGACCAGTACGCTATCCTGCGTTTCATTTCAGGCTTTGGCCTCGCTGGAGAATTAGGAGCAGGAATTACGCTGGTGAGTGAAACGATGTCGAAAGAACGTCGCGGAATCGGAACCATGATTGTGGCCACTGTGGGTGTGTTTGGTGCGGTTGTTGCCGGATTTATGGGAGACGTTATCGAGAACTGGAGAAATTCCTTCTTCATCGGTGGCGTAATGGGTTTAGCGCTTTTAGTGATGCGGATCGGTGTATACGAATCGGGAATGTTCAATCACATCAAACAAGAGAAGGTGACGCGTGGAAATTTCTTCCTGCTGTTCAGCACGCGGGAACGGATCCGGAAATACCTCAGCATTATTTTCGTTACGGTTCCGGTGTGGTACGTGATGGGTACACTCGTTTTGTTCTCACCGGAATTAAGTCAATTGCTTGGACTGCCCAAAGATTCCATCTCGGCCGGACGTTCGATTATGTTTGCATATGCAGGTATTACCGTTGGTGACCTCGCATCCGGGATGATCAGTCATCTTCTGAAAAGCAGGAAAAAAGCGCTCGCATTATTTCTCGGGTTAACGATCATTGGCATTGCCTTGTATTTCACCATTGGCGGAACATCTGTGAATGTGTTTTACGGTGTAGTTACGTTCATCGGGTTCGCAACGGGTTATTGGGCCGTGTTCATGAGTACTGCGAGCGAATTGTTTGGAACAAACATCAGGGCAACGGCCACAACAACAGCACCGAACTTTGTACGCGCATCAACCATTCTGATTTCCTGGTTGCTTACGCTGGCCGCGATGGTATTCCCGGATAAAATTACGGCGACCATTGCGGTGGGTGCGTTTGTACTCATCATTGCGTGTATTGCGCTGTGGAAGCTGGACGAAACATTTGGCAAGGACTTAGATTATACAGAGAAATGAGCGGACTGACAGTTGTGATAGGTGCATCAGAAAATCCATCGCGTTATGCGAACATGGCTGTACGTTCATTGAAGATGCATGGAGAGGAAGTTGCTGCAGTAGGATTGAAAGACGGCGAAATTTACGGAGTGAAGATCCACGGAGATAAACCACATTTTGATGCTGTGGAAACGATCACGCTGTACGTAGGCCCGCAGAATCAGCCGGCCTGGTACGATTATATTCTTTCGCTCAAACCGAGACGGATCATTCTCAATCCGGGCACGGAAAATTCCGAACTGGAAGATCTTTGCCGGAAAAACGGAATTGAAGTGGTGGAGGCGTGTACGCTGGTGATGCTTTCGATTGGTAATTATTAAGATCGTTGGTATAGCGCTAACGCTTTTTTGCCACAGATGCGCAGATTACGCAGATTTTTAAAATTAAGAATTCAATTATTTTAATCTGCGTAATCTGCGAATCTGTGGCGACGCATCCGCCGCGGCGGATGCTACAACGATTTTTCGCACAGCAACTATCGTGATTCGTCAATCGCTTCAACAATCGTTTTGCACGCATCTTCCAGCACATCCTCCGGAATATTCAGTGGCGGTGCAATGCGGATCGCGTGATCACAAAACAGGAACCAGTCGATGATCACGCCTTTGGCCAATGCAGCATCAATGATTTTTTTGATCTGGTCAAAGTTGTCGAATACAATCGCGAGCATCAGTCCCTTTCCGCGAATCTCCCTGATCGTAGGATGAACCAATATCCGGCGGATAATTTTTTCTTTGTCCGCAGCCTGCCCGTGCAATTTTTCTGCGATGATGGTTTCTATGGTTGCTAACGAAGCGGCGCAACTTACGGGATGACCGCCAAATGTAGTGCTGTGTCCAAGTACCGGGTGATGCGTGAGCGCATTCATGTTTTCCCGCGATGAAACAAATGCGCCGATCGGCATTCCGCCTCCCATTCCTTTCGCGAAGACGATCACATCCGGAACAGCACCGCTTGCTTCAAATCCAAACAGGTTTCCTGTACGGCCGAACCCGGTTTGCACTTCATCAAAAATGAGAAAGGTCTTTGTTTCCGTACACCGCTTACGCAATGCAATCATGAATTCATTGGAAGGCACAACAGCACCAGCTTCGGCCTGCAGAGGCTCAACGATAACGCATGCAGTTTCCGTTGTAATTTCCTGCAGTTGGCTGCTTACGTTATAGTCAAGCAAACGCGTTCCGGGAATCAATGGGCGAAAAGAATTTTTGAAGAATTCACTTCCCATGATGCTCAATGCGCCCTGTGTACTTCCATGATACGCATTGCGAAACGAAATTACTTCGTACCGACCAGTGACGCGCTTCGCGAGTTTCATGGCACCTTCAATGGCTTCTGCACCGGAATTGGTGAAGAACACAGCATCCAGGTTCGCCGGCAAAAGAGATGTGATTTTCTCAGCCAGTTTCACTTGCGGCGATTGGATGTATTCGCCATACACCATCAGGTGCATGTACTTGTCGATCTGCGCTTTTGTTGCTTCCACCACTTTCGGGTGACAATGCCCGACATTGCTTACCGAAATTCCGGAAATGAGATCAATGTATTTTTCGCCGTTCGGCCCAAAAAGAAAAACACCTTCGGCCCGCTCAATTTCAATGCCGATAGGGGAAGGGCTGGTTTGTGCGACGTGCCTGAGGAAGAGTTCGCGGTTGGTGGACATGGTGCAAATATAGCGACGATTTGAACTAAACTATTTTTCACCGCGGAGGCGCGGAGTAAGTAACCCAACGTGAAGCATGCAGTGGGCGCGAAGGACATACTCTGCGATCATTGCTTGCTTCGATTAAGAAGCACCTCCGCGTCTCCGCGGTAAATTTTTAAATCGCACATCGTACACCGAAAATCGTAAATTCGTACATGCTCTACACCATTCTGAAAACACTCTTCAGAATCACCTTCCGCTTTTTCTTCCGGAAAGTATTCCGCACCAATCCTGAACGGTTTCCGCTTACAGGTCCGCTCATTATTTGTGCCAATCACCCGGGTGCTTTTCTCGATCCCATCGTCATTGCAGCGAGCAGTAAACGGCGCATTTATTTCCTGGCCAAAGCCGCTGTTTTCAAAGGAAAATTTGCGAAATGGTTGCTGCCGAAATTCAACATGATTCCGATTTACCGGAAGCAGGATGATCCTTCGCAGATGCACAAGAATGACGAAACCTTCGCAAAGTGTTATGAGCATCTTCTTGCCGGCGATGCGATTCTCATTTTTCCGGAAGGCGTAAGTGCGACAGAGCGCAAATTGAGAGAACTGAAAACAGGTGCCGCGCGGATTGCATTGGGTGCAAGCGCCGCAAGCGGGTTCAAAACAGAAGTGAAGATCATCTGCCTCGGAATCAATTACGATGATCCGCACCTGTTTCGCCAGGATGTGCTGGTGAATTATAGCGAACCTATTTCAACGAGAGATTATGAAGCAGCGTACGCAGAAAATCAGATCGAAGCGGCGCGTCTTCTGACAGATGAAATAAGAACACGCCTGGAAGGCGGGTTGATTCACATCGACGAGGAAGAAGCGGAAAAAATTACGCGGCAGGTTGAAAAACTGTATCGCTCGGAAATTGTAGGAGACAAGATCAATTCCACTCCGCTGAAGAACCGCGAAATGGAAATGATCCGCAATATTTCTGTTGCGGCGAAATATTACATGCGCACAGACCGCACCAAAGTAAGCAGCGTGATCAATAAAATCCGCAGCTATTACTGGAAGCTCGACGAACTCGGTTTCAGTGACCGCCTGATGAGAACCGGGCGGAAAGAAGGAAGCCGGTACTATTACTGGCTGGGAGAATTGGCACTGATTATTTTCGGGTTCCCGCTTTTTATGTATGGCGCTACGGTGAATTACGTCCCGTTCTTTCTGGCTTCGTGGCTGTCGAGACACATTGTTAAGTCACGCGATTTCTTCGGCGCGGTAGGTGTGGCCAGCGGCATGCTTCTTTTCCTCATCTGGTACAGTGCGCTCACGGTAATACTCGTTCAGGCCGATCTCAAATGGTGGATGGTACTTCTCGCAATTGCTTCGTGGATTCCGTCCGGGTTGTGGGCCTGGTATTACAGCCGCTCCATTCACTACATCAGTAACCGGTGGAAATATGTGAGCGTGTTCCGCAATCGTAAAGAAATGCTGAACGATATTCTCACGCAACGCAAAGAGATCATTGCCGAGTTTGAGAAAATTGCGGAAGGACTTCGTGCAGAAGGAGTGATTCCCGAAGTTCAGAATCCTATCTCTTGATCGCGTAGATCAGGATATCGTTCACCGTACTGATCCCGATTTCCACTTCGTCTTCGACCTTGAATTGTGCGGCAACATCAGCGGGTACGTTTATCTTCTGGTTGGAGATAAACAACGTTTTCCCATCCATGCCGTGAATTTTTCCACGGATCACTTTCTTCTTCCACGCGTTTGAAGCCTTCGTGTGCTGAATCACTTTATTGACGAATAACCGGGCAGGAAGAATAGCGCCGATCACCACAATCACGTTGATCACTTCACGCAGGCCGTCGCGGTTCAGCTTCCATTCCACCCAATGCACATTGATGTAAATGGCCACGCTGGTGAGTACGACAAAAGGAACAATGTACACCAGCAACCCTTTTTTGATTCCGGCCATAGTGAGCGCGGTAAGCTGCTTGCGTTCTTCGGTATTCAGGTCTTCGAGGGAAACAACTGGTTTCATGGTGAAAGCAAAAGTACGGATTTAACTATAGACGCAAAGCCGCAAAGCGCGCGAAGTAAGGCGCAAAGGTACGGTCACTGCGAGGCACGAAGCAGTCCTACCTTCGAAGATGAGACTGCTTCGTGCCTCGCAGTGACATTAAACTTCGCGGACTTTGCGCCTTTGCGTCTATCACTCCTTATCTTCGTAGAATATGAAGCGCATCACCATTGCCATTGATGGATATTCTTCATGCGGAAAAAGTACGCTGGCCAAGTCACTGGCGGCTAAACTCGGCTATAGTTACGTCGACTCCGGCGCCATGTACAGGGCCGTTACACTGTACGCTTTGCAACATGGAATCATCAAGGACGGTGCGTTTTCAGAAGCGGAAATTGTCCGTTCGCTCGATCAGATCATTTTGAGTTTTCAGTTCAATCCTTCAGCAGGAACATCCGAAACGTTTATGAACGGAATAAACATCGAGCGGGAAATCCGCCAGATGGATGTTTCCAGTTACGTGAGCCCGGTGAGTAAAATTCACGAGGTGCGTGTGATGATGGTAGCCCTGCAGCGGCAAATGGGTAAAAGCAAAGGCGTCGTTATGGACGGCCGTGATATTGGCACCAACGTTTTTCCTGACGCAGAACTGAAAATTTTTATGACCGCCGATCCGGACGTGCGTACGCAGCGCCGCCTGGATGAAATGAAAGCGAAAGGCATGAACATTTCGCGTGATGATGTGCGCCGCAACCTGATGGAACGCGATCACGAGGACACGCACCGGAAAGAAAATCCGCTGATCCAGGCACCTGATGCCATTGTGCTCGACAACAGCGACCTGTCGCGGGAAGAACAGCTCGGGTTTGTGCTCAGGCTGGTGCACGATCTGCATTTGCAGGATTAAATCCACAATTGGTCTTACTACGCCTTCGGCGTCCTGCCACAGATTCGCAGATTACGCAGATTTAAAAAATTATTATTCCTTTTAATCAATCAAAAAAATCTGCGAAATCTGCGAATCTGTGGCAAGTGGCCGAAGGCCCGGGTTACGATTCAGTTTTGTCGCGAAATAAGGGATTCAATACAATTATTTTGAACCTTTTCACCGGTAAAGTGTAATCAGAACATGAAGACTCCGTTTCTCTCTTTTTTTCTTTTTCTGACTGTCGCACTCTCCGCTCAAAAGGACAGCTGCGATTGTTTTAATCTTCGCCCGCTTCCGGACCATTTCTCATTGGGCGGACGTTTCGCTGTGTATACACAATACGAATCTGAAAAGGCGTTCACAGGAGTCTGCCGTACTTATTTCGTTGATCAGGCAAGCCAGACGCGGGACCTTGACCGCACGTTCATGTACGGGACATTTGTCCAGGGAGAAATGATCGGGTTTATCCAGTACAATGAGGACGGAGATACCACTTCATTTTACAAACGTGAAAGGCGGGACTCTATCATTGCCGAACACCGGCGCTACAATTACCGGACCGGTAAGCTGGAAGTACTTGAACGTTATTACTACAGCGGCCGTGAGAAAAAAATGAGATCGTACGTGTACGATGAACGTGGAATTCTCCGTATCGAAAGCAATTATTTTTTTCCGCGCAAAGGAGATTCCCTCAATTACTCCGGGTCATTCACAAATTACCGGGAAGACTCTCAACTGGGCAGCGATGGATTTTACAATTACCCGGTACAGGAAGGCCCTTACCTGGCATATGGAGGAGTGAACGGAGAACGCATCATCGTGAAGGGAGCGTATCACCACAATTACAAATCGGGAACGTGGACGATCTGGTATGATTCCGGCCAGCGAAAAAGTGAAGGCGCGTATTCTCAGTACAACTGGATGGATGGAAACTGGAAAGAATGGTACGGAAATGGCCAGTTGAAATCGGACATTGATTACCGGAATTCCAACCCGAACGGAAAGTGGAATGAGTGGTATGAGAACGGTCAGATGAAGTCGAACGGAATGTACGTGAACTTCAAGCGGGAGGGAGAGTTTGTGACCTGGTGGGAGAACGGAAAAATGAAGAGCAGGGACAAGTACAAGGAAGGAAACATTCTCGTTATGGAGTCCTGGCACAACAATGGTCAGTTGGCCAGTTCATCGCGTTATACACAAACGGGCCAGGCGTACGGAGAACATAAACACTGGTTTCCGAACGGTGTTCTGAGCGAAGAGCACATTTATGCAGATGGAAAACCAAACGGCCCGGCCAAGTGGTATTATCCGAATGGAAAGCTTATGCATATTATCGAATATGCCAACGGTCAACGCGTGCTGGAGAGGGAATATTATGAGAACGGTAAACTGAGATCGGAAGAGCACTACGCCAACCAGCAGAAAACCGGAAGATGGTTGTATTATACTCAAGCAGGAATTCCCGAGTGGCAGGAAAATTACGCGGCGAATCAACGCGAAGGCCCTGCTGTTTATTATTCACCGAATGGCGAAGTAAAGGCAGAGTTGAATTTTCACCAGGATGAATGGAACGGCTTGTGCAAATGGTATTATCCCGGAGGAAAACTCTGGCGCGAAGGAACGTACGAGAAAGGTATCCGGCATGGTTCGTTCAAAGAATGGAACGCGAAAGGCGGGTTGGTGTTTGACCAAACCTACGAGCAGGGTAAACCGATGACGAATCATATCCTCGCTGGATTTTACTCCCGGACAAGACTGGATTCTGTACGTAACACCTGCAGGCACGATGCAGATATTGTTGCCGGAGGATTAATCAACTCCCGCGATGGAAAATATCCCGACCTCTTCGCTTCGGAAGCGCTGAAGCAAAGAATTCACAAAGATCTCATAGCCATTGCGGCGTTCAGCATGTCGCAATTTGATTCGGCGCATTACGTGCACTTCGACAGCGCATCATCGGCCACACACATCTACCTCGATTATCCCCAGATGTACAACGGTGATAACGATACGCTGCCTGAATCGTGGCCCCGGCAGTTGGATACGTACATCGCTAACATGCATCTCGTTCCGGTAAAAGGTGAATATTACGGAGATGATAACGGCGGCATCCGTCACGGATTTACGTCCGACATGTTTTTCAACGGGAATACCTTCGACAGTATTCTGAAAAAACAGAATCCGCGTTTTGGCTGCGAATATTTTTCACCGTACAATGACATGGAGCGCTCACAGAAGACCCGGATCAGTGTGGAGATGACTGAACATTACGCGTGGTACACCTACAGGCTGTATACCGGACAGGAACATGAACGTTCGCCTGAATACATGGAATGGAAATTCGTGGTGTACACCGATGGCAGTGTCGAACTGCTTCGCTCCGGTCCGGGAACTTTTTCGTATGACTTCTATTAATAACGCGATCAATCGGACGCTTTTGTTCCGGCCACTTTTGCAATTATTGATCAATGCTTTGCAATAATTCGCAATCAATTACGTTGACACTTTATTGACATTCCACCAGCCAATTACTTTGTACGTTTGCAGTGTATTATTTCAGAATGAAGAATATATTCTCCCTGTTGCTGTTAAAATTTTTTCTGCAATCTTTTGGGTTGCAGCGCCGGGCGGCACAATGCAATTATCAACCGCAATACGTAAACCGGGGAATGTTCCCTTTCCCGGTAAGAGTTACCGGAAAATGATTGTTTCTAACAGAAGTACTGACCAGTTATAAGGCGCATTCGAGATTCATTCTTCTTCAACACAAAGGCTGTTCAATGGATGGGCAGCCTTTGTTATTGAAGGGTGTCAACGCATTTTGTGATTATCTGCCAGGCGGCGGAGATATCCGGAGAAAGCCACCCCGTTTCGCCATTGGTGGCAGGCTATTCCCGACCACCAGTCCTTAATTCCCGATAAACCATCAGTCCATCAATGAGTTATATTGCGTACCTTTGCGCCTTCAAACTCAAATATGTCAACATTTTCTGAATTAGGACTTCGTGCGGAAATAGCCCAGGCAGTGGCTGAAATGGGCTTCGAAACCCCAACTCCAATCCAATTACAAGCCATCCCTCTACTGCTTCAACGTGCTTCTGACCTCGTGGGTCTGGCGCAAACAGGAACCGGTAAAACCGCCGCTTTCGGTTTACCCGTGCTCGATTCACTCGACATGGATGATCGCACGCCGCAGGCTATTATTCTTTGCCCGACGCGCGAATTGTGCATCCAGATCGCCGGTGATATCAAAAATTACGCAAAGCATCTTAAAGGAATAAGTATCCTGCCGGTTTATGGCGGATCAAGCATCAGTCTTCAGATCAAAGAACTCAAGCGTGGCGTACACGTTATTGTGGGAACTCCCGGTCGTGTGAACGACATGATCGAGCGTGGTGCAATGAAACTCGGTGGTATCCGCACCGTGGTTCTGGATGAAGCCGACGAAATGCTCAACATGGGTTTCCGTGATGCAATTGATACTATTCTTGCAGAAACTCCGGAAACCAAATTAACATGGTTGTTCTCTGCAACAATGCCTGATGGCGTTGCCCGCATCGCGAAGAAATACATGAACGAACCGGCTACGGTTAGCATCAAAGGCACACAATTATCGAATGAGGCAATTGCCCATTTCTATACCGTTGTTCAGGCCCGCGACCGTTATCCTGCTTTGCGCCGTTTCATCGACGCGCATCCGGGGATGTACGGAATTGTTTTCTGCCGCACAAAAGCAGAAACCCAGGAAGTTGCCGATAAATTGGTGCGCGATGGTTATCCATCCGATTCACTTCACGGCGATCTTTCACAGGCGCAACGCGATTTCGTGATGAAGCGTTTCCGCAGTCGTATAATTACAGTTCTTGTTGCAACAGATGTAGCAGCGCGCGGGCTCGACGTGGATGACGTAACACACGTATTCCATTACCAGGCTCCGGATGAGCCGGAAAGTTATACGCACCGAAGCGGCCGTACCGGTCGTGCAGGCAAGAGCGGGATTTCGATCATGCTCATGCACGCCAAAGAACAAGGCAAGCTTCGCGATATCGAAAGAAGGACCGGTAAGAAATTAACTTACCTCCAGGTTCCTTCCGGCGATGACGCGATGAAAAACCAGGTGCTTGCATTTGCAAAACGCATCACCGATTTCCCTGAAGACAAGACGCTCGATACAAAATATCTCGAATTGATGGAGGAAGCGATGGAAGGCCTTACTCCGGGAGATGCTTTACGTCGTTTGGTTTCTATGCAAATGCAGAAAGCCATTGATCAGCTGAAGCAAAGTGACCTCAACGTATCTGTTAAAGGTGATAAGCCGCGTGAACGTCGCGAAATTGAAGGCGACCAGATCAACTGGTTTGTTTCTGTGGGCAGCATCGACGGACTTGATCCGAGCGGACTGTTGCGTATGTTCTGCGATGAATTAAAAGTTAACCGCGAACACATCGGACGTATCGACCTAAAAAATAATTTCTCATTCGTGCAGACGATTGCCCTTGACCAGAAAATGGTTGAAGACGCTTTCAAAGGCTTCTCATTCCAGGGGCGCGAAGTGCGCGTGAATGTATCTGAGAACACCGGTGGTGGATTCAGCGGTGGCGCAGGACGCAGCCGTGAACGCGGTGAAGGTGGTGGAGAGCGCAAAAGTTATGGTGGTGGAAGCGGTAGCGGAAGAAAATCGTTTGGTGAGAAGAAATCGTACGGTGGTGACCGCAAGTCATCATTCGGCGGCGAGAAAAAATCATACGGTAAATCGTACGGTGAGAAATCGCGTTCATTCGGTGATCGCCCGGCTACAAAATCATTCGGTGGAAAATCCGGCAAGCCTTCATTCGGTGATCGCAAACCAAAAGCAGCCGGCAGTTCCGACGGTGGCGACTGGAAAGCGCTGATGGGTGATACCGGCGGCGGAGATCGCAAGAAGAAGTTTGGGAAGAAGAAGTGGTAGGAGGAGAGTAGGTAGTAGATAAGTTGGCAGTAGGCAGTCGATTTCGACTATATCGTATAAATAGAAAATCCCGGGTCATTCGCTCCGGGATTTTTGTTTACTTGGCTACTGCCTACTGCCTACTTCTTTGACTTGCCTACTCGCCTACTTTTTTTGACTTACCTACTCGCCTACTTCTTTGACTCACCTACTTTATCGTCTTCACCATTCCCCACAACTTCTCCAGCACCACCGGATCGTGCGAATAACACCAGCAATGGATTTTCGCTTCGGTTCCCCGGTCAACAAAAACTTCGCGCTGGGTGTATTTCACAGTCGTGTATTCCGTCCACGTTACTGCATTTCCCATAAATGTTCCGGGATATGTTTTCTTCGAATACTCAATGGCAGGTGCTGCAGTATCCGGTCGCGGGCCGAAATAAATTCCGGCTTCACTTTCTCCCATCGCTGTATCAATAGGCTTGAAATAATATACGTCGAACGAACCGCCGGCCTGGTTTTCGATTTTATACCCATCGAGAAGAACAATCGAGTGACCGGTTGTACCGATGGGTGTTGTTTCTCCCTGCGTCTGTGGAGTTGTAACCGGTTCGTTGATCGTGGTTGGAGAACCGCATGAACACGCCAGGACTAAAGAAGTCAGAATCGCGGGAAGGAAAATTTTCATCACCAGTTCGAATTTTTACGAAGGTAATTGTCTGCCGAGAAACGTCCCCCACCGAGAAAGAAGATCGCAACGTACAGCAACAGGTAGCCCAATGCGCCTTCACGATCGGAAAGCGGGTCGCCGGAGTGCGCGAACACAGCAGCTACAAACATGCAGATGATCAACGGAATTGTTGCAGCACGCGTGTACAGTCCGAAGACAATAAAAAACGTACAGAACACTTCAGCAAAAACCGTGAGGGCAAGTGAGCCCGTGCTTCCGATTCCGATCGGGTCTGCGAACGTCAACGATTTATCACTGAAGTTGACCATCTTGCCCCAACCGTGGAACAACATCATGGCGGCGCTGATGCGCAATGCGAGAGAGGCGAAATTTCTGCCGTGATCGGCCTGGAGGAATTTTATTTGCATGGGTTGTTTGCTTATTTACTTCTTACGAATTCGTTTTCCCGGGTGTTGCTTCACATGGACAATACAGTAAACCACAATTGTATTATCCGACAATTCATACATGATGAGATAAGGAAATCGGAGCAGACGTCCCTGTCTCATGCTTTTCCTGTACACGGCTCCCGTAGATGGATAATTGGCCAAATGCTCAAGAAACTCTTCCCACTCGCTCAAGAATTCCTCACCTAATCCGTCGCGCTCTTCCTGATACCAGCTATAAATTGCTTCAAGGTCCGTTAAAGCCCCATCGCGGATTATTAGTCTGGTCATTACTTTTTCTTAATTCGGCGGCGTAACTCAACTTTTGCCTCTTCCACAGTATACGATTTACCTTTCCCCATTTTGTATTCTTTGTAGCGCTTTTCGAGCATAGCCTCGTTGTCCGGTGACAGTGGCACAATAGCATTGTATTCCTTCAGCATCGCATGGATCATTTTAAGAATAGATTCATCGACCTGGTCGATATAATTGTGAACGGCTTCGCGCATTTTATCCTGCTTCATACCAAAAATCTTTAAACTAAATTTAGAGATTACCCGCCAGCTTTGCAATTACTTCTTCATTCGTCTTAGTATCAGAAAAATAAGAAAGCAATTTCTGAAGCACGCGGTCCACCACACTATCCGGGCAACTTGCACCGCTCGTGAGAACAATTTTTACCGGCTCTTTTTTCGGAAGCCAATTGTTTGTCTCCTTCAATTGGTGCGTGTGAAGATCAAAATGCCGGATCACCTCGTCCGACAGAATTTCAGTTTCGTCTTTGATGAAGTAAGTCTGAAATTTCCGCTCACACAATTCCACAATGTGTGAAGTGTTTGAACTGTTGTAGCCGCCAACAACTACGGCAAGATCAGCTTCCTGTTCAAGCAAGCCGTAAGTAGCATCCTGGTTTTCATTCGTGGCGTAGCACAACGTATCGCGCGTGTCGGCAAAATGGCTTTTGATTTCGGCTTCACCGAATTTATCCTTCATCACCTGCTTGAAGTAATCCGCAATTTCCTGCGTCTCACTGGCGAGCATGGTGGTCTGGTTGATCACGCCAACGCGCGAAAGATCTTTCAGCGGATCAAAATTTCCGCTCGCGCGGTTACCGAAGAGGCGTTGAAATTCGTCCAGGGAAATTTCTTCGCGGATAAATGCACCAACCTGTCGCGCTTCATCGATGTCCTTCACCACCAGCACCGGACTTTCATCGACACTGTGTGAAAACGTTGCACGCGTTTCTTCGTGGTTCGGTTTGCCGTGAATGATGATCGTGTAATCGCCTTTGCCAAGTTGCACCGATTTCTTCCACACGCGCTCCACAAACGGACACGTTGTGTTGTAATGCTGCGGTTCAATTCCGGCTGCACGCAAACGTGTTTCAATTTCCAGCGTTGTGCCAAAAGCAGGAATGATCACGATGTCATCCGGTTTCAGTGTTTCCCAGGGAATGATCTGGTTGCCGGACGTATCCATCAGGAACTGTACACCGCGTGAAACTAAATCGTTGTTCACTTCCGGGTTGTGGATCATCTGGCTGAGCAGGAAAATACGTTTGCCGGGATTTTCATCGATCGCACGGAAAGAAATTTCCACTGCATTTTCTACGCCATAACAAAAACCAAAATGCCGCGCGATGTAAATCACCACCGGACCGAAATCGAGTGTAGTAGGGGAGTTGTTGCCTTTCTTGGGATCTTCCGCTTTGCGAATGGCTTTTATCCTCGAGATGATCGGGCTGCGGTAGAATTCGGGTATGTTGAATGATTTCATTCTTAGATCGTCCCTCGCAAATCGTAATTCGTAAATGTTACAGCCCGTACTTATCAATCAAAAACACCAGCCCCGCCATTGCGCCTGCACCCAAATGCAGCTCGCGGCGATTCACCGCTGTGAACACATCAATCTCCGTGTGGTGGTAATCGAAATACCGCTGACTGTCGGGAGATAAACCAAATAGTGGTGTTCCCAGTTCTTTCAGCGGACCGATATCAGCACCGCCGCCGGATTCTGTGAAATCGTAAACACCGTAAGGAAAAAACAGCGGACTCCATGTGCGCACTTTGGTTTTTTGTTCTTCAGGCATGTCGAGTGAGAAACCGCGCGGAGAAAATCCGCCTGCGTCTGATTCAATCGCGGCAACATGAGTCACCTTTTTTTCTTTGGCATATTCGAAATACGCATCTGCACCGCCGCCGCCGTTTTCTTCATTCATCCAGAGCACGCAGCGGATCGTATTTTTCGGTTTCATGTTCAGTGCTTTGAAAAGACGAAGCACTTCAATGCCCTGTACGCAACCGGCGCCATCATCGTGCGCACCATCACCCAGATCCCACGCGTCGAGATGTCCGCCAAAACAAATAACCTTTTCCGGGTGTTCTGTTCCGCGGATCTCGCCAATTACGTTGTGCGATTTCGCATCAGCAAACCATTGGCAGTTCATCTTCATGTGGAAACTGGTTTTGCCGCCCGCCTTGATCTGCTTGCTTAATATTTCTGCGTCAACGGTTGAAATTGCCGCCGACGGAATTGTTGCTTTCAGCGAATCCATACGCATCACGCCGGTATGCGGAAACGTATCGAGTGAATTGGTCATCGAACGGACAAGCACACCAACTGCTCCGTATGTTTCGGCCAGGTGCGGGCCGGCCCAGCGGTAACCCACTGCTTCGCCATACGCATCGAACGTTGAAACCTTGGTTTCGTCAAACGGGTGATTGAAAAAAACAATGCGGCCTTCGATTTTTTTCTTCCCCAGCTTATTGAGTTCTTCGAAATCATTAACCTCGATCACATCGGCAGTAATTCCATTGCCACCGGTTCCAACAGAACCACCAAGCGCGCAAATGTTCATCTCTATCGAACGTGTTCCAACAACCATTTCACCTTGTTCCGGAGCCCCGCGTTCCCAGTGTGGTACGGTGCATTCCTGCAGCCACACAGAATCAAGTCCCATGCCTTGCATGATCTTGAACATACAAGTCACTGCGTCACCGGCGCCTTTCGAACCACTCAAACGTTTCGGTGCGGTGGTGCAAAGAGTATTCAGGTTTTCGTACGCTTTTCCGTTCGTGAGCGCTTCATTGAAAATTTTCCGGAATACAACGGAGTCCGGATCGCTGGGTTTCACAATAACCTGGTCTGACTGGCCACGGAATGAGGAAACGGCAACAACTGCTGCAGCGAGGAAAATGAAGAGAAAGTATGATTTTTTCATAGGGAGGTGTGGAATGTAAAATTACTAAAAAAGACCTGAGAACGGCGAACCGGGAGGCAACCGTCATTGCGAACGTAATGAAATGGAGTGAAGCAATCCCATCATCGGAGAACGATGGGACTGCTTCGTTCTTCGCAGTGACGATCGCCTCCCGGTTCGCAGTTCTCAGAAATTCTGATTGAAATCATACCAATCTCTCTTCCGGGTCAGCTTCATGTCCTGGAGCACTGCCGATTTCACGTTGATGGTGATGTTGTAACTCTGCCGGAACCCGAATGGAATCCAGTTGAATTGCAATTCCCAGCAATGCAGGTCGCGGTATACGTTGAGCGAGGTGTATGCAAATTGTTTCTGCGTGAAATCATAGTTGCTGTCGAAACCAACTTTCCATTTGGGCGTAACATTCGCATCGCCGGCAACACGCATGGTTTGATTGATGTTCGATGTCAATCCGTATTTCGACCAGACGAGATTGTATTGAACATTCAGCGACCACGGCACATTGAAATCAACATATGCGTTTGGATTGGCATTGACCATGTCGATTTCAGCCTGCGTTCCGCGCGGAGAATTCCGCTCAGGCGATGAAGTAAATCCACCCGGACGTAAACTTGTGCCCAACGCAATAGAAGCTGATGTGAGACGTGCAAGACGCTTGCCTGTTCTCCATTCGAAACGGTCAATGCGTTGACCGGTGAGTTCGTTCATCCGGTAGGGATCAGCAGTCATTCCTGCATTCAGGTCCACGAGACGGAAAAGTTTCATGCGCAGGCCTACGGTCATTGGCGACCATTGAAGATTCTCGGCGAGGAAGTTGTAGCTCATTCCGAAATTCAATGCGTCGATCAGCATGCGTCGTTCAGTAACGTCAGAACTGTCGTCGGCTTTGGGCCGAAGCTTTCCTTCCCAGCTGTTCATCAGGGAAAGGCCCAGCGAACCTAGTTTACCTGCCGGCGATGAACCATAAATTCCACCTTCGAAAATAGAATACTCGTGAACCGCGCCCGCTGAATTGGCCTGAACTTCTTTGAAAAAGCCGTAACGCGGATCAGTAAAGTCGGGCATGTAGTTGAGAGACAATCCCGGCGTGATCACGTGCCGCACCGTCGAAAATTTAGTCCTGTTTAAGGTGTAGAACCCGTAAAATTTCGTCGACAACGTGAGGCTCGCCACGAAATCAAAACTCATGCGTGTGCCGTTCACTGTATCTGTAACAACCGTTTCATTCACCGCATCCCATGTTTTCTGAATGGTTTTGAACTGCGTGATGGAATTCATGGTGATTGCCGGTGTGAGCGTATAATACTTCAGCACGTTGAACGACGTTGCAATAGGGATCTGCTGACGGATACCGGTACGCAGGCGTGGAGAAATGGTATCGCGGATGTATTCTGCATCACCGAAATTCTGGACTTTGAGAATTGAATCCGTAATGCTCAGGGAGTTTTTGAATTCGGTGGTATAGCTCATCCCGATTTTGTCCCACCACTTGGCTTTGCCCACACGCTCAGGATTGCGGAACGGATAAAAACGATTCACCGTAAATGCTGCGTTTGGAAAACCAACGTCCACGTTATGCGTTAACGTGTTCTGGCTATGTGTAAGGTTGGTCGCAAATGATCCGAACTTCCAGGTTTTGCTCCACTGGACGTTTGACTGAAACGTGTTGGAGAGATAATCGTTCGCGATGTTCGAATTGTATTGATTGTACGAACTCGAACTGATATTCACGTTTGCATTGAAACGCACCGATGGATTGAACTTCGCATCCTGCACATGGCTCCACTTGAACGCATAGCCATTCACGATGGTGCTGGTTGGCAATTCACGATCGCCGTTGTAGTTGCGCGCAAACTTCGCGCTCAGTTGTCCACCGTATTTGTAGCGCACGCGGTAATTCGTAAAGAGCTTTATGCCCCAGCTTCCTTTGGAATAAATATCGCCGCGTAAAGCAAAGTCGAGTTTATCGCCCACGCCCCAGTAGTAACCTCCATCGCGAAGAAAAAATCCCCACGAAGGTGATTCTCCATATGCAGGGATCAGGATCCCGGAACTTCTTCCTTTTTTATTGGGGAAATAACCAAAAGGTACCGCAAGTGGAGTAGGGACATCAGCAATTTCGAGGTAAGCGGGCCCGGTTACAATTTTGTCGTCCGGAATAACTTTCATCTTGTTCGCACGAATGGAATAATGGGGATGCTCGAGATCGCACGTGGTGTACTGACCTTTCGAAAGGAAGATCGTATTCGTAGAATCTTTTTTCAGGACGTCGGTAATGATGTAACCGTCGCCCACCTTCGTGGTCACCTCGGAGATGCGTCCTTTCTGCGTGACGTAATTGTAATCGAGTTTGTTCGCTTCGAACTGTTGTCCTTCATCACTGAAGGAAGCTTTACTGAGATAATGGCTGGTGAGATCCGTGTCGCCTTGCGCTGTAATAATGTTGTTCCGGAAATCAATGCGGATGTACTTCGCGTTGATCGTCATTCCTTCATACTTCACGTATGCGCTGTCGTAGAGATAAACGATTTCATTGATGAGGTCGAAGTGCATGGAATCGCGGGCTCCGTAGATGACCATCGACTTCAAACCGCTCGCGGGTTCCTGGGCTTCTACGACCACCGGCTCTTCTTGCGCCTTTAATGTTAAAAATTGCAGGAGGAGCCCGGTTATCAACACGATCCGGGGGAAAAGTAGGTTTCGGCTTCCAAAGCCGATCCTCGTTTGGCGGTATTTTTGCTTGTATCCGATAATGTGGCTCAAAACTAAATAAAAAGAACCGTCTCTCGTTTGTATAGAAATGCCTAAGGGATTCCGACATTCTTTCATCATTTTGATCGGCTCGTTCATAGCGTTGCTGATTACGGCGTCGTTTTCCTCAAATAGCAGACCACAAAATGCCAAAATTCGCGTAGTGTGCATTGATGCCGGTCACGGAGGCAAGGATCCGGGCTGTCATGGCGACAACTCCAAAGAAAAAGACGTGTGTCTTTCCGTGGCCCTTAAACTCGGTGCATATATTGAAAAGTATTACCCCGATGTTAAAGTGGTATACACCCGCACCACCGATGTTTTTGTGGAGCTGAACGAGCGCGCCGCCATTGCCAACCGGAACAACGCCGACTTGTTTATCTGCATCCATTGCAACTCCGCCTGCGTACGGAAGAAGCAGGCGAACGGAAAACCCAAGGATGTTTGCAACGAAACTGCAGATGGTTCCGAAACCTACATTATGGGTTTGCATAAAACCGAAGGAAACCTCGAAGTTGCCAAACGCGAGAACGAAGCCGCTACACTGGAGGACGATTACCAGAACAAGTACAACATGGGACTGAGCGGTGATGAGGCGGAGATTATCCTCAGCGCATACCAGAATATCAATCTCGAACGCAGCTCCCTGTTTGCCCAGTTTTGCCAGGACCAGTTTCGTGAACGTGCCGGTCGCGATGATCGCGGCGTGGAGCAAGCCGGTTTTCTTGTTCTATGGAAAACCAGCATGCCATCGGTACTGATCGAAACAGGCTTTCTCACCAACCCGGCAGAAGAGAAATTCCTGGGTGGAGACAAAGGACAGGTGCACATGGCGGCCTGCATATTCCGTGCTTTCCGCAAATGGAAAGACAATGTGGAGGGCATCACGAATACCTATACCGACGAGGTAGAGAAGATGAAACCGTACAAACTCGAAAAAGAGGATACGGCTGGATTGCGGAAACCGTTTAACTACATTTCAAATCCGAACGGGAATAAACCGAAGAAGGACACGGCCAAAAAAGAAGTGGTTATTGCAACCATTGATACGTCAAAATCAACTCCGCTTGTGACCGCAAAGAAAGTAGTTTACCGGGTGCAGATTATTTCATCGGAAAAAGCAGTGCCCGACGGTTCTGCAAAATTCAAAGGAGTGAAAGACATCTGGCATTACCAGCAGGGCGGGATCCACAAGTATACGGCAGGCGAATATGCTTCTATGGCCGAAGCGGCACAGCGTCAAAATGAACTGCGCGCAGCCGGATTTACTGAAGCTTTTGTTGTTGCATTTGATAAAGACGGAAAACGGATTACGATTGAAGAAGCGAAGAAACTGAACGGCGGGAAGTAATCCCTGCCAATCAACTGACAGCCGGCGTTGCGGAAACTACTAGCCGGCTGTCTTTTTTTTGCTTGCTGCAGCACATCCTGAAAATGATACACGCAATTCACTGAATCCACGGAAATTTCGCGGAAACATTCATTCAAAATTTGGTGGAGGCAATTTAAATGTTCTGCACGCTCCACTAACCCCGACGGAAAGCGGACACGGAGAACCGTAGCATTTTTCAACCACCAAGTTCACCAAGTACACCAGGAAAATGGATTTAAGACGCTTGGTGAACCTGGTGTCCTTGGTGGTAAATTAGGTGTCGCTCTCAGCAGGTGAATGCACATCAAACCGCAGGTGACTTGCAATGAGAATGGCAAACTCACTACCCCAAAATTCTGTGTGTTTCGGCGTATTCCGTGCGTTCCGTGTACCATTTGATAACGCCAGTTGCTGAATGTCAATGGTTTAACATCGTAAACGACCTGAAATCCATCCTTTTTACTAATTTCGCATCTTGAATTCGGAAAGCCTGTGAAGTATTCTAAAGAGATCAAGACTGGATTTATCGTTGTAGCGGCAATTGCCCTGTTTATTTATGGATTTAACTTCCTCAAAGGCAGGGATATATTCTCTACCAGCCTCGACCTTTACGTCCAGTACGACCATGTCGATGGGCTGACCGCAAACAACACGGTCCAGGTGAACGGATTTAAAGTGGGAACCGTTCGCGATGTAAAACTCGATCCCAAGACCAACAAACTGATCGTGCACTTCATCATTACCGATGAAAACCTCGTGCTCACAGATTCGGCCATTGCGATGATCGCCAGCGGCGGGTTGCTCGGCAACATGGAACTCAAGCTGATTCCTTCACCCAAAGGCAAACCGGTTGAGGATGGATTTTATCTCCGTGGACAAAACGAAACCGGTCTGAAAGACCAGGTGAATGCCCAGCTACTTCCGTTGAAGAATAAAGTAGAAAGCCTCGTTGGCTCCATCGATTCGATGGTTACCGTTTTCTCGGCAATCATCAACGAGGAAAGTGCCGAAGATATTAAAGCGAGTTTTGAAAACATCCGTCTTGCACTGGAGAGTTTTAAGAACACGGCCTTCAACCTTGATACGATGGTTGAGTCGAGCAACAAAGGGATTACGGAAATTGTTTACCACATCAAGGAATTCTCCCTGATGATGGATAACAACAAGGATACACTTGCGCTTGCACTGGCGAACTTCAAAAACATTTCCGATTCATTGGCGAAATCAAACCTGAAAGCAGCAATTGACAATGCAGCAAAAGCCATGGCCAATGCAAATCTTTTGCTCGAAAGAATCAACAAGGAAGGCGCTACTGCGGTATTGATGGGACAGGATTCCAGTGTAGTAAACGATTTACGTTACTCGAATGCGCAGATGCAATTCCTGATCGAGGACATGACCAAGTATCCGGGCCGTTACCTGCCGTTCAAGAAGAAACCGAACAGGAAAGAAGAACAGGAACGACAACGGAAACTAGACAGTATTGAACGGTTGAAAGGCCGGAAGGAACCCAACTGATCATTTACGGACTGATTGATGGAATACATAGACAATATTCTTTTCGCCGTACTCCTTCTTGCGGGAACTATCCTGTTCACGAAGAATTTCCGCAAGATCCGCAGGAACATTCTCCTCGGTCGCGATGTTGACCGTTCCGATAACAAACCACTTCGCTGGAAAATCATGGCGCGCGTTGCGCTCGGCCAATCGAAAATGATGACGCGCCCCATCCCGGCGATACTTCACATTTTCGTGTATGTTGGTTTTGTGATCATCAACATTGAAGTACTCGAGATCTTAATCGATGGAGTTGCAGGAACACATCGCGTATTGTCGTTCCTCGGTCCGCTGTATACGTTCCTGATCGCCACGTTTGAAATTCTCGCGGTCCTTGTTTTCCTCGGTTGCGCCATTTTCCTCGTGCGGAGAAACATCATTAAACTGAAACGTTTCATTCACAAAGACCTCGACGGGTGGCCGCGTTCCGATGCAAACTACATTCTCATCACAGAGATTTTGCTCATGACCGCGTTCCTCACGATGAATGCTGTTGACTTTAATTTACAGGCGCTCGGGCATGGGCACTACGAGAAAATTTCTGAAGGCGCGTTTCCGGTCAGCCAACATCTTGCCGGATTGTTCAACGGAATGTCATCGGACTCACTCGTGTTCCTCGAGCGTTTCACCTGGTGGTTTCACATTGTGGGCATCCTGGCTTTCCTGAATTACCTGCCGTATTCGAAACACCTTCACATTCTTCTCGCATTCCCGAATACGTATTTCTCGAATCTCTGGAAAAAAGGAAAATTCACGAACCTCGATTCAGTGACCGTGGAAGTGAAAGCGATGATGGACCCTTCGTTCTCGCCACCGCCACCACCCGAAACACCACAACGTTTCGGAGCGAAAGACGTGCAGGACCTCTCGTGGAAACAACTCATGGACGGATATTCCTGTACCGAGTGCGGAAGATGTACTTCAGCATGTCCGGCGAATATCACCGGGAAGTTATTGTCGCCACGAAAAATTATGATGTCGGTCCGCGACCGTCTCGAAGAAGTAGGGAAGAACGTGGATGCGAACGGCGGCAAGTTTGTGGACGATGGAAAATCATTGCTGAACAATTACATCACGCCGGAAGAACTTTGGGCCTGCACCAGCTGCAACGCCTGCGTACAGGAATGCCCGGTGAATATTGATCCACTTGGAATTATCATCGACATGCGCCGCTATCTCGTTATGGAAGAATCTGCTTCGCCAACGGAACTGAACATGATGATGACGAATATTGAAAACAATGGAGCGCCGTGGCAGTTTTCTCCGGCCGATCGTTTAAACTGGGCGAAGGAAAGTTAAAGATGAACCAAAGCGTTGCGGACGAAAGTCGCGGCAGCAGCAAAAAAATAATTGAACAATGAGCATTGAAGGACCACTTTTAAACGAGATCGAAGAGAACGGCAAGAAACTTAGCCCCGTTCTTCCTGCGGATATCAAGAATTTTCTGATTGATATCGACGGCACGATCTGCGACGATATTCCAAACGAAGAACCGTGGCGCATGATGGATGCAGTTGTGTATCCGGATGCGCTGGCTTCCATCAACAAATGGTTTGACGAAGGCCACATCATTACGTTCTTTACTTCACGTACCGAAGAACACCGTGAAGTAACGGAAAGCTGGCTCATGAAAAATGAATTCAAGTGGCACGGATTGCTCATGGGAAAACCACGCGGAGGAAATTACCACTGGATCGATAATCACATGGTGCGCGCAACACGTTTTGACGGGAAGTTTACGGACCTCGTTGAACGCGACGTGAAGATCCAGGTATTCGAAAAATAAAAGGAACTATGTCAGATCAACCGCTTCACGTTCCTACAATGGCAGAATTCGCTGCACGCGGAGAGTCTCCCGAGATTCTTTTCTGGGTGGGGTGTGCCGGTAGCTTTGATGACCGTGCGAAAAAAATTACGAAAGCGATTGTCCGCATTCTCAATCACGTGGGAATTAAATTCGCCGTGCTGGGAACGGAGGAAAGCTGCAACGGCGATCCTGCAAAACGCGCCGGGAATGAATTTCTTTTCCAGATGCAGGCGATGACGAACATTACGGTGCTGAACGGATACGATGTAAAGAAAATCGTAACGGGTTGTCCACACTGTTTCAATACGCTGAAGAATGAATATCCGTCATTGGGTGGAAACTATGAAGTGGTCCACCACACCCAACTCGTCCAGGAGTTGATTGATGCCGGAAAGCTGAAAGTTCAGGGCGGTGCGTTCAAAGGAAAGAAAATTGTGTTCCACGATCCGTGTTATCTCGGTCGCGGAAACGATGTGTATGAAGCGCCACGCGAAGTAATCGCAAAACTCGATGTGGAACTTGCCGAAATGAAACGAAGCCGTCAAAACGGACTTTGTTGCGGTGCCGGTGGTGCCCAGATGTTCAAAGAGGCCGAAAAAGGCGATAAGGAAGTGAATGTGGAAAGAACCGCAGAAGCGCTCGAATTGAAGCCCGATGTGATCGCCGTTGGATGCCCTTTTTGCATGACAATGATGACCGATGGCGTTAAACACTTCAATAAAGAGGATGAAACGCGTGTTATGGACGTCGCAGAGCTGATTGCGAATGCCAACGATCTGTAAGTCAGATTGTCAGGCGACAGTCCACGAGGAGTTTTTAACAGTGGTATGGAGATAAATTACCATAGATTGGCTGTCCAAAAGACAGGAAATGTGGCGGATATTGCGATCTTCGCATACGTTTAATTTCGCTGATTAAATTTCACTTATAAACCGACAAATGTCTTCAGCTAACTCAATTCGTTTTAATAATAAACAGCGCCAGTTTTTCCAGGTGTTGCACCAACGTGTTGATCAGTATTTCAAGACTGAGCAGGTTTCCAAATTCGGAAACACCGGAATGGTTATTAAGACCATTTGCATGTTTGCCCTTTATTTGACACCATTTTTCCTCATGCTGTTCGGCGTATTTTCCGGCAATTGGGGCGTTATTCTCGGTTATTTCATGATGGGCCTTGGAATGGCCGGTATTGGACTGTGCATCATGCACGACGCCAACCACGGCAGTTATTCCAAGAACAAACGGATCAACACGCTTCTTTCATACAGTCTGAACTTTGTAGGCGGCCACAACAACAACTGGCAGATGCAGCACAATCACCTGCACCACACCTATACCAATATCGAAGGTCACGACGAAGACATTGCCCCGGTTGGAGTACTTCGCTTCTCCCCGCACGCGCCGTTGAAGAAAATTCACCGTTTCCAGTTCATTTATGCGTGGTTCTTCTACTGCCTGATGTCTTTTATGTGGGTAACTACGAAAGACTTTAACCAGTTGAACCGTTACAACAAAATGGGACTGTTGAAGCAGCGCGGGTTGAACTACAACAAAGAGCTCTTCATCATCATTGCGTCGAAAATTTTCTATTACGCATACATCGTGGCTTTGCCGTTGATCTTCTTCAAATGCGCATGGTGGATCATTCCGATCGGATTTATGATCAAGCAATTCACTTCGGGTTTGATCCTGGCCTGCATTTTCCAGCCGGCTCACGTGGTTGAAGCAACAACGTTCCCAATGCCAGATCCAACAGGTCACATGGAAACAGACTGGTCTATTCACCAGTTGTTCACCACGGCTAATTTTGCACCGAAGAACCGCATCCTGTCATGGTTCGTTGGCGGATTGAATTACCAGGTGGAACACCATTTGTTCCCGGCGATCAGTCACGTACATTACCGGAAAATTGCTCCGATCGTGAAGCAGACGGCCCAAGAGTTTGACCTTCCTTATCACTCTGAGCCGCATTTCGTTGGCGCATTGTGGTCACACACCAAGATGTTGTGGCGTTTAGGCCGCGAAGAAGCGCCTGCTGCATAAAACATTTTTGAATGATTTTATTTCGACCCGCTCATGCGGGTCGATTTTTTTTAGGTGGTCCCTTTCACTTTGTTCAAGGGACATGCGACTTCTCCGAAGTCGTCGATTCATTTGAAATGTTTGATCCCGGAGGGATCACATGTCCCTTGAACGAAGTGAAAGGGTTTCCAATCCTGACCCCGAAGGGGTCAAATATCAATATCAAAAAAGCGTCAGCGTTTTGACCCAACCCTGAAGGGGTTGAATACTTCCCCGCAATCATCCCTAAATCCTATTTCGTACCTTTGGCCCATGCTTACATTCAACGACATGCCACTTCACAGCCGCGCCTGGGTTTACCAGTCGGACCGTGTAATCACCGATCTCGAAGTAAACGAGATCCGTCGCAAGGCAGCCATGTTTCTCATGGAATGGACTTCGCATGGAAACGTAATGCGTGCAACGATCGACGTGCTCTACAATCGTTTTCTCGTGGTGCTGGTGGATGAAAAAGAAGCCAGCGCGAGCGGTTGCGGAATCGATAAGTCGGTAAAATTCATGCAGCAACTCGAAAGCGATTACAGCCTCAATCTTTTTGACCGCATGCTGGTGTTGTACCGCAATCCCGATTCCGTGATCCAGACAACGAAACTCTACACGTTCGAGCAGATGATGGAGAAAGGCGAACTCACCGCAGATACAATCGTCTTCAACAACCTCATCAGCACCAAAGCAGATATGCAAACCATGTGGGAAGTTCCGGTGAAGAAAAGCTGGCACGCCCGAATGATCCCTGCATGACGCTCGCTAAAAAACGACTCCTGCTCCTGGCGTTATTCCTTTTTGGGATGGCGCTTTTATTTTTACCCATCCGTGTAGATCACGTCAGCGGTTTTCTCAGCGAAGATGTCTCCGCACGCGAAAACGTTCTTCCCGCCAACGAAGATCATTATTGTTCCGTTGTTTCAGGATTCAATGGTCATCCCGTAGGTGTAGTCGGAATAATTTTCTTCGCGCTCATGCCCTTTTTCGTTGTGCTCCAATCGTTTTCCATGCGTCGCCCGTTCGGACTTGCTACTACCGCTTTTCTCAAACTCCAGGCAACGCTCATGTTTATCGGCGGACCGTACGTGTGGTACATCATCACCTACCAGCAGGGATATTTCGCAAACACCGTGCATGAAACTTCACCGGGGTGGGGCGGATGGTTGCTCATCGCGTATGTAATTGGAAGTGGAATGACGTTGTATTGGATGCTTACGGTACCGAAGGGGAAACTAGCTTCGCTGTTTGATCAGACGAGACCTTAGTCACCACCGCCGCCACAACCACCACAGCTTCCGCCTCCGCAGGAAGAACCACAGGAACTTCCTTGTGAGGAACCACACGAGCTTCCACAGGAAGAACCTCCACCATGATTGCTTCCCGCTATGACACCGGAGCGCACTGTTTCCGTGGTCGACATATCAGCAATCACTGCGAACGCAACCGAATACACAGCTGTACCTGCAAGGAAATATTGCCAGTCCCACTGCATTTGAAGCATCGGATCTGCTTCGATCTTCTGCCGGTACATTCCGGGGATGATCCGTGTAAACATGACTCTTGACAAACGATACAACAGAATAGCAGAAATGATCAGCGCGAGGATAACGATCAGGGAAATAAATACAACCGGTTTGTCTCTCATCGCTCCGATAACAATCCGCTCAAAACCGAGCATGCAGATGAACGCATAAACGGCAAGGTTGATGTAAAACAGCCGGTGAAACTTCCCTGATTTCTGAAAATACTTCACGAAAGCATCCATACTTACCGCAAGGTTGGCGAAGACAGCGCGCGTGGTCAGTTTCCTCAATAAGAACGTGTATTTCGCTCTGCCGGAAGAAAGCAATTGCATGATCTGTGATTCTTCCTGCGTGGTGAATCCTTTGCCGGTTACCGCTTCAACTTTATCCGTACTGCGAATTTTGATATGACCCTCGTTTACCAGGTGATTGATGTGTCCATTGATGACGGACTCTGTTCTTCCCCGCTGGAGATAGATCAGTTCCTGCGGTGTAAGCCGATTGACAAAAGATATTTTTTCGAATTCAGAAAAGACCTGCGCTAGTTTCACCCGGTTGAAAAACTCCATGAACAGTATGGCCGCTGCGAACAATAGCGCATAGCTTATGATAAAATCGGGATTGGCAATGTATATGTAAACCGGTTGCAGCAGGAAATAAAATGGAACGCAGAGAACGGCAAAAGCAACAATGGTCGCGATGATGACCGTGCGTAGCTTGAACCGGGCTTTAGTGAGATTCAGCGTATCCATCATGGTTCGTGCCGACCATATATCTGCTGGTGGTGTACCGAATTCATGTTGGTATATATCATGCGTTCGCTGTCGTGCATCCACATACCGGTTTCCTTCCTCCGGATTATGTGTTGCAGGAATGTGCTGAACTTTTTTCCCGATCAGTTCGCAAAGTGTGTCGTAAGACTTCGTATAGATCAGGTGCAGGTGCCACACCTGGTCAATAACCGACGACGGAGAAACCATTGTGTTGCAGCGAGGTACATGAAACGCCTGTATTCATGAATAGCCCGCAACGTAAAATCTCTCGTCCAGAAATTTTCTTTCGCGAGACGCAAAGAGAATCCGTACACATCCAATGGATCGTCAAATTCAAAATTCTGAATTGCATCCCAGAGAGCGGCGTTTTTCATGGAGAGTGGTTAGGTCATCAGATCAGATCACTCTGGTTCACCGTAATCAAATTCACACCGTATTTCTTCACGATCAAATTCATCAGCGGATCATTGTGGATCTTCGCCAGGATGCGTTCTGTCTGCAATGCATCGTAACCCATCACCATCTGATCGGTGAGCTTCAGGTACGCCACGGCATAATAAAATCCGGCGATCACGTATGGTCCGAACGGAGTAAGGGCAATGTCGAAACTGCTTCCGGAAATATTGAAAACGGTGTTCGGCATGTATTCGGCGCCTTGCTCAATTTTTTTATGTGCCAGGTAAAACTGCGCGGCGGATATCCGCGATGACATCCGCGGATCAGACATACAGATCAAGCCAGCCAGGGGTTTTTGTTTTTCCGCCTGTTTGATCAGCATTTCTCTATTGGTGCGCGAACTTTTTCCGAGGATGCGGATTTGCTTCTGCACTTCGTCCCAGAACGGCACAGCAGGGTCACCTCCATCAACGCGGATCAATGCATGGATCGAGTAATCCTGGATGCCTGCAGTAACTTTAATATTGAGGTTACGTAGTTCCGGGTCCGTAGCGATTATCCGTTCCAGCTGTGTCCGCTGGTTTCTCGGATGTGTGCGAAGCAGGTCAATGCTCTTGATCCAGTCACCGGCGAGATAACCGTCGTGATTGTAAACGTTGCGCAGCATCATGCGGATGCTGTTGTAATCTTCTACTTTGATCCGATGCCCGCGCACAGTAACCTCCGGCTTTTCCTTCAGCAGAAGAGCTTCGAGCTCAATGCCCAGGGAGGAAGCATGCAGCATACCGCAATTCAATGGAGAGCCTTCCACCACATGCAAGTCATGCACATGTGCCACATACTGGTCACTGGAATCTTCAGTAAGGTGTCCGTGGCTCTGAATGTGTACATAAAAAGTTGTCGGGCGGGAAACATCATTGCTGTTTCGGATCTCCTGCTCGATGGTACGTTTGATGTCCATCACGATATCCGGCGTCACAAATGAACCGGCCGCGCGTATCACGTGGTAATCTACTTCAATTCCTTTACTTCTCCACTCGGCAGAAACGATACGCACCGCGTCAATCTGTACCTGCGAAAGATCACGTGCATCAGCACACCCGATGAGAATATGAATTTCGTGTTTGGTGGTTTGTGGCATAAGTGGTGAAGTTAACGAATTGACTTTAGTTCCGTTTTCCGGGTTGCATCATTGGCCATTTACAAGTGGAAATGTACCATTTAACAAAATTACACAACGTATCAATGAGTCTGCACCGGATAAAACTTCATCACGGCAAGAAATTGATACTGATTAAGTTAGATGTGCATCGGGCAAAGCTGGTCCTGTTAATTCGTGCACGTATTGCTGCTGTCTTTTTAGTTGTAATGCACGTTTATTTGTAACAGAACAACACGCTACAAGATGAAAACATGGATACTATTTTTCTGCTGCCTGATCTTCTCAGTTGGATATGCACAACAACCTGTTTGGGATTGGGCCAAAGGTGCAGGAGGTCCCGGGAATGATGTTGCCAACGTATCGTATACCAGTGACAATGGATATACTTTTGTCAGTGGTCACATTGCAGATACAGTTGTGTTCGGGCAATTTGGTTTACCCGGAACATCTCCTTACGAAATGTTCCTTGCGATGTATGCGCCCTGGGGAGATTGTATGTGGGCTGTGCGATGTCCTTATGCGTCTTTAGGGACGGCAATAACAGGAGACCAGGCCGGGAATTGTTATGTAGTCGCAAGCAATTTTACATTTGATCATCTCGCAAAGTACGACGCAAACGGAAACCTGGTCTGGATCACTCCATTCAGTTCAACCCCGAATGCGATGCGTATAGGTCATGTAGAATTCACTGCATCTAACGGAATCTGGGTTACCGGAAGATTGAATAGTGGTTCGCACGTTTTTGGTTCAGATACACTATCAGGACCGGTTTCCTTTATTGCATCGTACGATGCGAATGGAATTGCAACGGGTGCAACTGCGATCGGAGTAACAGGTGGTTTTCGCAGCGGCTCACTGACCCATGATGGTTCAGGCAATGTTTTTTTGTGCGGCAATCTCGATGCTACAGATACGATCGGACAATTTACATGTGTCGAAAGTCCTTTGGGAAGTTCAGACTTTTGTCTCGTAAAATTAGATCCTTCGCTGAATGTTGAGTGGGTTGAAACGGGAAGTGGTTCCGGAGAGGGCAGTTGCATTCATGCTTGTCCGGATGAACTCGGCGGCTGCTTTGTGACCGGTTCGGTGTGGTACGACTATGAAGTGATCCAGGGAGATACGGTCTATGGCTCCACGCCAAATATACAAGGCTCATGTTCCTTTCTGGCGTACTTCGATTCAAACGGCACTTTGGGATGGTTACTCAAAGGCTCGGTCGGCGTCAGCTATTTTAATGACATCGACATGCACAACCAGGTTCTCTGGATCACTGGGTTTACGTACTCAAATACATTTTCAATCGGGAATCTGAACATGTCAAATTTCATAGGTAATGCCGGGTTTGTTATTGGAGTGGATATGTCAGGAACACCGCAGCATCTCGTGCCTTGTCCGCGTGCATTTTGTGCGTCCGTAAATATCGATACAGCCGGTGGAATTTATATTGCCGGATACTACAAATCTCCTCCGGTCTTTGAATCGTACACGATACCTGTTTTTGGCTCGGAAGATATTTTTGTGGCCAAACTCAGAACGGGAGCAGTTGGAATTGCCGATCAGACCTCGGAAAATAATATTTCGTTTGTGTCGTTCGCCAATAGCGAAACCTGGCAACTGCAAATCGGGAATTCCGCGATGGTCAATGAACCACTTACACTCGAATTGCATGACATGACCGGAAGAGTAGTAAAAGTCCTTCCGGTAAATGATCTGCTTACCGACGTGGATTGCAGCGATCTTGCCGCAGGAATGTATAGCTGGTCTGTATCAGGAAATAACGCTCAGTTTTTTGCAGCGGGAAAATTCGTTGTGCAATAGATCTATTTCAGAAGAAGATCTTCCACCTTCTCCGGCCGCTCTTTTCCCCTCCACTCAAAATCTTTGAGCAGAGCTTCGGATGGAGAAAGCTCTCCCGGCGGATACAACTGCGCATCGGGCTGGCTATAGAAACTGATTGATTCTACTTTTTCTTCATTGATCCAGATCATCAGCTTGCTGCAGTCCGCGCGATTGATCCCGATCAGTTTATTCTCAGAGCGTGCGTAGTACAAGGTTTGTCCATTCCCTTCGACATAAATTTTGCGAAGGATGTTGTCGGCAAAATACCCGGTCATTTTTCTTCCCTTGATCTGGTTGTACCGGATCGAATCTTCCTGCGAGATAATGAAACAATTGTCTTTCATCTCCAGCCGGATCAGGTCGCCATTGGAAATGACAAGATCAATGTAGGTTGCCGTCAGTTGACTGGCTTCCGACCACAAAACCGGGTTGCCAAACATGTGCATCGTGGAATCCGCGGAACTCCACGCGAGTGAATCGCATTTTCCCTGCATGTCTTCTTTGAAGAACGAAACGTTGTGATAACCAAGCACCGTTTTTTCAGTCAGGCTGTCTTCGTAAATCGGGTTGCCTTTTTCGTCTTTCTTACGGATGGTAATAGACTTCAGCGTATCGGCATGCATGTACAGCGAATCGGTATCAAACTCCTGGATGAGCATCGCATTCCCGGTAATCAGCGATGTCTCCGTATTCTCGTAGTGAATCGCGTAATCACCGTGAATGGTTACTTTCTGCGTGGTGTCTTTGATCTCAATATTTTTGAATGCCTTGCCCACGCCGTTCTTCCGGTCGTACCAGATGCTATCACCACGCAGCGTTTGATTGCGTGTAACGATAAACGCATTCTCTTCAAACTGCGCGATGTCGTTATTCGTATCGTAAAATCCGTTCTCACAGTAAATGAAATTCGTGTTGGTGGTCGATTTGATATTCGTCGGTCCCAGGAAATACGCAACACGCGTTCCGGGTGTGTACCGCAAAGTATCGCAACGCATTTCGTACTGTGGATTTTTCAAGACCACGTTGTGTTTAAACGTCAGCGTTTTTGATTCAGACGAATAACCACCGTTCTGGCTCGTGAGCACATTGTCTTTGTTCACGATCTTTCCACCGGTAGTGTAGTACGCGAATTTGTTGGCGAGATCGTACGTAATCGCGTCACACGTCAGCGTCATGTCTCCTTCGATGAGCCGGACATTTTTGCTTGCAACTGCGATGCGCGTGTTTCCATCGTAAGTCAGAAAATCGCTCCACATGCGCAGTGAGTCGCCCTGCTGAATGAAAACATGGCCGTATGCATCCAGGCGATTCAGCTCAAGAAAAAAATGCGCACTGTCGCAGGTCATGTTCATGCCTTCGTGTTCGAACTGTACAGCGCCAAGTAATCGCTGGTAACCTTTGCTCTTGTCGCCAATCAGGCGATCGGCATGTTTGAGATTGATCTTCGTTCCCGGACCCGTTTTGACCTGCGAACCTTTCGGTTTCGGTTGCTGCGCCGAAAGCGAAATGCAGAAAAACAGGAGTGCCGATAAGAGCAATGCGGAGCGTTTCACGGTGAGTGATGTTTCAATTTTCACGCCATGAACGGTGTTGAACACAGGCAGAGTGTTAAAGTATTTAAACGGCAACAGGTTTCTTGCGCACGAGCGTTTGTGTACGGTCGGGACCTACAGACACGATCGAAACAGGAACGCCGGTGAATTTCTCAATGAAACGGATGTACTCGTTCAATGCTTCCGGCATCTGCGACGCATCATGCATTCCTGTGAGGTCCTGGTTCCAGCCTTTGAGTTCGGTGTACACAGGGCTGAGCAGTTCCGGTGAATAATCAAACGGCAGATGATCGATTTCTTCGCCCTGGAAATTGTACGCCGTGCATAATTTGATCGTCTCAAGACCGCTGAGAATATCGGCTTTCATCATGAGCAATTCTGTAACGCCGTTGATCATCACTGCGTATTTCAAAGCAGGAAGATCGAGCCAGCCTGTTCTGCGCGGACGTTTCGTTACTGAGCCGTATTCATTTCCGCGGTCGCGCATGCCTTGTCCTACCTCATCAAACAACTCAGTAGGGAAGGGGCCGCTGCCCACGCGGGTGCAGTACGCTTTGAAAATTCCGTATACATTTCCAATGCGGTTCGGTGCAATTCCCAAACCGGTGCATGCTCCTGCGCAAATCGTGTTGGAAGAAGTC
>Ga0193752_1000313_pt1 | contig 51129 bp, 50 predicted proteins | sample H1c1metaG_FD_144924 | JGI IMG/M metagenome (GOLD analysis project Ga0193752, IMG submission 144924) | Soil microbial communities from a riparian zone of the East river system, Colorado, United States - H1c1 | ecosystem: Environmental > Terrestrial > Soil > Riparian zone | place: USA: East River...
CTTCGATGCGGCGTTAACCAACCTGCGCTCGACACGCGCCCTGATTATCGATTTACGCGACACCCCGAGCGGCGGCAACAGCACCGTTGCGCGCGGCATCCTCGGTCGCTTCGTGGCCAGCGAACTTCCGTATCAGAAGCATGTGCTGACGATGGAGGAACGCGACACTCACGTGCGTCGTAGCTGGTTGGAACTGGTCACGCCGCGCGGCGAATTCAGATACACCAAACCGGTCGTAGTGTTGGTCAGTCGCTGGACCGGCAGTATGGGCGAAGGCCTTGCGCTGGGCTTCGATGGCACCGGCGCGGGTTCAGTAGTGGGCACATCGATGGCTCAACTCGTGGGCGCGACGTATACGATTACGCTGCCGCACACGCAGATTCGAGTGAATGTCCCAGCCGAACGCCTTTATCATGTCAACGGCACGCCGCGAGAGAACTTCGTCCCCAAGGCAATCGATGCGAACAGCATCGGCGCGCCGGATCCCTTCGTGAGCAGTGCGCTGAAGGTTCTGGAACGCAAATAGCAAAGCAAAGGCGACTTAGCTTGAATGCGAGACTGCCTGTCATTGTAGGGGTTGGCGAAATTGTCGACCGGCCCAGCGATCCGTCACGCTCGTTAGAACCATTGGCGCTCATGTGCGCTGCGCTCAAGCGTGCCGAGGAAGACGCAGGCGCCCAGATTATCTCGAACCTCGATTCGCTCGACATCGTTCATCAAGTCAGTTGGCGTTACGACGGAACCGCGGCCAGTCTTTGTAGACAGCTTGGCATTCAACCCGCGCGGGCGGTCTACGGCGTCACGGGCGGTGAGAGCCCCCTGCGCTATCTGCATGAAGCGGCGTTACGCATCGTGCGCGGTGAATTCGAGGTCGCGGCCATCGTCGGCGCCGAAGCGCAGTACGCCGTCAACAAGGTAAAACAAGCTGGAATCGATCTGCCTTGGACACCGATTGCAGCCGAAATAGAAAACCCTTATCTCACTGCGGGTCGCTTAAATCCCATTGCGATTGCACACGGCGCGATTCGACCGATCCAAACTTACCCGTTTTATGAAAACGCATCGTCGCATGCTTGGGGGCAAACCCCCGCTGAAGCGCTCGCCGAGTCGGGTGAGCTGTGGTCGCGATTTTCGCGTGTTGCGGCGGCGAACCCGTACTCGTGGTCGAAGCGCATTTATTCGCCTGAGGAGATTGCGACGCCTTCGGCCGACAATCGACTCATCTGTTTTCCGTACACAAAACGTGTCGTGGCCAATCCGGCGGTGAACCAAGGGGCAGCGATCATCGTCATGTCGCTGGAGCGCGCTCGAGCGTTGAAGATCGACGAGACCAAGTTGATTTACATTTGGGGCGGCGCGGCGGCGATGGAACCGCGCGATTACTTGGCTCGCGATCAATACCATCATTCCGATGCGCAAGACGTCGTACTCAGTGCGATGCAGTCGCTTGCTCACGCGAACGACTCGACTCTCGATGCGTGGGAGTTGTACAGCTGCTTTCCATGCGTGCCGAAGATGACGCGTCGAGTACTGGACTTGTCTGACCAGGTTACCCCGACAGTCACCGGCGGCTTGAGTCTTTTCGGTGCTCCGCTCAACAACTACATGACGCACGCAGCGTGCGCGATGGTTCGCCATTTACGTGCCGATCGCGCTCATACAGGATTGCTGTATGGACAAGGCGAGATTGTCACCAAGCATCACGGATTGGTCGTCGGGCGCATACCGCCGACGCAGCCGCTAGCGTTCGACTACTCGGTTCAGCCCGACGTGGATCGGCAACGCGGCAGCGTACCGGCCACTGCCGCTGACTACCGCGGCAAAGCCACGCTCGAAACGTTTTCCGTGGTCTACGATCGCGAGGCAGCTCTGCATGGGACCGTCATCGCGCGTACGCAGCACGACAACCGCATCATGGCTCGCATGACCGATCGTGACGATATCGGCAGGCTGCAGGACTCAGCACGCTCTCCCATCGGCCTGCGATTGAACATCGTGTCCGGCGGCGACTTACTACACGCTCGATTCGGCTGACTCCTACTCATAGCGCAGCGCATCCACCGGCTCCGCTCTGGCGGTTTGAAGCGACTGCATCGCCACTGTCGCTAGCGCCACTAATGTAACCAACACGGTAGCGACCACGAACGTGAGCCAACTGATGTCGGTGTGATACGCGAAGCGCGTCAGCCATTTGTCGATGGCGTAGTAACCGAGAATCGACGCCGGAATGGCGGCAATCGCAATCAAGGGTGCCAAGTGTTTACAGAGCAAGCCGACGATTTGCCCGTCCGAGGCACCGAGCACCTTACGAATGCCGATTTCTTTCGTGCGCTGCTCGGTCGTGAACGCCGCCAGGCCAAATAGACCCATGATCGAGATGAAGATGCAGATGCCGGCGAAAATGCCGGTGAGCTTCATAAGGTTAGACTCGGATTTGTACAGATCCGTTAGTCGATCCTCCAGGAATTCGGGTTCGAAGATGAATTTCGGATCGAACTTTGCGATGACAGCCTCAACCGAGTCCACCGTCTTGCGAATGTTCTCGCCCTTCATCACCACAATGATGGAGGTAGTGGTGAGCGCCTTCTGCAACTCTGGAACAGGGCCAATCGCATCGTTGATCGGATTGATGGCCATGGGTCCGATGGCATTGTGCAACGACGAGTAGTGGAAGTCCTTGACCACGCCGACGACGCGGATGAAGTTACCGGGCCCGCCCATTTGAAAGCGCTTGCCGATCGGTTCCTTCCAGCCCATCTTTTTGACAAAGGATTCGTTCACAAGCGTGGCCTCGCGCGCGTCGGTTGCGATTTCCTCCGAGAAGCCTCGGCCCGCGACTAACTCCAACCCCATCGCCTGGATGAAGTTCATGCCAATGGCGATGCGATCCGCAGAGGTGGGCTCAAACGTGCCTTCGTTGGTCTCGACCGGAAAGAGATTGACCCAGTTGCCGGTGCCCGGAACGATAGAGATGGTGGTCACATCGATCACGTTCGGTTGGGCGCGAAGCTCGTTCTTGAGTGTCTTCACGTTCTTGACAACATCGTAGCCGCGCAGCGTGACGACCAGGCGGTTCTCCTTGCCGAACCCCAGTGGCTTTTCATTGATGTACTTCATCTGATCGGTCATCAGGAAAGTGCAAGCGATCACACCGATCGAGATAATGAGCTGCGACACGACCAGTGCTTGGCGCATCGTGAAGCCGGTGCGCCAAGAGCGTTTGACTTGCGTGAGTGCGGCCAAAGGTGAGATCGATGACAAATAGAACGCCGGATAAAGACCCGCGATCAATGCGACGGCGATGCTGACGCCCACGGCGCCAAGTAGGGCCGCCGGACTATTCAACTCACCCAGCAGATGCTCCTTACCCATCAACGCACCAATCGGCGTGGCCGCCAATGCGACTTCGACGAACAGCAGACCCACCAGCAACGCGACAAACGTAAAGGTGAAGGACTCGCCCAGAAACTGAGCGATCAGCTGCCCTTGGCTCGCACCCAACACTTTGCGCATGCCCACTTCCTTAGCGCGCTTGGTCGCGCGCGCCGTCGCCAGGTTCATATAGTTGATGCAGGCCACCAACAAGATGAATATCGCGACCGCCATGAAGCCGTAGATGTAGAAAATGTTTCCGCTCGGACGATCGCCATCCAGCTTCTCACCGAAGTGAATATCTGCCAGCCGTTGATAGCGAGCTTCGAATTCCGACTTGAACCGAGTCAGGCCAGTGCGCATATGCGCCTCGACAAATTGCTTCGACAGCGTCGTGAGTTCCGCCGGCTTAAAGCCTTCCGGCACCATGAAGTAGGTGTAGATGCCGACGTTGAATAACGTGTTCTGGTATGACTTCGAGAAGTTAGGATCGAAGACATCCATCAAGGCCATCGGGAACAGCGCGTTGTACTTGAGGTGCGAGTTCTCCGGTAAGTCGGCGAATACCAGGGTGATTTGGTACGACATGCTGGGACCCACAATGGTTTTGCCGATTGGGTTCTCATCGCCAAAGTAGTACTTCGAAAAGCTCTCGCTAATGGCAAGCGAGCGCGGATTGTCGAAGGCTTTCTTGATGTCGCCGTACAGCACCTTGTGTGTAAAAATATCGAACACCGTTGGATCGGCGAGATAGATGTCGTCCCACTTCTTTTCCTTTTCTTCGTAGCGCAACACGGATTGCTGCGACGGGCGAAAGCGCACTTGCTTGCCCAATTGCGGATAGTCGGCCACCAGCATGGGGCCAAAGCCGACCTGACTGACCGCAAATCGATCGACACGGCCGTCCGCCGTGCCGAAATGCGCGGTCATTCGGTAGATGCGCTCGTGATTGACATTGTGCTGGTCGTACGTCAATTCGCTTTGCAGATACAAAGCGAGGATCAGGAAGCTGGCGATGCCGAGCGCCAAACTGACGATGTTGATCGAAACGTAAAGCCTTTCGCGCGAGAGCTTGCGCAGCGCGATTGTGATGTAGCTTTTGAGCATAGTCCTTCGCCCTTAATGCGTTTGCGACGATTGGACCTTGCCGTCGAGTAGTCGCACGATGCGACTGCTGAACGCTGCGTCACGCTCGGAGTGCGTCACCATCACGATCGTGCTGCCTTCCTGATTCAACTGCTTCAGCATGTTCATGACTTCGACGCCGTGCTCGGAGTCCAAGTTACCGGTGGGCTCGTCCGCCAAGATCAACTTGGGCGAATTGACCAGCGCGCGTGCAACGGCAACGCGCTGCTGCTGGCCGCCGGAGAGCTGCAGCGGGAAGTGATTCATGCGGTGGCTCATATTCATCTTGGCCAGCACCGCTTCGACTCGCGGCTTGCGCTCGGCTTGCGACACCTTGTTATACGCCAGCGGCAACTCGACGTTTTCGTATACCGTCAGCTCGTCGATCAGGTTGAAGCTTTGAAAGACGAAGCCAATGTTGGCTTTGCGCAGGTTAGTACGATCGTGTTTCGTAAGCTTGGCCACCTCCTGGCCGAGAAACTGATAACTGCCCGCGCTCGGACTGTCGATCAATCCCAGTATATGCATCAACGTCGATTTGCCGCAGCCTGAGGGTCCCATCAGCGAGACGAACTCGCCTTCTTTGACATTCAATGCGACACCGTCGAGTGCGGTGGTCTCCACGGATTCGGTGCGAAATACTTTCGAGAGATTGTCGGTCGCGATGATCATGGGAGTGTCCTTGCGTGCGTGGCTCTGTCTTTTGGAATACGTGGCGCAATGCTGGGCGTCACCTGTTCGGTCATTTTGTCGATTCAATTCCTAAGGGGCGTTTGAAACGTCAATTCTTCGGCGTTATTGAATCCATCGTAGTCGGACGTGATGATCCAGTCGCCGACCTTGAGGCCTTCCAGAACCTCTACGAACTGTGGGTTCTGACGCCCTGTCACGATGTCGGCACGGCGGGCGGAGAGTCCATCGGGCGCCACAACATAGGCCCAGCGGCCGTTCGTGTGCCGATGAAAACTGCCCTTTGCGACAACGTTGGTGGTTTTCGACTCGCTTAATCCCAAATCGATCTGCAGCGTTTGGCCGCGCTTGATGCCTTCGGGCACGCCCTCTTGAAACACCAGATCGACTTGGAAAACGTCGTTCGTCACTTCGGGATAGATCTTGGTGACTTCGAGCTGGTAGCTGCGCCCGCCGAAATCGAATTTGCCCTGTTGGCCCGCGCTCACCTTCGAGATGTAGAACTGATCGACGTTGGCGCGCACCTTGAAACTCTGGAGCTGATCGATCTGCCCGATGCGCTGCCCGCGCTGAAAGCTTTGCCCCACTTCCGCGCTTAATGTGGAGAGATGGCCGTCGATGGGCGCACGCACTTCGAGCGCATCGATGATGCGGCTCAGGATCTCGAGATTACGATTGACGCGCTTGACCGACGAATCGATCTGCACGCTTTGCTGTTCCTGCAGTTCGGTTTCGCGCACGATGCGTTGTTGCAGGAGTTCGCGCTTGTTTTTGAGATAGACCAGCTGATCGCGCGTGTTCTCGAACTGCTCCTTGGACAACTGCGAGTTCGGCGACTTCATGAGCTGCTGGTAGCGCACGTACGTTTTTTCGAGCTCGTTGATCTTGTATTCGAGATCCAGGAGCTGATCTTTCAGCATGAGGTTCGATTGCGTCAGATTGATCTTGGAATTGCGCAATTGATTGAGATTGTCGATCAACCGGGTTTCCGCTTCGATGTTCTGCTTCTGAGCGGCGCTGTTCGAGAACGACAGGATCAGGGCTCCCTTCTTAATCGGGCTGCCGCCTTCGACGTAGATCTTCTCGACGATGCCGCCTTCTTCTAGATCGAGATAGACGGTGGTGTTCGGCTGGACAGTGCCGTTGATCGGCACGTACTCCTGGAATTCGCCTTGCTTCACCTGCGCAATGCTGATGCGTTCAGATTGAGCGTTCACGCTGTTGCGGCCACCGATGCCGAGCAAGACCCACACCAACCCCAGCACAACCACGCCGACGCCGGCGAAGACAGCAATCCGTTGGGGCGGCCATGCCTTTTTTTCTATTTGCTTATCCATCTCGCTTCGATCCCTTCCCCACGATCTTTTCAATATAGGCTGAAGACTTGCGACGGAGACTACGTACGTGCCACGGAACGTTCTATAGATGCGCTAGACCGCAGAAAGGTTGCATCGCGGATTTTATTGCGATGCAGTGATCCGTCTGTAACTGAGAATCTCAATGAGACCTTCATCGCTCAAGGAAATTCGCCATTCTGATGCACCGTGTTCGAATGTGGCGAGGTAGAGATCGGCCCCTGCCGGTCCCACGCTCTTGAGCTTGATGGACCCAAGCGCCCCCAATTTTTCGAATCGCGACTTGGCTGTGGGCCATTCGGCTCGAACGCCTTCGGCGACGGATTTCGTCATGCGGTCGTAAATCGGCTTGTCTGCGGCCAGACTCCGCAAATAATCCCAAAGTGCGCGCTCGGTCCCCGACTGGGGGATTTTGCCGCGAATGCGTTGCGCCAACGCGTCTTCGCGCATCTTCGCGACCGCGTCGTCAATTTTTGGCGCCCGCGTGATCTGCGGTCCTTGTGTGACGACGAGTTCTGTCGTCGCACCATCGGTGCCTCGCACGAAAGTGAAATTCACTTCCACTAATTTGGCGAAGTAGCTATCCGCGCTTTGCGCGTAGATTTGCAATGGCGGTTGACCTGTCAGTAACGCGTAGAGCCGATTGTCTTCACGATAGATAGAGACAGATCTTTTGGGAGGATAATCGTAGTAGCCAACGTGTCGATCGAAGCTCGAGACGTCGGCCGCAACTTCGACGGGCGGAGGGATCAGCGTCGCGGGTTGTCGCAGTCGATCGACGATCAGGCGCTTCACTTCTCCGTCTTGGGAGATCAAGGAGAGTCCGAGCTGCTTTTCCAGCGCGTCGACCAACACTTCACGACTCGGCTCGGGAAACGCGTTCGATGCGGGCGGCGCATCGGCTTCCCCTGCCTCGGGCCCCCATTTCATGCGGAAGTTGTAGCGCTCGGTGAGGCCCGTTTGATCCAGCAGTGGTCGCTTCAGTTGATTGGACAAGTATTGTTTCAGCAACAACATTGGCACCGCATACCCTTGAACCGAATTGGCTCCGCGAGAAAGCAGCGGGCCAGGATCGCCTTTTTCCGCGGCGCGAAGTCCGGCGCGGGCCGGATCGAGCGTGAGCGCGTAGACCGGCATGCGCTGCGATTCGTAGTGAAATTCTAGACCGAATTGTTCCGCCAGAAGTCTGCGGACCATTAGCCTGTATTGGCGTTCCATAGTGCGATCGCTGCCGAGCGAACCCGCAGCGCGCGCGGTGATGTTGTAGCGGTTGGACGCCAGATCCGTCACGCTGGCGCCGCGCTCGATGATTTCTCCTTCTTGCAGGCCATAAGCAAAACCAATAACTCCGCGCAGCGAGTAGTTGCGCGTCGTAAATGTGCCATTAGGACTGATGGTCAGTCCGCGGCTACCGGATGCGTCGGATTGGCTGAGCGAAATGGTTAGCTCTTTAATCACTGGCCGCTCGCTGGGCTCGGGCTCTTCAATGCCGGCCAATGGCGCAGGCGCCTGCGCGTCGGCTCGATTCGTCAGTAAAGCGCCAACCAGAACGGGGCTTGCAAGCATCGCGATCGTGACGGATGCAAGGAGCAACAACTTGGCGAATTGCAGTCGCGCTTCGCCTTGGTGAGTCATGATGGCTCGGACGCGTTTTTTGAGCTCGGCGCCGCTGACGCCGGACACGCAAGGCATCGGGGTCGCGAAGTAGTGCTGGCAAACATCGAGAATGCCGGCCGCGTAAATTTCCGGATCGTTGCCGGCACTTAAAACCGCTGCGTCGCAGGCGCGCTCACGCTCTTCAACCAGACGCGCGCCGATCCACCACACCAGCGGATGAAACCAAAAGACAGCTTCGATCACCATATGAATCGCGGCGGTGAGATTGTCGCGGCGCTCTAGATGACAACGTTCGTGCGCGAGGATGGCTCGAAGCTGCGGCGTGCCCAGCCGTTCGAGCAATCCGCGAGGCAACAGCAGGATCGGACGAACGATGCCGACGATGCCGGGCTCCGTTTGGGCGGCAACAGATTTAATGGGCGCGGGAAAATCCGCTGCGATGTCCGATGAGAGCGTCATCGTCTCCGAACCGCGCAGGATCGAGCGCACGCGAAACCAGCGCACAACCCAAAAGCCGATCACACCCAGAAAGCCGCTCACCCAAATCGCAAGCAGAAGGCTCATCGTATCGATAGATGTCGATACTTCTGGCGCGGCAGCTAACTCCACAACGGTCGCCGCGTCGCCCACCGGCTGCGCGACAGCCACGGCGAAGTCTGTCCATCGCATCGGCATCGCGACATCCGCGCGCGGCTCTTCGATCAATTGCCAATCAAGCTGCCCGCCCAGCGCAATGAGGAAAGAAAATGGCACCAGAAATTTCAGCGAGGCCGCCATCCACAACCAGTAGCGGAGTTGGGCGGCATTCTTTCTGAGGACCAGTACCAGCAAGCCGGCGACAACGGCGAACAGTGTCGATTGCCACAGGTGATTTGCGATCGTCGAGAGCATGGCTTACTCCTTTTTAGCGAGCTTCTTCAGCTCTTTCCTAGCTTCTTCCACGTCTTCGAGATTGAGTTTTCCGGCTTCGATCAAGTGCGCCATCAAAGGCTGTGCACGCCCGCCGAACAAACCCAGCAGCTCGTCGATCAGTTTTCGTTGTGCAATGCCGCGAGAAATTGTCGCTTCGAAAATATGCGCGTTGCCGATCTTGCGCGTGCGGCGGACGGCCTGCTTGGCTTCGAGACGATAAAGCATGGTTTGCACAGTGGTATATGCGGGACGCTTCTTTTCAGGAAAGGTCTCCTGAATGTCCCGCACGCATGCTTCGCCGCTCTTCCACAGGGCTTCCATGATCTGCAATTCGAGCTTGGAAAGTTTTGGCGGGGGCATGCTATCTTATCTCCTACAGTTGTAGGATATACTACGACAAGAAGATGCGATGCAGCAAGAAGCATCGCCGAGTCAACTCAGGAGGTTCCATGCAAAGATTGATGTTAGCCGCCCTCGCAACGCTGATCAGCACTGCGGCGATGGCGCAAGCAGGTAAGACACCGAGCCTGGACGCAGTCGTCGGCCACTATCGATTTCAATCCGGCCTCATCATGAAGGTCGAGAAAAATGGCGAGGGCCTGTCCGTAACGTCCACCGGCAGTACGCCTCAAGGGGTCCTTCCCTCGCCCGACGGCAAGTTCAATTACACGCAAATTGCCGCCTATTTGACTTTCGATTTGGATGCGGCCGGCAAAGCCACGACATTGAATTTTCACACCGACGACAAGAGCTTGCCGGCGGCGCGCCTCGATGAGGCTACCGCGAAAAAGGCTGCCGATGCGTTGGCTGCGAAGATCAAGAATCAAACGGCTGACCCCACGTGCGCAACGACGCTTAAGCGTGTCGTCGAGGAGCTTCGAGCCGGTAAGCCCGATTACTCGAAGATGACGCCGGTGTTTGCGCAGCAGACGCGCACTCAATTGAGTGCGATACAGGGAGCCGTTCAACAATTAGGCGCGTTGAAGGACGTCAAATTCACCGGTGTTGGACCTGCGGGTGCGGAGATATTCAACGTGGCATTTGAGAATGGCGCCACGGAGTGGCGCATGTTTTGTCTCGGCAATGGATACATCAGCTCAGCCGGATTTCGCCCAGCCAGTCCAGCTAGTCCAACTAAATGAGTCGTAAACGATTGAGTGTTCCAGCACCCCCCGGTGTCTGAACGACCTGCTGGTTGAACGACCCGTAGGGAACGGCGGTCCAGGAGGACCGCCGTTTTTTTGATTTGGTCCGAAGGACAGTGTCCTTACCGCGTCACTTGACTCATCAACGCCAGCGGCCGTCCTTCCGGATCGTTGAAGAACGCCATCCATTCTTCCGTGCCGTCGGCGTGCTTGTGAATCATGTGCGGCGCACCGACAAACGTGACACCGCGTTCCAGCAACATTGTATGTGCACTCTGAATGTCGGCCACCTTCAGATACAAGATGGATTCCGGTCCCACGGCTTGCTCGTTCAAAAAGAGGCGCGTGCCGCCGCAATCGAAGAAGGCGAGCTTGCCGAAGGTATACAGATGCTTGAGGCCCAGCACGTCGCGATACCAAGATTGCGCTTCGTCGATGTTTCGAACGGAACGCGAGATCTGACCGATTGCGCCTAGCTGTGAATCCGTGTGCATGGGAGTTTCCTGGATAGCGTGGGTCGATCTGGATGAGTGTTGAGCCAGCAAACTGTGTTTCGGAATGCCACGCCATTGGCGCAATGCTTCGCGATCCGATAGCTGCAGTTTCGCCATCACGTTCTCGAGATGGAATTTCACCGCATCGAGGCTGATGCCCTGCAACCTCGCCACTGTCCGATTGGTGAGGCCATGCCGGATGAATTGCAGGACTCGCCATTCGGCCGGCGTCAGGACATCGTCGTGCCGTGGACGCCCTCTAGGTCCAGGACGTTTTTTAGGCATCGACGCCGCAGTTCGGTCGCGAAGGGAACTCATGACCCTATCTTAATGGTCCAATAGTCGAATTTCCCTCCCCCCACGGATAAGGCTATCCTGGCGTTCACGACTTTATTGGATCCCTGCATGACTTTTGGCAAGCGTCTGACTCCCCTGTTGCTCGTGGGAGCAATCTGTTCCGTCCTCGATCAATACACAAAGTGGCTGGCGCGCACGCAGCTTGTCGATGGCGAAGTCCACACGTATTTGGGCGATACGTTTCGCCTGCAACTGGCCCACAACTACGGCGCATTCTTGAGTCTGGGCGCATCGCTGCCTGAGTTTTGGCGACAAGCCATTTGGACTGTTGGAGTGGGCGGTGTGCTCACTGCGCTATTGATTTACGCATTGATCGGCAAGTCGGTGACGCGAGGCATGCTGTGGGCTTTCGCGCTGATCCTTGCCGGCGGAGCCAATAATCTGTATGACCGCATCGCTTATGGCGGCTACGTGATCGATTTCATGAACGCCGGCATTGGCCCGGTACGCACCGGTATTTTCAATATCGCCGACATCGCCATCATGGCCGGCGCGTTTGTCGCGCTCGGCGGTGCGTTCTTCGAATCGCGTGGAGCGAAGCCGGCGGCGATCTGAGGCAGAAGGGGTTAGTCGTTAGGGGTTAGTCGTTAGCCAGAGTCGGAACGGAATTCGTGGTCCGGTAGTCATTCTCTTCTGGCTAACCCCTAACGACTAACGACTAACCCGTATCCCCCTCCTAACGATCAGCTCGCGAGCGCGAGACTGCGGACCGGATCGAGAATGCGATCGAGCAGCACCGGCTTTTCTAGCGCATAGCCTTGGCCGTATTCCACACCGAGATCGATCAATCGCATGCAGATCGTCGGAGACTCGACATACTCGGCGACCGTTTCGATGCCCATCGACTTCGCCAGCTGCGCGATGCCGCGCACCAGCGATTCCGATCGTTCGTTCTCGAGCACGTCGCGAATGAACGAGCCGTCGATTTTGATCATCGATAGCTTGAGCGCCTTGAGATACGCGAGCGAATTGACGCCGGTCCCGAAATCGTCGAGTGCAAATTTACAACCTAGCGTGCCCATGCGCTCCATCAACAGCTGTGCTCGTTCCAAATTTGCGATCGCAGCGTTCTCGGTCAATTCGAAGCCGATCCATTCGGTGGGGACGCCGCAGTCTTGTACCTGCTCCATCAACCAATCCGCAAATCCGACTTCGCTGATAGTGGGACCCGAGAGATTCAACGACACTTGGATCGGTCTGAAGCCGGGCAATACGCTGGCCGCTTTGATCTTTCGCAATACGTGGCTAATCACGTGTCGATCCAGTTGCGGCAGCAACTGATAGCGTGTCGCCGAGGACATAAATTCCTGCGGCATGACGAGCTTGTTGTTTTCATCGATCAGTCGCACCAACATCTCGTAGCGACGCGTGGACGTCTTCTTCTGCAAACTGGTGATCGCTTGGCCGAAAATCTGAATGCGGCCTTCGTCCAGTGCGCTACGTAGGCGGCCGACGATCAACATGTCGTCATGGCGGCGAATAATGCTCTGATCGGCTTCTTGATACACCTCTGCGCGATTACGGCCGCGATCTTTCGCCGCTTTGCATGCGATCTCCGCGGCGGCCAAGCCATGGTCGAGCGTCCCGTCGACGCCGAGCAGCGCAACGCCGAGTGACAGCGTAATTTGCACGGGCTGATCGTTGGTCGTAAAGCGCATCGTCGCAATGGTGTCTCGCATCCGAGAAGCGACGGTATGGCCGCGCTCCAATGTTTCATTGGGCAAAAAAATTGTGAAGCGATCGCCAGACATGCGGCTGATCACGCCTTCGTTCGAGGACGTTAGCGTCTGCAGTTTCTGAGCCACGGCGGCAATCACGCGATCGCCGGTTTGAAAGCCGAACAAATCGTTGACGACGTGCAGCTGGTCGATATCGCCGTACAACAGCACGCCGGCGCCGCTGGCTTGGCCGGGGCGCAACATCGCGACTTGCCGCTCGAAGCCGTCGCGCGTCAGGAGCTTGGTCAGCGCGTCGCGCGGCAACGAGAGATTTTTACCGAACACCTTGGTGAGGCGAGTGGCCATTGCGGCGTCGACCGCATTGAACTCGACGCCGTTGGGCGGGTTGTAAAGCACGAACACACCGGCGTGCATGTCGAGGTCGTCGTGGACCGGGACAATGCAGAATCGACAGAGCAACGAACTGCTGCCGGCGTCGCGCACGCGATTGCGAATGATGGGCTCGTCCGATTCGCGGCTCATCGTCATGAATGAGTTGGCGCCGCGGCGTAGCATCGTTTCGGCATACGCGATCTGTTCGGGTGTTATTTTCCCTTCGGACGATTCGACGCTTGCCGAGTCGAAGTGAAATATTTGTTGTTCCGGCGCGATGAATGCAACAGCAAAACAATTGAGCCGGCGTCGCGCGCGAGCCAATAGGTCTTGAGTTGTTTTGGAAACCGGTTTCATGAATCGCTCCGTCCGCATTGCCACGATCCCTGCGCTGCAAGCCATGGGCCTTCGTTAAGTCCAGGCGCGTGGATGAGGCAAAAGATTAGGGATTTCCGCTCTGTTGCGATGCGACTGAAGTCGCAAAGGCCAGGTAGCGAGGGCGACACGCCGATGGACGGCAATCGGAGCGCCTTTTTTTAAGCCGGGGTAATGAGACGCATGCACGGCGTGAACCGGCACGGTGCATTGTCGACGTTATATTTTACGATCGCATTCTGCGTTCGGTTTGACAAAAGTCAGCGCCAATCGATCGCCACTAGTCCGCACAATTCGTGGATCGCCATCGCACTACTCTGCAGGGAGCCGACGTTGGGCAGCCACTGGATCCAGCTATCTTTGCGCTCACTATAAGAGCTGACGGGCGCGGCGATGCAGTGCAGATGGGTACGCGCGCAATGCGCAAGCGATCGACGCATGTGATAGTCGTGACTGACCAACAACACTCGCGTGAGCTCATCCTTTTGCAGCAATGTCTCAGAGAATTTCAGATTCTCGCCCGTGTGGCGAGAGCGATCTTCGATCCATTTAACCGGTGTACCAAATTCGGTTTGCAGAACTTCCCCCATCACCGCGGCTTCCGGTCGACCGCCATACACCTGCCCACCCGTCACCAATATCGGCAATCCATAGCGCTTCGCGAGTGCCGCACCATACCGAGCTCGCTCCAACGTTGCGGCGGACACAGTATCTTCGTACTCGGCTGTGTCGCGACGCAAGCCGCCGCCAAGCACAATAATGGCTTGCGCAGTGCGAACCTGCTGCTCATCGAGCGGATCCGATGCGACTAATGCGGTCAAGCCGTTGGAGACAATTGGCAAGGACATCGCCAGCAACGCGAGGCACGAGCCCCAGAGCGTCGCTTTCGCGGTGCGCGGCCAACGCTTGAGAAGTAATAAGGCCAAGATCGCGAGTAACACGAGACCGATGGGCGGCAAGACCAACGTCACCAACGCTTTGCTCGGATAGAAGATCAGTTCGGGAAAACTCACCGCCAAGGCTCCTCGAGCTCCCATTGGGCAAAAGGCACCGTGTCTTTGACGTGGATACCGCTGCCGGCATGCACGAAGTGCTGGCGGAGCCGCGCTCGATACCACGCGGCCGATCGTAAATAGACGTTGGTGTCAGTCCCGGACGGATCGACATTCTCTTGCCAATCGCGACGAGTGGGCACGTGTAAGTACAGCGCGCCCCGGCACCAGCGCGCCAAGTTGTCGATCGCCCGTTCCGCGTCACGATTGTTGAGGTACTGAATCACGTCGGCGCAGATCACGAGATCGAATTGCCCTTTTACTTTGACGTCGACGATTGAGCCGTGAATCCACCCGTGTTGTTTGCAGAGGTACTCGCTGTACTCGACGCCCGTGTAGCTCGCGTCCTTGAAGACCTTGCGCAAGGGCCGCTCGTACCAACCCAGTCCACAGCCGAGATCGAGAATGCGCTCGACCTTGATGTCGAGTTGCCGCGCGAGACTTGCGATGAGGGCGCCGCGCACGTCCGTCTGCTCCCGGCTCATCGCCCGAGTCGCGGGCGTCAAATAGAAGCGACGATAGTAAGCGGAGTCGAAGACTTGGCCTTTGGCCACTCGCTGATGCTTTGTCGGCATGAGAGTCCAATGAACTGAATGATGAAAAGACTTGTTTAGTCGACGGGGCGCCACATTAGAGGAAGCATGGACGACTGACTAGCCATGTAGCGCTCCCTGTTTTTTCGATCTGGTCAGCAGACCAGCCTACCAGCGGCCGGTTGACCAGTTAGCCGCCCCGCCTCGCACTTGTTCTAGCCAAGCGGGTCCCCATGTACATGCGAAGACATCAAACTTTGGCGCCGGCCAAAAAGGGCGAACATGACTAACGCGGACTCTCTCGTCACTACCCAATCGGTTACCGATGACATGTTGCTCATCCTGCCGGTGCGCAACCTTGTGTTGTTCCCGGGCGTGGTGGTGCCGGTTACGATGAATCGCGAACGTACGATTGCCGCCGCCAAAGAAGCAGCGCGTACCGGGCGGCGTGTCGGATTCTTGTTGCAGAAAGATCCTGAGGAAGACGAGCCGACGGGCGACGACCTGCATCGCATCGGCACGGTGGCCTCGGTGCTGCGGTACGTGACCGCGCCAGATGGCGGTCAGCACTTGGTCGTGCAAGGCGAACAGCGCTTCAGAGTGCTCGACTTCCAAGAAGGTATGCCTTTCTTGCTGGCGCGCGTCGAGCATCTGCTCGAGCCGTCGAAGGTGTCGAGCGACGTCGAAGCTCGTACGCTGCATTTGAAAAAATTGGCCAGCGAAGCCATTTCGTTGTTGCCGCAGGCGTCGGCCGAACTCAACGCGTCCGTACAGTCGATGGAGTCTCCGTCGGCCCTAGTCGATTTGATCGCCAGCTTCTTGGACATCAAGCCGATCGAAAAGCAAAAGCTGCTGGAGACGGTCGAACTGCGTCCGCGGTTCGAGCGCGTCAGCGAGTTGTTGCAACATCGCATCGAGGTGCTGCGTCTGCAACGGCAGATCGAATCGAACACGCGCGACGCCATCGACGAGCGGCAGAAAGAAATGCTGTTGCGCGAACAGATGCGCCAAATTCAAAAGGAGCTGGGCGACACCGAAGACAGCTCGGAAGAGTTGAAGGAGTTGTCGGAAGCCGTGGACCAAGCGGGCATGCCGCCCGATGCGTTGGAGCAGGCGAAGAAAGAACTGAAGCGCTTGCAGCGGATGCCGGACGGCGGCGCCGAAAATTCGATGGTACGCACGTGGCTGGATCTCATGGTGCAGATGCCGTGGGCGAAGCTCGATGAGGAAGCGATCGACGTTGGCAAAGCACGCAAGATCCTGGATGAAGATCACTACGGACTTGAGAAGATCAAGCGCCGCATCGTCGAATACTTGGCCGTGCGCAAGCTGAATCCCCAAGGCCGCAGTCCAATTCTCTGCTTCGTGGGGCCTCCTGGCGTCGGCAAGACCTCGCTCGGACAATCTATCGCACGCACGCTTGGCTTGAAGTTCCAACGCGTGGCGTTGGGGGGCGTGCACGATGAAGCGGAAATCCGCGGTCATCGACGCACTTATATCGGCGCGCTGCCGGGTAACATTCTGACGGCGTTGCGCAAGGCCGGCACTCGCAATCCGGTGCTGATGCTGGACGAGATCGACAAGCTGAACTCCAGCTCGCACGGCGATCCTGCGTCCGCGATGCTCGAGGTGTTGGATCCGGAGCAGAACAACAGCTTCCGAGATAACTATCTCGGCCAGCCCTTCGACCTATCGAAGGTATTGTTCATCGCGACGGCGAACATGCTCGATACGATTCCCGGTCCGCTACGCGACCGCATGGAGATCATCGAGCTGAGCGGCTACACCGAAGACGAGAAAGTGCAGATTGCACAACGATATCTGGTGAAGCGGCAGTTAGAAGCAAACGGCTTGAAGGCTGAGCAAGCGTCGATCACCCAAGAGGCGTTGCACCAGATCACTCGCGACTACACGCGCGAGGCCGGTGTTCGTACGCTGGAAAGAGCAATTGGATCCGTGTTGCGTAATGTGGCGGTTCGCATTGCCGAGGCCTCGATCGAGACACAGATTGTGGACGGCGAGGAAGTCGTGAGGATTCTCGGCGCGCCGAGATTCGAGAACGAAGTGGCGATGCGCACGAGTGTCCCAGGCGTAGCGACTGGTCTTGCGTGGACGCCAGTGGGCGGAGACATTCTGTTCATTGAATCGGCTCGCACTCCAGGCAGCGGCAAGTTGATCCTCACCGGTCAGCTCGGTGACGTGATGAAGGAGAGTGCACAAGCGGCGCTCTCGCTGGTGAAGTCGCAAGCGACTTCCTTGGGAATTGATGCCGCACTCTTCGAGAAGAGCGACATTCACGTGCACGTGCCGGCCGGTGCGATTCCGAAGGACGGCCCGAGCGCGGGCACCGCGATGTTCACCTCACTCGTCTCATTGTTGACCGGTCGTACGATCGACAACACCGTGGCGATGACCGGCGAGATCAGCTTGCGAGGCCTCGTGCTGCCGATCGGCGGCGTAAAAGAGAAATCCATCGCGGCGCATCGCGCGGGCATTCGCACGGTGCTGTTGCCGGCACGTAATCGCAAAGACTTGGAGGACGTGCCGCAGAGCGTGAAAGACGATATGAAGTTCGTGTTCTGCGAACGCACCGACGATGTGGTGCGCGAGGCGCTGGGATTGTCGGTGGTGACGCAGTTGAAGGCGACGGGGTGAGTCCGGTCCGATTCCCCATTTAGGGAGAAGGCTGGTCCGACTCCCTCCCCCGGATCGGGGGGAGGGTTGGGGTGAGGGAAGCGCGAGCGCACTGCTGAAATTCCGTTCGGGCTGAGGTGAGCGCCCTCTTCTAAGATAGCGCAGCGCGCAACCCTCACTCGCCGCGTTTGCTTGCGACCTCTCCCGGAACCGGGAGAGGTATTGAAGCCGCCCGCGGCTCCAACTGCCTTACCATACGCCCCATGAAAATCTGGATCGATGCCGACGCCTGTCCGAACATCATTAAGGACGTGCTATTTCGCGCCGCCGAGCGTACTCAAATCGAACTGACCTTGGTGGCCAATCAAGCGATGCGTCTGCCGCCGTCGCAATACATTCGCTTCGTGCAAGTTCCCGCAGGCCTAGATGTGGCGGACAAACATATCGTTGAGAAGATGCAAACGGGCGACCTTGTGATCACAGCAGACATCCCGTTGGCCGCCGCCGTCATCGAGAAGGCCGGCGTGGCATTGAACCCACGCGGCGAGTTGTACACCGCGGAAAATATTCGCGAGCGCCTGTCCATGCGTAACTTCATGGACGACCTGCGCAGCGGAGGCGTGAATACAGGCGGTCCGCCGGTGCTCACCGCGAAGGACAAGCAGCTCTTTGCCAACAAGCTCGACGCGTGGTTGGCGAAGCGAAAGGTGTAGCGGGTTTCTCGCTCACGCCATTCACCCTCGCATTTAGTTTTTCGTTCGCTAAACTGCTCCTATGGGCTTTCGAACCGGTAGCGCCAATCTTCCTCTTCACGGAGGTCATGTGCCCCCGTGGCTTGCGACACGGATGGCGTCGCTGGGCCGCGTCATTGTCGAAGCCATTCTCATTCATTACGGCCGCGACGAACTGTTGCGGCGGCTATCGCATCCGTTCTGGTTTCAATCGTTCGGCGCCGTCATGGGAATGGACTGGCATTCCTCCGGCATCACGACCAGCGTCATCGGTGCGTTGAAGCGCGGCCTTGCGCCTATTCAAGGCGATATCGGACTGTATGTTTGTGGCGGACGCGGCAAGCACTCGCGCCAAACGCCCTCGGAGTTGATGACAGTGGGCGAACGAACGGGGCTCGACGGCGATGCGTTGTCCCAGTCCAGTCGTCTCGTTGCAAAGATCGATAGCGCCGCGGTGCAAGACGGATACGATTTGTATCTGCACGCGTTTATCGTCGGCGCCGACGGCAAATGGTGCGTGGTGCAACAGGGAATGAACGAGGCATCGCGCGAAGCAAGGCGCTATCACTGGCTCTCTGAGAATCTCGAATCTTTTCTCGACTCGCCGCATTCTGCGATCGAAGGCAAGAACCTGGGCGCCATCGTGAATCTCGCGGATGTGCGCGCCGAGCGGAACCGAATGGCCGAACTCGAACTGCTGCGCGAAGGGCCGGATAAAACAATTGCCGTGTTGAGACGCCTGCGGGAATCCAGCGGCAACGCCGCGCTCAGTTTGTTTCCAGAACTGGATCCGGTTCCGGAATCTAAGAGCGATGCCGCTCCCCCACTACCGCACCTGCAGATGCCCGCACATCATGACGTGCGTGCATCGGATGTTGTGCTCCGTCGCTTGCATGGAACGTTGGCCGCGGCGGCGGATCGGGGGCCCAAAGACTTCACCGAACTCTTGCTCACCCCCGGCGTCGGCGCCCGCACGATTGCTTCGTTGGCTGCCGTCGCCGAGGTGGTTTACGGCGCGCCCTCTCGCTTCAGCGATCCGGCTCGTTTCGCGATGGCACATGGCGGTAAGGATGGGCATCCGTTTCCCGTGCCGCTCGATGTGTTCGATCGCACGATCCGCGTCATGAAGGATGCGGTACAGGGCGCGAAGCTTGGGAACAGCGACAAGCTGCACGCGATTCGCCAGCTCGATCAGCAAGCTAGACAATTGGAGCGCGCCGCATCGGGTCCGAGCTTCGATGAATTTGTGCAGACTGAGCGCTACAACTCGGCGCAGTACGGCGGTCGCACGGTATTCGATTCAAAGAAATAATCTAGCGATCGCTCATGCTTCGCAATCCTGACCAGTCTGACTTATTCGCATCGAGTGCAGCGTTGCCAGATGGTCTCCGGTACCGCGCCGACTTGTTGAGTGTCGAGCATGAGCAGGAGCTGCTGGAGAGATTTGCGGCGCTTCACTTCAAGCAAGCGCTCTACAAGGAATACACAGCGAAGCGCCGTGTCGTGAACTACGGGGCCGGCTACGACTTTGTAAACAACGAGGTCACGGCAGCGCCGGCTATTCCGGATTTTCTATGGCCGCTTCGTGACCAACTCGCGTTGTGGATCGGCATCGATGCCGACCAATTCGTCCAAGCACTTCTATCGGAGTACCAACCCGGCACACCGCTCGGCTGGCATCGAGATGTTCCCGAGTACGAACTCATCGCAGGCGTATCGCTTGCGAGCGCGGCACGCATGCGATTTCGCCCGTACCCGCCTCGAGCGGACAAACGCGAGGGCGCCTTCGCGCTCGAACTCGCTCCGCGTTCTGCTTACGTGATGACTCGCGCTGCCAGGTGGGAATGGCAACACAGCGTGCCGCCGACGCCGGGGTTGAGGTACTCGATTACGTTTAGGACGAAGAGGCGGGAGGGGTGAGGGCAAGTCCGTGCGCTCTTTATCTCGCTAAAGGACCCTCTCTTACCAAAGCATCGCCCGAAACGCAGCGGCCAACAGCGTGCCGGGCAGAAGGATGGTGTCGAGCACTAAGCTCGCCGGCAAATCGACGGCTGGATGCGCGGGCGATTTAGCATCGAATCGCTTCAGCTCCGCCGAGTTGTCTTGGATGGCCGCGATGTCCAATCTTGTACCGCTATAAACAAACGGTGTCTCGCGTCCGAAGTGCGTCATCGAACTCACCGTCCCACATCCCGATACCAATAGTCCGACTAGACATGAACCGACAAGCGCGCACGTGGCTTTCATAGAACTCTCCCTTGCTTAATGGCAGCTGAGTTGGATTCGAAAGTGGCGGATAAGTTGCAGCACGTCGAGGCAGGAGCGAATTCGACAGGAACTAAGCTCTTAAATGTCGCCATGCCCTGAGTTTCCCGACGAATGGCATTTCAATATCAACCACCGTTTAAACCCACTCCGTTCACGTTGAGTGCGGCCTGTCCTGAGGAGATCGAAGGATCGAAACGATCTTCCTCTTTCGGATCCCTCCGAGACCAACGGGAATCCCACGGGACTCACTGGATGGATTTGCTCGATCGACATGGGTAAGGCGGTGCATCTCGACAACGTTTACGTTGTCCCGCCGCACGCCGATGCACGCATGTGCCCGCCATGGATGGCGTAATACTGGCAATGCAGGCCGGCGAATGCTCCCTGCAACGCCGCCATTCACGACATCCATGTCGATCGAGCAATTGCCAGTGCATGCGCATTGGCTGGATCGCTTGCGATTCGTGAATGGCGGCGTTGTAGGGAACAATCGCCGGCCTGCAAATTCGAGGTACATGGATGTACCGAATGGCGGTAATGCAGGAGCAGTTACCGGCGAGGTACATGGGTAAGGCGGTGTCTTTAGGCAACGTATACGTTGCTCCGCCGAACGCCTATGCGTGTGCAAACGCGTGGGCTGGCATCGCTAGCGATGTACCGAATGCCGGTCATGCAGGAGCATTCACCGGCGAGGTACATGGATGTACCGAATGGCGGTCATGCAGGAGCATTTGAGCGGCCACCATTCCTGCCCGCCATGGATGGCGTAATACTGGCAATGCAGGAGCAATTGCCAGTGCACCATCCATGGCGGTCTCAGGGCGAACGGAAAAAACAGGGAAAGCAGGCCATTTCGTGGGTTCCGGATTTCGTGGGTAAACCTCAGCCATGTCCGCATCCCGCTCTCGTAGGAGAGTAAAGCGACTTCCGACGTCCGACTCTCATCTCTCCCACAACACTCCCAACTCAATTTCGATCGCATCAAATGGCTCGGCGCGAATTCTCGCGTCGTCGCGATAAGTCGCGAGCAAGCTTCAGCGTTGCAACATAAGCTTCAACACTTCAAGTGTTTTCGTTTGCGGATCGACTAGCCAGGCGTACGCCACATGGTGCTCAGCATAGATCGGTAGCTTGTCTGCGCGATCCATCGCAGCCGTCGCAGGCGATAACACTTCGCAAATCCAATCGGGCGCGATGTCGATTGACGCGGAGTCAGGGCTCGTGGGCATCCGCTCGCGCCGCCAACCCGCTAAATCGGAAACTGGGATGTCCCCTTTTAAACGAAGCTCGGGCTCAACCAAGATCACCCAACCGCCGGGGCCGCCTTTGCCGCGACGGAATGGGTCGAAGATCGCGGCGTTAAGCGCGGATGCGGCGGCGGCGTGACGCACAGCAGGGCGAGGCGAAGTAACAAGTCCGCCGCGAATGATCTCGGCGACTTTGTATTCCGGCACAGCCAAAAACCGTTCGTAAACGTTGTCGGTTTTTGTGTCGTCGCTCATGGATATGGAAGCCCACAAGTGTAAGAAGCCGTTGATCGGCCCGCACTCTTGTAACGATACTCAGCCTGCAGTTCCAAAGATGCGAGGCCCCTATGTCGTCTACGCGCCCATCGTGCTCTTGCTTCTGGCTAACCCCAACGCCTAACGACTTCCGGCGGATGCGGGCGCCGTCGTTTCCACCGCCGCCTTCGCGCACTCGCCTACTGTCGTCACGAATCGTTGCACGACTTCGGGGCCGACCACATAAGGATGCGGGTCGCCGGCTTTGCGAGTTTTGAGTTCGGGCATTTTCACTTTGCTGCCGTCGAACACCGTGTGGTTCGACAGGAGCACGTCGGCCTTTGCTTGCTTGGCAATCTCCAGGAAGCGATCGGCGGATTGCGAGTACATCTTGAGTCGATCGCGATTCGGGCCGAAGTTGAAGGCGGTACCGCCCCACGTTGCGACGGTGTGCTGCGCGCGACCGTCGCGAACGGGGAAGATCGTTGAGATGGTTCCTTCTGTGTGTCCCGGTGTGAGATACAACGTAACGGTCGTGTCACCGAGCGTGAGCTTCTGACCATCGGTGACCACCATGTCGCGCTTCGGCTTCCAACGTGGATTCTGACGATCCAGTAAATCGTAATCCGCTGCGCTCATTACAACGTGCGCGCCGTATTTCTCTTGCAGATACTTTGCGCCGCCCGCGTGATCGCCATGGCCGTGGCTCACGATCACATATTTAATGTCAGCGGGATTGAGGCCAAGCTTACGGAGTCCTTGATCGACCTCGGCTTCGACGGAGTAATCGAAGATCGCATCGAGCACGATGATGCCTTGCGACGTCGTGATCGCCCACACCGAGTACTCGGTCATCCCAACGTAGTACAAATTGTCGAACACTTTCTGCGGCTCGGCGTACCACTCCGATTGTGCTGGCGACGCAGCTGCCGGTGCCGCGGGTCTCGCGGCCGGACGCGCCGGCGCGGGCGTCGCAAAGGCCACTGCCGAATCACACACGTTTTTGAAGATGGCCTGATGCTCGCTGCCAGCAGCAGCACGTGCGGCATCGATGTGTTTCTGCGCCACCAGCGAGATCGGTTGTTGCGCGATGGCGGACGAGACCATGGCACTCAGTGCAAGCGCTACCGCGAGCTGTTTCATAGACCACCCTGATTGATGTGAGGCGATCATTCTAAGCCCGCGCGACGGGCTAATGCGTCGTTCGATCTTCTATGCCTCCCCTGGATCGGGGGGAGGTCGCTAGCGAATGCGGTGGGTGAGGGAGCGCACGTCTTCAGAAAAATTCCCCTCACCCTAGCCCTCCCCCCGATCCGGGGGAGGGAACATGCAATCGTAAGAGCTGATCACCCTGCTGATTCACTGCACCCTCATCGCCGCCGGTGCACTCGGGCTCGGCGTGCGCGCCGCGGCCACCATGCGCTTGAACGCCGGACGATCTTGGACTCTCTTTTGCCACTCGACCATGTGCGGATATTTGGTCGCGTCAGCGACGCCTGATCGCATTGCGTAAGTCGACGGGAACAACATCATAATGTCCGCAGCCGAGAACTCGGCGCCTCCGAAGTATTTGTGCGCGCCCAAGAAATCATTCGCAAAACGCATCGCGCGCTGCGCATCGGTTTCTTTACTCGGATCGGCTTTCTTCCCCGTCTCTCGCTCGATCCCGATCTGCGCCACGACGTCCGCCGCAAATGAGCCTTCGGCCCAGTACATGAACATGAGATAGGCGCCGTAGTCCGGCGACTTCGAATTGGGCATGAGCCTTCCTTTCCCTTCGGTCTCCAGAATCTTCTGAATGATCGCGGCTGACTCGACGAGCAACTGGCCCTGATAAATGACCGTCGGCGCAACGGGCATCGACGGATTCACCTTGCGGATATCGTCAAAGGAACCTTGGACGTCGCCGCGGCGAAACTTCAACTCATAAGGAAGGGCCAACTCTTCGGCTAGCCACACGATGCGTTCCGAGCGACGGCCTTCCACGTGATAGATGACCAACTTCGAATCTCCGCCCACCATTGCGCCGGGGAGTTGTGCGTGTGCGGTGGTTTCAAACGCTAGACCGACAAATGCTGCCAAAGCTAAAACTGTGAGTCGTAAGAACCGCATGGACATCTCCCCCTTCTGGTTTGCTTGAAGTCTAGTTCAGATTGGGTTCGTTGCCGTAGTGAATGTTGGTAGCTGCCTTCGAACGAAGCCACCCGATCTTTACTTCTGAATTGTTGAACCTGCCCCTGCGCTGGCCTATGCTAAGCGCCCCTCTTCACATAGGAGACCTTATTACCCACTAAGCGCTGGACCGAAGCGGTTCAGCTGCAACACCTAACGCAAATACCGGTCGGCAACGACCAAAGGATGACGTATGAATTTCGTAGCCGACCTTGCACTCGCCCTAGTGGCGATCGTTGCTGCCCTTTTACTTCTCTGGCTCATTCGATTTTGGGTCAAGCATGCCAAAGACGATCCGACGGTGTGGGAAGGAGAACTCCGCCGACTGGACAAGCTCGATCGAGCCCTTGCCCCGCCTTCAGACGCCATCTTATTTGTTGGCAGCTCCAGCTTTCGATATTGGAAAACGCTGGTCGCGGATATGGCGCCGCTCAAAGTATTGGACCGCGGCTTTGGCGGATCGCAGATTCACGACTCGACTTTTCACGTCCGACGACTTGTCGTTCCCTTCAAGCCGCGTGCGATCGTGTTCTACGGAGGCGAGAACGACATCGCGGGTATTTTATGGTCGCCCCGAAAAACAGCGGCGCAGGCTCGTGATGCCTTCAAGAAGTTCTGTCTCGCGGTTCACGCCGAACTTCCGCTAGTTCATATCTACGTCATAGCTATTAAGCCGCCGAAACGGCGCATTGCGCATTGGCCGGCGTTGCAAGAAGCGAATCGACTCCTTCGGGAGTTCTGCGCCACCGATGAGCGTCTACATTACATTGACGTCGTCACTCCGATGCTGGATGAAGCAGGCAACCCGCGTGTCGAGGTCTATCGCTGGGATGGACTTCACTACAACGAGCGCGGCTATGCAGAGTGGACGTCGATCATCAAACCGATTCTTCAGAAGGCGTATCCGTAGCGAATGAGCGTTAGCAAAGGAACGCCGCGTCCGTTCGCGGCGATCCGATCTACAGGCTTGATCTCGCGTCGCGTCGCGGATTTCCGTCACTTTGGCTGGCTAAGGAAAGCGATGGTTCCCTGCGCCACGGCGCATAGTTTTTCCTTTGCTCCCGAAACTGTCAGCACATGGCATTGACATACGGCTTGGCTCTTGCCGGCATGTACGACTGTGGCTAGCGATCAGTACCTCTCCTTTTGCGGGGGCGCACATAGTTGATCTTAAATTCGGCCGTGACCACGGACGATCCGAGGGCCAACCCACCGGCGAAGGTAAGTGCATTGTCTGCGCCGCGGCGGTGCTCGTCTTAGGCTTGCTCCCTTGCCAAGCATCATTACTCGTAGATTATTCGGCGCTGCAGGAAGTTTAGGCGACTTTCAGAAAGCGTTGAAGATGACCGCGACCTTCGAATCTATTTAGCGGCTTGCCTACGACACCTTCACCATGCGCTTGCCGATATTCTCGCCGGCCAGCAGGCCAATCAACGCAGTGGGAAAATTCTGCAGCCCTTCGACGATGTCGTCGCGCACCTTGATCTGGCCGCTCCGCACCCAATTCTTGAGTTCGGCAATGGCCTGTTCTCGTTCGGCGTAAAAGTCCGACACGATAAATCCGCGCATCGAGAGTCGGCGTGAGATAAACCAAGCGGGGACGCCACGCACGGTTTGCATGCCCTTAGTGGGATCCGCATCGTAAGCGGACACCACTCCGCACGCCACGATTCGCCCGTGTGGCTTCATGTTGAAGAGGCATGCCTCGAATACTTCGCCACCGACGTTATCGAAGTAAACATCGATGCCGCCTTGTGTTGCCGCCAACAGCGCTTGATAAACATTACCCGCCTTGTAATCGACTGCTGCGTCGAAGCCGAAGTCCTTAGTCAGCAATTCGCATTTTGCTTGGCCGCCCGCAATTCCGATGACCCGACACCCTTTCAGTTTGGCGATCTGGCCAACGAATATTCCAACTGCGCCAGCGGCCGCAGAGACGACCACAGTTTCCCCCGCTTGCGGACTGCCGATCTTCAATAGGCCGAAGTAAGCGGTGAGACCGGCGGTGCCGTAAATGTTGCCGAGATGCGATAGCGGTTCGATGTTGTCCAGCTTTCTAAGCCTGGACGCGTCCAGCGCGACAAACTCCTGGCAACCGGCATCGTCTGTGTAGACGATATCTCCCGGCCTGAACTCCGGCGACTGACTCTCGACCACTTCTGCAAGCGCCGCGCTTGACATCACATCGCCGGCTTTCAGTGCCGCGCGATAGGTTGGACCCAACATCCAGGCACGCATCGCGGCATCGATCAGAAGATACCGAATCCTCAGCAACACCTGACCGGCTGCGGTCTTAGGCATCGAGGCCTCGACAAGCTTGAAGTGGTCGACCCCAAGTTTTCCTTTCGGAAGCTCGGCAATGTGGATTTGTCGATTGGTTGGCATCGTGAGTCTCTGAAACCGGGAAGCGAAGTACAGTCCAGTTTTTTTCGCCGCGCCATTGCTGAAAGTGCGTACGGTCACTACCATGTCGAGTGTATCGAGTACGCCGCTATAAAAAGAATAAAGCATTGCGGCAAATTTTGGACTGCCCTGCGCTTGCGCGAATAGAAGAGTGCGTTCAGTTACTTTTCTGACTGCGCGCGCAAGGGAAATGAAGAGCGAAAGGCGTACAGTCTTTGGAATTTGGTTTGTGATCGCGCAGAAGACATCTTCTGGCAGCGTCGTATTCACACAAAGTCATAAGAATTCCTTTCCGGAAGGGAGCGAATGGTCACGGTGAAGGCACAGATGAATAGCCTCGATAAGCTCGCAGCGGCGTGGAAATTGCAGAACCTAAAGCTTTTGCCCGCCGAATCCAGAGAACGCGTGATCGCCGTGTTCGATGGTTTAGGCGTCCAACCGAGCGAACAGCTGATTCGTCTTTATACGACGATCGGCGGTTTTGAAATTGCGGACGAGAACGACTGGACACTGTGGAGCCTCGATCGGGTCGAAGAAGAAAGCCGGGATGAGAGATCGACGGACGGCATCTTGTTTTCCGATTACTTAGTAAGCTGCTGGTGCTTCAGACTGAAGCTTGCCGCACATGGAGAAATGGAAGTATTGCGGGATGCGTTCGACTCGAATCATCCTTGTCACGTAGTCGCCAAGGATCTCGAGACATTCTTCACAGCGATGATTGAAGATCCGGATTCGGCATTGGGCAATCGAAGATCGTAGATCCGTCCGGGGACCAACCTTTTTTAGACAGCTGTAGAGACGCTTACGCATCGCGATAGGCACCCTCGGCTGACCGCACAAGTGCGCGCTGGTGACAGCTTTAAGGAGCGGGCAAAAGAAAAGTCCAGAGAAGTCGGGGCGCTTGACCCGTCGCTATTGGCAACTGCTTCGTAGAAGTAGCTCGCTACTTCCCGCGTGACTCATCGAGCATCGGAACAAATCCCGCAGCGATCAGACGCGAGCCTTCGAACGCGGGCGGTTGCCCTTCGAATTGCATGCGGGGATCGCTGGTGAATTTTTCCATGCCCGCATCCCTCGCGGCTTTGTCCTGCCATTCAATCCACGACATCACCACTGTCTCATTTTGCTTCGCGCCGGCGGCCATGAAGAAGCTGCTGTATTGGTCCGCATCGCGGCGCGCCCCTTCGCCATGGTAGGTCGATGCATCAGGACCGGATTCATCCAGCCAACATTCGACGACTCGAAGTGCGCCGCATTCCTTCACGACCTCGGCAGAGATCTTCGCCATCTTCTCGTAGTCCGCTTTGCTCGCGCGCGGAACCGGCACCAGAAAACAATCGATGTAGTTCATGCGCAACGTCCAGTTTGGGCCTAAGGAACTAACTCAGGCGCGTCATCCTTAGTTCCCGCCTTGAGTAACGACAAGGTCGCAACCCTATAACGCAACGCCTTCGACCGACAGGTGTCGCGCAAACGTCCGTTGACCTCAATGCTCCCGCCCTGCACCATCGGATTCAGCCGCGGCAAATAGTTCTTGAGTGACATGAATCCGAAAGTCGAAATCACTAAAACCGAAGTTTTGTCCGACAACTGGTACTTCCTGCGCAAGGTGACGTATCGGATCGAACGCAAAAATGGCGAGTGGGAAACTCACGCCCGCGAGGCATACGACCGGGGAAATGGCGCAACCATTCTGCTGTATGACCTGACGCGCAAGATGGTGTTACTGACCCGGCAGTTTCGCTTGCCTTCTTACGTCAACGGCAACGAAACAGGCATGCTCATCGAAACATGCGGCGGTTTGTTGGAAGGCCAAAATCCTGAGGAGCGCATTCGCCTCGAGCTGCGCGAAGAAACGGGATATGAGATTCCCGCTGTTCGCAAGATATTCGAGGCCTACATGTCGCCGGGTTCGGTGACGGAGATCGTTCACTTTTTTGTTGCCGAGTACTCTGCGATGAATCGCGTGAGCGAAGGCGGCGGAATCGAAGAAGAAGACATTGAAGAGCTGGAACTGCCATTCGACAAGTCGCTGGCAATGATTGCAAGCGGCGAAATCAAAGACGGCAAGACGATCATGCTGCTGCAATATGCGGCGCTGAATTTGTTTGGGACGAGAAAGTAGCCGCGATCACTGATACGGATCGGTGCTCGCCAACTGGCGATTCGCGGCGCAGCCTTCAATTCTCCCCTGCGCGATTTCCTAGATAGAGTTGGAACTCGCAATCACCAGCTACGCGGCTTGCGGTATCAGCTTCAGCCCAAGCGCCTTCATCACTTTTAAGATCGTGCTGAAACTCGGATTGCTATCCTTGTTCAGCGCCTTGTACAGCCCCTCTCGCGTTAGTCCCGTGTCTTTCGCTAGCTGCGCCATGCCTCGCGCGCGGGCGATGTTACCGAGGGCATGAGCAATGAACGCTGCGTCGTCGCCTGCTTCTTCCATACAAGCTTCCAAGTACGCAACGATCTCTTTTTCGGACTTCAGATAGTCCGCAGTGTCGTAGCGAGAAAATAGTTCTTTCGTTTTTCGCTTGGAAGCCATCTCTATTCCCGCCACTCTTTTGCGATTGCTTTTGCGCGTTCGATATCCGTTGCTTGTGTGCGCTTATCGCCACCGCATAAGAGAACAATGAGAGTCGCCTGACGATGCATAAAGTAAACGCGATATCCCGGGCCGTAATCTATCCGCGGCTCGTTAACGCCACCGCCGACCGACTTAGCGTCGCCAGGATTTCCCAACGACGGGCGGTCAAGACGAACGGCAATTCGCGCCCGTGCGCGAACATCCTTGCGATTCAAGAACCATCGATCGAAGGCGGTTGATTTAGTTACGTCAAGCATAGCCAGCGTAAGCCATAGTTCACGCAGCGTAAACTGTGGTTGACAGTCGCAGATCGAGGTGAAGCGTGATGGCGAGTCCGGGATGCATGGTAGAAGTGCCTGAAGATCAACTGCGCTCTTATGCCGATTTTTCGAATGCATGTCTCATGTTGTTTGCCAGTCGGTCAGATCAGCGCACTGGACATCACAGCTATGTGAACAAATAGAGGCTCGTCGTAATATTTCTAACAACTTTCCCGCCAAACTGCCGGTCGGCTATGTCTCTTAGTTCGTTCAGCACCTTCGCTCGTGAATCAGCATCCAGTCTTTGGATGTGCGAGAAGCTTTCATAGAGTTTCCCAATTTCGTCGGTGCTCATTACCACGGACCACCGAGACTCGAAGTATTCGGTGTTCTGGAATCCTGCTGCTTTCGCCCCTGCCTGTCTCGCTTCGCGATCAAGAGCGAAGGGCACCGAGTCTGGTTTTTCTAAAGGATTCATTGCCAACGGCGAGAGCACACTCTGCGTTGCGTTGTGAAACAGGTCTTCTTTATCTGCGTCGCTCAACACATTCCAGAACAACGCCACGAATCCATTTGCCTTGAGTAGGCGTTTGATCTTAAGCAGACCCGCATTGGGTTCGATCCAGTGGAAAGCAGTAGCAGCCGTGATCAGATGAAACTGATTCTCTGCCAGCACAACTTCTTCGAAGCTTTCGTGGATAACAGGGATGTGCGGTGATGACTTGGTCAACGCGCCAAGCATCGTGGCGAATCGTGTGTCCGGCTCAACGATGGTGAGTGGACGGGCTCCATATTCGAGCAGGCGGCGCGTGGCCTTTCCTGTGCCGGCGCCGATCTCTAAGGTGGGAGTGCCATCAACAAGCGCTCCGCGTTCGCGAAGCCGGTCGAATATCCAAATGGGGTACTCAGGACGAGCATCCTCATAGCCTTGAGGATTTAAGCCAAACAGCCGACGGCCTTCGTTGAGTTCTATTTGCTTTGGCATGGGATTAACTGGATAGCGGCGGCCGGTGCGGTTGGTTTCTTTATAAACAATCACTTAGCTACCCGTGTACGCTTTTAAATGTACATATAAGCCAGTAATGTTTAGTTAGAACTAGACATTTAGAAGGTAAATGTATATTTATAACTAAACGTATACGAGTTGAGCCAAGCCCATGCGCGTAAAGCCCCTAGTCAGTCGGCACTATCGCCAATTGGTCGATGACGCCGCCAAAGATACTCAGGCCCTGGCCGTTCCTCCAGAAGGCTGGATTCGAACGGTCCGCAAGGCCCTAAACATGTCCGGGGCGCAACTCGCCGCGCGGATTGGATCGACTCGCGGGCTCGTTTCCCAAACGGAAAAGAACGAAACCTTCGGGAAGGCCTCGGTAAAGAGCCTTCAACAAATGGCCGATGCAATGGGTTGTCGCTTGGTGTACGCCATTATTCCAAAGAGCAGCACGATCGAAAGCCTCATCGCCGATCAAGCACGAAAGAAGGCGCGTACCGTTGTTCAATATGCTGGACAACAAATGGCACTCGAAGATCAAGCCCTTAATCCAAAGCAAATGGAGCGAGAGATTGAACGATTGCAGAACCGGTTCATCTCCGAAATGCCTTCGGATCTTTGGAACGACAAATGACCGGCGGCGGGGAAATGCCTGAGGGGGCTACGCCATTAACTCCTGAGGAGATTGCGGGCCTCAAACACAAACATGTCACGACACGTGGACAATTAGATGAACTTGAACAAGGGAATATCCAGGAAGGCTTGCTCTGGATAAATCGTCGCAGAGATCGCCGCAAAGTTCTGACTGAAGCATTCGTCCGTGAACTGCACAAACGACTGTTTGGTGAAGTGTGGTCCTGGGCCGGAGAATTTCGAGCGACGGAGAAAAACATCGGCGTAACTCCACATCAAATCGCGCCACAACTGCAAGACTTACTCGCCGACGTCTCGTATTGGACAGAACACAAAACCTACTCAGCCGTTGAGATATGTGCGCGGTTTCATCACCGGCTGGTGTATATCCATCCCTTTGCCAATGGAAACGGGCGGCATGCGCGCATCTTGGCGGATATTGTCGCTGCGGAATTGCTTGAAACTAAACCGATTGATTGGGCTAAAGGCACCGATCTCCAAAAGCTCGGCAGCCGACGAACGGAATACATTGCGGCTCTTCGCAAAGCAGATGCAAAGGACTACAGATCGCTGCTGGCATTCGCTCGCGATGAACCCGATTCGGAAAGGAAGCTAAAACCGTAGCTATCGCCACAGCGTGGTTGAACTGGATGTTGCCTGGCCGAGGTCAGAGGGGTTCACGAGAGCGATGCTGTATTCCGATACTATCCGACGATGACCTCGCAGCCCGCAGCCAGCCACTGTCGCAGTTCAAGTGTCTTATTTCGGTGTTCCCTCGCGAATCGCCGCACAGGCAGTCTTTGTCCTGTCTAATCGATCTCCGCTTCTTTCCGGAGATTGATATGAATCACTCGTTGCGATGCATGACAGTCTCTTGCCTGTTCGCCGTTCTCGCGACGAGTTGCGCCGCTCTCAACACCAAGGACGGGAAAGATCAGAGCGCGGCACATCGTGCCCAAGCGCCCGAGTTAAGCAAAGAGAGGCTCATGCTGAGCGAGGGGTACAGCATGTTGTATAGAGACGCGGGCACGCTCGATCTCTCGCAATTGATTCTTTACGTGAAGTCGGAATCCGAAGCGATGACCAAGATCGTGACAGCTGTCGGCGAGTACGGCAATGAACTGAAAAAAGATTTGGAGCGGATCGACAGAGATTATCCCGGTGTCCGGATCGGGCAAGACGAAGGACTAAGGCACTAAAGTAAAGCCTTCTTTCTGCCCCACAATTGAATATTGTCAATTGCACTAGTTGTTCTCCGTAGATACTTTGCGCCACGATCCGCAGAGCGAGCGGCCAATCGAGTGCCCAATGACAGCGCATATGGAAATTGAGTTCTCTTGGGACGTGCGCAAGGCTCGAGACAATCTCACGAAACACGGAGTATCCTTCACGCCAAGCACTGCGATTTTTCGAGACCCTTTAGCGCTTTCGGTCTTCGACTCGACTCACAGTGAGAACGAGGATCGCTGGGTTACCATCGGTAAAGCAGAAAATGGACAGTATTTGGTGGTCGCGCATACTTACGACGAGGTTGGAGTAAATCTGGCGCGCATCCGCATAATTTCCGCACGCAATGCGGACCGAGACGAAGTGCGTAACTATGAAAACACTTCTATACCGTGGCGAATCGAAGAGGCCAACGAAATGAACGATCATTACGACTTCAGCAAAGGGACACGCGGACAGTTTTACAAGGACGGCGCCGCATTTCGCTTACCGGTTTACCTGGACGAAGAAATCGAGAAACAGCTTTCGGCAAGAGCAGAGAAAGACGGTGTCGATCTCTCTGAGTTAGTGAATGAGTTGCTGAAGAGGGAGATCGCAAGCAACCAGAAGTAGCGGACATCTGCACTCTGAAGTTCGCTCTGTTCGTTGAATGGAATCTCGACGCCGAGATTGCCCTCGCCTTGCGATGGATCGTGTTGGTGCTGGCAATGCCGGAGCAATTTGCTGTGCGCGAGGGTGACGAAGAGAAGATGAATCGATCGAGCACGTCCATGTTGCCTTGCGAGCGGTCAACCGCCGCCCCGGACCTCACATTTGTAGTGAACACTGTGAGGCCCGACACACGTGCCCTCGAAAAATCATTTTATATTTCCCAGCATTACCTGAGCTCGACCGATTGCCCAGAACAAAGGCCTAGAACATAAGGACACCGGACATGGCTTACCGCGACGATTTCTACTGCGCCGAAAACATCCTCGGTTATTCGGGAAGTCTCCACGAGTTCCCCACGGTGTATTTCCTGACTTCTAAGGAGTACGGGCACATCACCCAGGAACACGGGTACGGCCAGAATGTCGGCCGCCAACAGGTTGAGGATGCCGCCGGCTATACGATTGGCAACGAGCCGGTCAATGGCACGCCCAAGCTATTGGAGAAAGTGAACGGCCGAGTGTTCCACGAAAGTCGCACGACTCTGACAAAAGTCACCAAGAGCGACGCCGATGCCTTTGCTGTTTGCTCGCAAGCCATCTGGAAGTATCAGGACGAGAAATACATTTCCAATTTCTCGAAAGACGTTCGACAGGACATCGCAACAACGGACAAGAACAAGATGGCGCTTAACAAGGAAATCAACCGAGGACCTCTGGGCCTCGAGCGCGTGCCGCCTTCGATGATGAAAGGATCGGGTGCGTGAGGTACTTCACGAGCGACTCTCGAAATCGTTTGTTCTCAAGAGAGCTATCTCGGTTTGTTGATTGACCGATGCACCGCCTCGAGCATCGGATCTGTTGAGTCTATCCACGACTCAATGGTCCATGGCGCGGCGATATCCGGATCTAGACTCCCTACGGAAACTGGCATCCGCTTGATCGAAAGCGCACCTACCGGCAACGGTGCGGCCGGGCGTCCCGGTTGGGCAACACCTGCGAAGCAATCGTCGTACTGCCGGCAACCATCCTGAAGATCGGTTCGAACCTGAGCCGCGTAGAGCATTAGGCCAGAATTCGGTAACCGGACGGGGCGACCGTCGGAAAAGTACATCAATCGATCTCCGACAGGCTCACCAACGATCACCACTCGATCGGCGCCCGATTGTTTTAGGTAAGCAGTGCTCACCATCCCCGCCGAAAACGTTTGCGAGCTCGTCAAAACATAGAAGCGCCCGGGTACAAGCGCGGGCCAGCTCACCATGAAGTCGCGAGTGGCCACCAAATTGCCACCGCTATTAAAGCGCATATCCAAGACGACATTCTTGCGACCAAGTCGAGCTCTGTTGGCTTCCGATTTTCTTAGAAATAGCTCGATCTTCTCGCTCGGAGAATCGACGTTTTGCCGCAATTGGATGATGACCGCATCGAGATCAGGCGCATCTCGAAATCTGAATGGAGCGTTCGATTCCTGTAGTGCCCACGGGAGAGACGGTGCGTTCGCCGGACCCTGCACCATCGAACCTGACTTGGCGCCCAGCTCGAAAGTCCGTTGAACTGTGCGCTCTTTAGTTGTCAAAAACTCGTAACTCACCGAGCGAGCTTGATCGCCCAACCCGGCCGCATGTAGGCGCTCGGGAGACGCGAGCACACCCGCTGCTGTGAGATCGCGAAAGCCGACGCGGCCTGCCGAAAAACTGCGCAACTCTTGGCGTATTTGCTGAACGCTCTTTCCGTTCACAGCCAACAGACGTGCTCCCAGCAATTCAGAACTTTCGGCGGGCACAGCGATAACATGGAACTCAGAGAGGAACGGACGGAAGCCGATGGCGACAGTCTCGAAATCGGGAATATTCAGCGCGGACTCTTTGGCATCGCAAACCAGCGGCGGTTTTCCTTCGATGAGCGCCCATTGTCGACAGGACTCGACGCCCGCCGCTTTCGACATGCAACCCGTATGACCGTTGTCGGCGAGCACAGCAATACGACAAAGCTCGACGACGAACTCTGTTGGGCTGACGGACGCCGATCGTTGCTTTAATTTCTCCAGTCTCGCTTCTGCGGCCGCACGGGATTCGCGAGTGAATGACTTGTCGACCGCCAGGAATTTTTCGCGGTAAACAGCAATGTCTTCCTCCACCCGTTGCGATTTCGAACTCGACGTATCTGCCGCGATCGCTGCGGTCGAAATCAGCGCGCTCGCGACGATGGCAAGATTGAGGAAACGCGCTTGCATACTGAAGCTCCCCGATGCGAGGCTCCTTTTACAACGCCGAAGACCCCCGCAAGGTTGCTTGCGTGCACCGATTTATGCTTTGGGTCGAGGCGGACCATTTCGATGGCGCCTGACCGGGTCAAAACGGGTCTTATAGACAGTTGCGATCGAATTCTCGATGTCCACCTCCGTGCCTGCCGCAGATGTGGCTTCCGAGTTGTGAACAACCTATTCTCTCGATGCTACTTTGGGGAAAGGATTCTGGATGGGATGGCGCGATAAAAGGTCGTTGCCGGACGCAGCTTTAGATTGAAGCTACTTGCAGAGGCTGAGTGATCGGCAAGTCTCGACGAGGATGCTCAACGCAGAGTCGAATATGAATGCTCGAGTATGTATTGCAACGCTGCTCTCTCTCGTCATCGCCTTCGCAAGTGGCACTTCGTGCTGCTTTGCAGCCGAGGCTCAGGCGGACGTCAAAGGCAAGCTCACCGAAATGGGAATCGCCGATCAGGCAATTCGTAAGAAGCTGGGTCCATTTCTCGTGTCGGGCAAGTTCCAAACGGAAGAATTCAAAGATGTTGCCAAAGAGATGGCAGCGATCGACGCGCGCAATCTTGCCGAGCTCAAGCAGATCATCAACCTCCATGGTTGGCCCGACGCACGCATCGTCGGTGTCGATGCAGGCAACTCCGCCTTTCTAATTCTTCAACATAGCCCACTGACTGCCCAGAAAGAGTATCTCCCTATGTTTCGCGAAGCCGTCTCTGCCGGCAAAGCGCGAGGCGTCGATCTCGCGATGCTAGAGGATCGGATTCTTAACGGCGACGGCAAGCCACAACGCTTTGGAACACAAGTAAGCGCTGGCCCCGATGGCAAGCCCCGGGTCAACCCAGTCGAGGATCCAAAGAATCTGGATTCGCGCAGAAAAGCTTTGGGCATGCCACCCATCAAGGAGTACCTCGATCGATTGGAAGCCGACATCGGCCGAAGCATTGATAGGTCGGCGCTTACCGACTAATCGTCGTGAACATCGTAGACTATGAGGTGAACCTCCTGCGCGGCTCACTCTCAGCGGGTGTCGATGTAACTCAACCTAGGTTTGAGATTGCGCGAGTTACTAAACGCTCGTTCGAATTTTTGCGGACTTACTGGCTACCACTGACGATGGCCCCCGCCTCGCCATGGAAGGCTGGACGGTCGAAGAATTCAGCTCGAAGAGCGGCGGTTTTTTCAGCAACATGGGCGGACAGCGCCGGCGCGTCGCGATCATCCCGGCATCGCCAGCGGATAGGAATTTTCTAATGCCGTCCGTAAAGTAGCGCAGGTTTTTCGTCCGGCGCGATACGTGCATCATTCTGGAGTCCTATGTATCTCTTCATCGTCGCAGCATTGATGTTTGTGCTCCCAATCGGATCGGTTGCACTGCAATCAATTCAAAGCGACGCACCGGCGATGAGCCTGTTAATGCTCAAATGGTTTGTCATCTGGTCCGTCGGCGCTCGATTGTTTCTGGCGGGAGTGCGCCAGATTGTTCAACCTCGCTATACCGCTGAAGTCATCTTGCAGTTAAAGCACGCCGAATCGCTCATGCTCGTGCGCGAACTCGGCTTCGCCAATCTGGCCATAGGCAGTGCGGGACTTGCCAGTGCTTTCATGCCCGCATGGAGTCCAGCGGTCGCTTTGGCGGGTGGAATCTTCTACGGATTGGCGGGCGCCAATCATCTTAGGCAGTCGCATCGAGGCAAGCTCGAGAATATCGCGATGGTGTCCGATCTTTTTGTGGGCGCGATACTGTTGGTATGTTTGGCGATGTCGCTTGTTTAGGCCTCCGCCGGGATGACGAAAGCAAATGGATGGTCATCTGCTAGGTGATTTTCCTGTCGAGTGTTTTTCGGGCTGAGCCAGCGCAAACACCACCAACTTCGTGTCGAGTTTCACATTCGGCACGTCGTGGCCGCCGGCGGCGATCGCAACCATTTGTCTTCCGCTTTTTGTCGTGAACACGAGCGGTGTGGCGCGAGCGCTGGTGGGCAGAGCGCCCTTCCACACTTCGCGACCGGTAGCGGCATCAAACGCTCGCAGGTAAGGATCCAGCGATGCGCCGATGAACACCAGTCCATTGCTGGTGGCCGGACCGCCTAGGTTTAGCGAGCCCGCGATGGCTGCGGGGGCGCCAACTACTTCAGCAGGCATCTCGCCCAGCGGCACGCGCCACGCGATCTCACCATCGTCCGCGCGAACTGCAACAAGCTCGCCCCAAGGCGGCGCCGTGCACGGCCGGCCGGAAGGGGAGCGGAAGAATTCACGTGACATTCCATACGGCGTGCCATTTTGTTCCGTCGTTTCTCTAGAAGGAAATTCTTTGCGTGCGTTCGCAAACCCCTCACGAGGAATCAGCCGAATGATCGCCGGCAGGCGATTGATCGGCGCAATCAATAATCGATTCTTTGCATCCCACGCAATTCCACCCCAATGCAATCCACCCGCATTTCCCGGCACGTGCAACGCGCCCGTAACACTGGGTGGAGTGAAGATGCCTTCGTTGCGCAGCGATCGAAAGATACTCAAACACGCCGCTCGATCTTCGGGCGTTAATCCCCAAATGTCGTTCTCGGTAATACGCTGCGGCGCCAGGCTCGCGGGTTTCGTTGGAAACGGCTGCGTGCGACTGGTTTCTTCCTCTTTGGTATCGCTCGCCGGCACCGGCCGTTCTTCAATGGGAAATAGAGGTTTTCCATTTCGACGATCGAACAAAAATAAGTGCCCCGTCTTCGATCCCACGGCAACCGCGGGAATTGAGCCGCCGCGCGACTTCCGCTGGAACAAGAGCGGCGGCGACGCCACATCGTAATCCCACAGATCGTGATGCACAGTTTGAAAGTGCCACACGGGCTTTCCGGTCGATGCTTTAAGCGCGACAACAGAGTTCGCGTACTCGTTATTGCCGGGACGGAGTCCGCCGAAATAGTCGGGGCTTGGACTACCCGTGGGCAGAAACGCGAGATCTCTCTCTTCGTCCACTACGATTTTCGACCACGTGTTGGCGGCGCCGGTCGGACTCTTCTCGCTCAATGGATGAAACGTCCATTTAAGTTGGCCGGTGATCGCGTCAAAGGCCCGGACTTCTCCCGATGACATCCGCGCACGACCGTTATCGCCAACGGATGAGCCCACGATCACCAAGTTGCGATAAACGGCCGGCGCCGAGGTCACTCCGTACTCACCGGGATAGCCGGGTTTGGATCGCAACCCCGCAATCAGATCGATCTCGCCGTTGCTCCCGAACTTCTCGCAACGCTTTCCGTCGCGACTGTTCACGCACACCAATCTGCCGTCGATTGTTCCGATATAAAGCCGAGTGCGATGGAATGTTGGTCCCCGATTGGCGGGATCGCTATAGTTCGCGAGGCGTCTAATCGATAGCGACGTCCGCCAAAGTTCCGTGCCGGTCTCAGCATCCAACGCGGCGACCGTACCGTGAGGCGTCGATAAATAGAGCCGGCCATCGTGATATGCCGGGGTTGCCGAGAAGACAGGCGGCTTGCCGGTCACGCCGACAGACTGCGTGGAATCGCGGGTGTCGTACACCCAGGCCATCTTGAGATTCTGAACGTTGGTAACATTGATGCCGGTCTGTGCCCCCGTCGGCGAGATCGAAGCGACGGCGGTAAAGCCCAGGATGATCAGCCGGCAGGCGATGTTAGATTTCATGTGGGATGTCCGCGTGAATTGGTACTGTGAGGCCACCCTACCCCGCGCCTACATTAGATTTCTTTATGAAAGTGACCAGCTGCGACCGCCAGTGACGAGTGGCGAGCGGTGGGACGAAATTCCTCCACCAGGGATTCGATGACCGAGCCGCAACGCTCTCGACTACAAAGCTATCTGCGCCACCGCCGCGTGTTTGAGGTTGCGCTGTGGGTAGCGTTTGCCGTGTTCTGGGGGACGGCGAATGGGATCGTGACTACCATCGATCTCGGACGCCACGGAATGCCGTTCGACTGGCGCGAGCCGTTCGTGTGGGAGTACTCGAGTTTGATGGTGATGCTGCTGCTCGTCCCGGCGCAGATTGCTTTCGACCGTCGCTTTCCGATTCGAGCCGACACTTGGCGGCGTTCGCTCCTTTGGCACCTGCTCGCCACTGTCCCTTATTCATTAGTCCACGTGACAGCGATGGTACTCATTCGTCAGGCTGTTTACTCCATCGCCGGCGAACGCTACGACTTCGGCAATTGGGGCGAACAGTTCGGATACGAATACCTGAAGGACGCTCGTTCGTACGGTGTATTGCTCTCGATGGTCTATCTCTACCGGCTGATCTTGCTGCGACTGCAAGGCGAAGCAAGCGTACTCGCCGCGCCTGAAACCGGACCGACTCCGGAAACCATCGAACGACCGGAACGCTTCCTAGTCCGCAAAGTGGACGCCGAGTTCCTGATCGAGGCGCGCAATATCGAATGGTTGGAAGCCGCCGAGAACTACGTGAACTTACACGTCCGCGGCCGAGTGTATCCGCTGCGATCAACGATGGCCGCGATCTTGGACCGGCTCGATCCACAGCTCTTCGTGCGCGTGCATCGCAGCTTCATTGTGAATCTCGCCTTCCTCGAAAAGATCGAGCCGATGGAATCGGGGGATGCGAAACTGCTGCTGAAGAACGGCCATCGCATTCCGTGTAGCCGACGCTACCGGCAGGCATTGCGCGGAGAGCAGGTGCAGCAGTCAGTAGTAGACGATAACTAAGAGCCGGCTTGCTGTTCGCGAACCGGATGGTGCTTGGCTCAGGGTAAGCCGACGCAATAGCGAGGCGCCATCGCTTACGGTGTGCACTTCGATCGCAGGAATTCAAGCGCCACTTTGTGGATACGATCTTCCTGCTGCTTCACTTTCAGCACCGCATCGCATTTGATCCGAAGCCGCATATCCTGGGGCAGGATCATTAGCTGATCACCTGGAGTTTTCGTCAGGATCAGCCACGCGAGCGGCCTCCTTGCATCTGACGTTGGAATCCCAAGAACGGAGTCCTTTGAGCCGGTTTGGTTTTTAAGAAGGATTGGCTCTTCAAGATTTCCGGAATTCCGGTATTGAACCTCTATTCCCTGCAGCATCGCCCACTTCGGCTTTGTGCCGAGCTCGCCTCGCGGCAATACAATGAATATGTAGGCTGCTAGTGCAGCGAGAACGATGGCCCAAATTCCGATCTTCCGGCGCTGTGAGAGTGTCATGTCTCTACTCCGTGCTGGGGCTCTGGGGCCGGTGTGGACTTCCAGGCAAAAGTCTGTGGCTCCCGCGCTGCTGATAGCTCGCGAGTAGCGGCGCAGTCGGCGACTTGCCTACGCACGATCCAAGTAGTGGTAAAAGCAATTCCTTTAAGTCGACACCGGCATCAGTGCATCTGGAATCGTTTGCTGGAATTGCCGGGATGTCTGACACTGGCACTAGAGTTCTCATGGCCTCAAACGCGCACCTGTTGCCACTAACAGGAGCTTTCTCCCAGTGCTGATCATTATTTTAGCCTTCATCGACCTCAGTACACAGTTTGTGTTGCGTAATGCAACGTGACTGCCCTATATTGCCGTCAAGTGGATTGGGGGTTCCCGGTCGGCGTCTAACCTCGGTGAGTCTCATCGGGGTTTTTCGCTTTCTGGGGCTGGGTAAATCTTCAGACCCCAATCCTCAAATCCCTCGCCCACCTTGCTGCGTCCCCCGCTGCAAAAGAACTTCTGCTTAAGTACATCGAACGCGCGATTCTCTTGAGTTGGCCGCAAAACGCTCAGGCCGATGGGACGCGCCACCAGATCAGCAAGCTGCAGGCCCGCCGAGTTGACTTTCTTGTCGGCGAAAATGACTTTAAACGGCAGGGACTTTCCTGATCGATTGGCGCCATCACAGATGCGACGGAACTCCAGCTCTAACTCACCGTCTTCTTTTTTCCCACGACACTCGACCACCACATGAGTCAACGTGTCATCCTGATTCTTCTCCTGCATCAGCTCATTCAGCGTTTCCAAACAAAATCCGAGCGCTAGGTTATAGGGATTGTCAGGCACTCCACCTTTATTGCGAAGCTTGCCTTTGTCAATCACACAACTGATTAGGATGAAGTTGCTCGCCTCGATAATGTCCGTCAGTTCGTTAAGAAAGCTTTCCTTCTGTTGTCGATTCTGAAATCGGAAGTTGCCAGTTTCCTTACGGATATCTGTTTCGTGCAATACAACGACGTCGTGTCCAAAGTGATTAAACTTGAATTTTTGCAGCGCCGGCACCACTTTCTCAGCGTAATGCCCTTTGTAGAACACACAGAACGCGAGTACGAAAATCGGGTAGTTAGGATCGACTGATAGCATTCCGTGGTCGCCGCTTTCATCCACGTAAACGATGAAGTTGCTATGTTCTCCTGTCGGAGTGGAAGCCGCAGCCTTTTCTTCGACTGCAACCCTTGCATAATCGAATAGAGAAAATTGCTGGCTCTTGCCTTTGTCGCTCACGCCAAGTTTTTTATGCGTTTGCGCGATACTTGTCCAGCGCTGTTTGTCGCCGGGACCGCACGCGCGGAAGCTTTCGGCGCCGGTGTGGACTTACAGGCAAAAGTCCGTGGCATGAAAGTACCCGGCGCACGCCCTCACCCGCCACGAAGCTCGTGCCCGCCATGGACGGCGTAATACCTGCAATGCAGGAGCAATTGCAGGTGCGACCTCTCCCCGGACAGGGAGAGGTTAATCCGGACTCCATTCAGGTTCCCTCTCCCGGATCCTGAGGTTTCCCCACAAATTTCACAACGCACAAAGGGCCTAGTTTCTCGGTCTTTTCCGTTCGCGTTGAGTGAGTCCCGTGGGATTCCCGTTGGTCTCGAAACGATCCTGGATCTTAAGATCCCTTCGATCTCCTCAGGGTGAACGGAGTGGTTTTAGATAAGTGACTGATCTTGAAGTGACATTCGTGGGGAAACCTCAGGATCCGGTAGAGGGACAACCGATCTCATGCGCGCGGACCTTTTCCGAGCAGCCTTCGTCAATCGCATACAAATTGACAGCCCGTTACAGCTCTCCGATTTGCGCCTCTCCTTGTTGATCGTACAATACGGTAAGGCTGGGGCTGGATCCCTCAATTCAAAGAATAGCTGGCAATGCGTTAAGCAAGTGCGCCGCAGGACCAATCACATGTTGACCATCATTCGACGCCACCTTCTTTCCTTCGTGCTGCTGACACTCACTTCCCTGGGAGCTACTGCAGCAGCGGATTCCGAAGTGAAAATTCTGGTGATATTCCCGGCGCAGCTGGAACCCTCCAAGGTTTACATGATGACCGACGGTGAGCTCACTCGCGGGATCATCATTCCGTTTGCGGCGATCGCAAACAGCGCGCACTTGAAGAAGCGCAGCACGGAGCTCGGTCAGCAACTGGACGCAACGCTCGGCGGCTACGATCGCTATGACGCGATTTTTCAAGCATTGGTTGCTCGATTCAAAACTCGCTCGCCGATATTCTCGCTCACCCAAACTCGCGACACCGCACAATACGTGGCCGGCAACAGCGTTGCTGCAGCCGCCGGTGTCCAAGGCTATTCGTACGTTGTCGTCATCGACGACAAGTTCTCGGGCCTCTCGATGTTCAATTCGGTGGCCACCCGAACGGATGATGTGGGACCGCTAACGACGGTCGGCTTCCAGGTCTTCCAAACAAAGAAGATCGCGCGCCTGGCGAAAGGGAATGCAACCGCGAACGGGATGACAAAGAAGCCGTTCCGCGAAGCGGTGAATGACAAGGAGTTTTTCGTTGGCGCCTATCCTGCCATTGCGGACAATGTAGCCAACCAATTGGTGGGTACACTATTCAAGACCGATGTGCTGCATGCGATGGCTGATTCGGTCGGCCGCGGCGCCGAAGTGCCGCAGGTGTCGGTGGTATTGAAGAAGCACGAAAAGCGCTTTTCCTACGATTTGAAGCCGGCGGAGGGCTGGAGAAAGCTCAAGTTCAACACCAAGTACGCAAATGGTGTGGAACCCAAGAACGATCTACGGCTAACGATGGGCGTGCGCTTCGATGTCGATCTGCTGGTTGCGGAATTCGGTCAAAAGGTTTCAACCGTAGAGGATTACATCCCGATGATGCTCGGTCGTCTCGAAGACTCCGGGGTCGATACGAGTAACTTTGCGGAATTCTCGGACATCAAGGCACCGTCTCGTATCGAGTCTATTCCTTGCAGCCAAACAAGGATGGCGGACGGCAGATTGTTTTGTTGCGAATCTTGAACGAAGACATGATCGAAGTGATCAATGTCATCGTTTTAAAGCACTTCGATACTCTGTATCCGCAGCACCGGGGCGCAGTGGAACAGATGATTGCGGATGCGAGACTGACGGTGTCGTGATCCTTGTGCTGCCGGTCCAGATTGAACTCAGCTCGGAAAGGAGGTGGGCGTGTCGGATTTGTTGGGGCTGCTGCCGAATGAGGAGTCGGAATGAGAAGGTGATCCAGTAGGCAACGAACCGGATCTGTTCGAGGGATACTCTTCGCTGATCGCGTGAAGTAAATCTTCCTATTTCCCCAACGCAAACACCACCAACTTCGTGTCGAGCTTCATAGGATGGGTGGCGGACGTGAACCCTCTAGACGCCGCAGTTGACGTCGCTAAACTTACCCAAGCGGCCGCTAGGTAGGGACACTTTCGGCATGAAGAATCTCGCGACAATCCTTCTGTTACTCGTTCTTGGCTCGAACGCCATTGCTCAGGACGCCGAGCTGATCGAGCGTAACGTTACGATCGAACAATCACGGCTCGCGTTCTTGAAGGGAGATGTAAGAGAGCTCCAGCGTCTGGCCACTCACTATCTGAATGTAGACCGTCGAACAGCCAGCGGCGCATTCAAGATCGAGCAGTTCGACGACGGTATCGAAATGGCATTGGTGATACGCGGAGATGATGCCGAGGCCCAGCATCAAGCGCTCATTGCCAGAACGAAAACTTGGGTGGATGAGTTTCCAGACGCTCCCATCGCGTATGTCCTGCACGCGCGTTCACTGATGGCGTACACCCACTACTTTAGGGGTGGCGGTTACGCCAACACCGTTCCACCTTTGGCACTGGCTTCCTACAGGAAGTACTCGACAGAAGCGGCTGAATTTCTTTTAAAGAACCAAGATGTGGCGTCTGTGTACACCGGATGGCATGCAACGCTTATCAACTTGGCCCGCCAGCTTGCGTGGCCGAAAAACATGGTGAACAAGACAATGGCCGACGGACTTCGGCGCAGCCCCGACGACTACCGGATGTATCACCATGGATCCCCGCCTACTCCAACTCAGCGTAAGCGAACGGGTTAAGTCGTCACTCCGGCTTCGCCCCGCCCAGTGCAAGAAAAAGCTGCGCCGTATCGACATAGCGTTGCGCTTGGGCTTTCACGAACCCAAGTCGTGCTTGCTGGTAGCGTCGTTCTGCATCCAGCACTTGGAGCACGCCGACATTCCCTTCCTGATAGCTTTCGCGTGTCAGCTCTACTGCATCGCGCGCCGCTTGCTCGGCTTGTGTCTGCGCCCGCAATCCTTCTGCGTCGTGATTAAGTGCTTCTAATGAGTCGGCCACTTGGCGGAAAGACTCCAGCACAGTTTGTTCGTAATTGGCTACGCTCACATGCATTGCGTCGATGGCGGCGCGTTTTTCCGCGCGCAATGTCCCGCCATCGAATACCGGCGCAGTGACGCCGGACACCAGACTCCACACACTGCTGGCTTTGTCGAACAACGCCCCGGTCGTCGTAGACGACAGACCGGCGGAAGCTGTGAGGTCGATCCGCGGATAAAGATTCGCCGTCGCGACGCCTACTGCAGCCGTTGCAGCATGCAGCTGCGCTTCGGCTGCCAAAATATCGGGTCGGCGTGCGGCAAGTTCGGACGGCACGCTCACCGGAATTTGTTGCGGCAACTGCAATTGCGCCAGGTCGAACTCCGGCAACATTGCGTCTGCAGGTGAGCTGCCAACAATCACAGCCAACGCGTGACGCGCAACGCTCAGTTCTTGTCGCAGCGGTGGCAGTGCAGTGGTGTCGCTGGCGAGCTGACTTTGCGCGCTCACCAGATCGAGTCGTGATACCGAGCCTTCATCGAAGGCGACCTGCACGAGTTTCAGATTCTCTCGATCGCGATCGAGCAGTGCTTGGACAGTGGCGATCTGCGCATTCAACGAAGCAATGTTAAGCGCCTGCAAAACAGTGTTGCCCGCAACAGCGATCCCCGCCGCTTCCAGCTGATGTTTGCGATACTCAGCTAGTGCAACTTGTTGTTCGATCGACCGCGCAACACCGCCGGTGTAATCGAGTCGATAGCTAATCGCGGGGCCGATTGCAAAATAAGTGAATGGCGGTGGCTTGGGCAACGGACCCAAGAATTGCGCGCCGTACTTCTGGCGGCCCACGCCACCCGTCATATCTACTTTCGAAAACCGCGCGCCAGTGCGAGCAGTCGCCTGCTCTTCTGCTTGAGCGAGCGTCCACGACGCGGCAACTAGTGTCTTGTTGCCTTCGAGCGCGCGCTGCACTACTTGGTTCAGAGATTCGGACTTGAACGCTCGCCACCACTCGGGATCGGCTGCCTGACCGAGGACGATCTGCTGAGTCGCGATGTCGGACGTCACCACCTCTGCTTGCGCTGAGTGCTGAACGTATTTGTCTGCATTCGGCGCAGCCGGCCGTTTGAATTCAGGCCCCACCGCGCAGCCGGAGCCGGCGAGGATGAGCGCGCTGACTACCGCAGCGGCTAAAGTTCTTGAAACGTTTTGCTGAATCATTCGACCACCACCGGTTGCGCATTCTTGGCCGCTGCGACGGGGCGCAGCAAAAAGACCAACGGAACAACGCACAAAGTAATCACCAACATCAACTGAAAATTATTGTTGTACGCGATCATCGCTGCCTGACGGGTCACCGCTCCATCCAAGCCCATCAGACCGGCCGTCGAGGACAGCGTCTGCGAGACGCCGTTCGGGAGCGAGTCTCCGTACGGCGTGATGTTCTCCGCCAAGCGCGAGTGCATGATTTGCGTGTTGCGCGTCAACAGGGTTGTCACGGCCGAGATGCCAATGCTGCTGCCGATGTTACGGATGAGGCTGAATACTGCGGTGCCTTCATTTCGCAAATGGGGCGAGAGCGTTGCGAACGCAATCGCAGCCAGCGGCATGAATACGAAACCGGTTCCAAAGCCTTGCAGGACACCAGACCAAATCACGAGCGTATTGTCCATCTGCAGATAGAAACCCGTCATCATCCACAGCGACAGCGCCGTCATGAGAAAGCCGGAGATGATGATGTAGCGCGTGTCGACCTTGCCCATCATGCGCCCGACGACAACCATCGCCGCCAACGTGCCGAATCCCCGCGGTGCGGTGACGAAACCTGTGAGCACGACCGGATAGTGGAGCAAGCTTTGGAGCATCGGCGGTAGCAGCGCGAGCGTCGCGAACAACACCACGCCAACAATGAAGATGAAGAGATTGCCCGTCAGGAAGTTGCGATCCTTGAAGAGTGCGGGGCTCACGAAGGGCGCGTGACGCGTAGTCAGCAGATGAACGACGAAAGAGTAGAGGGCGAGCACAGCCACCGTTGCCTCGATCCACGTTTCTGGTTCGCTGAACCAGTCGTTCCCTTGGCCACGGTCCAGCATCAGCTGAAAACTGCCGATCGCGAGGCTGAGCGATGCGAAGCCGAAGAAGTCGAAGCGAGAGAGGATGCGCTTGGTTTCGTGCATGAAGCCGAGCACGCCGAGGAAGCACAGGATTCCGACGGGGACATTGATGAAGAACACCCACCGCCAACTGTAGTGCTCGGTGAGCCAGCCGCCCAGTGCGGGTCCGAGAATGGGGCCGATGGTGACACCCATGATCCACACGCCCATTGCGCGTGCGTGCCGATGCGGTGGATTGATGTCGAGCAGCACTGCTTGCGACATCGGAATCAGCGCGGCGCCACACAGTCCCTGCAGCAATCTTGCGATGACAATCTGAGGCAACGTCTGTGCGAGACCGCAGAGAACGGATGCGACTGTGAAGCCGAAGATCGAAAACAGCAGCACGCGGCGGCGCCCTACTCTGCCTGCAAGCCAACCGCTGAGCGGTGTCATGATCGCCGCCGCCACGATGTACGAAGTCAGGACCCAGGACATTTGATCCTGGGTACTGGAGAGCGAGCCTTGAATGTGCGGCAGCGCGACGTTCGCGATGGTGTTATCGAGTGCCTGCATAATCGAGGCAAGCATCACGGATACCGTGATGAGGCCCCGATGCCGAACCTCGCCGCTTTCGGCGGTTGTCGTCGCTGTACTCACAAGGGACTTATCTGGCGGCGGCAGTCGCGTCGTGCACAGGCTGCTGCTCGTTCGCACCGAAGAGATGACGGCGATAGTTCGTGTCGATCTCGACGTTGGCGCTCAAGCCCGAATGCAGTGGGAAAGCTGGATCCACGTCTTCGAGCTCGACGCGTACCGGCAGCCGCTGGACGACCTTCACCCAGTTACCGGTCGCGTTCTCGGGAGGGAGCATAGAGAATTGCGAACCGGTGCCGGGGCTGATACTGGCAACCTTGCCTTTGAAGACTTTGCCCGGATAGCTGTCTACTTTGACGGTGGCTTCCTGTCCGGCACGAACATGCGCCAACTGATCTTCTTTGAAATTGGCCTCTAGCCACATATCGCGATTCGCGACTAGCGCGAACATCGGCGTGGACGCGTTCACGAGCATCCCCACCTGCAATTGCTCCACGCGCGTGACAACTCCGTCGCTGGGCGCAGCGATCACGGTGTAGGAGAGATTCAGTTTTGCGCGATCCAATAGCGCTTGGGCCTGTTGAACACTCGGATGCTGAGCCGGGTCGACATTAGGATTACCGCCGAGTTGGGCGGCGAGCGCTGCAATCTCATGCTTCACGCCATCGGTGCGTGCGCGCGCTTCGTCGAATGTGTTCAACGCGCGATCGACAACGGACTTCGACGCAATGCCGGATGCAAGCAGACGCTTCTGACGTTCGAGTTCGCTCAATTGAAACGCAAGCGTTTGCTCGGCAGAAGCCAGTTGTGAGCGGCGCTCAAGATACGTGGCCTTCAGCGATTGCACTTGGAGCGATGCGGAGGCGAGAGCTGCCTGTGCTTCTGCCACTGCAATCTGAAAAGGAATCTCGTCGAGCTGGAACAGCACGTCGCCGCGCTTCACGGCTTGGTTGTCACGCACTCTCACTTCAACTGCGCGTCCGCTCACGTTGGACGTAATGGCTACTCGGGCCGACATCACGTACGCATCGTCCGTCGATTCGAAGCGGCCACCCGAGACATAGAAATAGATGGCAAGGGCCACCACGACAACTGGGCCTGCGATTAGCAATGGCAGTCGCGCGCGTTGCCAACGATCTTGGGTGGCAGAAGAATCCGTCGCAGTTTGATCGGTGTTTTCCATAGTCGTTACTTCGAGGTTGCAGAGCGAGCCGCGCGTTTCGGCTTGGCGCGGGTTTTTGAATTGGGTGATGCGGTCCAGATCGCAGGCGCTTGCTCAAGTGCGCAGACATTTTCGTGGATGCTTTCGAGCACTCGCATGAAGACGTCACGATCGGCTTTACCGACACCGGCAAATACTTCGGCTCGTGTGGTATCGGCCAGCCGCCAGACTTCGTCCAGCAAAGGCTTGGCCTTCTTCGTCAGGTACAGCCGACGCGCGCGCCTGTCGGCTGGATCGGGGCGCCGCTCGAGCAGCTGGTCCGCCTCCATACGATCGAGAATGCGGACCATCATCATGGAATCCGTATCTGTCAGCTCGCCGAGCTTCGCTTGGCTGATTCCTTCGGACTTGTGCAGGTTCACAAGCACACGGCACTGCAGAAGTGTCAACGAGATCTCGCTGGCGAGCTGCTCGAACCGCGAGACGTAGCGACGGCTGACGTCTTTCAGGAGAAACCCGAATTGCTTGGCTTTGTCCATGAAGGATCCTGATGCGGACAGACATCTTAGTCCGTACAACGGAGAAAGTAACAAATGTTACTATATCAGTTGATTCTAAGGCCATGACGTGGCGGTTTTGTGAAGACGTCGCGATTAGCACCGCACAAAATGGGTGCGCCGGGGGAACGGGGGAGCTGGGCGTGGTATCCGGTTGGAACCTAGCGCGCAGATCGCGATTTCGAGACCGATACAGGAGAGAGAGAGAGAGAGAGAGAGAGAGAAGACGACACTTCGAGTCGTCATGCCCGCATCTTAGGAGCCCTTCGAGACCAACGGGAATCCCACGGGACAAGCTCAGGTGAACGGACTGGGAGACTGATCGCAGGGCTCTTCCTGCACATTCATTATCTATTCCGCTCACCCTGAGCCCGTCGAAGGGCTCTTAGCGTCATTAGACAAACAGCATTTCTTGTACTTGCGCCCACTTCTACACGGACATAAATCGTTGCGACCGACTTTCGGTGTTTCGCGCACGAGCGTTTTGGGTGCGGCACTTGTGTCATCAACGCCGTCCATGTCGTCGGCGAATAGTTCGCTCCTGTCTTCGATCGCTTCGTCGGAATAGAACTCCCAAGGATCTTCGAATCGTTCCCACGCAGGTTCCTCCCTCATTGTCTTGAAAACCATTTCGACATGGAACATTTCATACAGCGTTCCCCAGTCGCGGTTGACACCGGCAAGCGATTCTATGACCTCTCGATGCTCGGATCGCGGCATGGCGAGGAGCATGCTTGCCATCTGTTGCCGAAAGTCGAGCGACTCCGATTCGTCGGCTGCCAGCGCTGCAATCTTCCGCAGTTCGTGCTCAAGGTCGTCGGGTCCACGAGCGTCGGCAGCCGCAAGTAATACCTCGGCGCTGATGATCCGTCCGAGTTCGTCATCGGCCCCAGTCCTCAGGACTCTCTCGTACACCGGCAGTATCGAATCCGGCTTGTTTCGAAGTAAGGCCGGCCAACAGCTAGCGACGTAGTCCAGCAGAGCGCTATCAGCCAGAACTGCCATCTCAAGTGCTTCCGCCAGCGCGATGCCCGCGCTTTCGGAAGTCATTCGCCCAAGGATCATGATCGCGTGCAGCGGCAACCAATGCGCGGGATCTGACGGATCGCGTTCCCATGCCGCTTGATCACGTAGAACGGATTTCAGGCGCGACTCAAATGGCTCGCCGCGGTGGTCAGCATCGATGATGTATTCGAAGGGCACTGCGTGACCCATCGATGACAGCATTTTCATCAAGTCACTATCTGTCAGGGCGTCGTTCGGCGATGTCGAAGTACCGTTGTGTACTGGCTGTTGCATGATTGCTGACTGCTCCTTCAGTTTGATCTATGACTTCCGTTCGTATCCCGATTTCCATGGGAGCAAAGTACAAAGATAATTGGCCACAGTCACGGTCGTTGGGGTGCGCCTTTCATTGGAATGAGCGGTTGACTTTGGTGGCTGCGCAATTGGGAGCCAAGCCTGTCTCAGCGCTATTGTCGAGGAGCCCTTCGACCCACTCAGGGTGAACGGGATTAGGAGAGATTTCTTCTTGATTACTTCCTAATCCCTTCTTCCGGCCCGTTCACCGTGAGTGGGTCGAAGGGCTCTTAGCGTCTTGCAATAAGTACGGAGCGCTGGGAAGAGACGACACATAGAGTCGTCACCCCGTTGTAGAACGTGGTCCATCGAAATGGACCGCTGAGCTCGTCCCGTGGGAAACCCGTTGGGCTCGGAATGGCCTAAGTGTTTAAGACCCCTTCGACAAGCTTGTATGGTTCTTTCCGGCGTCTCGAAGGGTAGTCTTCGAAGTGCCGGGGTGAAGGGACATCGA
>Ga0193752_1000315_pt1 | contig 50827 bp, 45 predicted proteins | sample H1c1metaG_FD_144924 | JGI IMG/M metagenome (GOLD analysis project Ga0193752, IMG submission 144924) | Soil microbial communities from a riparian zone of the East river system, Colorado, United States - H1c1 | ecosystem: Environmental > Terrestrial > Soil > Riparian zone | place: USA: East River...
AAAACGCAAATTTATATACTAAGAAGCTACAAACCGGTACCCAATTCCTTTAATGGTAATTATTTCTATGAAAGGATCTTCTTTGAGGTAGCTGCGAAGTTTGGTAATGTAAACGTCCAGGTTGCGGCTGTTGAAAAAAGAATCGCTTCCCCATAGCAGGTTAAGTATGTCTTTGCGGTCAATTATCTTTTCCCGGTTCTCACAAAGCATTTTAAGTAACTGACTTTCCCTGAAGGAAAGTTTTTTTTCTTCCTTGTTGATGGAAAGCGTTTGCCTGTTGTTTTGAAAAGTATATTTTCCAATAGAAAAAACATCATTGCTAACTGCCGCATCATTTGGTTTTAACTTCAATAAATGCTGGATACGAACGATCAGTTCTTCCATACTGAACGGTTTGCGGATATAATCATTTCCTCCCAAAGTGAATCCTTTAACCACATCTTCGGTTTGTGTTTTGGCGGTTAAAAAAATGATGGGAACCTGTTTGTCCAGTTCCCTTATTTCATCCGCAATGGCAAAGCCATCTTTATTGGGAAGCATGATATCGAGCACACAGATATCAGGCGAATTTTTTTTAAAAAGATCTGTCACTTTACCACCGTCTGCTTCCATCACAACCTCATAGCCCCGGCTTTCCAGGCTTTCTTTCACGATCTTTCCCAGGAAAAGCTCATCCTCAGCATATAAGATCTTTACAGTGCTCATGATAACTGCTTTGGTAAATGAATGATGAAAGTTGTTTCGTTACCCAGGTGGCTTTCTACTGTAATGGTACCATTATGTTTTTGAATGACCTGGGCAGCATAGCTTAGACCTAAACCATATCCCTTTGCATTGTGTGTATCGCCATGCGGCACCCGGAAGAATTTTTCAAAAACCTTTTCCCTGTACTCTGGCGCTATACCAATACCATTATCTTTTATTGTAAATACAATGGCACCTTCCTTTTCCTTCAATTCGATATGGATCACAGGTTTTTCTTTTCCATATTTTAAAGCATTATCCAGTAAATTAAAAACCACGCTCTGTAGATGAAGCCGGTCGCCTTTTAAATGAAGATCGCCTGTTGTATCCAGTGTAACAGAAGCCTCATGTTTTTCGAACTGCAGCTTTAATGACAATAAAACTTCTTCAACAATTTCCTGCAGGTTCACTTCTTCGTACCTTAAATCCATTTCCTTTTTTTCAAAGAGAGAAAGCTTAAGTACTTTATCGATCAGCAAACTGAGGCGTTGCAATTCATTGGTTGAAATATCGAGGTATTCTTTTGTGCGCTGCGGATCCTGTATGGCATTAAAACTTTTTAAAGCTTCAATGGCAACACCAACCGTAGCAACGGGGGTCTTCAGTTCATGTGAAATATTGCTGATGAATTCATTCTTTATCTCACCCAGGCGTCTTTGCTTAACCAGGTTCCTGTACAGCATAACAAAAGCAAGGATGGTAATGCCCAAAAGCAATAAAGAGAAAATGACAGGCAGTGTTATTCTTTTAAGCAGGTAAGGCACTGTATTACCCAACTGCAGTTTATAGGTAACCGGTTTTGCAAAGCCGATCGTTACAGCATTTTCTGTTTGTTCTTTTAATCCGGTAATACCATTTAATTGCAGTATTGAAAATGGAACACTTGTTTTCTCTTTTGCCAATTGCTTACGAAAAGCCGAATCAATTTCTTTAATGCTCAGCGAATCCTGCAACGAATCAATATTGTATAAGAGCTGTACAAATTTTTCATGATCTTTCGGATCAGGGCCGGAAATGAATTTAAAAGAATCTTTGCTGATAGAAGTTTCGTTGATCGAGATCATCACACGCCCCGGATTTTTTCTTAAAGAGTCTTTTAATTTTCCCTGGATAACATTAATGGTTGAAACAATACCTTTTTTTGCAGGCATGGTTACCATTAAGGATTCATCTTTGCCAACATCACGTATCATCCTTTTTATGTGCAGGCCCGGGCCGGGGAAAGAATCCTGCAAAACATTGTTCAACTTCAGTTTGGATATCTGTAATTGTTTAATGCTTTGCTCAAATGCAGCGCTTGTTTTAATGTCCAGGGCTTTTTCTTCACGCTGATAACTCTCCTTAAGCCAGTAAAACATAAATACCGTAATGCCCATGATAGACAACAGCATTAAGACCGGGCCAGGTATGATCTTCTTTTGTTTCATTCATAACAAATGTAGGGATTCATTGGTAGTAATGAGAAGGGCTTTAACCTTTATTAACCTAAAACCAAGGTGGCTTAACTTATATTGACTGCGGCTTCGTTTAGTTTTGAAAAAACATTAAACATGAAAAAAATAATGATGGCCGGATGCCTGTTTTTTACCGCAGGCATTGTGCAGGCGCAACAAAAAGAAAGTAAAGTAACTTACGAAAGGGTGAGCCAGATGGTGGCACGTTTTAATATTAATGGCGTGGACCAGGAAATGCCCAAAACCAGGAAAGATAACCTGGAACTGATATTCGGCTCAGGAAGATCTTTATGGAGAACTGTTGAAAAGGATGAGGACAACGATATGAGCACAGGCGATGGTGTACAGGTAAGAATGATCGTGGCCGGCAACAATGATGTGCTCTTTACTAATTTTGAGAATGGCAAGCGTGTTGAAAGAAAAGAGTTCATGGATAAGACCTTTATCGTGGATGATAGCATTGGCAAATTAAAATGGAAAATGACCGGAGAGACAAAGATCATTATGAATCATACCTGCATGAAAGCCACCACTGAAAAGATCACTACTCAAATGCGCATGAATACTGAAAACGGTGTAATGGAAAAGAAAGAGATACAGGATACAGCAGTGGTTATTGCATGGTTCACCAATGATATACCGGTACCGGTAGGTCCGGGCGAATACCAGGGTCAATTGCCCGGCCTTATTTTAGAAATGGATATTAATAAGGGTAAGCAGGTGTATAAGGCCACTTCCATTTCAGAGAAAGCCGACCTCGCTGAAATTAAAGAACCAACCGGAAAAAAACATTATACCCCTGCTGAGTTTAAAGCAGAGCGGGATAAGCTACTTGCAGAGATGCAAAAGAATAACCAGGGAGGAGGGAATTTTCAGATCAGGCATAATTAATAAAGATTATTGGATAAAGAAAGCCGCTGCAATTGTAGCGGCTTTCTTATTATTATATTTCGAACTACTTGCATAGCTGTCTTCTTTTTAATATTTAGGAACTAATAGCTCCAAAGCCGCATGGCTTCGTATTTGCGCCAGCGCTGCATTCGCTTTTTTGGTTTGATATGGCTTTGCCATCAAACCCATACCGCCTGCGGCGGTACCAAAGCGAATGAGGCGCTTCTGCAAATACTGGTAGGAGTGGGGGTCAATAAACTTGTTAGTTCTTTAATTGTTGGCAACGGCAAAAAACTCTTAAAGTTTATTGTTCGCTCTTTCACCAGTACCTGTGTAATGCGTCGTCAGTTCGTCCCGATAGCTATCGAGATGGAGGCGAATACAATTAAAGGAAGGCTTGATAAAAATTGAACCCTTTTTTACTTAAATAAAAATGGGTTGTCATTTCGACGAAAGGAGAAATCTACTTTAGAGAATATAACAGATGTCTCCTGTCGTCGACATCACAGAGAAGAAAAAAGCCATTGCAATTGCAATGGCTTTTTTAATAAGAATCTTTTCAAATGTTTATCTCGTAATTATTCTCATTCCTCCACCGCCACCTCCACCGTTTAAACCAACCTTATTTAAACTGAAGGTAAAGCTTAATGAGAAGAACCTGCGAAGCGTCAGTACTCTTGCATCTTCAATATAATTGCTGTTGCTGCTGCGGCTGATGCCGATATTCTTATCAAGCAGATCCCTTGCTGTAAATTTCAATTCGCCGCGGTTTAACTTTAGCATTTGTTTGCTGATGCTTGCATTCCATAAAGGAACTTTGTAATTAAAACCTGCAGAGCGTTGTGAGTTGATGGTATAAACAAAATCAGTACTGAAGAAAAAGCGCCTGGGTAATTCCCAGTCTATAGAAGTATTGTATTCCTGCGACAGGTAGGTATTATTTAAAGCCGACTGCAATGAATAAGTTGACCTGTTGTGATCAAATCCAGCACCAACTGCAATATTCAGTTTGTTTGTAGGATTCATATCCAGCCTGATATTGGGCCCCAAAGAAAATGTTTTAATATTATTGGCTGCTGTGTTAATGAATTGCTTTGTTCTTGCAAGTCTTGCAGAACTGCTTAACTCCACTGTTCCTTTTAAAAACCTTACCGGCCTGCTGTAGCTTATTTCGCCACCAATATTGTACACACCATTTACATTAACCGGTTTGGTACGCTTTACACCAAACTGGTCAAGCACATCGTAATTGGTTATTTTGTTTTTTGTGAACTGTGCATTGAAGAAGAAGAACATATTCCTGTTCTTGAACGGGCTAACCAAATTCATGTGCCCCATGATGGTGTGATTGTATTCCTGTTTCAGATCGGGATTGCCTTCTTTGATATTAAGTGAATTGCTGTTATCGGGCACAGGCTGCAACTGCGACATACTTGGTTGATTAGTGGAAGCCGTGTAGTTTACAGACAATGACTTGAACTTGGAAAAATTATATTGAAACCTGGCAGAAGGTAAAAGATTGCTAAAGGTTTTTTTCATCAGTGAATCGGTAATACCACTTACGATCTTTCCTTTCAGATCTGCCTGCTGAAATGCGAGCCCCAATGCGTAATTGTATTTTCTTTTTTGAGTTCTGAAACGGAGGCCGGCATTGGTGTAAGCATAAATATTCTCGTAATCACTGCTGAGTGAATTATTCAACAGGTCATATTTCCCGTTTTGTTTATTATAATCCTGCGTCTTTTTTTCTGCAGTGCTTTTTGTGTGGCTTTTTGAAAGGCTTAGTTCCAGTAACGAACGTTTAAAAATCGGTTCGGTATAAACAGCCCGGGCAGTGTATCCCTGCAGGCTGGCATCGGTAATACTTTGCTGGTTCAATGTGTCTCTTCTAAGCAGGCTGCCATTGGTATCATAAAAACTGTTGATAGAAGAAAGACTTCCATCGCCATCGCTTTTGTTGAGGCTCGATTGAAAGGACAATGAAAAAGTTCTTCCCCTGCGGGCAAATTTTTTGCGCCAGGTAATATCATTCCTGAAATTATAACCACCGTTGTTTGTACGGGAGTTGCTGAAACCTTCATTGGTAGTTTGACCTGTAGCTGATAAGGTTTGATAATTTGTTTGCGAACGGTTATCGGTTTGCTGGTAACTGAATGATGGTACGACACGGATGGAATTGAATGAATCCAGCTGGTACAGCAGGTTTGCATTAAAGCGGTTGCTGTTGTTAACGTTGTTGCTAAATGCATCCTGGTTATAATTGTAAGATGAACCGGGAATAAAATACTGCCTTTGCAAATGGCTTTCCGACTTTGGATTGAAGCGGTTGTAAAAATAATTGCTCTGCAGGTCGAGTTTGGAACCAATGATGTTATTGTAGTTTACGCCGCCTGCCCAGGCCGTGTTGATGCCACTGTTTGATCCTCCGCCATTCATACCCATTGAAGCAGCCTGGTCTCCTGAAATATTGATGTTGCCGCCATTGTTTTGCATGCGGCCAAGCTCGCCGGTAAAGTTGAGTATGTCCATAAAAGAAAAACCTTCGGCATTGGTATTATTGCCCATGCCAATTGCAGAGAATTGCCTGGCACCTTTAAAGGAATTTACATTGAATTTCCCCTCGTATCTTTCCTTGGTACCGCCACCTGCATTCACTTTACCAAACATACCTTTCTTTTTATCTTTCTTCAGTTTCAGGTTGATGGTCTTTTCATAATTGCCGTCTTCAAAACCGGTGAGCTGTGCCTGGTCGCTTTGTTTATCATACACCTGCACTTTATCAATGGCATCGGCTGGTAAATTTTTTGTTGCCACTTTGGGGTCGTTGCCAAAGAATTCTTTTCCATCTACCAGCACTTTGGTAACTTTTTCTCCCTGTGCTTTTATGGTTCCGTCCTTCTCCACTTTGATGCCCGGCATTTTTTTAAGCAACTGCTCCACGTTTGCATTGGGCTGTACTTTAAAAGAACCGGCATTGTATTGTATGGTATCGTTGAGCAGGGTAACGGGTGGCGCTTCGGCGGTTACTTCTACTTCGGTGAGAGTTTTGGTTAGATCGTTCATGGCCACCGTGCCCAACGCAGCATTTTTATCAGTAGCAGAAACAGTAAATAATTTACTCGTGTTGTGGTAATTAATATGGGTGATGAGCAAACGGTATGCTCCATCGGCTAGGCCTTTGATCTCAAAACTGCCGTCATTACCGGTCATGGTAAAACTTACGAGCGAGGAATCTTTCTTATCAAGCACGGTTATCGTGGCGCCGGCAATGCGTTTGTTGCTGGCTGTATCCATCAGCTTTCCTGATACCATCCCGTTCTTTTGTGCATTAACTGATATAAAAGCACAAAGGCACACCAGTAAAAAATAAAATTTCTTCATGTCTGTCTATTTTTCTACGAAAATATTCTTAGACAAGGGGAGAGCGGGTTAATGGGACTTGCTTTATTGTTAATGAAGGTTAAAGAATGAGCGTGGAAAGTAGTAAGTTGACTTGTCCTAAAAAGTTTGAGCTGCCGCCGTCTGGCCTCCCGGCCAACGGCGATTTAAATTGAAGGTTGTTTAATTTTTTGTTTATGCATTAGCTGCGGCTTTGCCGTTGGCCGGGAGGCCAGACGGCGGCGTATGGGGTTGCTGCAGTTGGCTTGCGAAGCGGAATTAGGAATACCTACAGCGGCAGAAAGAATAGATTGAGTGGATAAGGATGTAGCATGCTGACTGAATAAATCAAATGATTTGTGAGAAAAAAAATGTGAGAAAATTTTTTCTCACATTTTTTTTCTCACATTTTAGTACAAAAATTTTTCGATGAGATCAGCAGGCCTGTTTGCCTGCCCCTGTAATGGCGAAAGAATATATGCCAGGGTTTGCCAGATAAGTTGTCACCTGCTGTATTTCCTCTTGAGGTCTTTCTCTAAATTATTAAATACATAATCGTGTTCCTGCCTTACACCTAGTTTCTCCATCGGTTCCCAATAAAACCGGGGGGTTAGTACAGAAGTGTATGTTGTTATCCTGGTTAGTTTACAGGCATTAGCGCCAACCGGTTCAAAGTAGTAGATAGCTTCTTTGAAACCTAACCATTTTCGGCCTATTAAATTATAATCAATAACATCCATTTTTAAAATTTTTCCTCTCTGTAATTCGGTCACCCGTTCGGTTATTGTTCCGCCGCCAAAGTCGGCATTGCTTAAGCGCCCGCCTCTAAAATAGCAGGTTCTCAAAGCACCAACTTCTTCCTTTTCTAAAATACACCTGGTAGGTATTGGCAGATCAAGTCTTAAAAGGAAAGGCTTTTCGGCATCCAGGGTATCTACAGATTTGATTGCATCGTACACTTCGTTTGGGGTATAATTAAAAACCTGTTCTGTCCTGACCTCTATAATTGTCTCTTTTTCTTTTTTAAGAAAGTGTTCAGTTGGTGCGGCTATTAAAAAGGGGATCAATGGTAATATTAACATTGAAAGTTTGTTGGTTTCTTTAATAAGATTGTAACGCCTGATAAGCCTGGCGATGACATAGCCCAGAAATATAAAAGGAACGACCAATCCAATTGCCATTACGATACAGATGACGCCGGAAAGCCCGGGAATATATATTCCGAGAAGTAAGAGAACGGTTGTTATTACTGTTCCCCATAAGGCATATTTTCTAACCTGCATGGTGCCGATCGCCACACCTAAAACAATGGGAAGCAAGCCAAATAAAACCCAACTGTAGTCTACAAGCCCGAGAAATAAAAAAGCTATTCCTGTACCTATAAAAATTACTGTGATGATTATTGAAAGCTGAAAATTTCTGTCTTTTAGAATTTTGTTCATTGTGAAAAATATCCTTTATAAATATACTGAACTCCTGAACAGGGTTATATATTTATTTGTGCTGCCCTCTCTGCGTGATTTCCGGTCGTTGGGACCACCGACCAAGGAGGAAGTTGATGTCTACTATTTTCCACTTTTCCATTTTGGAAACAAAACCTTTCGGTCTTCAAAAGAAGCAAATGCCAGTTCATTATATTCTTTTCGGTGATTTTGATTTAACAAAAGAGCAAAGTCTAAGTTTTTCAAAAATGAAAATTCTTCTACTAACGGTTTAAAATGTGTTTCTCCATATTCATGAAGGCAATTATAAAAGATGAAAACAAGTTCATAAGGAGAAAGTGCAGCTCTCAATATTGAGCTATATTTATATTTTTCTTCCTCTTTAATATCTGAATACTTTATAAACTTCAGAATATGGTATAAGAACCTAAAATAATGATGTAAATCAGCTTTATAATGTTCTTGAACTAAATGATATACTTGATTAACAATTTTGATGTTTGTATCACCAGCATAAAGCTTATCATTTTTAAATAAGAACTGTTTATACATTCTTTTGAAACAATCCCTGCCTACAGAAAATATTCTAGTTGGATCTTTTATACTTCTTAAATCCATTGATTCAACAATGCGCTGATGATTATTCAAAAGTCGAAAAAAGGTATCCTCAAAGCGCTGGATCTGTAAATACCGTTTTTGTTGTTCATTTGCAACGTATTGAATGTAAAAAGCAGCAAATGTCAAAATGGCTGCGACCCAAGCTATGACAGGGCTTAAAGTGCCACTAAAATTATCACCTGCTTCACCTTTTTCTTGCATAGACATAGTCCCGTATCTGGCTTGAATTATTTCAGGGCCTATAAAGAATAAGATGAAACTTGTAATAAATAGAAAAAGCCCAACAATAAATAAGGTATTTGAAGTATTTCTTTTCATAAATAGTCTAAGACTGAATAGCCAGTTATTAATTTCAAAACATTTAAATATACGAAACACTTGTGCAGAATTCTAGTGCTCATCAAAGATAAAATGTACAAGAGTGCGACGCCACCGAAGCTCCACAATGTTCTACCGCCGGGCTCAAAAAAAATCACACTTTTATATAGATCTTCTTCTTATCCAGCAGCCAGGCTAAAAACCACATCATGCCAATAAAACAAAATGCATAAATGAGAGAGCCAATGCGAGGGTCGCCGGGGAAGATGGGCTTGCAGAGGGTTTCGTAAAACCAGCTTAAGGGGCTCAGGTATTTTGGTTTGCCTGCGGTAGTAAAGCCGTTGCTTATGCGGATGAGCGCAAGTGATTTTGGTATAAGGGCGCTCATGGCGAAAATGAAGAGTGCGTTTTTGCCAAACACATCAAAGAAACGGCTCCAGGCAGCTTTGGTATTTTTAAAGTCGAGCAGGTAGATCATCATGGATAAGATGAGCAAGGCCAGGCCGGTTGTGTAAATGGTGTAACTGCTGGTCCATATTTTTTTGTTGAGCGGAAAGACCATGTCCCAGCAAAAGCCGGCAAACACCAACACGCAGCCTGCAACAAATAAACCGTTGAGCATTTCATGTGTTTTGCCTTTTTGTAAAATATAATTTCCAACCAGGTAACCGAGGATTACCTGCACGATGGCGGCAAAACTGTTCATCAATCCTTCCGGATCAAAAGCTACACCTTCGCCGTGGTTGGCTTTGTCGATATTAGTACCAAACCAGCCATTCAAACTAAAGGGATCGGAAGGATTTGCGGCCACACATAAGAACCAATAGAACAATAAAATGAACATGCCCACTACAAAGGAGCCACGCACTTTAAAATAATGTACGATCACCGAAGCGAAAAAATAACTGACAGCAATGCGTTGCAATACGCCGAAAATGCGGAGGTTCTCAAAAGGTTTGGCAACAAAATTTCCGGCATCACCATATTTTATAAAAGGGAACCAGTTCAGGAACATGCCGATACCGAAAATCAGCAGTGAACGGGTAATTACTTTTTTCCAGAAAGCGCCTTCGCCTGCTGCATCCAGCTTGGGCATTACAAAAGCCATGGCATTGCCTACGGCGAATAAAAAAAATGGAAATACCAGGTCCGTTGGTGTAACGCCATGCCAGCTTGCATGCTCCAGTGGCGGAAAGATATGACCCCAGCTGCCGGGATTGTTTACCAGTATCATGAGTGCTACGGTGGCACCACGAAAAACGTCGAGGGAATAAAAGCGTTGGTTCATTGTTTTAAAGTTAGCAGACTGTCAGCCTGAGCCTGTCGAAGGCGGGTTTATTCAAATTCATACCGGCTTCGACAGGCTCAGCCTGACAGCTTTTGAATTGAGACAGTGTTGAAAGTTACTCAAATTCTTTCACTCAACTCAAGCCAGCGCATTTCTTTTTCATCCAGCAATTGTACAATGATGCTGATGCGTTCGGCGGCTTTTTGTAAAGCATCGTAATCCATACTGCCGCCGTTCATTTTTTCTTCGAGTCCGGTTTTTTCTTTTTGCAGTTCAGGGATCTCTTTTTCGAGTTGCTCGAATTCGAATTTTTCTTTGAAAGAAGGTTTATTGGTTTGTGGTTTGCCCGCAGGGACCTGTGGTTTGTTGGTTGTTTGTTGTTGATCGGCTTTTGGTTCGGGGATCGGTTTTACAAGCGTTGGATTTTTTTCTTCGGCCAGCTTGTATTCACGGTATAAAGTATAATTGCCTGGAAAATCTTTTATCACACCATCGCCTTCAAATGCAAAAAGGTGATCAACCATGCGGTCCATAAAATACCGGTCGTGGCTCACAATTAAAATGCAGCCGGGAAAATCAAGCAGGAATTCTTCCAGGGTTCTTAAGGTTTGCAGGTCAAGATCATTGGTAGGTTCATCTAAAATTAAAAAGTTGGGATTGAGAAAAAGGATGCTTAACAAATGCAGCCTTCTTTTTTCACCGCCGCTTAATTTGCTGAGCGGCGTGTATTGCTGCTCGGATGCAAAGCCAAATTTTTCCATGAACTGTGTAGCAGATATTTTACCACCATCAGCCAAAGGAAAAAATTCGGCAAAATCTTTTACGTAATCAATGGCCCGTTTGTCTTCTTTGTATTGTAAACCTTCCTGGTTAAAGTTGCCAAACACAACAGTGTCGCCATGGTTAACCTTGCCACTGTCGGGCATTTCCTGCTGCAGGGCTATTTTTAAAAAAGTAGATTTACCGATACCGTTCTTGCCCACAATGCCAATGCGTTCGCCTCTTTTAAAAGTGTAGTCAAAACCTTTCAGGATCACTTTATCACCATAGTTCTTGTAAATTTTTTTCATCTCCAGCACTTTGCCGCCAAGCCTGGTCATTTTTACCTGCAGGCTGATATCGGTTTCTTCCTTGCGCTGGCTTACCCTTTCTTCAATATCTGTAAAAGCATCCTGCCGTGATTTTGATTTAGTGGTACGTGCCTTGGGTTGCTTGCGCATCCACTCCAGTTCTTTGCGAAAAATATTTTTATCCTTCTGCAGTTCGCTGGCCTGCACTTCCTGGCGAAGACTTTTCTGTTCTAAAAAATAATCATAGTCGCCTTTGTACACATAGATCTTTTCATCGTCCATTTCCAGGATCTCGTTGCACACAGCATCCAGGAAATACCGGTCATGCGTTACGCAAAGCAGGGTAACTTTTTGAGCCGATAAATAATCTTCCAGCCACTCTATCATCTGTACATCCAGGTGGTTGGTAGGTTCATCCAATATGAGCAAACATTTGCCTTCGTGTAATTGTGCCTCGATCAGTGCCTGTGCAAGCGCCACCCTTTTTCGTTGGCCACCACTCAGGTTCCGAACCGGTTCGTTCAGGTGATGCAGGTTAAGTTTGCCGAGGATCTGTTTTAGTTCACTTTCAAAATTCCAGGCGTTCAGTTCATCCACCTTTGCCATCAGGTCGGTAAGCTTTTCAATATTTTCTTCTTCCTGCTCCAGGCACATTTCGTATTCCTTCACAACTTTTACAACCGGGTTGTCCATTTTCAATACATTATCCCAGATGCTTTTGTTCTCTTCGAACACCGTGTCCTGCTGCAGCATGATCACTTTAATATCTTTATGTACCCAAAGTGTGCCGCTGTCGGCAGTATCAAGGCCGGCAATAATTTTTAATAAGGTTGATTTACCGCTGCCGTTACGGGCAACCAGTGCAATTTTATCACCCTCTTCCACATAAAAAGAAATATTCTTGAAAAGGGTGCGTATACCAAATGATTTGGCCAGGTTTTCTATCGAAGCATAATGCATGGCGCAAAGGTAAAGGAGTAAATGCTTTGCCGGGGTATTGATTTCAGTTTTGAACCGTTATTTTTGTTTAAACATCCATTAATGAATTTTTCGAGGTTGATAAAAGTAGAATCTTATACAAGGGGCATGGCGCTTTCTGTTTTATTCAACATCATCTCCAAGGGGATCCTGTTCCTGCTAACCATCATCATTGCAAGGTATTTTGGCAGCGATATTAAAACCGATATCTATTTCTTTGTTTTTGCTACTATGATCCTGTTTTCCAGCTTTATCAATAATATAGATACGGCGGTGCTCATCCCGGAATCAATGCGGTTGCGGGAGAAAGAAGGGGAAGAAAAAGCAACAGCTTTCTTAAATTATTTTTTACTCATCTATGCTGGGATCGGTATCCTGTTTACACTAGTTATGTATTTCTTTGGCACAACGGTTTTCGGGTTGATATCAAAATTTTCGGAGACAGGTATTAGTACTTACAAGAATTATTTCTGGCTTGGCTCTTTCTTTTTTATTTTTCATGTGCTTACCAATTACCTCAACAATATCCTTACTTCTTTAAAATATTTCAGCCTGCCCATGGCCATCAGCAGTATTAAAAGCTGCATCGTAATTATTTGTATTTTTTTGCTAAAGGCCGACTATGATGTGCTGAGTGTTATTATTGGCGGTTTGATCTCTTATGCCATCAACCTGATCATACAGCTATATATATTGTATACAATTGCCGGTTGGAGATTTACATTTACAAAACCACACATAAGAAAAACGATCTGGAGCAATGTTTTTTATTCAGAACTAGGACAGGCTGCAACCGTTGCCAGCAGTATGTTTCCGTTGTACCTGTTGAGCGGTTTTGGAAGCGGGGTAATCAGTGTGATGAATTACGGAAAAAATATTGCTGATATTCCCAACACATTGGTCACATCGCAATTTGCCAATGTAAGTGGCATACAATTGAATGAACAGGCTGCAAGGGAAGATCATGCAGGTATGAATAAGACTTTCCAGGACATGTCTAAGCTGATGGTCTTTCTTTTGGTACCGCTGGGTTGCTTTATGTTTGTTTTTGCAGAACCGGTTGTGGAATTGTTTTATAAGCATGGGAGCTTTACACAGGAAGATGTAATTGCGGCAGCAAAATTTATGAAGCTGTTATCAATCACTATTTTCAGCATTGGAATTAATGCAGTTGTAACCCGTATTTTTATTGCCATGCAGGCTATCAGGCAGGCTTTTTTTTACCAGTTGATCTTAAATGTAGTTTTAATTGCAGCCATCTGGGGTTTTACCAAACAGTATGGTGAGTATGGCTATCCTTATGGCGTTATCCTGGTAAATTGTATCAACTTTATCGGCATGTATTTTATTTGTAAAAAATATTTTAAAGGAATTGAGTATGGAAAGCTGTTGACATATTCGGCAAAGATCCTTGCCGTTAACCTACCGATTGCAGCGTTATTATATTATGTGCTTCTTCCTGCTGATATAACTTCTTTATATAAACTTTTGATTGGATCAATTATATATTTAGGTTTGTTTATTTTGATGATGAAGATAAAAGTTCTGGGTATTTACGAAACAAATGCAGCAAATGAAAAAGCATAGATTCCCATTCTTTAGAAATGCGTATTATTTTGTACGTATTGTAGCCAGGTGGCTTGTTACCGGAAGGAAAGACCTGAAATATTATGCCATGGCCAGGCTTGGGAATATGTTCAATTCAAAATTTCATTTTACAGAATACGGGCAGGTTTGGCGTGATGATGCAGCATTTGAGAAATATTATGATGAACTGGTGGGTGACGAATATCATTCCATTGACAGAAAGTATACGGTTAATCAATTCCTGCAACTAATAAAAAATGTGGAAGGCGATACCGTTGAGTGCGGTGCCTATAAAGGAGCAACGTCATACCTTATCTGTGCATTTATTCAGCAGCATGCGCCATCTAAAACACATCATATTTTTGATTCTTTTGAAGGGTTGAGCAAACCGGGTGGCGAAGATGGTGAATATTGGGCAGCAGGAAATCTTACGACCGCAGAGGAAATTTGCAGGACGAACCTTTCCCAGTTTGATCTTGTAAAATATTACAAGGGCTGGATACCGCAAAGGTTTTCAGAAGTTGCGTCATGTACATTTTCTTTCGTTCATATTGATGTAGATTTATACCAGCCAACGCATGATTCCATTGCATTTTTTTATGAACGATTGAACAAGGGTGGGATTATGCTATGTGATGATTATGGTTTTTCAACCTGTCCCGGTGCTAAAAAAGCAATGGATGATTTTTTTATAAATAAAGCTGAGCCCGTAATTATGCTTACTACCGGCCAGGCATTTATAATTAAGCAATAAATAATAGATCTATTTTGAAAACAGTACATAAAAAACCGCAGGACTGGACAGCAGCAAATATTGCTGCATTCTGGGACTGGCAGAGTAAGAATGCCAGCAGGCAACAGCAGTATTTTACAGCTGTTATGGCACCGGCTATTGTACAGTTCATTAAAAAGAAAGGCTTATTAAAGGGCAATGTACTTGATTATGGTTGCGGCGCCGGTCATTTGCTGGAACAAATGTGTAAGCAACCCGGTGTAAATTTTTATGGCCTCGATTTTTCTGCTGATTCGATCGATGAAACCAGAAAGCGAATTGGAAATGATCATCAATTAAAAGAGTTGGTGTTGATCGATAAACTACCCACAGATTTTAAAGATGAACAATTCGACAGCATTACCCTGGTAGAAACCATTGAACATTTACAGGATGAAGCGCTGCATGAAACCATGCAGGAGCTATCCAGGATATTGAAAAGTAATGGAAAACTTTTTATCACTACACCCTTTAATGAAGACCTGGATAAGAACCTGAATTTTTGTCCATTCTGTAAAACTGAGTTTCATCATATGCAGCATATGCAGTCTTTTAATATTGATAGTCTTACAGCATTGGCAAACAAATACGGCTTTAATGTTGAGCTTTGCATGAGCATGGATATTGAAAAATTAAAACTCGGCACTGTGAAATATGCTATTAAACAAGTGCTTAAAAAATTTGCCATTACTGCTGGTCTTAAAGAAGAAGTAAATGAAAAAAAACCAAACCTGGTTGCGCTTTTTGTAAAACCCTGATAATATGAGCTCAAAAAAAGAAACAGGGATAAAACTTCTGATCCTTACGCCCACACTGGAATGTGGGGGCTCCGAAAAATTCGTTTCCCTGGTTTGTGAGCATATCAATACCGATATATTTTCTGTTTGCCTGGTGGTTGTCAATAATGCCAACCCGTTTTATAAAATTAAAAACCCGGCAGTTGAAGTTGTTGATCTAAAGAAGAACAGGGTTTTATTTTCTTTACCTGCAATTAAAAAGGCGGTTAACAATTTTAAGCCGGATATTATTTTTTCAACGGCCAACCATCTGAACCTGTACCTGGCCATTTTCAAAAATCAGTTCAGCAATAAAATAAAATTTATTGCACGGGAAGCCAGTATAGTAAGTATCAACAGCAAACAAGCCAGGATGCCTGTATTATACAACGAACTGATAAAAAAATATTACAGGCGCTTTGATATGATCATTTGCCAGTCGGCTTACATGCAGCAGGACCTGGCAACGCATTATCGTATTCCTGCTGATAAAGCAATGGTAATTTATAATGCAATTGAACGAGTTTTGAATACACCAGTTCGATCCAATGAACAAAACAATGAGCGCATATATAAATTTGTAACGATTGCAAGACTGAGTGATGAAAAAGGAATTGAACGGTTGATACATGCTGTTGGTTTGCTTTCTATCCCTTTTTCATACTACATAATAGGTGAGGGAAGTAAAAGGAATGAGCTACAAAAACTGATAGATGAGTTACAATTAAACGATAAAGTTTTTTTGGTTGGGCAAAAGAATGATCCTTTGAATGACATGGAAGATGCTGATCTTTTCTTAATGGGTTCTTATTACGAGGGATTTCCCAATGTTTTGCTGGAAGCCGGTGCCCATGGCTTACCGGTAGTTGCTTTTAACGTGCCTGGTGGTATTGCAGAAATAATTACAAACAATGAGAACGGCTTGCTGGTAGAAGACAATGATATCATTGCTTTTGGAACAACCATAAATAGAGCGTTGGCTACAAATTTTGACCGTAATAAAATAATAGAAACAACAAAAAACCGTTTTTCCATAAACAACATGATGGCTGCCATGGAAAATTCTTTTTTAAAGCTAGCCCCAAATAAATAACGGATATTTGTACCCGGGCAAAAAATGAAACGAATGAATGGTACCAAGCCAAAGTTGCTGATCTTTATAAACACATTACAAATAGGCGGAGCCGAGCGGGTGGTGTCGCTATTGCTTGATCATTTAAAGAATGATTTTGAAATTCATCTTGCCCTGTACAGTAATTATGTTGACTATACAATTCCTCCCGAAATAAAAGTATTCCACCTGCACCAGCCATTGATGCAAAATAAGGTTATCAGGTTTTTAAAACTGCCTGGTATTTCGCTAAAGGTTTATCGTTATTGCAAAAGAAACAATATCAATACTTCTGTTGCTTTTTTATACCGCCCCTGTTATATCAATGCGATCATGAAGAGTTTTTTGGGATACCGCGGCCGTGTCATCATGTGCGAAGGCACACACCAGACAACCATGCAGGAAAGTCATTCAGCCATTTACCGGATGTTCTCAAAATTCATGGTCATGTATTCTTACAAACGTGCTCATCTCATTCTTGCAAACTCTTATGCCATACAAACCGACCTGATAGAAAACTTTAAGATCAAGACACCGGTCAGGGTGGTTTATAACCCGGTCGACCTGCAGCTGATCAAATCACATGCAGCAGAAGAACCTGATCTTGTTTTTGAAAAAGACGTTTTTCACTTTATTACTGTTGGAAACCTGCGCAAAGAAAAGAACCAGCTTTTACTGATACAGGCTTTCTTTATTTTAAAGAACCAGCCTTGCAAACTGCTGATCGTTGGTGCAGGCGTGATGGAAGAAGAACTGAAACAAAAAGTAAAAGACCTGGGCCTGATGGACAAGATCATCTTTTGTGGGTTTGATAAAAACCCTTTCAAGTATGTAAGCCGAAGCGATTGTTTTGTGCTGAGCTCCAACGTGGAAGGATTTCCCAATGTTTTGATAGAAGCGCTTGCTTGTGGCAAACCGGTCATTTCAACTGATTGCAGCTCGGGCCCCAGGGAATTGCTGGCACCGGATACTGATCTGCATCACCGGGCCATCAATAATTATGAGATCGGCGAATACGGAATTCTAACGCCCGTTAAAGATGTAATATCACTTGCCAATGCCATGAAAAAGATGATGGAAGACGATGCCTTGCGAAATAAATTCTTAACAAAAGCTGCAAAAAGGGCCGAGCAGTTTGATGTGAACGAGATCAAGCAATATTTTCATGTGGCTTTTGCAGGACTGTAATTCAGTTTAACATTCCTCTTATTGGTTTCCCGGCATTACAAGAAATTAATGATTATTTTTGCCCCGCAATAATCAAATCCCAGAATGCATACTATTTTACTTACCGGCGGCGCAGGTTTTATCGGCTCTCATTTAACCAGGTTATTTGTAAAAAAATATCCTCATTATAAGATCATCAACCTGGATAAACTTACCTATGCCGGCAACCTGGAGAATTTAAGGGATATAGAGAACGAACCTAACTACCAGTTTGTGAAAGGAGATATAACCGACCTGGCTTTACTACGTGAATTATTTGAAGAACATAAATTTACAGCAGTGCTGCATTGTGCTGCAGAAAGCCATGTGGACAGGTCCATTACCGAACCGCTGGCATTTATAACTACCAATGTATTAGGTACAGCATCTTTATTACAGGCAGCAAAAGAGGCATGGACAGGCAATATGGAAGGAAAAGTTTTTTATCATATTTCTACTGATGAAGTATATGGATCGCTGGGTGAAGAAGGTTTTTTTACAGAAGAAACTGCTTACGACCCCCGCAGTCCTTACTCTGCTTCCAAAGCCTCATCCGATCATATTGTACGGGCATTTTACCATACCTATAAACTGCCGGTGAAGATCAGCAATTGCAGTAATAATTACGGGCCATTTCATTTTCCTGAAAAACTTATTCCGCTTTGCATTCACAATATCATCAACAATAAACCGCTACCTATTTATGGCAAAGGAGAAAATGTGAGGGATTGGTTGTATGTTGAGGATCATGTAAAGGCAATTGATGTTATTTTTCATACAGGTAAAATTGGCGAAACGTATAATATCGGTGGCCATAACGAATGGACAAATATCAACCTGGTGAAAGAATTGTGCAGGCAGATGGATGAAAAGCTGGACAAAGAAAAAGGTATATCAGAGAAGCTGATCACTTATGTTACTGACCGTGCCGGCCACGACCTGCGCTATGCCATTGATGCAACCAAACTAAAAGAAGAATTAGGATGGATGCCGTCATTGCAATTTGAAGAAGGGATCAGTAAAACAATTGATTGGTATCTTGCCAACAGTGAGTGGTTGAATCATGTAACCAGCGGAGATTATCAGAAATATTATAACGAACAATATCATAAACAATAAAGCATGAAAGGAATCATTCTTGCAGGCGGCTCCGGAACACGACTTTATCCAATCACAAAAGGTATCAGTAAACAACTGATGCCTGTTTATGATAAGCCGATGATCTATTATCCCCTGAGTACTTTAATGCTTGCCGGTATAAAAGAGATATTGGTGATCACCACACCCGAAGACCAGGATCAATTTAAAAGATTGCTGGGTGATGGAAGCCAGTTGGGTTGTGTTATTGAATACGCCAAACAGGAAGTACCCAACGGCCTTGCACAGGCATTTGTGATCGGCGAAAAATTTATTGGTAAAGACAGTGTGGCATTGGTTTTGGGCGATAATATTTTTTATGGTAGCGGTTTCAGCAAGTTATTGCAGCAAAGTGTTGACCCTAATGGAGCAGTGATCTTTGCTTATCCTGTAAGTGACCCGGAGCGATATGGAGTGGTGGAATTTGATGGAGATAACAATGCAGTAAGTATTGAAGAAAAACCAGCATTACCCAAAAGTAATTATGCTGTGCCAGGTTTATATTTTTATGACAACGCTGTTGTGGAAATTGCAAAGAATATCAAACCGAGTGCCAGGGGTGAATATGAGATAACAACAGTAAACGATCATTACCTGCAACAAAAGAAATTAAAAGTAGCAGTGCTTGATCGTGGTTTTGCATGGCTGGATACTGGTACTTTCGAAAGCCTGGGCGATGCGGCAGAATATGTTAGGGTGATAGAAAAAAGGCAGGGCTTAAAGATTGGCTGTCCCGAAGAGATTGCATGGCGCATGGGTTTTATTAGTAAAGAAGATCTGTTGAAATTGTCTGATGAGCTTGCAAAAAGCGGCTATGGCGAATATTTAAAAAGGATCTGTAAATAAATTATACCGATGAATTATTATGTACACCCCAGTTCTATCATTGACGACAACTGTGTAATTGGAGACGGGACCAAGATCTGGCATTTCTCTCATGTTATGTCGGGTGCTGTTATCGGTACTAATTGTAATCTTGGCCAAAATGTAGTGGTATCTCCTAAGGTAGTTTTGGGAAACAATGTGAGGGTACAGAATAATGTAAGTATTTATGAAGGGGTCATTTGCGAGGATGATGTTTTCCTGGGGCCAAGTGCTGTATTGACCAATGTAATAAATCCACGCAGTGCTGTAAGCCGCAAAAGCGAGTATAAAACCACTTTGATAAAAAAAGGTGCCAGTATTGGGGCCAACGCAACCATCGTGTGCGGCCACACAATAGGCGAATACGCATTTATTGGAGCCGGTGCTGTGGTAACCAAAGATGTTCCTGCTTATGCATTGATCGTTGGTAATCCCGGCCGCCAGGCCGGTTGGATGAGCGAACATGGCCAAAAACTACATTTTGATAACGAAGGAAATGCCATTTGCAGCGAAAGTGGCGCATCTTATCAACTTAAAGACAATAAAGTAAGCCGTAAGTAATCTACCTGAGCTTTTATTTTCACCTCCTTCGCAACTTTTCCACAAAAAAAGCCGTCTTAGGCTTGCATACTATTCAAAAACCACCTAATTTTGAGTAGTTTATTTACTCAATCTTAATGATAGAAGCACTCATTTCCTCCAAAACACGTATTAAATTATTGCTCAAGTTTTTCTTAAACAGCAGTAACAGGGCCTACCTGCGTGGGCTTGAGGAAGAGTTTGGCGAAAGCACCAATGCCATCAGGCTTGAATTGAACAAACTTGAAAAAGCCGGGATGGTGAGCAGCGATGTTCAGGGCAATAAGAAATTCTTTACGGCCAATGTGAAGCATCCGTTGTTCTTCGATCTGAATAGTATCATCAGGAAATATGTAGGTATTGATACTATCATTGAAAATGTGATCAATCAACTTGGAGAGGTGGAAAGGGTTTATTTATCAGGTGAATTTGCAAAAGGCCGGGATAATAATGTGATCGACCTGGAATTTGTAGGCACAGTAAACACCAACTACCTGGCCGATCTTATTCAAAAAGCCGAGCCATTGGTAAAAAGAAAGATCCGGTATATCATTTATTCGGTGGAAGAATTTGCAGCATTAAAAGAAACAAAAAATATTAACGAAAAACTGCTGATCTGGAGCAGGTAATTAAAAAAATAAAAAATCAACCGTGAAGAATTTTGCAATAATAGGAGCAGGTGGATATATAGCACCCCGGCATATGAAAGCCATCAAAGATTCAGGCAATAACCTGATAGCTGCTTTGGATAAACACGATTCAGTAGGCATCATAGATAGTTATTTTCCCGATGCAGATTTTTTTACAGAGTTTGAGCGGTTCGACCGCCACCTGGAAAAACTGAAAAGACAGGGTAATAAAACCGATTTTGTTTCTGTTTGCAGCCCTAATTATTTACACGATGCCCATATCCGTTTTGGCTTACGTATTGGAGCCAATGTAATTTGCGAAAAACCGGTTGTACTTAATCCCTGGAATATTGAGGCGCTGATGGAAATTGAAAAAGAAACCGGCGGCGAAGTTTTTACCATCTTACAATTACGCCTGCATCCTGCCATCATTGCTTTAAAAGAAAAAATTGCAGCAGGTCCAGCGGAAAAAAAATACAATGTTAACCTGCAATACATCACTTCCCGTGGGCATTGGTACCACACCAGCTGGAAAGGCGATATTCAAAAAAGCGGCGGCATTGCAACCAATATTGGCGTACATTTTTTTGATATGCTGATCTGGATCTTTGGCGATGTAAAAACAAATACAGTTACAGAACACACAGCCAATACAGCTTCCGGTGAATTGGAACTGGAGAGAGCAAATATCACGTGGATGCTAAGCATCGATGCAAATACGTTGCCAGATGAAGCAAAGGCAGCCGGCAAAAGAACTTTCAGAACATTAACAATAGATGGCGAAGGATTTGAGTTCAGCGACGGATTTACCGAACTGCATACAAAAAGTTACGATGAGATATTAAAAGGGAACGGTTTTAAAATAGCAGAAACAAAAACTGCCATAGAATTGGTACACCAGATAAGAAATAATAAAATTTAAAAGACGATAATGAGCATTTCAAACAAAAACATTTTTATTACCGGTGGAGCCGGGTTTATTGCCAATACCCTGATCAGGAATATGATCGAAAACAATAAACTCACTGTTTATGATAATTTTCACCGGGATACATTAACACACAGTGGCTATGCTGATCATCCCAACTTGACTATTATCAAAGGCGATGTGCTTGATCTCCCAACATTAACAGAAGCAATGAAGGGTGCAGATATTGTTGTTCATGCAGCAGGAATAGCGGGCATTGATACAGTTATTAAAAGCCCGGTACGTACCATGCAGGTAAATATGATCGGTACGGCCAATGCACTTGAAGCCGCAAAAGTGAATAATGTAAAAGAAAGGTTTGTTGACTTTTCTACTTCAGAAATTTTTGGCAGCCATGCATTTAAAAGTTCTGAAACTGATACTGCAGTTGCAGGCAGCGTTGGAGAAGCCCGCTGGGTATATGCTGTAAGTAAGTTGGCTGGAGAACATCTGGCTCACGCTTATTATAAAGAGCATGGCTTACCGGTTGTAACAGTAAGACCATTTAATGTGTACGGCCCCGGTCAAACAGGCGAAGGAGCTTTACAGATATTTATAAAAAGGGCATTAAAGAACGAGGATATCTATATTTATGGAGATGGCACAGCCATACGTGCCTGGTGTTTTGTTGATGATTTTGTTGATTGCCTGATGCGTTGTATTGAAAATCCAAAAGCAATAGGCGAAAGTTTTAATCTTGGAAATGCAAGAACCGTGATCACAACTTTGGGGCTTGCGCAAGCTGTATGCAGGGTATTAAAATCTGATTCAAAAATAATATTCAAAGATGCATTAAGTGCCGATATTGAAATGAGGATACCGAGCGTAGAAAAAACAAAAGAAGTTTTGGGGTTTGTTGCTAAGGTTGATCTTGATGAAGGCATTGAAAGGACTGCAGAATATTTTAAGTCGGTGGAATATGCTTAAACAATAAAATGGAGGCAAAAAAATATATTGTTTTGGGCGCTAATGGTTTTGTGGGAAGTAATATTTCTGCATACCTGCATGAAAACAATTTCCAGGTGAAGGCACTAAACAGGCCTGAACTCGATCTTGTAAAACCAGAAAGCTATCATGCAACAGATTTTTCTAACTCCGTGATCTTTGATTGTATAGCAAGAATAGATGGAACGAAGGAGGAAATAGAGCTTACAAATAATCACGGACTTACAAACTTCCTGGAATACCTTAAAAAAGAACATAACAATTTCACGTATATCTATTTTTCAACGATCTCAATCCTTAACCGGGAAATAATTGATAAGAATGTTTATGTAGCATCAAAATTCAATGCTGAAGAATTTATTAAAAAAACGGTTACCGATCATAAGATCATCAGGCTAAGTTTTCCTTTTGGCCCGGGAGAATCACCTAACCGGTTATTCTCGAGGTTAATTAATAAACTCAAAAAAAACGAAGGATTGAATATTGACGATATTAAGATCAATGTAACACCCATATCGGGGCTGATCCAGTGGTTGCCTGAATTGACAGCTTCAAAAGAAAAGGAAATAAATTTTACAGACGGGCAGGTTTATTCTTTAGCTGAAATTGTAACTTATTTGTCTAAGGAAACACGGTCAACTTCGGACATAACATTCAATAATGCATCAGCCATTGAACTCACCTTTCCATCTTTTAAAGAAGAAATGAATTTTCAGCCTGACGTTTATCAAACCCTTTATAAAATGATCCATGAAAATTAAAAATGACAAATTATTTTTTATTGTTCAGTCTTTTTTAAAGTATAACAGTTTTGGTTTTGGAATAAAACTAAGGGCATTTTTCTATCGCCCTTTTTTTAGCAGGATGGGAAAAAATGTGCAGATAAAAGATGGCGTGACGTTTAAGTATCCTTCTGAGATTGAAATAGGCGATCATTGTAAAATTGGGGAATTCAGTTATTTTGTTGGTAAGGGTGGTTTGAAGATCGGGAATAAATTTTTAATGGGAGCCGGCTCTAAAATTATTACATCTAGTCACAATTTTGAAGATACAGACATTGCTATGTTTGAACAGGGGCTTGACTTTGAGCCGATAGAGATTGGTGATGATGTGTGGTTGGGCTTTGACGTAAAAATATTCGGAAATACAAAGATCGGTAATGGGGTTGTTTTGGGGGCCAATTCACTCGTTAAAAATATGGAGATAGCAGATTACTCAATAGCAGTAGGAAGCCCGGCAAAGATCATAAAGTCAAGAAAAGTGCAATAAACAGGCAGCAGCCAACACAATTTTTATTAATGAATGTTTTAGTACTGCCATATAATATTGCTTCCCTGTCTGCTATAACTGCTGAAGCCTTGAATAAAATCGAAGGTGTACATGCAAGAAGCCTGACAGTAGAAATGCATAAATACCAAATGGTAAATTCCAGCACGATCTGTTTGCCCATGGTTGTTTCCAAACGTAAACCTTTAAAATGGGTGTGGAATAAAATTACGTTTAAAAGAAAATTATATCAGCAGATGAAGTGGGCTGACGTAATTCATTATCAATGGGGCACTGTATTTCCTGATCATGCAGACTTAAAGTGGGCTGCAAGGTCCGGCAAACCAATATTCATTGAATGGATCGGTTCCGAGATCAGGATCCCGGACCTGTGTAAAAAACTAAATCCATATTATGCCAGTGTATTTGATAAAGGATACGAATATTATAAGTTAGAAAGCAATAACAGATCACTCGAAGTACAAAAAATATTTAAAAGTGCAGGAGCAATACCATTGATATTTCCTGAAATGAGTATTTATGTAAAGAAGGATATTTTTCCGGTTACTTATCCTTCGCAGGTAAGGCTGAATATTTCAAACTTTGTACCCGCCTATCCTTCGCCGGATACAAAGAGGCCCTTGATCGTTCATTCTCCTACCGCCAAAATATGCAAGGGAACTGATATTATACTTCCTGTTATAAATCAATTAAAAGAAATACTGGACTTTGATTTTGTTTTGTTACATGATATGACGAGGGAACAGGTGCATGAAATGATGCGTAAAGCTGATATTTATTTAGACCAGGTAATTGTTGGCTCTCATGGCATGGCAACTGTTGAAGCAATGGCTTTGGGTAAACCGGTTATGTGTTATATTATGAAAGAGGTTTTTGAAGGAGGCTTACCGGCAGATTGTCCCATTGTAAATACCAACCCGGATAATTTAAAAGAGCAACTGGTAAAACTGATAACCAATGCTCAATTAAGGCATGATGTGGGAAGACAGAGCAGGATATTTGCTGAAAAGAATTTTGATGCAGATAAAATTTCAGTGCAATTGGTAAATATTTATAAAGAAGTTTTAGAAGCAAAGAAAAATACCCATGCTAAAACAGCTTAAACAATTAGGGAGCGACTCTTTGATCTATGGATTATCCGGGATAGTAACCCGGATGATCGGTATTTTTTTAATACCTATTTACACCCGCCTTTTTGTCCCGGAAGATTACGGCATAATCAACCTGATAAACACCACCTTTTTTTTGATCGGGCTCTTGGTGGCATGTGCACTTGATAATTCAGCAAGCAGGTGGTTTTACGACAGCAAAGATGAAGCAGATCATAAAATAACTTTTGGCACCTGGATCTGGTTTCAGTTTATCTTATCGGCTGCAGTTGCAATTATTGTTATCATACTTAGCCCGTACTTGGTCCAGACATTTTTCAGGGAGAATGGGAAACCTATATATTTTATACTGCCTGCTGTTACGATGATAACTAATCTACTCCCGGCTGTGATCAATAACTGGTATCGTGTGCATCGCAGGCCGGTTGCTACCGTGATCTTTTCTGTTTCTCAAACGCTGGTTACTATCGGGCTATCGGTATTGTTTGTAATTATATTGCGCTGGCATATCACAGGGGTTTTCGCAGCCCTGGCTATTTCATCTGCCATATTTAGTTTAGTTGCATTGCAACAAATGCATGGATGGTTAAGTTTTAAATATTTCAGCAAAGAAAGATTGCAACCGATGTTGAAATATGCAATTCCGTTCATTCCTGCAGCAATAGCTTATTGGTTGCTTAACAGTACAGATTCATATTTCCTTGCTTTTTTTAAAAACAATGCTGAAGTAGGTTTGTTTGGTATTGGTGCCAGCGTGGCGTCAGGCATTGTACTCTTCACAGGCGCATTTCAACAGGCCTGGGGTCCTTTTGCTTTTTCGATCATGAATGATGATAATGCAAAGCAGGTATATGCCGCTGTCTTTTTACTATATGGTTACGTAATGGGTTTTTTGGCTGCTTCGCTTATGTTATTTGCACCCGAAGTATTAATGCTGTTAACCGCACCGGCATATCACGATGCTGCCTGGGTAGCCGGTATTTTGGGGTACAACCTTGTTTTAATAGGATTTACTTACATCGCTGTCATTGGCACATCAATTGCGAAGATCACAGCACCGTATGGAATTGCGATGCTGTTTGCTACAATACTTACTGTGATCCTGGATATTATTCTTATTCCAAAATTTGGTAAAGAAGGATCAGCCATTGCTACAGTGGCTGCTCAACTGATCGTTCCGGCTTATCTTTTTTACAGGGGACAAAAAGTTTATCCAATACAATACAAGTATGTTGAGGTGGTGATAGCAATGCTTAGTATGGCTTTGGTGGTTGTAGCACTCAGGTTTGTTAGCTTTGATAACCTGGCTGTGCAAATTATGGTTAAGGTAATAACATGCTTTGTCATGCTGTTTTTTGTTATTATCGTTAACAGAACAAAATTATCAATGGTTTTAGCAAGGCTAAAAAAGAAAAAATAATTTTTAATTAAACGGGGAAAAATCATGTGTGGAATTGCAGGGGTAATAGCCGTTGATGGAAATGAGGTGAATATCCAGCGGCTTAAAAAAATGACTGATATCATTGCCCACCGTGGTCCTGATGGTGACGGGCATTGGGTGAGCAGTAACGGCAATGTTGGGCTTGGACATCGTCGATTATCGATCATTGACCTCAGTCATGAGGCTGATCAACCCATGCATTTTATTGAGAGGTATCACCTGGTTTTTAATGGAGAGATATACAATTACCTGGAGTTGAAAGAAATACTTTTAAAACAAGGATACGTTTTTAGAACAGAAAGCGATACTGAAGTATTATTGGCTTTGTATGACAGGGATAAAGAGAATTGCCTGCAATTGCTGGATGGCATGTTCTCATTTGTTATTTATGATTCTAAAGAAAATGAAATTTTTGCAGCCCGTGACCGGTTTGGCGAAAAGCCATTTTTTTATAATTATGCAGCAGGCAAATATTTTCTGTTTGGTAGTGAAATGAAATGCCTTTGGGAGGCCGGTGTTGAAAAGAAAGTGAATAACCGGATGCTGTATAATTATTTAACTCATAACAGCCTCGATGACCCCAACGATCTTAGTGAAACATTTTATGAAGATTGTACCAGGCTGCCACATAGCCATTATTTAAAATTATCAGTTGCCAATTGCTCTTTAACGGTAAAACAATATTATGATATTGATTGGCGCCAAACTGATCATTCCATTACAACTGAACAGGCGCTGGAAAAATTTCACGAGTTATTTTATACATCTGTTAAAAGAAGGCTGCGCAGCGATGTAACAGTAGGAAGCAGTTTAAGCGGTGGCCTTGATAGCAGTCTTGTTGTTGCAGTTATCGATTCATTAAAGAAAGGTACGGGGCAGCAGCAGGATACATTCTCGGCAGTCTTTCCCGGCTTTAAAAAAGATGAACGTAAATACATGGAGCATGTGTTTAAAGCTACCAATGTTAATCCTCATTTTGTAATACCTGGTGATGATGGTTTAATTGCATCAATCGATAAATTAAACTGGCATCAGGAAGAACCTTATGGCAGCGCCAGTATCTATGTTCAGTATTGTGTAATGCAGCTTGCTAAAGCTAACAATGTTACTGTTTTGCTTGATGGCCAGGGGGCAGATGAAATACTTGCCGGCTACCATATCTATTTCCAGGATTATTTTCGTGAGCTTAAAAAAAGTGACCGGAAAATGTATCAGAAAGAATTATCAGCATTTACTGATATGTATGCCAGCAGCGAGATAAATCCGAATTATCGTAGTTCGTACGCCAGTCGTATCAAGTATGCCGCAGGTAACCAGTTACCTCTTGTTCGTAAATGGTATCATCAATTAACAGGCGCAAGTACCGATCTTTTAAATAAGGATTTCAGTATAGCCTTCAAACATGAGTTTAAACCTCAAACAGAATTTTCCGGCCTTAACGAAAGGCTGTATCATAGTACTTTTAAACATGGGTTGCAGGAATTGTTGAGATATGCCGACCGTAACAGCATGGCCCATAGTCGTGAAGTAAGGTTGCCATTTTTGTTTCACGAATTGGTGGAATTTCTTTTTACCCTGCCTCCCCACATGAAGATCAACAATGGATGGACCAAATGGATCATGCGCCAGGCATTTACAAAAGAACTGCCGCCGGAAATTTGCTGGCGAACAGACAAGATCGGTTATGAACCTCCGCAACAGGGCTGGATGCAGAATAAAAGCATTAAAAATAAAATAACCGAAGCGAAGCAAAAATTAATGGACAATAGAATATTGGCGAAGCAGCATAACAATCAATTGATCCAATCTGCCAAAGCAAATGAAATTAATGACTGGAAATTCTGGATGGCCGGCGAGTTACTTTAAAATTCAACAAGGTTACTAATGAGGATCGCTTTAATAACATATTTGTACGGGGACAAGAGTAACACAGTATCGGGCCTGCGTACCGAAAGCTGGGCAAAAGGTTTTGCTGCAGCTGGGATTGAAGTAACTGTTTTTACAAGAGACTGGGATGAAGTTAAAGATATAAAGGCAAACGAGCATATGGATTCTGCAGGTTATACAGAACGGAGAGTAGAAGAATCCGCTAACATGCGGATCATTTATCTTCCTTATAAAAAACCATATGAACCTTCTTCATCATTGCTACGCAAAATTCACAGTAACTTTTTTGCTTTAACCGGTCGCTATAGTGGCGAAGCCGATATTACCCAATGGTATGATGCGATCGTTGATGAACATACAAAAAATGCCTTTACACATTTTATTACTTCCTGTCATCCCTTCAGCAGCCTCATTCTTATGCACAAGCTGCAAAAGCATTTTAGTGATTGCATCACCCTTGTAGATTTCCGGGATTATATCAATATTAACCTGTTGAACCCTGCTGTGAAATTTAATTTTCCTTCGAAGCAAATAATAAACAAGCAGCAAAAATGGATAACACGTTATACTAAGAATATAGACCTTGTAACTACAGCAAGTGAATCCATTTCAGAGAAATTTGTACAGGTACATGGATGCAAAAATGTAACTACGATCTATAACGGATTTGAGTCAGACCTTTTTGATAATATACAAGAAACGGCGCAAAACAATTTGTTTAATGTATCACTCATTGGAACACTGTATAGTTACCAGGACATTAATTTTATGTTGGAGGGCTTGCTTGGTTTTTTAAAACAAAACAGCGGAGCTGATGATATCATGATAAACTTTATTGGTGTAGATTATTATCCCGTGGTATCTAAACAAATAAGCGATAAGCTGGTGGTATATAAAGACAATTTTAAAATTACTTCACGAATACAACGCAGTAAAGCTATAGCTGTTATGAAAAACAGTGATGTGCTTTTTTATGTGGGCTGGAAAGGTTGGAAAGGCATTTATTCCGGTAAGATATTTGAATACCTGGGAGCTAAAAAGAATATACTGATCGCCCCCAATGATGGTGATGTTTTGGAAAGGTTGGTAAACTATACCAATTCAGGTAAACTGGCCAACACACCAGGAGAAATGGCAACGATACTCAACGACTGGTATAGCCAATGGAAAAAAAATGAGCTCGGATATCATGGTATTGAGGAAAGGATAAATGAATATACACGGGAGTCGCAGGCAAAAAAGATACTGAATTTGATAAAATCCTTTTCAAAAAACGTAGTTTAGTGATGATCTTTAATGTTATATAGAGATAAATAAAACAAAGCAGATGATAACAGTAACCAAGCCATACTTGCCAGACATTGCGGAATACGATAAGTATATCAAAAAAATATTTGCATCGGGCTGGCTAACCAATAATGGCCCGCTTGTGCAGGAGGTGGAAAAAAAACTTAAAGAATATCTTGGGGTAAAACACCTTTTTTTTACAGGTAATGGCACTATTGCCATTCAGATCGCAATAAAGGCTTTGGATCTTAAGGGTGAAATAATCACTACGCCATTTTCTTATGTTGCCACTACCAATTCAATTTTGTGGGAAGGATGTACACCTGTATTTGCTGATATAAAAGACACCGATCTTAATATTGACCCGGATAAAATTGAATCACTGGTCAATAAAAATACATCAGCAATACTGGCAACCCATGTTTATGGCAATCCATGCGATGTGTTGGCAATAGAGGCTATCGCAAAGAAAAATAACCTGAAAGTTATTTATGATGGCGCCCATGCTTTCGGTTCTAAATTAAATGATAAACAGGTTTTGTCATTTGGAGATATTGCAACCTGCAGTTTTCATGCAACCAAACTCTTTCATACAATAGAAGGCGGCTGTATCATAACAGGTGATGATGAACTGGCTGAAAAGATCATGCTCTATCGCCAGTTTGGCCATATTGGCGATGAATATTACAGCATTGGCGTTAACGGCAAAAACTCCGAATTCCATGCGGCTATGGGTTTGTGCATCCTTCCTCACATGGAAGAGATCATAAAAAAGAGGGAATTGCTCACTGCTGAATATGACAACATTATTTCAGAATTAAAATTACAAACGCCAAAAGCATTGCCCAATACTGAATATAATTATGCCTATTATCCCGTGCTGTTTGAAAATGAAAAACAACTTGTAAAGGCAAAAGAATACCTGGCAAACTGCAGCATTTTTACCAGGAGATATTTTTTCCCTACGCTGAACCAGCTGCCCTTTGTAAAAGGTAATGATTGTCCTGTTTCAGAAAATATCAGTCCAAGGGTTTTAGCATTACCTTTATATCATGAATTAGAGGTTACAGAAGTTCAGACCATTGGCGAGTATTTAAAAAAATTCCTTAAATAAAAATATGGTAATCCTCGGGGCAAAAGGTCATGCATTGGAGATCCTGGATGTATTGTTAAACAATGATCCTGCCGAGAAGCTGTGCTTTTTTGATGACTTTTCTGCGGAAACAAATAATAAGATCATAGCAGCTTATCCCATCATTCGCACCAGGGGAAAATTAGCAGAGTTTTTTTTAAGTGAAAAGAAATTTGTTTTAGGTACCGGTAATCCAACAGTGCGAAAAAAACTTTTTGAACTGGGCCTTGATGAAGGAGGGGAAATAATATCAGTAATTTCCAGGACAGCTTATATAAGCTCTCTTAACGTTACACTTGGCAATGGACTGAATATTATGCATGGCGCTATCATTCAGCCAGAAGTTACTATTGGCAATGGTACATTGATTAATGCAGGAGCTATTATACATCACGAAAGTAAGATCGGTTCCTTTTGCGAGATTTGCCCGGGAGCTGTTATTACCGGTAATGTGCAGGTGGGCGATAATAGTTTTGTTGGAGCAGGAGGAATTGTATTGCCGGGGATCAGGATAGGCTCTAATGTAAAAGTTGGAGCAGGAGCAGTTGTTACAAAAAATGTAGAAGATAATATTACAGTAATTGGTAACCCTGCCAGGATCATGGCCTTACCCAAATCATAGCTTCATTAGTTTTTTAATAAGATAATTAAGCTCCGGGCAGAACAGGAAAAATAATATAATAAATGAAAGTTGCTTTTTTAGGAAATGTAAATAATCACCCGTTTATTGTTTGTAAGCACTTAAAGGATAAAGGCGCAGATACTGTTTTTTTTGTTGAGGCACACATTAATAATACTTTGTTCAGGCCGGAGTCAACCGGTTTGGTAAAATATCCATACCCCGACTGGATAAAAGAAGTACCCCAATTCAGAAAGTCTGTTGTGATGCACCTGCCGGGGATCTTTGCGAAGAAAATAATCAGGGAGATCGATCAATGTGATGCGGTAATAGTGAACGACTATGCTCATAGGATAATACCGCATTTAAGAAAAGGTATCATTAAGATCTGCATGTTTACCGGGGGCGACCTGGAGATAATGACTGATTACGAAAATGTGAGAAGCATGAAGATGACCAATCCTAAATTGAAATTGGTTCCGGGATTCCTGAAGAGAGCTTATGCACGTTATTCTGTAAACCAGCTGCGAAATGCGATAAAGCAAACTGACCTGGTAGGGTATTATCCTTTCGGACTTAATACCGATGGAGATAAAATATTGAACGAGATCTTTGGAGGTAATGATTATCCAAAATACAGCCATTGGTGTATCATGCTTGATGGAATGAATTATACTCCTCCTCAAAGCAATAAAAAGATCAGGGTGCTAAATCTTGCCAGGTTTATGTGGAAAGAACCTTTTCCTGCCGGAAGGAGCGCTAATGAAAATAAAGGCAACGATATTATGATAGCCGGACTTGGTAATTTTTTAAAAGATTATCCTGGCTCATTGGATATACACTTTATTGAAAAAGGCCTGCATGTTCAGGAATCGAAAGACCTGATCGAACAGTATAACTTTTTGGAGTCTGTTACCTGGCATAGTGAAATGCCATTGACGCAACTAATGGATGAAATTGATAAAGCTGATATTGTTTTTGATCAATTGGGTAACCACCTGATCGGGGGCGGAATAATCGCCATGGCAAAAGGAAGACCCTTAATTGCCAATGCAAGGCCTGAAATATTAGAACAGATATCTGAAGGTGAGATACCTGTATGTCACTCAACAAATGCGGATGATGTATATGAATGGTTAAAAAAACTGGTCTTTGATGAGAAATACAGGATCGATGTTGGCACTAGGTCGAGCCGGTTTGCTTTTGATTTTATGAATATTAAAAATGAATCTGAATATTATTACAATTTTATTCAGAAGAGAATGGATAAAAAGGCCTGATCAAAATAATTTTGAACTTAATATAACATTGATTGGCTGCGTACTTCAGGGATTCCTTACTTTTGCATCCTTAAATCATTAAGTAGCATTAATACAAGAAAAATATGTTCCCGGTATTCTATAACAGAAAAAATAACCAGCCTTTTAAAAAAACAGATAATCAATACATTAGTGAGGGAGTGACCGCCGAGATCATCAATGATATTCCACGTTTTGTAGATAGCGGTTCTTATGCTTCGCTTTTTGGAGATCAATGGAAAGCGTATAAAAAAACACAACTGGATTCTTACACCGGTTCACCAACATCAGAAAGCAGGTTAAACCGTTGTTTGGGAGATGATATAAAAGACAACCTGGATGGAAAACTGGTATTGGAAGCAGGTTGCGGGGCCGGAAGATTTACTGAAGTGCTGTTGAAAAAAGGAGCTGTATTGGTTTCTTCCGATCTCAGCTCTGCTGTGGAAGTGAATGCTGAGAATTTTCCTGTTTCAGATAAACACCTGGTTATACAGGCCGATATAAACAATATGCCTTTTGCAGATGAAAGTTTTGATGTGGTCATCTGCCTGGGTGTTATCCAGCATACAGCAGATACCGAAAAAACAATTGAAGATCTTTATAAACTGGTAAAGAAAGGCGGCTTATTGGTGATAGATCATTATCATTACGACCGGTCAAATTATTTCAGGCTGGCAAGATTATATCGTATTTACCTGCGTAAAAAAACAGCCGAATTCACCATTCCTTATACACAAAAATTAGTAAAAAAATATTTGCCCTGGCATAAAAGGGCGGCAAAATATAAACTGTTCTCTGTTTTGCTCAACCGTATTTCACCTGTTGTGTCCTATTATAATGTTTTTCCACAGTTCAGCGAAAAGCTACAACAGGAGTGGGCTTTGCTCGATACGCATGATTCATTAACAGACTGGCATAAAAGATTCAGGAATAAAAAGCAGATCATAGCAGCGCTTGTTGCTCTTGGTGCAACAGATATTCATTGTGCTTATGGGGGCAATGGCGTAGAAGCGAATTGTAAAAAGCCATAAGCAAATAATTAACAATGAAGATCCTTCATATAGCATTTAGTGGTTTGGGCGGGCATGGCAATGTTTTCTTTTCAATGGCAGATGCGGATAAAGAAAAACAGCATCAATTTGAAATTATCTTTTTTGGAAATGAAGAAGTAAGAGAAGGTTATATACAAAAGGCAAACCAACGAAATATTCCGTGGTATTTTGTAAAAAAGAAACCGGGTTTTGATCTTGATTCCTATCGCCAGATCGGAAAAATAATCCGGCAAACAAAACCTGATATCATTTTCCTGCATAGCTCTTCTTATATTTTCCCTGTAAAAAAGGCAACAGTTTTTGCTGACAAAAAAATAAAGATCATTGTAAGGGAAACGCAGCCCAATCATCTAAAAACAAAATTGAACTGGCTGGGATTATGCGCTTCTTTAATTGCAGCCACTAAAGTTGTTTTTTTAAGCACCGAATATCGTGATGTTATAAAAAAGAAACTTTCCATCTTTTTCTCCGATAAGCGAACGACTGTGATTCCGAATGGAGTTGACCTTGAAGTGTATAAGCCTGCTGAAAAAAGCGAGCACACAGTTATCAATATCGGTATGCAAAGCAGGCTTTCAGAAACTAAGGACCATGCAACTTTAATAGATGCATTTGCCATGGTTTTAAGATCAGTGGGTGATGGCAAAGTAAAACTTTATATTGCAGGCGATGGGGTTTGCAGGGCCGCATTGGAAAAACAGGCGCAGGATCTTAACATCAGTCATGCGATAGAGTTTACGGGCATGCTGGAAGAAACAGACTTGCCAGGCTTCATCAATTCATTGGATATATATGTGCATGCAACACTCGGTGAAACTATGAGTACGGCTATTATGCAGGTGATGGCCTGCAGAACGCCTATCATTGCCTCTGATGTGTTGGGTGTAAATAATATGATAAAGCATGAGCAAAATGGATTACTGGTGCCTGCTAAAAATGCTGAAGCTCTTAGTAATGCCGTATTGCGATTGGTAAAGGATCATGAATTATCTGCGTCATTGGCCGGGAATGCATATAAATTTGCAACAGAAAATTACAGCAATAAAAAAATGCTGGAGCGGTATAACGAAATATTTCTTAACTGAGGTTTAAAAGGGTTAACTAAATTGCTATAGTGAGAATTTTACATGCAATATATACACATGGTGTTGGGGGAGCTGAAAAATACCTGAAGCATTTGTTGCCGGGCCTGAAAGGTTATGGTATTGACTGCGATCTGATCGTGGTTTGCACCCCGAAAACAGAAAGTACTTTTGCAACTTATTGTAATGAAGTAAATGATTCAGGTATAAAAACAACTTTAATTGTTGCCGAAAAATACAGTTTTTTTAAAACTGCAAAAAAAGTCAATAATTATCTGAAAGGAGAAAAGATCGATATTTTACATACACATCTTTTTCACGCCGACCTGATGGGAGCGATTTTAAAAACATTCTTTAATAAAAAGATACGTATCATTTCAACAAAGCATGGTTACCAGGAAAAAGTGCTGCAGCAATATGACCCGGTTAATTATAAAAAACCTAATGACCTTTACTACTATATCACCAGGTACATTTTAAGGAAGATCGACATCAATATTGCAGTATCTAAAGCAATGGCAGATCTGTATTTTAACCTCGGGATCAGTAACACACATTTTCCATATATTCATCATGGCATTACATTCCCGGAATTCGATAAATCGAATAATGAAAGCTACCGAAAAGCTACTCCACAGCTGATCACAGTGGGCAGGGTTGAAATTATCAAGGGCCACCATTTCCTGGTCGATGCAATGCCTGCAATATTGAAAGTTTTCCCCGAAACAAAATTATTGATACTCGGCGAAGGCAATGAAAAAGCAAAATGCGAAGAGCAGGTGAAAAATATGGGTCTGCAAAACAATGTGGAGTTTATGGGTTTTGTGCAACAACCATATCAATATATCAGCAATTCTGATATTGTTATTCAGCCTTCTTTTTTTGAATCTTTTGGTTTGGTATTTATTGAGGGCCTTGCATTAAAAACACCCATCATTGCTTTTGATGTACCGGCAGGTAATGAAATACTTGAAAATGATAAAACAGCATTACTGGTAAGTAAAGGAGACAGCCAGGCCTTGGCAGAAAAAATTATTTACCTGCTTAAGAATCCTGATGTTGCAAAGCAGATCGCAGAAAATGCGTACGAAAAATATAAAAAAGAATTTACGACTGAAGCGATGGTAGAGAAAATGGCTGCATGGTATAAAAGCCTCTCCTTATAATTTTTTTCCCACGGCATGCCAGAAAGCTGATCTTTCTCCAAATCTTATCTCTGTTAATCCGGCCTCCTTCATCATGGCTTCAATTTCTGGCCTTAAAAAGCGTTGTTCCAGCTTTGTGCCAAACCTGTCCAGGCAATCGTTACGAAGATTATAAAAGGGCTTATTGTGGTAAGGTTCCAAAGGGATCTTTTTTGCAAGGCTATGTAATTTCATCTTGTGTAACAAACCTGCAAATCTTGATAGCGGCCAGTAAATTAACACCGCCAGCATATCACAGGTAAACCTTTTTAAGCCCTGCGGCATCCGGGATATGATCTTACGCAGACCATCGGAAAGATAAAAGATCGTTTTAAAAATTATTCCGCGGTTATCAAAACGGTAATAGAGATAAACATAAAAATGCCCACCTTTCTTTATTTTTTTTACGCAACTGATCAATGCTTTTTTTGTATCAGGAATATGATGTAGCACACCAATACTCATACCAAAATCAAAAGTCTCATCATCCCAGGGAATGGTATCAACACTGGCCTTGGTAATGCGCACATTATCTTTTTCACCTAACATTTTATCTGCAACAAAAACGGCATCACTGGGATCAATGGCTTCAATAAATGCGGCTTTATCAACAAAATAATCCGTCCATCGGCCGCTGCCACAGCCAATATCGATCATATAAGTATTCTTATTAACGATCGCTTCATCTATTATATCAAAATACTCTTTGCGTAATTCTCTCACACTTTCATCTGTGTGTACAGCAAATTTTTTCCACTCTTCTCCAAAATCATTCACTACACTTGCGTCAATATTTTCATTGCCGTCAAGCCTGGTAAAAACCTCGATTGGTTTATTGGTTGCCTGTATGGTTTGCAACGAAGCTTTATTATAAGGTTTCATCATTCTTTAAAAATAATTTTATCGTACACCACCGGTTAAATACTTCCACAAAGTGGGTTGAAAATACATTTTCCCCTTTTCAGTATACTTTATTGTTTCATAGTTACCGGATAACATATTTGCCAACACTTCTTTTAATGCACCAATACCAGCCGCTGCCTGCAATACCGGGTAGGTTGTGAAATTATCAGCTTTATCCGGTTTAATAAATACCTGCTTAAGTACAGCACCGGTATCAACTCCTGCATCAATTAAGTGAATGGTTGTTCCAAAATTTTTAATATCATTATTACGCAAAGCCCAGTAGCCACCGTGGCTTCCCCGGTACCGGGGCGTAATGCCCACATGCATATTTACAAAAACAGCATTGGTAGCCTCGAGTAAATTCCTGCTGATGATCCGGGTGCCATTCACTACAATAATATCCGGCTTTAGTGACTGTATTGCTTTTAAGCAACCTTCTTCATTAACTGAACTTACTCTTAATGTTTTACTGCTGTCGAAAGTTTCATTGTTTAAACCGAATTTACTAACCAGGACTGCTTTGCGTTTTTTTGATCTTATTCTTAATAAAGGAACTGCGAATGCTGAAAATAAGACCTGGCCTATAACAGGTAGAAGTCCGACCTTTTTGATTCTTCTTTTAACCAGTTGTTTTTTACTGACCGGTTGCTCAAGAATAACAGCTTCAATCTCTATTGTTTCTTTCAATGCATTATACACCCACCGGGATGATTCGCAATCGGCAGCCAGTAAAATGATCTTTTTTTGTTGCATGAAAGCTGAATACTTTGAGACTTAAAATTTTTTTAAAGGCCTGCGGCTTCTTTCATGGTAAGATTGGCGAAGCCGTATGTTGCATGCAGGTATTGATAATGTTTTAACAGAACAGTAAGATTTTCCATATTCTCTTTGATATTAATTCCAAAGTTATGCGGATGCCACCATAAATGATATAGCTCTTTCTTTTTCGCGGCATAGGTCATTTCATTCATGATCCTTTTAAGCTTCAGTTTTTCAAGCCATGCCAGGTTTTTATTGTATGGTTTTAAAAAGCGGCTGGCGGGAACATTCACTGGCAAACCTACATCTTGGGTTATGGAAAACGTATTATTTCCTGAGACGGGGAAGTAAGTATCCAGCAGGCGGCAAAGTCGTATAAAAGGAACTTCGGCAGAAAACTTACGTGGTTTATAGATCCATGATTCCGGATTACCCCGATAAACTTTAATACCATTATTTGCCAAAACCGGCAAGTAAGCTTCATTGATCTGGTTGCGGGGAAAAACCAAACTGCTGATATTTATATTGTTTGCTTCTGCAATTTTTATAGCAGCTTTTATATCGGCATCAAATTCTTCGACAGATTGTCCTTCTTCCAGGCAAAAATAATGACTGAATGTATGCGTGGCAATTTCGTGCTGACTTTGCCTGATCATTTCAAACAATGTATAGCCAAAATGATAAGGGTCATCTTTTTCACTATTGCCTAAGGTGGTAAATTCTTTAAGATAAACATTGTACTCAGGACTACTGTATGACGGCTTCTTACCCGGTATATAGCCTGTTAAAGTCTCTTTGTCTTTGGCAAACAGGATACCAACGGTTGCAAAGGTCACTTTAATGCTGTGGCTTTCAAATGCGCTCAATAAAGCGGGAATTACCTGCTGAACACCAAGTATATGAGCTCCGTATTTGTCTTTGGTTGTAACGTCCCAAACGCCCCATAATAATTCATAATCCAGTGAGATCACAAACGCCCCGGTATCATTGCTATGATCATTCATCAATAAAAGAAATAATTTAATGCCGGTAAAATTAATTGATTTGCCCCATACCCTTTAAATACTCAAAGTAAAACATATAATTCACCGCAAATAGCAGTAAAAATCGTTTTATATATGATCTAAGCAGGTTTCTTTTTCTTTTCCTGGTAGGTGGTATACAAACTAACCAGTGTAAAAAAGTAAAAAGGAAGCAAAATTATCTTATACCTGGCCATGGTTCCAAAATTATAAGTTGTAAAGCCAATTATAAGTGCAAAGAAGATCGATATAATAAAGGAAACCAAAACAAAGGGGTTGTTGAAAATTTCGATGAAGAACCTGTAAAATTTTAACTTCACGAGCATATAAACGGTACATAAAAGCAAGATCAAAGACTCTAATGCGCTGAGCAAAATAAAGATCTTACGGCTTTCCCAAATGAAGGGGCGGAAAAGGCAGGTAAAAACTTTAAGCGGACTTTGGATGATCATACCCTGGATGGTAAGGTCCATATCTTTAATAGCCAGGTTTGCCCGGCTTCGTTCATCTTCATTTTTTACATCATCATAATTTTTTTGAAACGAACTTATCTGAACCATTGATTCTTCAGCAAATAACTGTAGCTGATCCGAAAAATTGGTAACGAAAGCAATTATTAGTACTCCAAAAAGAAAGGCTAACGTAATAAATGACCTGATAACTATATTTTTAAATGGGGTAACAAATTTATAGAATATAAATACCGCCAGGCCAACAACCAACCCTATTATGATATAACTTTTTATAACATTAACTACATAAATGAGTATAACCAATGCAATGATACTCCTGATGGAGAACTCTTTTTTTATAAGGATATTATATAGAAAGTAGATGATGAAACCGATGCAGCCCATACAAACTGAATCTTTAATGAGCCCGCTACCCCAGAACCACACAGAAGGAATAAATAAAACCGTCCAGGCTAAAATTTTAAGTTCCCTGTCTTTGTTAATGTCTTTAAAAACGAGAAAGAGCCGCCATAGGCCTGCAAAAGAAAAAAAACCGAAAAATAAAGTAATGATGAGATATTTATTAAAGGAAAATACAGAAAGCACAGCAGAGATCTTCATGATGAACAAATTGGAAGTGATGCCAAAATAACCGGCATAGCTCAGGTCGCCCACTTCTGCATCATACAGCGACTTCACTTCAGCAGCTGATTTAAAAAAATACTTGATATTCCCGGCGTCCTGCGCTACCTGTGAGCTTAAAAAATCACTACCGTAATAAAATATAAAGGAGTCACCATAGCCATAATAGTATTGTACCATCATAGCATAAGCCACGGCACCAAACATGTGCAGGTAAAAGGATACAAAATAATACTTCCGCAATTCGGGATCAGTATATTTAGCGGAACGCTTTTTAACGATGATATAAAAAATATACAGGTAAACCGGCAGTAAGAGGTAATCAAAAATGGTTATATACTGCATTAGAAGCGTTAATGGTTTACCAGGTTAAAGAGTTTATAAAAAAGTAAAAACCAGGCTAATTTATACCGCAATATACTTATTGTTTCAGGCAAATTGTATTTGACCAGTACACAACAATGATGAAATCTGTTTTTAAAATGGAATATGCTGCGTTTGAACTTCGATTATCATTATTTTTACATTTATATGGTTACCATTTTAGTTACAGGCTGTGCTGGTTTTATCGGAAGTCATGTTTGTGTATTATTGCTTAAAAAGGGTTTCGCTGTTATCGGTGTAGATAATTTTGACCCCTTTTACAGCCGCTCTGCAAAAGAAGCCAACCTGGCAAAATTTAAAGATCATCCGGCATTTAGTTTTTACGAAATTGATATAACAACCGGTTTGAATGCCATTGAATCGACAGATATAAAAGCTGTGATACACCTGGCAGCAAAAGCCGGTGTAAGACCATCTATTGAAGACCCGGCCGGTTACCTGAATGTAAATATTGTTGGCACACAAAAAGTGCATGAGTTTATGCAGGCAAGGAAAATTACTAAACTTGTTTTTGCATCCTCCTCATCTGTTTACGGCAATAATAAGAAAATGCCTTTCAGCGAAGATGATAATGTTGATAATCCAATCTCTCCATATGCTTTTACCAAAAAAGCCTGTGAGCTGATGAATTATACATTTCACCAGTTGTATAAGATTGATATTATTAACCTGCGTTTTTTTACCGTGTATGGCCCGGGCCAACGCCCCGACCTGGCTATTCATAAATTTGTTGAACGTATATCAAATGACCAGCCCCTGGTTTTATTTGGCGATGGTGAAACTGCAAGGGATTACACTTATATTGATGACACGGTTTCCGGCATTTTCAGTGCATTGGAATATTGCCTGCACAATACCGGAGTGTACACTATTGTTAACCTTGGCAATAACAAACCGGTTAAACTTAAGGAGCTGGTAGATATTATTTATGCCGAAACGGGTAAAGAAAAAAATGTTGTGCATGAAGCCATGCAGGCCGGCGATGTGGATGTTACCTTTGCAGATATAACCAAAGCAGGTGATCTGCTTAATTATAAACCGGCAACTGATCTGCGCCAGGGGATCAAAAATTTTATTGCCTGGTATAAGGACCTTAATAAGCAGCCATAGGGCAATATTAAGCAGCATAAAACGTTTTAAACCTGCTTTTTGTGAAAATCTCTTTCATCAAAAAGCAGACAATATCCAAACATGAATCAAAACATTAACCTGCGTAACCCCTTTACGCAAACCCCCTTGCAGGAGCAGGCCGAAGGCCTGGCCGAAAACGGAAACATTGTTTTCCCTTACAAAAACGGAGCTTACCGTTTGGTAGAAGACGATAACTATACCCAAAACTTTGGCTACCAATGGAACAAGTTTGCCGCTACGCAAATAGACCAGGCAAAAAAAAATATGCAGCTCAGTAACAGGCGTGTATTTGCTGTTACCGGCTGGGACAAGGAAGACCTGCAGGATAAGAATATCCTGGAAGTAGGCAGCGGGGCCGGGCGTTTCTCCCAGGTGATACTCGATCATACCAAGGCAAACCTGTATAGCGTAGATTACAGCAATGCTGTGGAAGCTAATTTTAAAAATAACGGCCACCACAAAGAGCGTTTTCATTTGTACCAAGCCAGTGTGTATGATATGCCTTTTGTAAAAGGCCAGTTTGATAAAGTGTTTTGTTTTGGTGTGATACAACATACATCCGATGTACAAAAGACAGTTCAGTCCCTGATAAGCATGGCTAAACCAGGTGCCGAAGTGATCGTTGATTTTTATTGTGTGAATGGCTGGTGGACGAAAGTACAGGCTAAATATATCTTCAGACCCATTACCAAAAAATGGAGCAATGAAAAGCTGCTGAAAAAAATTGAAAAGAATGTTGACTGGATGATCTCTGCTACTACTTTTTTTAACAAGATAGGAATAGGAAGGTTTGTAAACCGCTTTATTCCCATTTGCGATATTAAGGGCACATTGCCACAAGGCATGAGTACGCAGGAACTTCGGGAATGGTGCATCCTGGATACATTCGATATGTTTAGTCCTGAGTATGATCAGCCACAAAAAGTAAGTACCGTAAAAAAATGGTTCGAAGAAAATGGAATGGAGCAGGTTTGGGGCGGCACCATCCGTTTTGATAATAGTACAGCCTATGTGGTGAAGGGGATTAAAAAAGCCTGAGCCAGGATGTGATCTTTCCGTGAAAATCCGTGCAATTTGTGGCAAAAACATTCACGAAGTGAATTGGAAATCTGATAGCATGCAAAAAAAACTTCTTCATTTTATTTTTAACCTAAGCCGGGGCGGCGCCGAAACCATGATGGTAAGGGTGATAAAAGAACTCCCCGAATATGAACATGTGGTGGTTACACTCTTTCCCGGCAACAATTTTGGAGAAGAACTGCAATGTAAAAAATGGATCTGCCTCAATGTAAATTCCCTTTTTGCTTTACCGCTTGCATTTTTTAAATTCAGGAAACGGGTTAAGGAAGAAAAACCTGATCTTGTTCATACACATTTATTCTGGCCCACATTCATAGCCAGGTTTGCACTGTCAAAAAGAATTCCACTGATCACAACCATTCATGCTTTTATAGCAACTTCCGGCGAATACAAACATTGGTACATCCGTTTCCTGGATAAGCTTAGTTATAAATTCAGGAAAAGCATCATTATTGTAGTTGCCAAAGGGGCATTAGACGAATATTTTTCTTTCCTGAATTTAAAACCATACAAAGCTTATGCATTATACACGTTTGTAGATGTTGAACGTTTTAATGTCGACAAGATTCCTTCCGAAAAAAATAATGATACATTTAAACTGGTAGCTGTTGGGGCTTTGCGTTTGCAAAAAAATTATCCTTACATCATTAATGCAATGGCATTGATAAAAGATAGAAATATACAACTGGATATTTACGGCACCGGGAATTTACAGGAAGAACTTCAGCAACAGATCAATACAACGGGGGCAAAGGTTTTTTTAAAAGGAGAAGTGAAGAACATTGAAGCCATCATACCACAGTACGATCTCTTTGTGATGTCATCAACCTATGAAGGCTTTTCTTTGGGCATACTGGAAGCCATGGCCATGCGTATGCCTTTATTGCTAAGTGATATCTCCTCTTTCAAAGAGCAGTGCGAAGCCAATGCCTGGTATTTTTCTTTAGCGGATACACAGGATGCTGCAAAACAGATCGATTCATTAAGTATGGCAAATAAAACTGTGTTGTATGAAAAAGCGGAAGCTGGAAGACAAAGGGCCATCAATAATTATACTTTGCCGCATCATATTTCCGGTTTGCGGAAAATTTATGATGAAGCTTTAAGCAACAAGGATTAACTGTACAGGAATCTTAACTTTACTGATAAATTTAAAAACATGTGTGGCATTTCGGGGTTTATAGACTTTAATAAGAAAACCAATATCGATGTATTGGAAAAGATGAACCGCATCATGGCACACCGTGGTCCTGATGGAGAAGGTTACGGTATGTATGAAACTGACAATGCTAAAATTGGCCTGGGCCACCGCAGGCTCAGCATTATTGACCTGACCGCCGGCGGACATCAACCTAAGACCTTCGGCAGCCTGCATTTGACTTTCAATGGTGAAATTTATAATTACGCCGAAATAAAAAAAGAACTGGAAGCAAAGGGGCATCAATTCGACAGTCACAGTGATTCAGAAGTTATCCTGCATGCATACCAGGAGTGGGGGAGTGACGCATTGCAGAAGTTCATCGGCATGTTTGCATTTGTTATTTATGATGAAGCCCAGCAAAAAATATTTGCCTGTAGAGACAGGGCCGGTGTAAAGCCTTTCTTCTATTATTACAAAGATGGATTATTCCTTTTCGGCTCCGAGCTGAAAGCGCTGATGCAGCACCCGGCTTTTGAAAAGCAAATTAATAACGATGCAGTTGGTGCTTTCCTTCAATTTGGATACGTACCCACACCACATTGTATTTTCAACAATGCCTATAAATTAAAGCCAGGCTACTTTTTGAATTTCGATATAAAAAAACAGGAGTTTGAAACAAAGCAATACTGGAATGTGTACGATGCATATAACAAGCCGATTTTAGATATCAGCCTGCCCGAAGCGATTGAAGAAACCGAAAAATTACTCACCAGTGCATTTCAATACCGCATGGTAAGCGACGTACCCGTTGGCGTTTTTTTAAGCGGCGGTTATGACAGCAGTTGCGTCACAGCCATCCTGCAAAAAAACAACACAGAAAAAATAAAAACATTTACCATTGGTGTGCCCGATGCCGGCATGAATGAAGCGCCCTTTGCAAAAGAGATAGCCGCTCATTTAGGAACCGATCATACAGAATATTATTGTACCGAAAAAGAAGCGCTGGATATTGTTCCGCAGCTTCCTTTTTTTTACGACGAACCTTTTGCTGACAGCAGCGCCATACCTACTACATTAGTGAGCCGTATTGCCCGTGAAAAAGTTACGGTGGCTTTATCAGCCGATGCAGGAGATGAAATTTTTGCCGGTTACAACCGCTATGATTTTATGACAAAGTATGGCGGCTCCATACAAAAAGTGCCGGGCTTTATTCGCAAAAGTGCCGCTGCTATGATGGACCTGATACCGGCCGATAGGATACCTGTGCTGAATAAAAAATATCTTTTTCACAGCCGGTACGAAAAAGTAAAATCCCTGTTGAAAGAACCATCTGCAAAAAATGTTTTGATGAGCATGACACAGCAGATGAATGTGAAAGACGTAGCCGAGCTCTTTAAAGGTAATATCGGGCAAATGCCTTCTTTTTTCGACAGCAAGGATCTGAAGCCGGAGAATTATTCTGTTTTGTCTTATATGATGGCGGTGGATTACCAGACTTACCTGCTGGATGATATTCTGCAGAAAGTAGACCGGGCCGGTATGTGTGTAAGCCTGGAAGGCAGGGAGCCATTTTTAGATCAACGCATCATTGAATGGGCAGCTCAACTTCCTTTGGAATATAAGTATAACAAAGGCAATAAGAAATTCATACTTAAGCAGATCGTACATAAATATATCCCGGCCAAAATGATGGACAGGCCTAAAATGGGCTTTGGTATTCCCATTTCAGCATGGCTGCAAAACGAACTAAAGCCCTTTGTGGATATGTATTTTGATGAACAATTCATTAAAAAACAAAATATTTTCAATAACGACATAATACAAAAGATAAGAAATTCGTTTTACCACGGCAAGATTGAAAGGGCAGAAAAAGTGTGGTATATACTGATGTTCCAGATGTGGTACGATAAGTGGATGAATAATAATTAAGACTTTTAAACGTTTAAGAATACCAATACTCCGCTCCCTTCCAAAACTGCAAATTAAATAAGGCTTATATTTACCTTACAAACCCCCTAATGACGGAATACGAAATAAAAGCGAAGAACAAATTCTCGTTTGGCCTGGCAGAATTGATCCAATACCGGGAACTGTTTTATTTTTTTACCTGGCGTGATGTTAAGGTGAAATATAAGCAGGCTGCACTGGGTATTCTCTGGGCCATTCTGCAGCCATTGATCATGATGCTGATGTTCACACTCATCTTCAGCAAGGCGCTTAATGTTAGCAGCGATGGAATTCCTTACCCTGTTTTTGCCATCAGCGGTTTATTGATCTGGAACATTTTCAGCAACGGTTTGATGAACAGCGCCAACAGCATGGTCAACAATGCCAACATCATTAAAAAAATATATTTCCCACGGTTGATTATACCCATGAGTGCTATACTTACGGCATTGGTTGATTTTTTATTTGCATTGACGATCTATGTTGCCATTCTCATTTACTATCACCAGGGAGTGGATTTTGTAAAACTGTTCATCTACCTGCCTTTAAGTATTTTAATTACGGTGATAACAACATTTGGCCTGGGCACTTTTTTAGCCGCATTGAATGTGAAGTACAGAGATTTTCAATACCTGCTTCCATTCATGATACAGTTTTTATTATTTGCCAACCCGGTCTTGTATTCGGCAAAAGCATTTACCAACCCGGTCATCAATACCATCATGAAGGCAAACCCTATCGCTTCTGCCATACAGCTTTGCCGGAGCGTATTTACCGGCCAGGAAGTTGACTGGCAGGCTGTAGCTATCGGAAGTTCGGTTGCGATCGTGTTGTTTTTTATCGGGATCTATACATTTAGAAAAACAGAATCATACTTCGCCGACCTGGCATAATTATGAAACCAATATTAGAAGTACAGCATATAACCAAGGAATTTAAGATCGGTGCAAAACAGGAGCGATACCTGTCGCTGAGAGATGCGTTGTCAAATCCCTTTAAGAAAAAAGAAGAAGGTGCTAATACATTCCGTGCATTGGATGATGTGAGCTTTGAAGTGATGCCCGGCGAAAGCATCGGCATCATAGGAAGGAACGGGGCAGGTAAAAGTACGCTCCTTAAAATTTTAAGTAAGATCACACCGCCATCATCTGGTAAAATAATTTGCAGGGGCCGTGTTGCCAGTTTGCTGGAAGTGGGAACAGGCTTTCATCCCGAATTAAGCGGCCGTGAAAATATTTTCATGAACGGAAGTATTCTGGGCATGCGCAAGGTTGAAATAACAAAACACTTTGATTCTATTGTTGACTTCAGCGGCGTTGAAAAATTTCTGGATACGCCTTTAAAGCGCTACAGCAGCGGTATGCAGCTGCGCCTTGCATTTGCGGTGGCTGCCTTCCTGGAACCGGAGATACTGATCATTGATGAGGTACTGGCTGTAGGTGATGCAGAATTTCAGAAAAAATGTTTGGGTAAGATGGATGAAGTAAGCAAGAGCGGCAGAACGGTTTTGTTTGTAAGCCACGATCTTAGCGCCGTTTCAACACTAACTAAAAAATCTATTTTTCTCGATAAAGGAAAAGTAAAACAATTTGATTCTACATCGGCTGTTATACAAGCCTACTCGTCAAATTTTACACAAACAAACATACACCACCAGGAACCTTTAGCCGATAAACCATGCATTACAAAAGTAGAAGTGGTTACTTCAGAAGGTGGCGTGTTACAAGGAAATGAAAAACCTTTGACGGTTAACTTTGAAGCACAGTTGCCATACGACCTGAATGGATTTGCATTGTCTCTTCAGATATTCAATCATCTCAACCAGCCGATCATCTACAACTGGTTTTTTGATGAAATAGATAAGGAACCGAGAAAAAAGGGCACGCATAATTTTACTATCAACTTTGATAAAATAAGGCTTTACCAGGGAAATTATTTTGTGAGGGTACACCTGGCTGAAACTGTTACCAAAACTAAATTCCAGCAATTTGACTGTTGCCCCTTTGAAGTGGCTATGTTGGATAAAAAAGCCCCTGAATGGGGTTGGCAGAATAATGTTTGCCAGTATATTGAAGAAGGAAACTGGACCAGTTAATTAAAATGCTATGACACCTAAATCTTACGAGGATAATTTTTTTGGTTTTCATTCTGATGATTCTTTCAATTCTGCAAAGGAAGTTATTCCTGTTGTTTTACAATTCATCAAGCCTGCATCAGTTATTGATATCGGATGTGGTGCCGGTAACTGGTTGTTTAACTGGAAGGAATTGGGCGTAACGGATATTTTGGGAGTTGATGGAGATTATGTGAGATCAGAAGATCTTTTCATTGACAAAAATAATTTTATCTCTGCCAATCTCGACAATGGTTTCAGCACAAACAGGAAATTTGACCTGGTAACATCACTGGAAGTTGCCGAACATATAAGGCCGGAAAATGCTGAAAAATTTATCGCTTCCCTTTGTAACCTGGGCGATGTGATCGTTTTTTCTGCCGCTATTCCCGGCCAGGACGGAACCCTTCACTATAATGAACAATACCCCGATTACTGGATAGAGAAATTTGCAAAACATAATTTCAAACCTTATGATTGTTTAAGAGAACTTATTTGGAACAACGAAAAGGTTTCTCCCTGGTACAGGCAGAACGTTTTGTTTTTTGTAAATGATCATGTAAAAGACGATCATCCGTCAATTACTACTAATCAGAAAAAAGTGCTTCCACTTGTTCATCCTGAAATTTACAGGTCAAGAGTGAGGGATGCGGCTTACAGTAAGAGAATATTAAAGAATCCTTATACGGCTATGCGATATTTTGCAAGCAATTTTTTTAAGAAAAAAAAATAATGAAGAAATGAGGATCGAAAACGGTTCGAGGTTTGAGGATTATAAAAAGATTACCCGGTCAGATTTTAATTACCTGGTATATACCCCGTTGATACGTGACCTGGAATCTTCTATAAAACAATATGCTACCGGGAGGGTGATCGATATTGGTTGTGGCAATAAACCCTACGAAACAATTTTCCAGGGAATTACGAGTGAATACGTTGGTTGCGATATCATGCAATCAAGCTTACAAAAAGTTGATGTATTATGTCCGGCGAACAATGTTCCGCTTCCTGATAATTCTTTTGATACTGCTTTCTCAACCCAAACCATTGAACATGTGGAAGACCACCAGGGTTTGGTTAATGAGGCTTTTCGTTTGGTAAAGCCCGGTGGTTATTTTATAGTGTCGGGTCCCATGTACTGGCACCTGCATGAAGAGCCCTATGATTTTTTTCGGTTTACAAAATATGGGTTTAAATATGTTTTGGAAAAAGCAGGATTTGAAATGGCAGAGATCAAAGCGAATGGCGGCACCTGGTCGGTTACCGGTCAAACCATTATTCATTCATTCCGATACAGCAAAAGCAAGAATTTATTTATCAGGTTTTCAAGGCTTTTATTTTTTAAGCTTCGCTTATATTGGCTGGTAAATGCATTTTTTTCCTGGCTCGATAAAAAAGATCATAACCCGGTTAACACGATGAATTATGTTGTAATTGGCAGAAAGCCGTTAAACGTTTAAAAAGATGAATCCAAGAATATCCATAATCATCCCTTGTTATAATCATGGACAGTATGTTCGTGAAGCCATCAGCAGTGTAGAAAAATGCCCGGATAAAAGTTTGTATGAAATAATTATTGTGAACGACGGATCGACCGATACATTTACCATTGAAGAAATGGGAAGACTCGCCAGTGACGGTTATCATGTAATTAACCAGGTAAACCAGGGATTAGGCCGCACACGTAACAACGGAATCAAAGCTGCGAAAGGAGAATACATTTTACCACTTGACAGCGATAACCGCATAAGGCCGGAATATATTTATGAAAGCATCAGGATTTTAGATGCCCATCCGGAAATTGCGATGGTTTACGGCGATGCCCAGTTTTTTGGAGATAAAGAAAAACGTCATGTAGTTGGTGGATTTAACCTGCAGAACATGATGGTGGAGAACCAGATCGATGCCTGTGCGGTTTACCGTAAATCGATTTGGGAAGCGGTGGGAGGCTATGATGAAAAAATGCCGATCATGGGATATGAAGATTGGGATATGTGGATGAACATGACATTTAAAAATTACAAATTTCATTACGTTCCGGAGATCTTATTTGATTACCGGGTACTGGGTAATTCGATGTTACGCTCTATCAGCGTAAGCAATAAAAAAAGATTGTTTAAATACATGGATGAAAAGTACAAAGGCTACCTGAACATGGATCACATGAACCAGGAACTGATGAAATTATGTGGCCGAAACAAAAAGGTGGCATTAAAGCTGGTGGCTGTTTTGTATTTTCCGAGACTGGTCAATTTTTTAGTTAAAAGAAACATCATTAAAGACCCGGATATTTTCTAAGATAAAAAAATGAAAGTTACTATCTGTGCTTTTGATGCTCCCAACAATTTAGACGGTCCCACAACCTGGATCAAGCGACTGTTGCCTTATCTCAGAGAAAAAAATATTGAATCCCGTATCATTTTCCTTGCAGCAAATGATAAAGACCTCCCTGCATATAATTATTTTGTTAAAGAAGGCTTTGAATGTAAACTGATCTACTGGGAATTATTCAACGACGAAAAGATCCTGGCAATACTCAATGATATAAAACAGTTTCGCCCTGATATTTTCATCACCAATTATTTTGCTATTCCTTTAGAGTCAGGTAAATGGATTAAAAAAGCCGGTATACCAACTGTAATGGTTTTGCACAACGATAATAAATATCATTACGACCTGGTTAAGAAATATGCCGCTAATAATGATGAAAGTGATGTGTCTTCTGTGGTGTGTGTATCAAACTTAATACAGGAGATCAGCCAGCAAGCAGCACCACAACATAAATCGATAAAATATATTCCAATTGGTGCACCGGTAACTTCAGAAGTAGCAGGGCTTTCTGCAGATGGCGAACTTAAAGTTGTTTATGCCGGGCGTATTGATGAAAAACAAAAGCGAATTTCAGATGTTGCCCATGCATTTTGTTTAGCAGCCAAAGCAGTCCCCGGTACCAGTTATACCATTTATGGTGATGGACCAGCGGTGCCTGCTGTACGGGAAATTTTAAACACAGTAGGGAAAGATCTGCCGGTTCAGTTTAAAGGAAAACTAAAGTCAACTGAAGTGCAGGCGCATTTATTACAAAACCAGGTCTTTGTTTTGCTTTCAGAGTTTGAAG
>Ga0193752_1000316_pt1 | contig 50769 bp, 43 predicted proteins | sample H1c1metaG_FD_144924 | JGI IMG/M metagenome (GOLD analysis project Ga0193752, IMG submission 144924) | Soil microbial communities from a riparian zone of the East river system, Colorado, United States - H1c1 | ecosystem: Environmental > Terrestrial > Soil > Riparian zone | place: USA: East River...
GAAGCTCGGAATCATTCCCGGATTCGGTGGAACGCAACGACTCATGCGACGGATCGGCCCCGGCCTCGCGCGCGAACTGATCTACACCGGCGCACTCATCGGCCCCGAAGAGGCGCTGCGCATCGGGTTGATCAACGCGATCCATCCTCGCGCCGAGCTGCTCGACAAGGTTGTGCAGGTCGCGAACACGATGCTCGCAAACGGCAAAGGCGCACTCGCCGCAGCCAAGCGCGTCATGCTCGCGGGCGCAGATCTCGCATTGCCCGCAGCGATCGCTGCCGAGGCTGTCGCATTCGGTCAATGCTTCGGGCCCGAGCAGCAGGAAGGCATGCGCGCATTTCTAGAGAAGCGCACGCCTCGCTTTCCCGGTCGATAGCGCTCGCTTCATGTGCGATGCGCGCCGTGCGCGCGATGCGGTAGAGGCCCTATATCCTCGAGGGCCTACGAACGCGCGCTTGCGGGCGCACTAGCGCGTGCGATGTAGCTCCTTGAAACACATCTCCTCTTGGCTAAGACGAGAATGTTGTGTCTTGACTCTGTGTGCTAAGAGCGTTGCCAACTGAGGTCGTACATCCATATGTCCAACATTCCCGCTACCGCACAGCATCGTCCGCTCACCGTTCCAACCGGTCCATTGGGCTTCTTGTCCATGACGGTTGGTTTGAAGCTGGTCATGGCCGTGAGTGGCGTGGTTTTAGTTGGGTTCGTGGTCGCGCACTTCATCGGCAACGCGTTGATCTGGGTCGGGCCGGAAGCCATCAACGCCTACAGCCACGCGCTCCACGCTGCGCCAGAATTGCTGTGGGTCGCTCGCATCGTACTCATCGTTGCCGTGATCGCGCACATCGGTGCGGCGTTGAAGCTCGCAGCCAAGAACACGGCGGCGCGGCCGCAGCGCTACAAAAAGAAGCGCGACCACGTGACGAATTACGCTGCGCGCACCATGATCTGGAGCGGGCCGATCTTGCTCGGCTTCATTCTGTTCCACCTCGCGCACCTGACGCTCGGCGTCGCGCCTGGAACGTATGAACACAGCACGACGGACGTGTACTCGAACGTCGTGCGCGGGTTTTCGATTCCGTGGGTCACCGGCCTGTACGTGGTCTCGATGCTCGCGCTCGGCAACCACTTGTTTCACGGCACTTGGAGCATGTTCCAATCGCTCGGTCTCAATCACGCCACTTACAACCACAAGCTGATGCGGCTCGCGCTCGGTCTCACGGTGTTCGTGACGCTCGGAGACATCGCGATTCCATTGTCGGTGCTGTTTGGCCTTGTTAGCTGACTGGCTGATTGGCTGAGTGACCCGAGCGACCTGACAGACTTGCTTGAGGAGTAGAGTGACATGGAGCTGATCTCAAACAGTCCAACCGGCCCGATCGAAAAGCGCTGGGACAAGCACCGCTTCGAGATGAAGCTGGTGAACCCCGCGAACAAGCGCAAGTACAACTTGATCGTGGTGGGTTCGGGGTTGGCTGGCGGCGCTGCCGCCGCGACGCTGGGCGAGCTGGGCTACAACGTCAAATGCTTCTGCTACCAAGATAGCCCGCGCCGCGCGCACAGCATCGCCGCTCAGGGCGGCATCAACGCCGCGAAGAACTATCAGAACGATGGCGACAGTGTGTTCCGCCTGTTCTACGACACGGTGAAGGGCGGCGACTTTCGCGCGCGCGAGAGCAACGTCTACCGGCTCGCCGAGCTGAGCGTGAACATCATCGACCAGTGCACCGCACAGGGCGTTCCGTTCGCGCGCGAGTACAGCGGCCACCTCGCGAACCGCTCGTTCGGTGGCGCGCAGGTCTCGCGTACGTTCTACGCGCGCGGGCAAACCGGCCAGCAGCTCCTGCTCGGCGCCTACCAAGCGCTGTCGCGGCAAATCGCCGACGGCAAAGTGAAGATGTATCCCCGCGCCGAGATGCTCGACCTCGTCGTGATCAACGGCGTCGCGCGCGGCATCGTCACGCGCGACATGGTGAGCGGAAAACTCGAGGTGCACCTCGCCGATGCGGTGATCCTCGGCACCGGTGGCTACGGCAACGTGTTTTACCTGTCGACGAACGCAAAGGGTTGCAACGTAACTGCGACCTGGCGCGCGCACCGTCGCGGCGCACTGTTCGCGAATCCGTGCTTCACGCAGATCCACCCGACCTGCATTCCGGTGAGTGGCGACTATCAGTCGAAGCTCACCCTGATGAGCGAGTCGCTCCGTAACGACGGCCGCGTCTGGGTGCCGAAGCGGAAGGAAGACGTCGGCAAACCGCCGGCGCAGATTCCAGAAGCCGAACGCGACTACTACCTCGAGCGGAAGTATCCGAGCTTCGGCAACCTCGTGCCGCGTGACATCGCATCGCGCAACGCGAAGGAAGTTTGTGACGAGCAGCGCGGCGTCGGGCCGGGTGGTCTCGGCGTGTACCTCGACTTCGCGGAGTCGATTCAGCGCTTGGGCGAGTCTGCGGTGGCCGAGCGTTACGGCAACTTATTCGAGATGTACGAGCGGATCACCGGCGAAAATCCCTACAAGACGCCGATGCGCATCTACCCCGCGATCCACTACACGATGGGTGGACTCTGGGTCGACTACAACTTGATGAGCACGATCCCGGGCTTGTTCGTCATCGGTGAAGCCAACTTCTCCGATCACGGTGCGAACCGCCTCGGGGCGAGCGCGCTCATGCAGGGCCTCGCGGACGGCTACTTCGTTCTGCCCTACACGATCGGCAACTACCTCGCCCAGAGCAAACTCTCGCAGGTCAACGAGTCGACGCCCGCTGCAAAGGAAGCGCTCGATAGCGTGAAAGCGCGCGTCGACAAGCTGCTGTCGATTCAAGGCCAGCGCTCGCCCGACTCGTTTCACCGCGAGCTCGGCAAGATCTGCTGGGAGTACTGCGGCATGGCGCGCAGTGCGGACGGCCTCAAGCAGGCGCTGCGTCGGATCCCCGAGCTCCGCGAAGAGTTCTGGTCGAACTTGCGCGTGCCGGGCACCGGTAGCGAGCTCAATCAAAACCTCGAAAAAGCTGGCCGTGTCGCCGACTTCTTGGAGTTCGGCGAGTTGATGTGCTTCGACGCGCTGCAGCGCGAAGAGTCGTGCGGCGGCCACTTCCGCCTCGAACACCAGACGCCCGAAGGCGAAGCCAAGCGCGACGACGAGCACTACACCTACGTCGCAGCGTGGGAGTGGTCCGGAAACCCCGGCGCTCCGAACCTGCACAAAGAGCGGCTCGAATTCGAATACGTGAAACCCAGCCAGCGGAGTTACAAATGAAGCTCAAACTGCACATCTGGCGCCAGAAGTCCACGGATGCGCAAGGCAGCTTCGGCGACTACGAAGTACCCGACGCGAGCCCGGACATGTCGTTTCTCGAGCTGCTCGACGTGTTGAACGAGCAGTTGCTGACGACGGGGCAAGATCCGGTCGCCTTCGATCACGACTGTCGCGAAGGCATCTGCGGAGCTTGCGGGGTCGTGATCAACGGGGAGCCGCACGGTCCGCGCAAATCTACGACGGCATGCCAGCTCCACATGCGTTCGTTCAAGGACGGCGACGAGCTTTGGATCGAGCCGTGGCGCGCGTCAGCGTTCCCGGTGCTGCGCGACTTGATCGTCGATCGCAGCTCGCTCGATCGCATCATTCAAGCGGGCGGCTTCGTCTCGGTGCGTACCGGTAGCGCGCCCGAAGCGAACGACACGCTGATTCCGAAGTCAGCCTCGGATGGCGCGTTCGACGCGGCGCAGTGCATCGGCTGCGGTGCGTGTGTTGCAGCGTGTCCGAACGCCTCAGGGATGTTGTTCTTGTCGGCGAAGGTTTCGCACCTCGCGCTGCTCCCGCAGGGGCAGCCCGAGCGCTATACGCGTGTGCGCAAGATGGTCGCGCAACACGACGCCGAGGGGTTTGGTGGTTGCACCAATCACCGCGAATGCGAGGCGTCTTGCCCGAAGGGGATCAGCATTCTCCATATCGCGCGCCTCAATCGCGACTTGCTGAAAGCGCAGCTGACGGCGAGCGACGAGAAGTCCGCGGGCGACGGCGCGGGCTGAACCCGCTCTGAAGCCTGCCTGGCCGCGCGAGCCATCAGCCACTAGACTCCAACATGGCTCGCGCGAATTTGGCTCTGATTACAGCGCTGCGGACGACGGCCGCGCGCTTGCAGCTCGGCGCACACTACCGCTGGACGCACCTCGGTGCGTGTAACTGCGGGCATCTCGCGCAAACGGTCACCCACCTCGATGCCGAAGCGATCCGGCGTTACGCGATGGAGCGTGCCGGCGAGTGGGCGGACCAAGTGCTCGAGTTTTGCCCGACGAGCGGGTATCCGATGGACGAGATTCTGCGGACGTTGTTCGAGCTCGGCCTCAGCCGGGACGATCTCGCGCACCTCGAGAAGCTCTCGTCCCCCGCGGTGCTGCGGCGGTTTCCCAGCGAAGTGCGCGTTCAGATTTCATATCGAGAGCGCGATCACGTGATCGCGTACATGCGCGCGTTTGCGGATCTGCTCGAGCAAGAGCTCGCAGCGAAAGCTGCCGACGCGTCCCTCACCGCGCGCGTTGCGTGAGCCTCAGGAGCTCAACCACGGTGCGTACACGAGCGCTGCTCCCGCTGCGATCAGCCCGAAGCCTGCGATCACGTTCCACTTGAGCGGCTCTTGCAGGTAGGTCACCGAAAACACGCTGAACACGGCGAGAGTGATCACTTCTTGGATCGTCTTCAGCTGCGCGGCTGAGTACCCGGCGTTGCTCCCGATGCGATTGGCCGGGACCTGCAGGCAGTACTCGAAGAACGCGATGCCCCAGCTCACCAAGATCGTGAGCGCGAGCGACGTGTGCTTGAACTTCAGGTGGCCGTACCAAGCGAGCGTCATGAATACGTTCGAGGCGATGAGCAGCAAGATCGTCGTCATGCCTGCCGGTATACCGTGAGTTGCTCAGCCGTTCGATTTCGCCGGCGCAGGTTGGGTGCGCTTGTTCGGTCCCCACATCTCGATCAGCGGCACGGCGCTCATCACCGCAAACGAGAGCCCGAGGGCAAACCCTGAGCCGGCGTAAAACGCGCGCGCACCGGCGCCCCCGCTACGCGCGACCCAGGGCGCGACCAAGTGTGCGACGACCGAGAGTGTCGCCGCGACGATCCAGCTCAGCTTTGCGCGCGCACCCCACCGGCTCAGCATGAAGAGGTGCGACAAGATCATCAGGTAGACCGGCATCGAGAACAGATGAAAGTGCGTGACTTCGAGCAGCTTGCGCAGCGGGATCGGATCGCGGGCCGGGGTCTCCGGCATGTCGGCCGGCAGATCGATGTTCGGTCCGCCGTTCGGTAGCGGCGCAGCTGCCGGTGCAGGGGAGGGGGCGCCCGCGTAGTACTCGTCGAACCGCCCGAGGTCCGAGCCGAGCATATCGGCGCCGAGCCAGGCGCTTCCGGCGAGCGCGACCAGCGTGAACGCGATGAAAATCGAATACGTCAGCCGGGCCAAAAGCGGCAGCTGGCGCAGGCGCCCTGAGCCGCGCGCGAAGTCTTTCATTGCGCGTTGACGGGTGCGCCGGAGCTCGTCGTCGCGAGCGCGTGCGCGCGATCAGCAGCCGCCAACGGCTGCGCCTGCTTCTGCAACCAGGCTTCTACGAGCACAGCCGCGCGCTCGACTGCGATGCAGCTCGAGCGAGACGAGATGGTCGCTCCGGAGATCGTGTCGACGTCGTCGCCCGCGCGGAACTTGCTCTTCGCGTTGCGACCGACGAACTGTTTGCGAAAGCGCTCGGCGCGAATGCCTTCGCCGTACGGCTCGCGGTAGGCGACGACCTCGACTCGGGTGATCGCGCCGGCCGCGTCGAAGAACGTCGCGAACGAGATCGGCTCGTGTTGGCCTACCTGTTCGTCGAACAGGGCGTAGCCGTCGATGCGCTCGCCCGACTTCGCGACGAACAGCGTGTACTCGGCTTTGGGCAGCGCCCGGCCGAGTCGCCCCTCGATGCGCGCGCGCACAGCTGCGTCGAGCTTCGCGCGCACGTAGCTGACATTCAGCGAGCTCTTGAACTGATCCGCGAGCAGCGCCTGCGTCGTCCAGAATTGCTCGGCGTGGGCAGTCCGCGGCGGTGCGAGCGCCGCGAGAGCGAGCGCGCAAACCAGCACCGGGACGAGCGATCTGCGCGCCATGCAGTTGATATTGCTTTTCAAGACCGCTTTCAGCAAGCGAATAGCGGGCCGCGTTGCGCGGCTCGCAATCTGCGGACGCGGCTTGCCACGTCCGTGAGGCGCCTACCAGTGCGCCTTACTGATTCCGCCCGCCCGAAGCAGCAAAAACCCGGATTTCCCGCCAAAAAACCTGATGGTGTATACAACCCCCATGGGCACCGACGTCACCCACGCCATCCGGGTCGTGAGCCTCGAAAGCCGGCAGGCCTCCGCGATGGTCAGCCTGCTGAAGCGCCACGGCTGCGAGCCGATCAGCGCACCCTCGATGCGCGAAATCCCACTGGAGGACCAGAAAGAGGCTTTCGCGTTCGGTGAAAAGCTCCTCGCGGGCGAAGTCGACGTGATGGTGCTGCTCACGGGAGTCGGCACGCGCCTCCTCGTCGAGGCGCTCTCGACCCGCTGGCCCCAAGCCGATGTCGTCGCTGCCCTCGGCCGCACGACGCTCTGCTGTCGCGGCCCGAAACCCGTCGCAGCCCTAAAGCTGCTCGGGCTGCGGCCTACGCTCGTCGCGCCCGAGCCGAACACCTGGCAGGAGCTGCTCGACGCGATCTCGGCCGACCTGAGCCACTTGAAGTGGTCAGGCCTGCGCCTCTGGGTCCAAGAGTACGGGCGCCCGACGCCACAGTTGATCGAAGCGCTCGAGGCGCGCGGCGCAAACGTAGGGACCGTTTCGATCTATGCGTGGGCAATGCCGCTCGACACTGCGCCACTCGCCGCCGGGATTCGAACGCTCGCGGAGCGCAACGCGGATGCGGTGCTGTTCACGAGCGGCAAGCAAGTCGACCACTTGATGCAGCTCGCGCGCGAGCTCGGCTGCGCGGACGCGCTCCTGTCCGCACTGCGTGAGCACGTGCTGTGCGTGTCGATCGGCCCGGTCACGACCGAAGCTCTACGCGAGCACGGCTTCCCGATCGATCTCGAGCCTCCGCATCCCAAGATGGGTCAGATGGTGATGAGCGTCGCGCAAGATGCGCGGCGGTTGCTCGCGGCCAAGCGCGGCACGACTACGACGACCTAGCGCCGCACTAGTAGTCGCAGCACGGGTCGGCTGCCGTCAGCTGCCGGACGCGTACAACCGCGAAGTCGCAAGCGGCAAGAGCACGTAGCAAGCTGCGCCGACGAGCAACGTCACGTTGACGCCGAACACCATCGATGTGCCGAGTGCGAGGCCGCTCGCGCACACACCGCACGCACCGTTGATGCCCCACAGCCAGGGTCCGAGCGCCGACCCATCGCCGTGCGCGCTACCGAGCGCCTTGCGCTCCATCCGTTCGCATAGCGTGAGGCCGAGCGGGAAGCCGAGCCCGAGGCCGAGCGCAGTCGGCGCGATCAACAACAAGCTCACGACCACGCGCGTCGCGGTGCTGCCGGTCTCGAACACGTGGAGCGCGAGTGGCAACGCGATCGCGGAGAAGCCGATCAGCAGCGCGGGCACCCACGGGTAGAAGATCGCGACGCGTTTGCTCTCGAAGTTCACCTTGCTGCTCAGCATGCTGCCGACGCCGGTGAAGAAGATCATGCTCGCGAGCAATGCCGCAAGCGCGAGGATCGGCCGCCCCAAAAACACATTGAGCCGCGAGAGCAGGCCCATCTCGACGTACATGAACCCGAGCCCGATCAGTGCGAAGTACGAACCGGCGGCGAGCACGTCCTTGCGTGCGAGCGCGGGGAAGTCCTTGCGCCGCAGCAGCATCGGCCAGATCACCGTGATCGCGGTGAGGAGGATGCTCACGAGAACCGCGTAGACGAGCGTCTGCGTCGCTTGCAGATTGCCGAGGAAGCTCAGATCGAGCTGATCGACCTTCTGCCGGTTCATCAACCAGGTCGAAGGCTTCAGCATCGAAAAGAAGAACGGCCGCTGATCGGTCGGCGGCGTCAGATCGAGGTGCTGCATCGCCGTCCACTTCCACATCGCTTCGCGCGTCGGCTGCTTCACCAGCTCCGCGAGCACGGGGTGGGGCGGCATCGTGCGCGGTGTGAGCAACAAGTTCAGGCCGAGGCGCGCCGCTTCGAGCTGAATCAAGTCGATGTCGGCGTTCGAAAACGGCAGGCGACTCACGAGCAACGTCGCGACGCTGCCGGTTTGGAGCAGCGCGATGTGCTGTAACGGCTTATCGGCGCCTTCCGCGTACAGCGTTTCCATCGCGAGCGCGAGCATGCGCGCGGTCTCGCCCGGTGCGTTGACGTGGTACCAGCGCGACACCGTGAAGATGCCGTCGGGGGCGAGCCGCCGCATGAAGATCTGCCAGGCCTCGCGTGTGTACAGCCCGTTCTCAGACAGGCTGTAGGCACCAGCACCGGTCGACGCCCAGGTATCGATCAACGACATCGTGAGCACGCTGAATTCGCGCGTCTCGCGCGCAAAAAACGAGCGCGCCTCGTCGTAGACCAGCTGAACACCGGGGATGCGGGTCAGGCCGGAGAACTCGTTCATCACGTCGCGATGGAGACCGATGATGAGGCCGTTGATCTCGACTCCGACGACCGGGCTGTGGCCGACACGGGCGGCCTCGAGCACGTCGCGACCTCCGCCCACGCCGATCACCGCAGCGGCGCCGCGCGGGCGAATGCGATGCGCGAACGCGGTCTGGTCCCAGGCGAGATAGCTGTGATCCGCGAGTGAGGGTCCGAGCCTGACCATGATCGTTCCGGCCGCGCCGTCGATCAGGATCGTGCGCTGCTCGAACGGCTTCACGGCTCCGGGCGGCACGTTCGGAACGCGCGCCCAGAACATCGGTTCCTGCACGACCGAGTGGCTGACCGTGATGCGCGAGTACGTGTTCCAGCGCATGTAGCTGAACCACTCCGGTGCTTCGCGCACGCCCTTCACCCAAGCCGGACGCAGGCGCGGCGGGGTCGCCGTCGCGTTGGCGACAGCCAAGATGCCGAGCACACCGGTCGTCACGATGGCGGTCCAGCGCAGACGCTTACTCGCAAGCGCGAACGCGCTCGCACCGAGCGCGCCCACGGAGCCGGCAGCGAGCGCGCCGCTCGGAGCGTCGAGCACATCGAGCAGCGGGATGATCGCGATGCAGCCGAAGGCGGCGCCCGTCAGATCGAAGCCGTAGGCGATGCTCGCCGGTAAGCCCGCGCGCGTGAGCGCGAGCGCGAGCGTCGTGCCAGCGAGGATGAATGGCATTGCCATCGCGCCGCCCGATCCGAGGAGCGCGAAGAACGTCATCAGGTCGGTCACGGGCGCGAGCGGAGTCGAGAGCGCCAAGCCGATGCAGACTGGAGTCGCGGCGGCAAAGCCCCAGGCCGACTGCGCGAGCCGCGCGGGAACCTCTTCCTTCGGGAAGAGGCTCGGCACTGCGAACACCAGCACGGCGCCGGCAGTCATGCCGAGCATTCCGAGCGAGATGACGAAGAACGCCAGGTGGTACCAGGCGCTGACGCTCGTGATGCGCGTGAGCAGCACCTCGAGCATGAGCGTCGCCATGGCGACTAAAAAGACGCCTACGTAAGTCAAGACACGGGTCATGCGGCCCGACAGACTAGTGTACTTCCTTCATGCGCGCGGGACTTTGTCGTCAATGCGAGTCGACTGTGTAAAGCCGCCGACTCGCAACTCGGAATCAGGTTCCGCCCGTTCCGCCGCCGCCGTTGGTTCCAGCACCGCCGGTGGTTCCACCGCCGCCCGTGCTCGTCGTATTGCGGCACATGATCGTGTCGTAGAGGCAACTGTTGTTGCAGAGCAGCATGCCGCCGCCGTTGTACCCGAGCATTTGGCAGGTGGCGCCGTTCAGGTTCGTCTTGTCGCACTTCTCGTCGCCCGCGACCACGGAGTCACCGCAGATCGGTGGGGCTGGAGTCGAAGGCATCTGCATCGAGCCGGTGGAGTTCGTGCTTGTCATGCACTCGCACGTTCTCGCCCACGTGCCGTCGACGCACGCCGCATACGCTTTGCCGCCGGCCGCGACGCACGCAGCGTTATCTTGCGGACACGGATCGTTGGGTTGGCCGGGTACACTCATCTCGGCGCCCACACATGTCCCACCACCCGCGGCAGCGTCGTCGCCTCCACAGGCGACGAAGAACAACGAGGCGGCTGCGACCATACCCAGAGTGCGCGAGTACATGGTGTGCGAACTTGGCACAGGTGTCGGAGAGGCGTCAAGAGCTGAGCTACCCATCGCGTCGACTTGTGCATCACTGTGCACATGGCCGCTAAGGTCCCTGTGATACGAGTCGCCGCCCGCGCCCAATGGCGCGCAAATTCCATGCAGCAGTCTCTTGGTCCAAGGCTTCGAGCTCCGCTTCGTTTCGGCTTCTTGATCAGCGTGATGATTGCGATTTCGGCGGGCGTTGCGCTCCGCTGGGATGTGCTCGACGCGGGCTTTTTCTCGGACGACTTCGATCACTACGCGATGCGCAACGGCATCTACCCGGTCGCGCGCTCGAAGTTCGACATGTTCAACTTCAGCGATGGCTCAGCCGCGGAAAACCGTGTGCTGATGCAAGCTGGACACTTTCCGTGGTGGACGCATCCGAGCGTTCACTTGTCGATGTGGCGGCCGCTCAGCAGCGGACTGATGGCGTTCGATTTCGCAACCTTCGGAACGAACGCACGGTTGTTTCACCTCCACTCACTTCTGTGGTGGGCGCTGCTCGTGCTCGCCGTAGGCACAGTGCTCTGGCAGGTGTTGCCGAAGCCCGCGGCGGCAGTGGCGATTCTGTTGTTCGCGCTCGAAGAAGGCCACGGGCTCCCGGTCGCGTGGCCGGCGAATCGCAGCACGCTCGTCGCGAGCGCGTTCGGGTTCTTTGCACTCGCATTGCATATGCTTTGGCGAAACACGGGAGAACGCCGCGCTCGCATCGGCTTCGTCGCGTGTTCGATTCTGGCGCTTGCCGCCGGCGAGTACGCATTCACTGCGTTCGCGTACCTCGCCGCCTACGAGTTTCTACGGTCGGGCGCATCGCGCGCGAGCGTGCTTCGCGCACTCTGGCCGGTGATCGCGGCCAGCGGCATTTACCTGATGTTTCGCCAAGCGCTCGGCTACGGGATCGAAGGCTCCGGCTTCTACATAAGTCCGACTGGAACGCCGCTCGAGTTCGTGAAGGCACTCGCGTGGCGGCTGCCGGTACTTGCTGGCGACTTGTTGTTTGGGATCGCTGCCGACTGGTACGTCCTCGGCACACCCTGGCGTGAGAGGTTACTCGACTGGAACTTGGTCTCGCCCGAGGTTTGGTACGCGCTGCCCGGCTGGCAGGTGACGCAAACGGCGATCGGAGTCGCCGGATTGGGACTCGTTGCGCTGGTCGTCTGGCGCCTCCCGCGGATGCTCGGCGAAGAGCGCGCACGCCCAGTGCGGTGGTTGTTCGCCGGTGCGCTGTTGTCGCTCCTGCCCGTTGCGGGAACGATGGTGTCGTCGCGGTTGACCGTCGCCGCGTCGGTCGGGTTCGACGCGCTCTACGGGACGCTGATCGTCGCGTGTGCCACCTGGGTGTGGTCGAAGACGCGCCCGGTCGGAGTGCGCGTCGTCGCCGCTGCTAGCTGCGCGCTCCTGATCTGGGTGCACGGCTATCGCAGCGCCGAACGCTCGTACGAGGAAGCGAGTTGGTACGCCTACCACTCGGACTTGGAGCGAGACTGGATCTTGGGAGCGGACATCGACGATCGCAGGGTCGCGCAGCAGGACGTCATGGTGTTCGGTGCACAGGACGTCATGACGTGCTGGTACATCCCGTACCTGCGCGCGTTTGCGGGACGGCCGCGGCCACGCAGCGCGTGGGTCTTGAGCGGAGCTCCGCAGGCGCACGACCTGATTCGCGTCGCACCCAATGCGTTCGTGCTCGCGGTGTTGACCTCCGACGTCGAGCGCATGGCGGCCGGGAGCAATTATCGCCCGCTGGACGCGCCGATGAAGGTCGGCGACGAAGTGAAACTCTCGGGCATGCAAGTCAAAGTCGTGTCGGTGCTGCGCGGGCAACCCGCACGCGCGCTGTTCACGTTCGACGCGCCGCTCGAAGATCCCCGCTATCTGTTTCTGCATCCGACGGAGCGCGGCCTGCGGCGCGTGCGGCTGCCTGCGGTCGGCGAACGGATTCGGCTTCGCAGACCGGTGTACCCGAGTAAAGACGCGCTCTCCGCGCTGCGCTTCGATCGCGAGCAGTCGATGCGCGCGGGCTTCGGAGGCGCACTCGCGCCGATGGAGTTCCAGCTGTTCCGCCCGTGAGCGAGCAGGGGTGGTCAGGTGGGACGGAATGCAAAACGCCGGACCTCGTTACGAGACCCGGCGTTTGCGGTGTGTGCGGAGTCGCCTAGATCACATGTCCATGTCGGGCATGCCGTGGCTGTGGCCGCCATGGCCGCCGGCCGACTTCTCTTTCGGCTTCTCTGCGATGAGCGCTTCAGTCGTGAGCATGAGGCTCGCAACCGAGGAAGCGTTCTGCAGGGCGCAGCGCACGACCTTCGCTGGATCGATGACGCCCGCTTGCACCAAGTCGGTGTACTCGTCGGTGGCCGCGTTGTAACCGAACGCGTCCTTCGAGTTGCGCACCTTCTCGATCACGATCGCGCCTTCGATGCCTGCGTTGGCTGCGATCTGACGGAGCGGCTCTTCGATCGCCTGGCGCAGCACGCGAAGGCCCGCCTTCTGATCTTCGGGAACATCGAGCTCATCGAGGACGCTCTGGCAGCGAAGCAGCGCGACGCCGCCTCCCGGCACAATGCCTTCCTCGATCGCAGCGCGCGTTGCGTTGAGTGCGTCCTCGACGCGCGCCTTCTTTTCCTTCATCTCGACCTCGGTCGCAGCGCCGACGTTGATTACCGCCACGCCGCCGACGAGTTTCGCGAGGCGCTCTTGCAGCTTCTCGCGATCGTAGTCGCTCGTGGTTTCTTCGATCTGCTTGCGGATGGTCTCGACGCGGCCCTTGATCGCGCTCTTGTCGCCAGCACCGTCGACGATCGTCGTGTTGTCTTTGTCGACCGTGATGTGTTTCGCACGACCGAGCTCGTTCGGCGTGATGCTCTCGAGCTTGACGCCGAGATCTTCGCTCACGACGTTCGCGCCCGTGAGGATCGCGATGTCCTGCAGCATCTCCTTACGGCGATCACCGAAGCCCGGCGCCTTGACGGCGACCGTGTTCAGCGTGCCGCGGAGCTTGTTCACGACGAGGGTCGCGAGCGCTTCGCCTTCGACATCTTCCGCGATGATCAGCAGCGGCTTTTGCGAGCGCGCTACGCCTTCGAGGAGCGGCAGAAGGTCCTTCATGTTCGAGATTTTCTTCTCGCAGACCAGGATGTACGGCTCGTCGAGCTCGGCGACCATGCGGTCCTGATTCGTGACGAAGTATGGCGAGATGTAGCCGCGGTCGAACTGCATGCCTTCGACGACGTCGAGCGTGGTCTCGAGGCTCTTCGCCTCTTCGACCGTGATGACGCCTTCTTTGCCGACCTTCTCCATCGCGTCGGCGATGATCTTGCCGATCGTCGGATCGTTGTTCGCCGAGATGGTGCCGACCTGAGCGATCTCCTTCGGGTCCTTCGTCTGCTTCGCGATCTGCGCGAGCCGCTTGACGATGGCTTCCACGCCGGCTTCGATGCCGCGCTTGATCGACATCGGGTTGTGCCCCGCAGCGACGAGCTTGCTGCCCTGCTGGAAGATGGCTTGCGCGAGCACGGTCGCCGTGGTCGTGCCGTCACCGGCTACGTCCGACGTCTTCGATGCCACTTCGCGCACCATTTGGGCGCCCATGTTCTCGAACCGGTTCGAAAGCTCGATTTCTTTCGCGACCGTCACACCGTCTTTCGTGATCGTCGGAGCGCCGAAGCTCTTCTCGATGACCACGTTCCGACCCTTCGGACCGAGCGTGACTTTCACTGCGTTCGCGAGCTTGTCGACACCGCTGCGGATCGCGTCGCGTGCGTTCTCGGCATACGTAATTTCTTTAGCGCTCATGAGCCTGTCTCCTTCACCGCTTCACTTGTCGAGAATCGCAAGGATGTCTTCCTCACGCATGATCAGATGTTCTTCGCCATCGAGGATGACGTCGTTGCCGCTGTACTTGGCGAACAAGACGGTGTCGCCCTTCTTCACCTCGAGCTTGCGGATACTGCCGTCCTTGAGGATGGCGCCATTCCCAACCGCTACGACCTTGCCTTCTTGCGGCTTTTCCTTGGCCGTATCGGGAATGATAATCCCGCCTTTGGTTTTCTCTTCTTCACGGACGCGCTTCAGTAGGATGCGGTCCTGTAGTGGGCGAATCGACATTCGAGTTATCCCTCCATGCATGACGCGGCGAATTTGGCCACGTCGAGAAATCAGCAGTAAACGCGCGCGCAACCTAAGTTCGGTTCGGACCCCGTCAACCCCCGTTGGTTCAGGATCATTCCGGGCGATCGCGGCGCGAGTGTCATACACGGCGCGATGGCCTATAGTCCCGCGCGCTAGGGGTGGCTCCGCGCATTTTTCGCGAAGCCTGAGATGACACCCTTTGAACCTGAACCGGGTGATACCGGCGGAGGGAAGTAGATGGAAGACCAAAATAAGAAGCGGCTCGGTCAGAGCTCGGTGCCGGCGTTTCACGTGTCCGATGAATCGGACTTTCCGGCATCGCGCAAAGTCGAAATCGGCGAGCTGCGCGTTCCCGCCCGGGTGATCGAGCTCGAGGGCGGTGAACCTCCACTCACCGTGTACGACACGAGCGGACCTCGAAATGCGGACCCGCGCTTGGGTCTGCCGGCGAGGCGCGCGGAATGGATCGCGCGCAGGCAACAATCGAGCGACGGCAACGTCTCACAGATGCACTACGCGCGTTCGGGCCTGATCACGGAAGAGATGCGCTTCGTCGCGCTGCGCGAGTCGGTCGAGCCCGAATTCGTGCGGAGTGAAATCGCGCGCGGCCGAGCGATCATCCCGGCGAACATCAAACATCCCGAGCTCGAGCCGATGATCATCGGCCGCAACTTCCTCGTGAAGGTCAACGCGAACATCGGCAACTCCGCCGTGAGCTCGTCGATCGAAGACGAGGTCGAGAAACTTCGTTGGTCGATTCGCTGGGGCGCCGACACCGTGATGGACTTGTCGACCGGCAAGCAGATCCACGAGACGCGCGAGTGGATCGTGCGAAACTCACCGGTGCCGATCGGCACCGTGCCGATCTATCAGGCGCTCGAGAAGGTCAAAGGAAAGGTCGAAGAGCTGAACATCGACGTGTTCCTCGAGACACTCGAAGAGCAGGCGGAGCAGGGCGTCGACTACTTCACGATTCACGCCGGTGTGCTGCTTCGTTACGTGCCGCTCACCGCCAAACGTGTGACCGGCATCGTTTCGCGCGGCGGTTCGATTCTGGCGAAGTGGTGCTTGCACCATCATCGCGAGAACTTCCTTTACACGGAGTTCGATCGGATCTGTCAGCTGATGAAGAAGTACGACGTGTCGTTTTCACTCGGCGATGGATTGCGTCCCGGGTCGATCGCCGATGCCAACGACGCCGCACAGTTTGGCGAGCTCACCACGCTCGGTGAGCTGACCCAAGTCGCGTGGCAGCACGACGTGCAGGTCATGATCGAAGGTCCAGGCCACGTGAGCATGGACAAGATCAAAGAGAACATGGACCTGCAGCTCGAGAAGTGTCACGAGGCGCCGTTCTACACGCTCGGACCGCTGACCACCGACATCGCGCCTGGGTATGATCACATCACGTCGGCGATCGGCGCCGCGATGATCGGCTGGTTCGGTTGCGCGATGCTCTGTTACGTCACGCCGAAGGAACACCTCGGCTTGCCCAACCGCGACGACGTCAAGGCCGGCGTGATCGCGTACAAGATCGCGGCGCACGCAGCAGACGTCGCGAAGGGCCATCCCGGTGCGCGGCAGCGCGACGACGCGCTCAGCAAGGCGCGCTTCGAGTTTCGCTGGCGAGATCAGTTCAACTTGTCGCTCGATCCAGATACCGCGTACGCGTTTCACGATCAGACGCTTCCGGCCGAAGGTGCGAAGCGTGCCCACTTCTGTTCGATGTGTGGCCCGCAGTTCTGCTCGATGAAACTGACGCAAGACGTGCGCGACTTGGCCGAGCGCGAGGTCGGGATGCAAGAGCGCTCGAACGCGTTCAAAGAGCAGGGCGGCAACGTGTACGTGCCCGAGTCTGCCGAGTGATTAAATGAAGAACGCCGAGGCCTTTCGGTCTCGGCGTTCGTGTCCTGTGCGTCGTTCGTGCCGTGGTACGGCCTAGTTTACTTCGCGGCAGCCGTGATCTTCTTCACGCGGTCGAGCGTCTCGGCGGAATACATCCGGCCGATGAGGCGCTTCTGGACCGTGTCCGCGATCCGGTTGTACTCGGCGAGCGCGTCGCCGGTCCACTCGTTCGCGGTGTAGCCGCGCTTCAGCATCGCTTGATACGAGCGCTCGTCCGCCGCGCGGATATCGGCCTTGTCGCCCGAGCGGTTCTTCGTCACTTCGCCATCGACCTGCTTTTGAACGTCCGGCGGCATCGACTTCCACTTGTCGCCGCCCATCAGGAGCGCGCCGACGAGCACGCCCATCGTGTTCTTCGTCATGTACTTCAGGTTCGCGTGCCATTGCAGCGACACCATTGCGACACAGGTCGAGATGACCATGTCGATCATGCCGGTCTGAAGCGCGCCGTACACTTCGGGCACGCCGAGCGGAACACCGGTCGCACCGGCAGCCGCGAGCGTTTCCTTCTGCGAGTGACTCGCCGGCCACACCCACGGACGCATGTTCTTGACCGATGTCGGGCGCGTGAGTGGACCCTTCGCGAACCAACGCAGCTGGCCCGTCTCACCCCAGCCGAGGAGCTTGAAGCCGCTCTTTTCGAAGCTGCCTTCCCACTCCTTCGACATCGCGGCTTGCACTGCTTCGAGCTGCTTGTAGTTCGTAATCACGCCCGGCAGCGTGAGGATGGTTGTCTCACGAACGATCTGGCTCAGACCGACGCTCGTGATCAACGATGCGTCCATCTGCCCGATCTTGATCTTCTTGATCACGTCGGATTCGTCGCCCGCCACACCACCCGGGTAGAGCCGCACGCCCCAGCCGTTGTTCGTTGCAGCACGCAACGACTTGTCGAGCTTCAAAAATGCTTTCGCGAGATCCGAGTCGCGCGGCGCGAGCGTGGCAATTCGAAGGAACTGGGTCTCAGCGGCGGTGGCGACCTTGCCACCAGGTAGCGCGAGCATCAGTGCGCCAATGAGAGTGGCTGCAATCAGTTTTCGCATCATGGTCGTATTACCCTCAACGCCTTTTAAGAGCGCTGGATTTCGACGGGCGCAACTTGGAAATGTTCAGACCTACGCGTAGGCGCCAGTCTGAACCATTCGCCGGGTTGTGTAATGTATGTGTTGTTGGGATTCCAGCGCTTTGTAGGCGCACTAGTGCCAACCCGCGGAGGGTCGCTAACCCGCTGGTAATAGCACCGTGATTTCAATACATTGAAAGCATGCGCGCGAGTCCACGCCGGATGCCGCTCTGGGCGTCGGCCGGCGTGTGTTACACACTTTTGTGCGCCGCGTTCGACGCGCATGCAAGCGCACAAAGTCTGAACGACAGCTACGAGCAGAAACGCGTGCTGCAGCACGTAGCTGCGACTGGTTTGTTCGTCGACCCAGCGCCCGAAGGCAAACGTGTCAGGCGCTTGATGTTCGAGCGGCGCGAAGTTTTCGAGGGCGACGACCTGCTGGTGCCGGTCGTCTTGCCGCGTTTTGCGTCGACGTGGCCCAACACGTTTCACTGGCTGACCGAGACGTCGACGATCCGGCGTGAGCTCCTGTTGAACGAAGGAGAGCCGTATCAGCAGACGCTCGCGGAAGAGAGCATGCGCAACTTGCGCGGCCTCGGAATTCTCGCACTGGTCCGTGTCGTTCCGATCCAGACCGGCGAGCCGGATACGGTCGACGTGCTCGTGTATACACGCGACTTGTGGAGCTTGCGTCTCGAGCAAGAGTTCTCGGGTGCGGGCAAGAGCTTCCAGCTCGCCGCGCAGCTGGTCGAGCGCAATTTTCTCGGGCGCGACAAGTCGCTCGCGACGCGCTTCTCGCTCGAGCCGGACGTGTACACGGTCGGTCAGACCTTCGTGGATCCGCGCGTCGTGGGCGAGCCGTTGCGGCTCTCCGAGTCGTTCGATGTGATCGTGAATCGCGAGAGCGGAAAACCCGAAGGCAGCACGGGCGGTGTGTATTTCGGCCGGCCGTTCTACAACATCGCCCAGCGTTTCTCGATCGATCTGACTTTCTCGTATGCGGTGTTCGTCTGGCGCGATCTTCGTAACGGTGAGCTGCTCGGCTACGACGCGCAGCCCGGGATGCTGCACGGCGACTCGTGCCCGGTCGGCTCGACGGACTGCATTCCGCTCGTGTGGGACGAGACGCGGGTGAAGCTCGACGTCGGGGTGCATCGCCGTTTCGGGCACCGGTACATCCAAACCTTCAGCGGCGGCGGCGGCGTGTACGATCGCGACGCTGCGGCGAACGCTGAAACGCGACTGCGTACCGACGAACAGCGACGCGTCTTTTCGGACGAAGTGCTGCCGCGTTCGCGCCGCGATGTGTACCCGTATCTGCGCTATCAGTTGTCGGTGCCGCAGTTTCGCGTGTTCACGAACCTCGGTACGTTCGGGTTGAGCGAGAGCGTGCAAGTCGGGCCATTGCTCGATGCAACACTGCTAGTGCCCTTGAAGCTGCTCGGTTCGACGCGCGATGGCATGTCGATGACCGCTGCGGTCGGCTACGTCTGGGCCGGTCACGACGCGCTGCTCGACGTGTTCGCGCAGGGTTGGTCCCGACTCGATGCCGGCCGCGCGATCGATCAGCGTGGGGTCGTGCAGCTGAGGGCGGCGTCGCCTTCCTATCCGTGGCTGTGGGGACGCATGGTCGGCCGCGTCTACTGGGAAGTCCGGCACAACGACACGCAGAACACGCTCGTCACGCTGGGTGGCGGCAACGGCCTGCGTGGTTATCCTGCCCAGTATCTGTTCGGCCGTGGAGCCGATCGCATGCTGTGGAACGTGGAGTACCGGACGCGGCCCTGGCTCTTGCAGTCGATTCACCTCGGCTTCGTGGCATTTTACGACGGAGGGAGCGTGTACAAAGGCCTCGCAAGTTTGAGCGTGCATCACGCCGTGGGCGCCGGTGTGCGCGTTCTTTTCCCGCAGTTCAACCGTTCCGTGTTCCGTCTGGATGTGGGCCAGCCGATTGGGGAGCGCGGCTTATCCGTGCTACTTAGCTATGGTAGCGACCAGGTGGTGGCGCTCACGCCCAGCGAAGACGCAGCAGCGCAATCGGGCTTGGGACCCAACCTCCGCTAGTCGGTGTGAGATTCCCGGTGGAGCTAAACGAGACCTCAATCGCACTGCTCGCGGCCCTGAGTCTGATCGTGTTGTACGTGATGACCATCGGGTTCCTCGTGACGGGGGGCGTGATCGTCGGGCTATTCTTGGCGCGAGGTGACGCGCCGGACGACAGTCAAGCTGCGGCGTTCGAAGCGATTCGACCGCGGTGGTCGCAACGGCTCGTGGGCCAAGTCGTCGAGACACTCGTCGCTGCGTTCGATCTCGCGTTGCGATTCTTGTACCTGTTGCACTTGCTGCCGAAGCCGCGCGATCCGGGCTCGGGTACGCCGGTCGTCATGCTGCCGGGGTTCACCGAAAACGCGGGCGCGATGTGGTGGTTTGCACGTCGGCTCGCGCGGCGAGGGTTTCGTCCCATCCTGCTCGACTTTCCGTCGACGTTTCATCGGCTCGAGTCGAACGTCGCGTTTCTCGGCATGCGTCTCCGGCAGCTGAGGGCGGCGACGGGTTGCGACAAGGTCGCGATCGTCGCGCACAGCATGGGCGGTGTCATCGCGCGGGCTCACATGCTGACGGATCCGGATCACGGCGTTCTCACGTTGATCGCGATCGCGTCGCCATTTCGCGGCACACACATGGCGCGGCTCGGTGCGGCATTTCGCTTGGGCCACAGCTCGCTCGACATGTGCCCGAACAGCGACTTCGCCTGCCGCTTCCCTCCGACCATGATGGCGTCGGCGCCGATCCACTCGATCGTCGGCTGTCAGGAAAACATCGTCTCGCCGATGTGGTCGTGCGTGTTGCCTGGTTGCGACACGTTCGTGCTCAGCTTGCCGGTCGGTCACGACGCGCCGCTACACCTGAACGAGTCGTACCAGCAGGTCGAGGGTTGGCTGCTGCAGGACGGGGTCGAGCCGGCGCAAACCGAAGCGGCGACGGCGCTGACCTGATCAAATCGAGCGGGCGATCATGCTGCCCATGACTTGCAGCAAGATGATCACCGCGATCGGTGAGAGGTCCATGCCGCCGAGGCGTTCCGGGCCGACGAGCGCTCGAAAGGGGGCGCAGAGAGGGTCGGCGATTTGCGACGTAAGCGAGCGCGGAAAGCTCTCTTTATTCGGCACGAGCCAGCTCAGGAGCGCGTCACCGATCACGATGAACTCGAGCGCTTTCAGAAGATAAAGGAATAACTCGACCATGGGGACCGTAGGTCTATCTTGTGCGCTGACGGCGCGCTAGCAAGGCCGCGATGTAGCCATAAACGACGCCGGCGACGAACCCACCCAAATGGCAGTAGTTCGCCATCGGTCCGAGAAAGCGGTCGAGCAGGCTGCTGAACCCGAGCGCCATCCACGCGACGAAAAACACGACGAAGCGACCGGGCAGGTAGATGCCGCTCTGCGGATCGACTTTGCCGCGCGCCCAGAGATAGCCCACGAGCGCGTAGACAAAACCGGACAGCCCGCCAAACGTCGGGCCCTGGCCGAACGCGAATTGCGCGATGTTGCTGACGGCGGCGCTCCAGAGCACGAAACCGATATAGCGGAAGGAGCCCTGAAAGCGTTCGCTTGGGCCGCCGAGGTCGTGCAACCAAAACGAGTTGAACATCAGGTGGAACAACCCGAAGTGGAGAAAGATCGGTGTGATGAGCCGCCAGACCTCGCCGCTCAAGATGTCGTGATAGCCATTCCAGCGCGCGCGGCCAGCCTCGAGATCGAAGCTCGCGATCGATAGCTCCGACACTATCCCGGTACGCTCGCCGAACAGCGTGACCAACGCGACCACGATGCTGATCCCGATCATCGAAAACGTGACGGGGCTCTCGGTCGCGCGCTCTCGCAGGCTCTTTCGCGCTTGAGGTACGGGCGCAGGTGGCGGCGCATCGGGATTCTCAGCGGCCGGTTGCGGTTCGTCGCGCTCACGCTGGCGAGCTCGCGCGCGAACGAATTCGCCCGCGTTCGGCAGCGCAGCAAAGCGCTCCATGATCGACTGTGCGCGTGGGATGTCGCCCTCGGCGACGACCCAGACGCTCAGCGTGTGATCGGGGCCTTGGCGCAGATCACTGTCGATGTTTTCGGCGTAGAGCACCTCGCAGACGGTGCGCGCCACTTCCGGATCATTGAAGCTTGCGAGTTTGCGCATCGGTTTCGCGCGCTCAGCCGCCGACCTGGTACATCTCTAAGCGACGTCGGTCGTGAGTGCGTTCGCCGTTCGAGCGGATCGGCGTGGAATGTGCGCGTGTTTCGAGCTCTGCGCGCTGTTCGGAGTAGCGGTCTCGCCGGACTGCCCACACGTTTCGCACGAGCTCGCCGAGTTCCGTGTCGGTCGCGCCGCTTCGAAGCGGCGCCTTCAAATCAAAGCCGGACTGCGCGAAGAGACAGGTGAGCAGCTTGCCGTCCGCGGACAACCGCGCGCGCTGGCACTCACCGCAGAACGGTTGGCTCACGGAGGCGATGACGCCGATTTCGCCGCCGCCGTCGCGGTAGCGAAACCGCTGGGCGACTTCACCGCGATGATTCGGCGGCGCAGCTTCGAGCGGCCACACCGCCGAGATGCGCCGTACGATCTCGGCGGCCGGTACGACGTCGTTCGCGCGCCAGGCGTTTTGCGTTCCGACGTCCATGTATTCGATGAAGCGCACGATGTGGTTCGTACCGCGAAAGCGTTCGGCGAGGGGAAGGATCGCGGAGTCGTTCTGACCTGCGATCACGACGCAGTTGATCTTGAGTTGCTCGAAGCCGGCGGCGAGCGCGGCGTCGATTCCAGCGAGCACACGCGGCAAGCGCTCGAGCGCGGCCGGACCGGACGCGCCGCTCATGGCCGCGAACTGAGACGGGTCCAAGCTGTCGACGCTGACCGTGACGCGCGCGAGGCCTGCCGCTCGCAGCGGCCGCGCGAGGTGTTCGAGCAAGAAGCCGTTCGTCGTCAGCGCGAGGTCCGTCGCACCCGGAATCTTGGCGAGCCAGTCGATCAAGCGGGGCAGGTCACGCCGCAGGAGCGGCTCACCGCCCGTCACGCGGAGCTTTCGAACGCCGAGCTCGCTGACGAACAGGCGTGCGAGCCGCGCGAGTTCCTCGTACGAGAGGATCTCCGGGCGCGGCAGGAAGTGCGCGTCCTCGCGGAAACTGTCGCTCGGCATGCAGTAACCACAGCGGAAGTTGCAGCGGTCGGTGACCGAAAGCCGTAGCTCGCGCAGAGGCCGCCCGAGCGCGTCGCGGCGCTCGCGCGCGGCATCGATCGGTGCTGGACGGGATAGCGGCTGCTGCATCGGCCCCAATGGTGTAGGGCAGCTAGGCCAGCCCGGCAAGCAACGGCGGCGCCTGGGAGCGCGATCCGCCACCGCGCCCTGCGCTGCGCGCTCACGTACCAAAGCTACGCTCCGCGCGCTGCTCCGTCCCGGCGGCGCCGCGCCTGGCGCCTTGCGAACCATGCGTCGCCGTTCAGCGGTCCGGTTTTCGCGGCCGCGGCTTCGCGATCAGCGCCTCCAGCCTCTGCAGCGCGCCTGGGACGTCCGGGCGACACGTCAACAACTCTCGCATCGGGTCCGGGTGGTCGAGCATCCGCTCTCGCACCGTCCGGATGTCGAATCGCGCTGGGACGAGCGCCGCTCCAACTTCATCCCAGCGCAGTGGCGTCGACACCGTCGCGCCTGCGACCGCACGCACCGAATAGGGTGAGACGATCGCGCGTGAGCGACCAGTCTGCCCCGTGTCGATATACACCGCTCGCGGTCGCCTCGCGCGCATTCGCTCGATCGTCGAGATGGTCGGGTGCCGCTCGTGAAGCAGGCGCCCGAGCAACGTCGCAAGGCTCGTCGCGGCTTCGAAGGGCACACCGCCGAGCGGCACGAGCACGTGCAAACCGGTCTGACCCGAGGTCTTCGGAAAGCTCGCGAGCTGCAGCTCTTCGAGCAGTGAATGGAGCTCGCGCGCGAGGATCAACGCATGCTCGAACGTCCCACCGCCGAGATCGAAGTCGATCGTCAAGAAGTCGCACTGATCCAAGTGCGAGAACCGCCCCGCGAGCACGTGCAGCGGAATGCAACCGAGGTTCACGATGTGCAGCAACGTGTCGTGGTCGTCGACGCGAAAGAACACGATCTCGCGGTTCGCTTCGTCGGAGTGCAACACCTGGGTTTGAATCCACGACGGTGTGCCTTTTGGAACGTTCCACTGATAGAAGTGTTTGCCCGCGATGCCATCCGGATAGCGGACCATCAACACGGGTCGGTCGCGCAGGTAAGGAAGCAAGGTGTCGGCGATCGACGCGTAGTAGTCCCAGAGATCACCTTTGGTCAGGCCGTCGTCGGGCCAAAAGACCTTCTTCGCGTTCGTGAGTTTTGCGCGCGTTGCCGCTATTGGCTGCAAAGCGGGTGTGGACTCGGGTGCTTCGGCCTGCTCCGGCGGTTCCGGGCGCTCTGGTAGTAAGGCTGCTTCGCGCTCTTCGCTCGGTGCAGCGCGGCACTCGCGAACCTTCACATTCTCGCGGATCCCGCGGTAAACCGGGTGCCGTAGCCGCCCCTCCGGCGTGAAGCCCGAGTGCTGCACGCTCACGACGACCTGCGGCTCCACGAACGTTCGACCTTCCGGAGCGGGCAAGAGATCGCCGTTCGCTGCGCAGGTGTCGCGAGTGTGACCTTCGAAGTGTTGGCGCAGCGAAGCGACTTCGTGCTCGCTCAGTCCGCTGCCGACACGGCCCCGTGTCACGAGCGCGCCGCGGCTTCCGAAGCTCGCGATCTCGAGCGCCCCCATCGCTTCTCGATTGGCGCGACCCGTCGTGTATCCGACCACTACGAAGTCGTCGGTCTTGTGCAGCTTGATCTTGGACCAATGCGCCGATCGCTTCGGACCGGTGACGTACGGCGAGTCGCTCTTCTTCGCGACGATGCCCTCGAGCTCTTGGGCCTCGCAGAACTTCATCAAGCGCTCGCCTTCGCCGTCGACGTAATCGAGGACGCGCACGAAGCCTTTGCCGGGCAAGAGCTCCTCGAGCAGCCGCTTGCGATCGCGCAGCGGTACGCGCCGCAGATCATGATCGCCGAGCGCGAGCACGTCGAACACCACGTACACCACCGGCACGCGGACCTGTGCTTGCAAGATCTCGCGCTCGTCCTGCAAGTGCAGCCGCTCAGCGAGCTTTGCGAAACTCGGCGCCCCGCGCTGATCGAACGCGACGACCTCGCCATCCAAGATCAGCTGCTCCGGTGCGAGTGCCCGCAGTGCGCGGACGAGCTCGGGATACGCCGCAGTGGCGTTGCGCCCGGTGCGATGCCGCAACACGACTTGATCGCCGTTGCGCTCGGCGAGCATGCGCACGCCATCGAGCTTCAGCTCGTAGAGACACTTCGGATCGTCGAGCCGCCCGCCTTCCTCCGCGCAGCGCATCGGCATGAGATCTTTCGCCCGCGACAGTCTCGCGCGGCCGCCCAAAGCGATCGCACGATCTGCGAGCTTTCGCGCGACATCGCCCCGTTGGGCTAGCTCCTCGATCCGCAGACCGCTCAGCGCGCTGTGCGGCTCGTCGTCGATGACTTCGCGACCCGGGCGCACGTGTGCGTCGACCTTTTTCAGCAGTAGCCACTGCTTCGGATCGGGGACGCCGTTCTTCTTCGTCTGCACGAGCGCGAAGCGGCCACGCAGCTTGAACCCGTGCAAAATGAAGTCGACTTTGCCGGTCGCGATCCCGTCCTCGGCGCTCTGTTCGAGGTAGTGGATGCTGCCGTAATCCCACAGGATCATCGGCCCCGCGCCGTAGTTGCCCGAGGGGATGACCGCCTCGAAGTGCAGGTAGTCGAGCGGGTGGTCCTCGGTGTGGACGGCCAGGCGTTTTTCCGCGGGATCCAGGCTCGGCCCGCGCGGTACGGCGAAGCTCTGCAGCACCCCGGCGACCTCGATCCGAAGGTCGTAGTGATTGCGCGTGGCAGCGTGGAGATGGACGACGAACCGGCCCGCGTGTGTCGCACGCGCGCTGTGCATGGGTTCAGCCCCGAACGGCTCGTTCGTGCGGGCTGGGTCGCGCTTGTCTCGGTACGATTCGAGCTTTCTCGCCACGGTGGTTGGCCCTAGATTAGTCTTCGTTTCATGGCAGCACGTGCAACGAGTTCCACGACGATTTCGTTCGGCCTCGTGTCGATCCCCGTGAAGGTGTACACGGCGACGAGCGAGGAGGGAGTGCACTTCAACCAGCTCCACGCGAAGTGCGGCGGTCGCATCAAGCAGCGATTGTACTGCCCCACCGATGACGAGTTCGTCGAACGCACGGACCTCGTGAAGGGCTACGAAGTTGCGAAAAATCAGTACGTGCAGTTCACGGAAGAAGAGCTGCACGCGCTCGATGCCGAGCGCTTCAGCACGCTCGACCTCGTGGAGTTCGTTCCGGAGAACACGGTCGACTTCGTCTACATCGAGCGCAGTCACTACCTCGGGCCGGACAAGGGCGGCGAGAAGGCGTTCAACTTGCTCAGTCGCGCGATGCGGCGAATGGAACGCATCGCGGTCGGCAAGCAGTGGTCGCGCGGTAAGGTGAACTTGGTGCTGCTTCGCCCGTACAAGAAGGGCTTGATCCTGCACCACGTCTACTACGCGAACGAAGTGCGCTCGTACGACGATGTCGAGCTCGGGCCCGATGTGCGCTTTAGCGATGCCGAGGACGAGCTCGCGGGCCGCTTGATCGAGCAGCTCTCGCAGCCCGCGTTCGCCCCGGATCGGTTCGAAGACGAATACGCCGGTCGCGTCGCGAAGGCGGCCGCAGAGAAGGCCGAAGGCCTGCAGATCACGGTCGCACCTGAGCAACCGGCCGCGCAGATCATCGACTTGTTCGAAGCGCTGAAGCAGAGCCTGCGCGAGCCCGTGCCGGCGAAGAAGGCTGCAGCGGGAGGCGGCAGCGCCGAGTCCGAAGAAGCCGCCGAGTCGATGAAGGGTCCGCGCAAGGCGCCCGCGCGTCCCAAGAAGTCGGGCGGTCAGAAGAAACTCGGCTGAGTACCGGGCCAGTCCCGGGACGCGACTCGGCAATCACTCGACTCGTGGGATACTGCGTGCTCTAAGAACACGCACTTTTCCCCGGGAGAGCGCACATGAGCGATTCATCTCAACCAACGAAGCCGGCAACGAGCTCGGCCTTGCCGCGTGTCGACGTCTCGGAGCGCGCGGGCGAACGGACTGGCAATCCGCAGGTGCTGCACACGCGCTTGTTCGTGAACTTGCTGGTCTACACCTGCGAGGACATCGCGCCGACTGCCGCCGTGAGCCGCCTGACGTCGAATCTCGCCGCAGCGCCGAGCCCGGCCGTGATCTACGCCGACGTGCACGATCCGCGCGGCCTGGGCGTGCTGACGTGGAGTGAAGACCCCTCACACTTCGTGACGAAGGTCCGGAGCGCGCTCGACGAGGCGTACGGTTGGGGCCTGCGGCTGCGCCACGATTACTCGATGTTCGGGCGCACGTACGCGACCGGCTACGAGCAGGACTTGCGCTTTTGGTTGCTCGATCGTCCGCAGCAAACGCTGAAAAACGAAGCTTGGCCGTGGGCGGTCTGGTATCCGCTTCGCCGGATCGGCGCGTTCGCACGGCTGGCGGATCAAGAACGCGGCGCGATCATGGCGGAGCACGGCAAGATCGGCCGCGCCTACGGCGAACAGGACCTCGCCCACGACGTCCGCCTCGCCTGCTACGGGCTCGACTCGAAGGACAACGAGTTCGTGATCGGATTAGTCGGTAAGGAGCTACATCCACTCTCACACGTCGTGGAATCCATGCGGCGTACCCGCCAAACCGCGGAGTACATGGAACAGATGGGCCCCTTTTTCATCGGTCACGTAGCCGCTCGCGTCGGTTGATGCGTAGGCCAATGGCGATATGCCCCGTCAGTTCGGCGCGTGACACCTGCTCCGCCGCATGTGTGATGAAAATCATGACCGTCGACGTGACCCGAAAGCATCGGTAGAGTTACTTCATAGCTACGCCCGTGACTGTCATCTCCAAGCAACTTTGTCCCGATGAGGTCGTAACGCTGGCGCTTTCTCACCCTATCGGTGAGTTTACTGCCGCTTACGGCGACGCGAACTTCCTGCTCGTCAAACTCGACGACCCGACCGGGGAGCTGGAAGCAGGGCTGGCAGCCCAACAGACTTCTCAAAGCCGAGCGGGTAGCAACCTCAACGTTCTCGGCTTCCACACGGTGGTCGCGGACCTCCACGATAGCCCGCGGTCGATGCCGAAGGACGACCCGTCCGGCGTGGGTGTGGCGGAACTTCGCCGCCGCCTGACGCAGGCGCGGCACTTCGCGATCACGCTCGAAAAGCGCGTGCACGACGGCAGCTATCAAGATCGTGTTTCAGTCGGTCGCGCGCGAAACAAAGACGTCGTGCTTCGGCATCCGAGCGTCTCGAAGTTTCACGCGTGGTTCGAGCGCGATGCTTCCGGCATCTGGAGCGTCGCGGATGCAGGCAGCAAGAACGGCACGCGCGCGAACGCGGCCGATATCGCGGCGCGCGAGCTGGCGAAAGTCAAACCCGGCGACGTGCTGCGGTTCGGCTCGGTCGAAGTCATGCTCTGCAGCGCTGATTCGCTCTGGAAAACGCTGCGTTTCAGCTGAAACAGCGGCGCCTGGAGCGCGATACATCGCGCGATCCGCCACCGCGCGCTGCGGTGCGTGCTCACGTACCAAAGCGTACGCTCCTCGCGCCCGGCGGCGCCTCGCGTGATGTCTCGCGAACCATGCGACGCTGTTTAACCGACTGCTGGCGTCTCACTTTCGCGCGGAGTACATCCCGGCCGTGGCTAAACTGAGCGTAAATCTCAACAAGGTTGCGACGCTGCGCAACGCGCGCGGCGGCTCGCAACCGAGCGTGCTCGAGGCAACTCAAGTGTGTCTCGATGCCGGCGTGCGCGGCATCACGCTGCACGCGCGCGCAGACGAGCGGCACATTCGGCGCGGCGACGTCTACGAAGTCGCAGAGCTCTTGCGGCATGCGCGCAACGCGAGCCCCGACCTCGAGCTGAACATCGAGGGCGACCCGCGGCCGGAGTGGTTGTCGCTAGTGCACGAAGTGCGGCCGGAGCAGGCGACCCTCGTGCCGGTGCGCGAGGGCGAGCTGACGAGCGAAGCAGGCTGGAGTCCGAGCGCAGATCCTGCGGCCATGAGCAGCATGATTCGCGAGCTTCGCGATCGCGGGTCTCGCGTGAGCTTGTTCATCGATCCGACACTCGATGCGGTGCGCTGGGCGAAACGGATGGGCGCCGATCGCGTCGAACTCTACACCGAGCCGTTTGCGCGTGCGTTCATGCAGTCCGAGGCGATCGCGCGCGCGAGTTTCGTCCACTACGTCGACGCGGCGAACGAAGCACACGCGCTCGGCCTCGGCGTGAACGCGGGCCACGATCTCGATCTCGACAACTTGCTCCTGTTCCGCGAGTGCCCGCACCTCGACGAAGTGTCGATCGGGCACGCGTTGATCTCGCGCGCGTTATTCGTCGGGCTCGACAAAGTCGCCCGCGAGTACTTGCGCGTACTCGCCGGCAAGTAGCCGAGCGCGGGCGCGAGATTACGAGGTCGGGCTCGTTCCGACGGCCTGGCGCCGGCGTGCGAGCGCTGCGAGCGCGAGCACGATCGCGCCGGCGCCGAGGCCCAAGTAGCCTTGCGTCGCAGCGGCTGGCTGCGCGGCTGCGGCGCCGCGCTCCGCTTCACGCACCAAAGCATCGAACGGTCCGCGAATCGCGAGCGTGAGTCCGTTGCCTTGCAAGTTCACGAACATGGTCTTGCCGTCCGGCGCAAAACACGGCCCGGCAAACTCGGTGAGGCTGAGCGCGCAGCGCGCGACGTCGACGATCGCGCCGCTCGCAGTCACGTGCCGCAAGTAGTTCCCCTGCAGTCCATCCTCCGCCACGAACACGTGGCCGCTCGGCGAAACCGTGATGTTGTCCGGCATGTCGAGCACCGTCGCGTCTTCGCTCTGAACGAGCAGGGTCAGGTGCGCGGGATCGCGATGACTGAGCTGAAAGATTTGCCCGCGGCCGATCGGACCGCCTGCGGTCGCACACAGGTACAACTCGCCTCCGGACAGACACAACCCCTCACCGCGCACGAACCGCGCCGCACCGTTCGCCTGCGCTTGCAGCCGCACGTCGTCCGACGCGGAGTCGGGCCGCGGCACGTCCACCCACGCGACCGGTAGCGCCTCACCCGGCTTCATCTCGTTCGTATCGAAGCGAGGCCGCCCTGCGATCGCGAGCGCCTGCAGCGTGCCGTCGAAGGGCTTCGCGGGGTCGCGCGGGACGTGCCGGTAAAGCGCCGAATCTTCGCGATCTTCGCTGAGGTAGGCGATGTGTGTCTGCGGGTCCACGCACGCGGCCTCGTGGCGAAAGTGCCCATACGCGGGAATGCGCTGCGGCGGCTGCACGCGTTCGGCCGTCGCCGGGCACAAGAACACGTAGCCGTGCCGCGGGTCGAACGTCTCCTCGCAGGTCAGCCAACCCCAAGGCGACAGACCTCCCGCGCAATTCCAGTGCGTGCCCGTCAGTACGAGGTGACTCCGCTGCAGCTCGAGGCTGCGGGCGTCGAGCACGAGCCGTGTCACGCCGCCGAACGCCTCGGCGTCGTAGGCCTCGGGGGGAGGCAGCTGCCCATCGAAGTACGGGCCCCACTCGCGCACGCCCGGGACCTCGTGGTTTCGCATCAGCACGAGCGTGTCAGGGGTCGGTCCCGGGAAGACGCCCATCGCATCCGGCTTGCCGGGGGTCCGATAGCCGTCGCTCATCTTCTCGCCCGCGCGCGACACGCTGCGATAGCTGAAACCTTCGCGCAGATCCAAGATGCCCTTCGGGTCCGCTTGCAGCGGCGAGGCAGGGCGCGCTGCAGCTGCAGGCTGCGGGCGCACACCGAGCAAGAGCGAGGCCGCAGCCCCGCCCGCTCCGAGAAAGCTCCGGCGGCGAAACGTCGTCACGTCGTCATGTCCAGTCGTGTTCTAGTCAGGGTCAGTCACGAGCGGGGCGCTGGCGCTTTCGAAACCAGTCGCGATAGCTCTCCATGCGCTCTCGCTGCTGGGCCGGTGCGTTGCGCTTACAGGTCTTGCGCTCCGCGGAGTCCGGCGGTGCGCCCCAGCGCACTTCCACGCAGTCGTTCGGATTATAAGCGACTTCGAGTGCGCGTGCGCGCGCTGCGACATCCGCGAGGCTGAGCGTCTGTTTGGAGCCGTCGCTGCGCGTGTATTCGAACGTGCGCCCGACGAGCTCCTTGGCGAGCGATTGGCGCAGCCCATCGGCCGCTGCTTTGGGCGCAACGCCGGCCGGTAGCTCGAATCGATCCGGCCGCGCGGTGATGCGCTCGGGTAGGGCGTTCACCGTGTCGAGTGCAATCAACAAGCGCATGTCGCGCGAAGGCGTCGCGAAGTCTTCCCAGGCGCCCTCGGTCTCGAATACGTCGTGACCCGTCGGCATCGGGATCACGACGCTCGGGTGGGCCCGCCCGTAGTCTTCACCGTTGTTCACCGACAGCACGCGCCGGCGCGCCGCTTCGTCGAACGCGTCGATCAAGCTTCGCAATCGTTCCTCTGGCGCGAGTGGCTTCGGGTTGATCAGCTCGTCCATGCGCTCGTAGAACTCTTCGCGCGTGCCTTCGTACTGCTGCAAGCTGAACGGTGCAGCGTCGCGCGGCTTCTTCAGTGCGTCGTTGTCGAGCGCACTCAGGGTCTGCGTGGCTTTGTCGTAACTGAGCGGTCGAAAACGTTTGAATCCTGCGCCGACATTCTCGGTGCTCGGATCGAACAAGAACGAACCTTGCCAGAAGCGGCGCCGGCCGATCGTGCCGTCGGGCTGCGCTTCCGCCGCGATCAGCACGCCGTACTGATCGCCGGCGACCTGACCTTGGTTGAACCACTTCGACACCATCATCACGTGCCCGTACGGATCGGCGTAGACGGTCCCGGGCGGCAGCGACGTGCGCTCGAGCGCGATCGGATAGAGGTCCGTGTTGTCGTCGTTTGGCGCGGTGCGGCCTGTCGCCGAGTGAACGCCGGAACGCACGCCGCGATTCACGAACGTAGCGAACGCTTCGACGTCATCGGCGCCTTCGGCGCGCGGCACCAAGCTGGACCGCAACTCGCCGCAGCTCGGAGGCTTCCCGGTCCGCCCGCGCGAGCACTGCCGAAAGGCGTAGGGCAACTTCAACTTCCAGGCGAAGTAGGCGCGGAGCGAGTACGGAAGGTCCGCGCAGTCGGGCTCGATCTGAAGCTTGTCTTCTTCACGCAGGCCCAAGTGATCGTAGAGCAGGTTGCGACTCGGATCGCGCAAGAGCGAGTGCAAGTTCGTCCAAGTCTGCTCGTCATCGGGCGGGCCCGTGAACAGTTGTTCGACGAACACCGCGAACAGCGCTTCGGTGTCGCGCTCCCAGTCGTTTTTGGGTTCCCAGACGACCTTGCTCGGCTCGCTGTTCTTGGCAGCTGGCAGCGGCGTGTCGCGCACCTTGAAACGCCGGCATGCGAGTTGCTTTTCAGCGTTGCCGAGCACGGCCGTAAACGTGCCCGAGGTCGCCTTGGAGGTGCGAGCGACGCGGGCGAACGGTGGACCGCCGAGCCGAACTTCGTCGAGCGGGACCGGCTGCCCGTCCGAGTCGTAGACCCACAACGACGCGTCGCCGGGTGCACGTGCCAAGGTCGCGATCACGCGCAGCGGTTGTCCGGCGACCGGATTGATCGGTGAGACGAACAGCCGCGTGTCGACACTGTCGCGGCAGTTGCTAGCGGCGGGCGGCTTCGGCGGCTCGCTCGGACCCGGCACGAGAAACTTTGCGAGGTCGGCCGGCGCTTGAGCGCCGAACACGACGAGGCGGGTGATGCGTTCGAGGAGCGACTTGCGGCTACTGTTGCGCCCGAGCTCGAGCCCGCTCACGACGGTTCGCTGGACGTCGACCACGGTCTCGCGACCTTCGCCACACGGCTGGGCGTATTCACCGAGCGCATGCAGCGCCATCGGTTCGCCGCTCGCGTTTTTGCCGAGGTAGAGCATGATGTGCCCGGGGAAGTAGGCGAGCACCGCGCCGCTCTTGGCTGCGAGGTCGATGCGTTGAAGCTTTTGCGCGTCGCTCGCGCCTTGCACGTCGACCGCGTACGAACCGGCCTCGGCTTGCCAGCCGCTGAAGCGCGGTAGCGCGATGTCGAAGCTGTCGAACAAGTCCATCAGCAGGCCCGAACAATCGAGACCGCCTTGTGCGCCCCCGAGCCCGTACGCCTTGTCGACGAATGCGAATGCTGCTTCGAGCACCGCGCGACGTGTGAGCGGCCGCGCCGTGTCTTGCATCGCTGCCGGACGCGGCACTTCACGGAAACGCTCCGCGTTCGCGACCAAGATGCTGTTGCGACCGCGCTTCGGTACGAGTGTGTGCTCGGGCAAACTCGCGACACCACCGGCGGCTGCGAGCGGCAGCGCTTCGCGCGTCTCGGCGCGTGGCCCTTGCAAGTACGCATCGCGCAGTGCGGATGGGATCACCGGCGAAAACTTCGTGTCGCTCGGCAACCAGCCGAATGCAAACCGAGTGCGCGCGAGCCACATCCCGTTTGCCGACTTGCCGAGCAACTCGACGACTTCTTGCGCGCGCAACAAGCCGCAGGAGTTCTTGTCGTAGGCCGTGATGCCGCCGCCGTCTGGCCGATACAGCGCACCGGTGTATGGGCCGCAACGCATCGTGTTGGGCTCGAGCACCAGGCGCAGCACGGGTGCGGTCGATGGCGTCGCGGGCTCTGAAAACGCCGCGAGGTCTTTTTCGGCGACTGCGCGGTTGTCGCTCGCGAGCAGCTTTCCGTCGAGCAGGTCGGGGCGGAGCGAACCGAGGCGCTCGCGCGTTTCGGCTGCGAGCACGAGTGGATCGAGCGGCACGCGCAAGTCCCGCTGGCTGAACGAGTCGCGACCTGGCCGGCGCCCGACTCGCAGGTTGTACGCCGCGATTGCGGCGTCATCCATCAGCACCGCATCGAGCTCGGCCTGCGAGTAACGCTTGAGCCAGTACGCGAGTGTTGCTTCTTCCGACTTCACACCCGGCAGGAGTGCAGCCGCACGCGTGCGGGGAGGGCAGGTGCTGCTCGCGCCGGCAGCGTTTTGCGCTCGGTCACGTGTAGCCTCGGGGGTGCTCGCGCAGCACGCGAGCACAACGAGCCCGGCCGCTCGTACGAGTCGGTTCGCTAGACCCATTCGGCCTCGATGATAGCGGTGTTATTTGGTACGAACAGCCGCATGATCCGTGCCGTGTTGTTCGATCTTGGGGGCGTGGTGCTCGACTCGCCGCTTGCAGTCTTCGCTGCGTACGAGCAAGAGCTTGGTTTGCCCGTCCACACGCTCAATAAAGCAATCGTCGGCGCAGGACATGCTGGTGCGTGGGCGAGGCTCGAGCGCGGGGAGCTGACCATGCGTGAATTCTTCGGGGCGTTCGATGCCGAGCTCGCTGCCGGGCAAGTCCGCATCAGTGCCGAGGCGCTGATGACCAAGATTGCGGACAACACCCAACTGCGGCCCGCGATGCTGACTGCCATTCGTACCATCCGCAGCGCTGGGCTCAAGGTGGGCGCACTAACGAACAACTGGGCGTCGGACGATCAGTTCCATAAGATGGACGTCCTTCGGCCGGAATTCGATGTGTTCATCGAGTCCGCGAAAGTCGGACTTCGGAAGCCGGATCCTAAGATTTACGAGCTTGCGTGTGGTGCGTTCGGCCTTGGGCCGGCTGAGGTCGCGTTCCTAGACGACATCGGTGCGAACCTGAAGGCTGCTCGGGCGCTCGGGATGACTACCCTGAAGGTGGATGACTACCAGAAGACTCTGCGCGAGTTGGGCGCGCTCGTGAACCTCGAGTTGCTCGCGCCGCAGCCGTGAGCGGCGTCAGCTCAGGACTGTCCCGGCGCTCAACAAGCTCGACACCTGCGACGGGCCCGGATCCATCACGATCTTCCCCGAACGCGTCAGCTCTTCGATGCCGTACGGCCCAAGCGCACTGATGCACTCGTCGAGCTCGTTCGAGTTGCCAGTCAGACGCAGGATGACGGTGTCGCTATCTTCATTCACGACCTGCGTCTCGAAGTTCTCGACGATACGCATGAACTCGGCGCGCTGATCGCTCGTGCTGCGGATCTTCACGAGCGCAATCTCTGCCTCGACCGGGGCGTGATCGGTGTGGTCCGTGACGTAGACGACGTCGATCAACTTCGCGAGCTGCTTTTGAATCTGCTCGACGTTTTGCGTCGAACCGCGGCTCGTGATCGTCATGCGCGAAAAGCCCTGACGTGCGCCGGGACTCACCGCCAAGCTTTCGATGTTGTAGCCGCGCCGCGCGAATACGAGCGCGATGCGGACCAGCACACCAGGCAGATCCTTCGTGACGATCGAAAAGGTGTGGATTGCGTTATCGGACACGGTCAACGTCGTCATGCTCACGTGCTGCCCTCGGGTTTCGCGAGCTTCTTCTTCGGAGGCTCCGTGATCATCTCGCGGTACGCCGCACCGGCCGGGATCATCGGGAACACATTGTCCTCTTTGACCACGACCGCCTCGATCACACACGGCCCATCGTTGTACGCGATCGCCTTCTTGAGCACGCGCGTGATCTCGTCCGGCTTCCGAATGTAGAAGCCCTTGATGCCGTACGCACGCGCGAGCTTCACGAAGTCGGGATTGCCTTCGAGGTCGACGCCGCTGTAGCGATTGTCGAAGAACAACTCCTGCCACTGGCGAACCATGCCGAGGTAGTTGTTGTTGATGATGAGCACCTTGACCGGCAGCTTGTGGATCGCTGCGGTCGCGAGCTCGGACAGCGTCATCTGAAAGCCGCCGTCACCCACGATTGCCCAGACCTGCGTCTTCGGCCGCGCGAACTGCGCGCCGATCGCAGCCGGAAACCCGAAGCCCATCGTGCCGGCGCCACCGGACGAGAGCCACATGCGGTTTTCCTTCGTGCGAAGGAACTGCGCCGCCCACATCTGATGCTGCCCGACGTCGGTCGTGATCAGGGCTTTACCTGCGGTCAGATCATTCAACCGATCGAGGACGTGTTGCGCACGTAGCTTCGTGCCGCGCGTGCTGTACTTGAGCGGAAACTCCTTCCGCCACGCCGCGCACTGGGTCAGCCAGGCTTGCGTGTCGAGCTTGCCAACCAGCGGCAACAAGTCTTCGACGACCAAACGCGCATCGCCGTGCAGCTGCACGTCGCTCTGGATGATCTTGTTGAACTCGGCGGCATCGACGTCGATGTGGATGCGCTTCGCATCGACACAGAACTCCGAAATGCGGCCGGTGATGCGGTCGTCCCAGCGTGCGCCGATCGCCATGATCATGTCGCAGTTCTGGACGGCTTTGTTCGCGTAGGCGGTGCCGTGCATGCCGAGCATGCCGAGATGCAGCGAGTGCGTCTCGTCGACGGCGCCTTTGCCGAGCAACGTGTTCACGACCGGCGCTTGAAGTTTTTCTGCGAGCTCGGTGACCGCTTCGCCTGCACCCGCGATCACTGCACCGTGTCCGACGTACAGCACAGGACGCTTCGCATTCGCGATAATTGCGCGCGCACTCTCGAGCGCTTCCGGTGTGGCGCGACCCGGAACACTGTAGCCGGGGATACGCACGACCTCTGCATCGGGCGCGGTGCACGGCGCCGAGGTCACGTCTTTCGGCAAGTCGATCAGGATCGGGCCGGGCCGACCCGACGTCGCGAGATAGAACGACTCGAGCACGATGCGCGGAATGTCGTTCACGTCCGTGACCAAGTAGCTGTGCTTCACGACCGGATACGTAATGCCGGTGACGTCTGCTTCCTGAAAGGCGTCTTTGCCGAGATTGAACGTCGGCGTCTGACCGGTCAGTACGATCATCGGAACCGAGTCCATCAGCGCTGTCAGCAAACCAGTCACGGTGTTCGTCGCGCCGGGACCCGAGGTTACGAGCACGACACCCGGTTTACCGGTGGCGCGCGCATAGCCGTCGGCCATGTGCGTCGCGCCTTGTTCGTGGCGAGTCAGGATCAGTTTGATCTTCGAATCGACGAGCGCGTCGAAGATGGGCATCGCTGCACCGCCGGACAATCCGAAGATGTATTCGACCCCTTGTGCCTCCATGCACTTCACGAGGCGTTCAGCGCCCGTGAGTGTTTTCAGCTGCTGCTTTTGACCGTCCATCCGTGAACCTCGCTCTGCGCCCGCGCGAATCGGCACCGCTCCCCCGTGCTCGAGGTCGCGTCCTCGAACACCGAGCCCCAGCACCAACGAAATGTGGGCGTTGCACGGCCGGCGGGCAGGCGCGAAGCATGCCACCCCGGCCAACTTTGTCCAGACCAGTCGACCAGTGCCGCCTGGCGCGCGATCCGCCGCGCGATCCGCCACCGGGCCCTGCGGTGCGTGCTCACGTACCCAAGCGTACGCTCCGCGCGCTCCTCGAGCCCGACGGCGCCTCGCGAGGCGCCTCGCGCACCATGCGGCGCTGGTCGCGATATAGCCAGACTCAGTTAAGAGTGTGGGGGACTGCTAGGGCGAACGCTGGGATTTCGACTTCGAAACGCGACCCGTTCTCGCCCATCATCTCGTAACTTCCGTGCATCGTGCCGTGGGGGGCGGAGAGCACACAGCCGCTCGAGTACTCGAAACCTTCGCCGGGACGCAGCACCGGTTGTTCACCGACCACACCCGGAGCACGCACTTCTTCGCGCCGGCCGTTGCCGTGCAAGATATGCCAGTGCCGGCTTCGCAGTTGCACCGTTTGCCCCGACTCGTTCGAAATCTGGATCGTGTACGAGAAGACGTAGCGCTTGCCGGTTGCGTTCGAGTGCTGTGGCAAGAACTCACTCCTGACGTCGACCCTGATACCGCGAGTGAGGGCGGAGCAGCTCATTCGACCACTCCACTACCCCACGCCCCTAGGCGTTGCAACCAATGCTCCCAGCGCCTGAGCGACGGTTGACAGCGGTTGACGAGCCTGCCTAAGTCTCTGGCCTGGGAGCACGCAAGCGGCATGGCGCACGCCGAAACGGACCAGGTTCTACGCGGTCGCACTGACGACGAGATCCTTGCGTGGGTGCACAGCGTAGGCGGTGCAAACGCGACCTTGGAACAAGCGTTCTGGGGAATGAAGGAAGCGTTTCAAGCAGAGCGCGCAGGTGGACGGTCGGCGGTGATCCGCTGGCAGATTGCTACGCCGGAGCGCGAGCTCGTGACCTACGAAATGGAAGTGGCCGACGGCGAGTGCACACTCAGCCGCGGTGCGCAGATCGATCCGGCTGTAGTGCTCACACTCGAGCTCGCCGACTTTTTGCGTTTGGTCACGGGTTGTCTCGATGGTGTGGACGCGTATCGTTCGGGTCGGTTGATGATTCGAGGCGACATGGCGTTGGCCGAAGTCTTGTCCGACTGGTTCAGGGAGAGGCATTGAACACATCGCTTTGGTCGGGGCTTTCGAATGGGCGGCGGCTGGCCCTGCTGGCAGGGTTCTCAAGGCTGTCATTGGCCGTGTTGCTGGTGACCGCTTGCGGCGATGACGATGAGCCGAAGGGCGATGCCGGCCCCGATGCAGCCGTCAGCGGCGATGCGAGCGTTCTGAAAGACGGCGCGGTCGCAGACGCTGGAGCAAAGCCCGCGTTCGGTCCATGTGTGTCGGACGCAGACTGTCCGGACGACACGTTCTGCGACAAAGAGATCCCCGGCTCGACTGCAGTGAGTGGTGCGCCGGGTGAGATGGTCGATCGCGCATTGTTCCCCGGTGGTTCGTGTTCGCCGAAGCCGCTCGCGCCTTACGACTCGATGGCCGCGTGCGATTCGAGCTTGCCGCAACCCGTTCAAGGCTGTGGTGCGAAGGGCCGTTGCGTGCTCGAGAGCTTGAACGACGACACGTACGCGGGTTGCCGCGCTGCCTGTGAACCAACCGCGACGGCGAGCGGCTGCGATCGCGCAGGCTATACGTGCGACTTCGCGCTTCACGCGTGCATCGAAGGTTGCCGTTCGGACCCCGAGTGTCGTGTCCTCGTAAAGGACAACAACAACGACGGCACGCCCGACACGCTCGCCTACGACACCGACACAAAAGCGGTTTGTGATCCGAAGACCGCGCGCTGCGCTCACCCCGGTACGGCCGAGGTTGCGACCGGCCACGCCTGCGAGCGGATCGACGATTGCAGCGCGACCGACGAGTGTCTCGTCGGACCGAGTGCGCTCGGCGGGCTCGACTTCCCCGGCGGCTACTGCACGACGACCGGTTGCGAGGTCGCAGGTCGCGAGTGCAACGGCTCCGGAACCGTGTGTGAGCCTCTTCGCCCGTGGCTCGGTGCGACCAGCGACACGTCGCTGTGCTTGCTCAGCTGCAAACTGGGCTCCGAACCCGAAGACCTACGAGTCGGCGCGCGGGGTCACGGCGCCGGTTGCCGCGAGGGCTACCGTTGCCACTGGAACGGCGGCTCTGGTGCCGATGACGGCGTGTGCGTCGGCGGCGTCTACAACGACGTGAAGTCGAACAACGGCGGCAAAGCCTGCGCGAGCGATTCGGAGTGCTACTCGCCGTACGGTCACGGCTCGTGCCTGCTGTACACGGCAACCGACGCCCGCATTCGCGCCCCCACGGGGACGTGCACGATCCTCGACTGCAATGCGCCGGGCTTGCCGGACGGCATCTGCGGGGCGGGCAACGAGTGCGTCGCGTTCGCGAGCGACCTGACGTTCTGCATCAGAAACTGCACGAGTGCGGCGGAGTGCGCTGCCGGCTACGCCTGCACGGACGACGACGCCGATCCGAGCTCACCCAGCGTGTGCTTCCCGGCGTGTGTCAAAAACACCGATTGCCGTACCAACGAGCGGTGCACCATCGCTGCGGGCGCGACGGCGGGTCGGTGTGTTGCAATGGCGGGCTCGTCCGGGTAAGAAGGCGGACCTTTTGCGAGGACCGAGTCATGTACCTGCATTCCGCCACTTCCGCGCGTTCCAAAAGCCGTAAGCGTTCCACGCGTTTCCGCGCGAAGTTGAAGGCAAAGAACCGCCGTCGGGTCAACCGGATGGCGGGCAAGAGCCGGGCACGCCGCCTTTTCAAGAAGTAGGGTCGGGCACCGGTTGGGGTGCTACAGTCGGCTCCCGAGGGCGCTTATGACTGAATCGAACGCGCGAGTCCCGACCATCTCGGTGGACCAGTTGCGGCTGAACCGCCTGTTTCAGGGCGTCGACTCCGCAACGATCGAGCTCCTGCTCCGGGAGCTGAAGCCCGAGATGGCGAATCCCGGCGAGTGCATCATGCGCGAGGGCGAGGCCGCCGATTGCATGTTTGCCGTCGTCAGTGGTGAGCTGGAAGTCTTGTCCCACGGCGGGAGCACGAGCGCGGACGTTCGCGTGGCACTGCTTGGGCCGAGTGACTGGGTCGGCGAGATGGCGCTGCTTGGTACGCAGCAGCCGCGTTCGGCGACCGTGCGGGCGCTCGCGCCGACCACCCTGTTGCGGCTACCCGCAGCCGACGTGAAGCGGATGATCGAGGAGCGCGACGTCGCGCAGTACACCCGCATCATCTTGAACATCGCGCGCGAGCTCAGCCGCCGATTGAAGGTCGCGGATCGCTTGATCGCGCAATCGAGCGCAGCGATTGCGAAGCAGTACGTTCTCGAGAGCATGCGTCCCCCCGCGAAGGGTTGACTACAAGCAGGGCCGACTACAAGCAGGGCCGACTACAAGCAGGGCTGACTACAAACAGTCCTGCCCGAGCCGGCAGTTGTCGATCAAACGCGTCGCGCCGATGCGGGCTGCTACCAGCATCACCGAAGCTTCGCCGGCGATCGCGCCGGGGTCGGTGAGCTCGTCGGCGTCTGCCAAGGTCGCGTAGTCGATGTTGTCGAACGCAGCACCGATCAGGTCGAATGCGAGCTGCTCGAGCAGCGCGCGGTTGCGTTCTCCGCGTGCAAACGCGCGACTTGCCGCGCGCAAGCCGAGAAAGATCGCCGGTGCACGCGTGCGCTCGCTCGCCGTCAAATACCGATTGCGCGACGACATCGCGAGCCCGTCTTCATCGCGCGCGATCGGACAGCCGAGCACTTCGACCGGGATGTCCAGGTCGCGCACCATCCGCTCGATCGTGCGCCACTGTTGGTAGTCCTTGCGGCCGAACGCGGCGACACACGGCCCGGTGGCATTGAACAACTTTGCGACTACGGTCGTGACTCCGCGAAAGTGCGTCGGGCGAGATGCGCCTTCGAACGGCTGCGTCACTTGCTCGACTTCGACGTGGGTTTGAAAGCCGGCCGGGTACATCGCGTCGGGCGAGGGCGCGTAGATCAGATCGACGCCGTGTTTGTCGCACCGCGCGAGGTCGTCGGCGAACGTGCGCGGATACTTCGCGAGATCTTCGTTCTTCCCGAACTGAAGCGGGTTCACGAAGATGCTGACGACCACCGGTCCAGCGCCAGCTGCACGCGCTGCAGCTACGAGCGACATGTGCCCGTCGTGCAGCGCGCCCATCGTGGGAACCAAGCCAACACGTTGTCCGCGGCCACGGAGTGCTTCCGTGGCCGCAAACAGCTCGCGCGGATTGTCGATGACTTGCGGCATCAGTGGGATTCGTTCGACTTCGCTTCGAGCGCCGGGTTCGGTGCTTCAGATGCAGCAGACAAAGGCGCGGGGGCAGGGGCGGCGCTCATTCCGAAGCTGTGAGCGGCGGTCGGGAACAGGCCCGCCCGAACTTCTTCGGCGTAGCTCTGCATCGCGGTCACGCCGCGCGCATACCAGTTGTCGTACATCTTCACGAATTTGGGCACTCGATCCGGAGCGAGGCCGAGCATGTCGTAACAGACGAGCACTTGACCGTCGCACTCTGGGCCTGCACCAATGCCGATCGTCGGAATCGGCACTTGCGTGCGAATACGCGCGGCGAGACCGGCTGGTACACCTTCGAGCACGATCGAATACGCACCTGCATCTGCGATCGCGCGTGCGTCTTCGACGATGCGATCCGCGTCTTCTTCGTCTTTGCCTTGAACCTTGAAGCCGCCCATCGCGTGCACGCTCTGCGGCGTGAGGCCGACGTGGCCCATCACGGGAATGCCCGCGCGCACGAGCCGGCGAACGGTCGGTGCCAGATCGGCGCCGCCTTCGATCTTCACCGCGTGCATGTTGCCTTCAGCGAGGAACCGCGCCGCGTTCGTGAGCGCTTGTTCGGGCGAGACCTGATAACTCATGAACGGCATGTCGCCGACGAGGTGCGCGCGCTTACTGCCGCGAGACACCGCGCGTGAGTGATAGATCATCTCGTCGAGCGTGACGGGCAGCGTAGTGTCGAGACCTTGCACCACCATGCCGAGCGAATCGCCGACGAGCAGAATGTCGGCTCCGCCTTCTTCGAGCATGCGCGCAAACGTCGCGTCGTACGCCGTGCACATCACGATGCGTTGCCCGCGCGCAGCCATCGCGCGCAGGGATGTAACGGTCAACCGGGAACCGGCCGTAACCGAATGCTTCGACACTTGGAGTCGCTCCTCGCAGAGGTCGCGGCCGAGGCGATTCCCGGTCCACGCATCGCGAACGACTTCACATTAGCACACCTCAGTCGAAGCTGAGAGCGGCTCGCATCTGTTCCAAATTGGCTAGATGTTTGGCCTAGTTGCGGCTCGAATCACGAACCGGACTGAACTGCCGTCTCGAGCGTTTGGGCGAGCTCTTCGACACGCTTTCGCACGGCCTCGTCAGCCGGTGCATCCTCGCGAGCGCGCTGCAACATCCGGCGCGCTTCAGCCGACAGACCGAGTGCCTGCATCAAGCGGGCGGCCTCGAGCTCGTACAAAAATGCGTTCTGACGATCGCTGCCATCGGCGAGCAACGTGTAGAGGTCGAGCGCGCGCGCAGGCCGCTCCGACTTCTCGTACAACCCGGCCAACCGGAGCATCCCTTCGGCCGGCAAGTCGCGCTGATTGCGCCGCGTCAGGTAGTCGATCACGCGTTCGAGCTGCGCGATCGCAGGCTCGTCGCGCCCGGCATCGGCCAACGCGAGGCCGAGCTCCAGCCACAATCGAAAGTCGGGATCGGCCTCGTCGCGCGACTCGAGCGCGGCCTCCAGCACCTCGATCGCTTCGTCGAACAGCTGCTCGCGGCGAAAGAAGTTCGCCATCGCCAAGTACGGGCGCGGATCGTCCGGCAAGGCTTCGAGCGCTGATTCGTAGTGCGCGACCGCGCCGTCGAAGTCGCCGCGCGCATGTACGAGCTGCGCGAGCTCCATGTGTGCGATCAGTCGGGCGTCGCCACCTTCTTCGGCGTGCAACGTGGCGAGGAACTTCGTCAGCGCTTCGGCACCTTCGTCGGTCGCGCCATCGGCGAGCCGCGCGCGACCGATCTCGAACCACAGATAACGCGGCCCATCCGCCTTTTCTGCCAGCGCTTCCAGAGCTAGACGGGCTTCGGGGATCTTGCCGTCGTGCAGCGAGAGCAGCGCACGTTTCATCGGTTCGCCGTGAGCCTGGTACTCGTTGTACTGGTCGTCCTCGAAGCCACCCGAGATCACTTCGAAGCGATCCTCGTCGGTCGTTTCGGCGGACTCGGCCGTCCGCTCGATCACGCGTTGTTTGCGTTCGAGGCTCTCGATCCGCTGCTCGGCCTGCAGAATCAGCTCGCGGCTCGCAGCGGTTTCCATCGCGCCTTGCAACTCTTCGCGCGCGAAGACGAGGTTCCCTTGCTCGATCAGCGTCTCCGCCTCGGCGAGCCGCTTCTTCGCGATCGAATCGCGGCACTCGTCGATCTTCTGGCCGAGCGCCGCTTTCACTTCGGGCAACTCGCGCGCGAGATCCTGCGCGCGCTCGTACGAGAGCTTGGCTGGACCGAACTCACCGGCCGTAAACAGCTCGTCCGCGTGCGCGCGTTCCTGCTCCAGCGTGCGCTTTCCGAATAGCTTGCCCAACAGCGACATCTCTCAGCCTTCCTTCTTTTCTTTGCGCGTCACCCACTGATTCGCCATCGACTTCAGCTGTTGTGGCACGTTGCGGTTTTTTCCGAGGGCCTTGAGCTCTTCCATGCGCAGATGCGAAATGAAACGCATCGAGATCCCGACCGGCGTCTTCGAGTTGAAGCACAGGTTGTGCTTCACTTCGCCGTTCTTGATCCACTCTTTCTTGTTGCCGATGTAGCGCAAGATCTCTTCGCTCACTTCTTTGCTGCGCGCGATGTCGGCCGCTTCGCCGACCGTCATCTGAGGCGAGTTCACCGCAGCCATCGCGATTTGGCGATTGTGGTCGCGCACGAGAATCGCGCGCGCCGCCATGTTCCCGACGAGCGCCAACCGCAGCTTCTCCGACTTCGTCATGTCGATGATCTGCATGCTGAGCGGCTTGTACTCCTGTTTGACCTCCTCCGTCCCAGCCGCCTTGTCTTCTTTGAACGCATTTTCGTCTTTGTCGTCGAGCAGCGTTTGGGCGAAGACTGCGTCCTGCGGCAGCGGCTCGTCGCTCGGCTCGGGTATCAACTGACCCTGGACCGCTTCGACCGCGGCAGCGAAGTGCGGAATGCCGTCGAGCGTCACGCCGTTGCGAGCGGCGAGCTCGATCAAGCGATCGGCCGTCGACATCCGCGTGTTGCGATTTTTGTACAGGGCTTCGATGATCAGCGGTGCGCGCAGCAGGCGCTGCTCGTTGACCGCGATCCGCTCCGAGATCCGCTCACTGCACATCCGCGCAACTTCTTCGACCGTCGCGTCGTGACTTGCCGGATTCGCCACCAAACGTCCGAGCTGTTCCTCGTTTCTGAGCGTGCGGCCCAGAAAGTGCAGAACTTCGGGCAGGATCGGCGCGTCACACGCCGACTGGAGCACGCTTTCGGGCAACTTCGTGAGTGACTCGAGAGCCGCAGTGCGCACCGGCTCGTCGTTGTCGCAAGCGAGCTGAGCGAGCAGCATGACCTGATCGTTGCCCTTGACTGGGACGAGGCCTCTCGCCGCCATCAGGCGCGCTGGTGCGGGTCCTGACGGGTTGCAGAAGCGTTGAATCGACGCGGGTAAGCGCTCGAGCGGAACGGGCAGTGGAGAGGGGGCGTTGTCCATTTTCGAGTCGGGTGCCCCCACTGCGGCACCGACCTTGGAGTGTACGTTGCGCGCGGCGGTGGCAAAACCTGCCACCCTTGCAATAATGGCCCGGTGTTGCGCCTGACGCTGGTCTCGGTCGTTGCTTTGTCGCTCATCGGTGCGGCAGGCGCGTGTAGTGATGCTCCCAGCATCATCGTGCTCGGTCCGCTCCCGAAGCGTCCGGTCGATCTAAATGCGGATGACGCCGGCGTCGATATTCCCGACGGGTCGATCGCGTGCTCGTCCGACTCCGACTGCGACGACGGAGTCGACTGTACGCGCGATATCTGCTTGTCGCAGGGGTACTGTTCGTCCACCACTGACTACACGCGCTGCTCGGACGACGTGTTCTGCAACGGGGTCGAGGTCTGTGACGCGTTCAAGGGTTGCATCCCTGGAGTCGTGCCCACCTGCGATGACATGGATCCTTGCACGATCGACTCGTGCAGCGACGCGCGGAAGTCGTGTCTCCACGATCCGCGCGACTTCGATCACGACGGCGAGGCCGATCTGCACTGCCCCGGCGGCACCGATTGCGACGACTTCGACGAAACGCGCGGCTCGCAGCGCGCGGAGATCTGCGGCGACGCCATCGACAACGACTGCGACAATCAAGTCGACGAGACGACCTGCGGTCAGCCCGCACACGACACGTGCAATGACGCGCTCGACATTAGCGGAGGCGGCACGTTCGAAGTCTCGCTGCTCGGCGCAGTCGCGGACTACTCTTCGAGCTGCTACGTCGATGAGGACGGGATGACGCGGGCCCCCGGGCAGGACGCAGTGTTCACGTTCGAGATCGCAGAGCCGAGCGACATCAAGCTCGTAGCGCGCGGCATCCAGCTCAACGGCGAGGACGAGATCGCAACGCTGACGCTGCAACGGCAGTGCGGCGCGATGTCGACCGAAGTGAAGTGCGCGAAGAGCTTCCCTGCGGACTTGCGCCAGCGCGCGTTGCCAGCCGGTCGCTACTTCGTGATCGCGAGCAGCTCGCAAGCTGCATCGGTGTGGCTGTCGCTCGAGGTCTCGGCGGCGACTCCTGCGCCTACCAACGCGCTGTGCGAAGACGCGATCGACGTGAGCAATGGCGGGCGTTTCGAGGGCGACTTCGTGGACGTCGGCGACGAGACGATGAGTGTGTGCGGCACGAAGAAGCAGCCCGACGTGTATTACAAGTTCACGCTCGACAAAGAGAGCGACGTCGAGATCTCGGCAGTGAGCGACGAGAGCGGCATGCTGACGATCGGAGTGCGCGATACGTGCGACGACACGAGCATGGTTCGCGGCTGCCGATCGGCCGAACCCGCGCTGACGCGCTTGCATCAGCTGCCGCCGGGCTCGTACGTGATCGTGCTCGAAGGGCCGTCGTCGCGCGAGCTGAGCTACGCGCTCGAAGTCGCGTTTTTGGATCCGACGCCAATGCCGCCGGGCGACAGTTGTCAGTTGCCGATTCCGCTCACGATCGGGACGCCGGTGCTCGTTTCGATCGGTGACAAACAGGCGGAGGTTCGCAGCAGCTGCGAGAGCAGCGGGCCCGATGCGGTCTTCTCGCTGCACCTCGACGTGCCGCGCGACGTCTTGATCAACGCCGACGCTGAGAACGACACGGTGTTCGCGGCGCTGCAGAAGACCTGCGGCGACGTCGGCACCGAGCGCGCCTGCAGCAGGGCAGCGCCGCTCGAGTTGCGCGTGCACAACGTCGATCCTGGTGACTACTTCGTGATCGTCGATTCGCCGGACGCGCAATCGGTCACGCTGCAAGTCACGACGTTCGAGCCGACGCCGACGACCCCGGTGACGGGCAACGACACGTGTGCGACCGCGTTCGAGATCTTCGGCAGCGGAGGTACGTACACCGGCGACACGCGCACGTTGCTCCCCAACTATTCCGATGCGTGCGGCGTCAACGTCGCCTCGAACGATGCGGTATTCAAGCTACAGCTGAATGATCGAAGGCACGTCACGGCACGGCTGGACTCGGGCTTCGATGCCGTGCTCCACCGCATCACCGATCAACGCACGACCGCGGACGTCTGCATGGGCGTCCCGTCCGATAAGTGCAACGACCCGCCGCCGGGAACGACGACTGCGGTGCTCGACGACTTTTTGCCCAGCGGCGTGTACTACTTCATCGTCGACGGTTTTGGCGGCACGAACACTGGGTTCTACACGTTCGAGATCGACATCACTGCGCCATAGCGATGGCGTAGGATCAGCCGGGCGCTCAGAGCCCGAGCCACTGCCGCGGTGGCATCGTTTTCGTGCCCTTGCGGACCTCGAAGTAGAGCGCTGAACCGCCGCCGCTCGCAGCTGCAATCGAGCCCATCCGCGCGAATCCGGAGAGCTCGTCGCCCACGCGCACTTCGACGCTGCCGAGCCCGCCGTACGCGGTGTAGTAGCCGTCGCCGTGATCGAGGATGACCAGCCGCCCGTAGCTGCCGTACCGGTCCGAAAACGCGACGCGACCGGCTGCGACCGCACGCACGGACGTGCCAGCGGGTGCTTGAAACTCGATCCCGCTGCCGTCGCTCTCGGAGCGGCGCGCATCGACGACCCGGAACTCGCCCGCGACCGGCGTCGCGAGCCGGCCTTGTTTCGATCCGAAGCCGGTGCTGTCCGTCGTGTCCGACAAACGCAGTCCATAAAATCCGCCGCTCGGCGAAGGCATCGCCTCTTCACCGCCGGGGCGCGCCGCGCTCGCCGCAACCCGCCCGGTCATGGTCATCGGGTGCGGTGCGAGTAGCTCCGCCGCAGACCTCGCGCGCGCAGTCGCTTGCTTCAGCATGCGCGTCTTGATGCTCTTCGTTCGCGTCTCGAGCGCTTGCAGCGTGTGCAGGTCGCTCTTCACGAGTAGCGTCATGCGGCGAATCCGCGCGACATGAAGCCTGACCGCATCGAACCCACCTGCGACCGGCGCCATGCCCGCCCGCGTGATCCGATAGAGCGCTCGCACCCGCGTCTTCAGCGTTTGGGATGCTTGCTGCTGCTGCGTCGCGAGCGTGGCGAGCTCGGCGTCGGCTTCGTCGTTGCGCGTGTCTTGCGTCTCGGAGTCGTCGAGCAAGCGTCCGGCCGCGACATCCGCCGCGATGCCGCGTAGCGCGCGACTCTCCCCGTGCGCGGAAGGCTGCGCGATCAACCCGCCGAGGAGGGTCACCGAAAACCAAGCAGCGATGCGGGAGTGAGCGATCATGATCAGACCTGCAGATAACGGCGGAGCGACCACGCGCTACCGACCGCGCCCACGACACCGGCCGCGACGATGATCGTCGCGACGGTCCAGGGTGAAAGAAACACCATGCCCACACCGGTGAACGAGCTAATCGCGGCTTCGACGTGTTGGTGTGCGACGAGGTAGCCGACGAGCAGCAGCACGACTGCGATCACGGCAGCGCTCACGGCTTGAATCACGCCTTCGAGCACGAACGGGCTACGCACGAACGAGTCGGTCGCGCCGCACAGCTTGAGGACTTCGATCTCCCGGCGGCGACCCGCGACCGCGAGCCGGATCGTGTTGCCGATGACCGCGACGACGCACACGATGACCAGCAGCGACAAGAGCAGTGCCGCCGATCGTCCGGTATCGAGCAGTCCGCGAAACTGGCCGAGGAACGAACGATAGTTTTCGAGGTCTTCGACCGAGGAGAAGCGCCGCAAGCGCTCGCTGATTTTGTCGATGCGGCCTTGTTCAGCCTCGGGCTTCAGCTCGACCTCGAGCGACGCGGGAAACGCGTCGGCCGGTAAATCCGCCATGCCGTCGGTCATGTGCGTCTGCTCGGCAAACAGCTTGCGCGCCGCTTGCGAGGTGATGTGATCGACGCGGCGAATCTCGGGCAGGCTCTCGAGGACGAGCCGTAGTTGCGAGACGTCGCCTTCCTTCGCTTCGTCGTGAAGGTAGATCGTCAGGTGCTGGCTCTGGCCCCAGCGATCAGCGATTCGAGTCAGGTTCTCGACGCTGAGCAGCGCGGTGCCGAGGCAGAGAAACGCCACGACCAAGCTCGCGATCGCGACGATGTGAAGCGAGAAATCGTCGCGAAAACCGCGCTTGGCTCGGGAGAACACCACCCTGATGCCCATTCTCAACTCCCTGCAGCCGTTCGCGTCGGCTGACTCCGTGCGGCCCAGGCACGCAAACCGTGGCTGGCTTCGATCACGCGGCCTTCGTCGAGCACGACGAGCCGGTGCGGTGCGCTCTGGAGCAGCGAGTGGTCGTGTGTCGCAAACACGACGGTCGTGCCGGCGGCGTGGATCTCTTCGAACAACGTGAGGATGTCGATCGCGAGCTGTGGATCGAGGTTACCTGTCGGCTCGTCCGCGAGGAGCAGCGCCGGTTCGGTCACGATCGCGCGTGCGATCGCGACGCGTTGTTGTTCGCCACCCGAGAGGTTCTCGGTGCGTTCATTGCCACGGCCGGCCAAGCCGACGCGCTCGAGCGTGGTCGCGACGCGCGTTCGCACCAGCCGCGGGCTCGTGCCGAGGATCTCGAGTGAGATCGCGGTGTTCTCGTAGACGGTCCAGTGCGGAACGACCTTGAAGTCTTGGAACACGATCCCGAGGTTACGGCGCAAGAAGGGGATCGAATGTTCTGTCAGACGTGACACATCTCGGCCGCTGAATAGAATGCGACCTGTGTCGACAGTGTGCTGTCGGTAGATCAGTTGTAAGAGTGTGCTCTTACCCGAGCCGGAGGGCCCGGTCACGAATACGAACTCGCCGCGCTCGATCACCAAGTTGATGTTTCGCAATGTCGGTACATCGCGACGAAAGTACTTGTAGACTTCTTCCATCACCAGGATCGGCTTCTGCACGTTTGCGCCATCGCCTTGCTTGTTTCGAAAGAACGAAACCTGGCTGCGCAAATGTGCTGGATCCGAATCCGAGACAGAATTGGCCATACACCATTGGATAACCGGCTACTGGCATAAGAACAAGAATGACGACGCGCTGTTATAGTGTTTGAAGACACATCCGATCTGCTGCGACGGACGCAGATCTAAGAAGATCACCACCGATCCATACATCCGTGATCGAGTGCGTACATCGCACCGCTTCACGAGTTTTGGTAACACAGGGGAGCTTACGGGACCGATGGCTGACAGCGGGGCGCCGGTACTGATCGTGGAAGACGAACGGATCGTCGCGCGCGATCTGCAACGTACATTGCTCGGTTTTGGCTACGACGCATTCGCAATCGCAGCGAGTTGCGAAGAAGCGTTGGCACGTGCTGCGGAGAAGTGTCCTGCCGTCGTGCTGATGGACATAAGGATCAAAGGGGAGCTCGACGGCATCGCGACCGCGCGCATGTTGCGGGATCGCTTTGCGAGTGTGGTCGTGTACCTGACTGCAAATGCGGATCCCGAAACGATCGCGCGCGCGACCGCGACCGAGCCGTCCGGGTATCTGCAAAAGCCGGTTCGCCCGGCCGAGCTGCGCAGCGCGATCGAGATCTCGCTGCACAAGCGCAAGGCCGAAGCTCGCTGGCGCGATGGTGAGCGGTGGATCGAGTCGGCGCTGGACGCGATCGAAGACGCGGTCATCGCTGTCGAGCCCGGCGGGACGATCCTCGAGCTGAATCCCATCGTCGCGGGTTGGCTCGGAAAATCGGCGGACGAGCTGCGCGGTGTCGCGGTGTCGGACGCACTGCGATTGTTGGAGCCGAGCACGCGCGACACGCTCGCCGAGCCGACTGCTCCCGTGCTCGCGGACGGCCGCGTCCAGCGAGGCCGCGCGCGCATCGTCTCGCCGGATGGAAGTGAACGCGTGGTGCGGTATCGAGCGCAACCCGTGCTCGCGCCAGGCGGCGGACGCGTGCTGGGCGCGCTGCTCGTGATGAACGAGCTCGCCCGCGACCTGCAGCAGATCGCAGCGGATGCACCGCGCGAGTTTCGGGCGCTCGTCGAACGGGCGCCGGTCGGCATCTTCGTCCACCAGCAAGGGAAGTTCGTCTACGTAAACAACGCGTTTTTGAGTGCACTCGGCTACGAGCGTGCCGAGGAGTTGCTCGGCCGGCCGGTGCTCGAAACGGTCGACCCAGCTGCACGCAACGAGGTGGTCGAGCGCATGCGCCGCCTCGGGCATGGCAAGCCGAGCGCGCCGGCCGAAGTGCGGTCGTTACGCCGCGACGGCAGCATCGCGTACCTCGAAGGAACGGGGTTTCCTCTCGAGTTCGAAGGCGCGCCTGCCACCGTCGTCGTGATGCAAGACATCACCGCACGGCACGCGGTAGACGTGGCGCTCCTCGAAAACGAGGCGCGCTATCGCCACTTGTTCAACGACTCGCCGATCGCACTTTGGGAAACTGACTTCTCCCTGGTCCGC
>Ga0193752_1000317_pt1 | contig 50587 bp, 47 predicted proteins | sample H1c1metaG_FD_144924 | JGI IMG/M metagenome (GOLD analysis project Ga0193752, IMG submission 144924) | Soil microbial communities from a riparian zone of the East river system, Colorado, United States - H1c1 | ecosystem: Environmental > Terrestrial > Soil > Riparian zone | place: USA: East River...
CCACCGGACAGAGATCAATGATGTTTGCGGAAAGCTCGTGGTCGACAGCTTTCTCGATGAAGGTGCCGATCTCGGTGCTTTCGCCGCGACCGATCGTCCCGAGCTCTTGAAAGCCTGCGATGTCTTGCGTGAATCGAACACAACGTGTGCAGTGAATGCAGCGTGTCATGTCCGTCGAGACGAGTGGGCCGAGATTCTTATCCTTCACGACGCGCTTGCGCTCGGTATAACGCGACGCATCGCGACCGAATCCCATCGCCAAATCCTGCAATTCGCACTCGCCGCCTTGATCGCAAATCGGACAATCGAGCGGATGATTGATGAGTAGGAATTCCATGACCGCTTTTTGAGCGGCGATGGCCTTCGGCGACTTCGTGAAAATTTTCATGCCTTCGGCAACCGGCGTTGCACAAGCAGGCATGGGCTTCGGCGCCTTCTCCACTTCCACAAGGCACATGCGGCAATTAGCGGCAATGGGCAACTTCTCGTGATAGCAGAAGCGCGGCACGTAGACATCGTGCGCATCGGTCGCATGGATGATCATCGCGCCTTTGCGCGTTTTCATCGGTACGCCGTTGACTTCGATATTGACTTCGTCGCTCATGGGCGGGCTGTAGGCTCTAGGCTGTAGGCTCTAGGTAAGAGATTGGAAGTCATGCCGCACGCAATGCTTCGCCCGAGACAAGGCTCTTGCCATGCTCGACGTAGTACTCGAACTCGTGGCGGAAATGCTTGATGAAGCTTTGCACCGGCCATGCCGCGGCATCGCCGAACGCGCAAATTGTGTGACCTTCGATTTTGCCGACGACATCGAGCAACATATCGATGTCGGCCTTCTGCCCTTGCCCAGCCAAAATACGCTTCAGCACGCGATTGACCCAGCCAGTGCCTTCGCGGCAAGGCGTACATTGGCCGCATGACTCGGCGTAATAGAAGCGCGAGATCCGCTCAAGCGTCTTCACCATGCAAGTCGTTTCGTCCATGACGATCATCGAACCTGTGCCCAACGATGACCCCGCTTTGCGCAGCGAGTCGTAGTCCATGTTCGCGTCCATCATGATGTCAGCCGGCACAACCGGTACGGACACGCCGCCTGGAATCACTGCTTTCAACTTACGACCGCCGCGAACGCCGCCTGCGATCTCAAGCAATTCCTTAAAGGGAATTCCCAGCGGCAATTCGATGTTGAGCGGACGATTGATGTGACCGGACACCGAGAACACCATGGTACCGGCAGAGTTCGGCACACCGAGATCCACAAACCACTTCGCGCCATTGCGCAAAATAGTCGGCACCGAGGCATAGCTCTGCGTGTTGTTGATAGTTGTCGGACGGCCGTACAACCCGAAGTTGGCGGGGAACGGCGGCTTGAAGCGCGGGCGGCCTTGCTTGCCTTCCAGCGATTCGAGCAATGCAGTTTCTTCGCCGCAGATGTATGCGCCGGCGCCGACAAAGGTATGTAAATCGAAGTCGACACCGGAGTAGTTGATGTTTTTACCCAACAGACGCTCTGCGTAGGCCTCCTTCAGCGCCGCCTCGAAACGCGGTACCGGTTCATCCAGAAATTCGCCGCGAATGTAGTTGTAACCAACGGTGGCTCCCATCGCGTAGCCGCCGATGGCCATGCCTTCGATTAGCGCGTGCGGGTTGTACCGCAGGATGTCGCGATCGTGGCAGGTGCCCGGCTCGCTTTCGTCGGAGTTACAAACAGCATATTTTTGACCGGTGGAGTTCAGCATGAAGCTCCACTTCATACCGGTCGGGAAACCTGCGCCGCCGCGGCCGCGCAGTCCCGATGCCTTCACTTCCTCAATGATCTGCGTCGGCGGAATCTTCTCGCGCAGGATCTTTTCCCACGCCTGATAGCCGCCAATCTTGCGATACGTATCGAGCGACCACGCGCGCTCCATACCGACTGTCGCTAAGCAAACCAGATTCTTCTTGTCGAGATATGCGCTCATGCTCGTTACTTGTGCTTGTTCAATATCTCATCCACCCGATCCGGTGTGAGATTTTCATAGAACACATGATCGACCATCATCATCGGTGCACCCGTGCAGGCTGCGAGGCATTCCTCTTCTTGCTTCAAGAAGAAACGGCCATCGGCCGTGCTCTCACCTACTTTGATTCCTAGGCGCCGCTCGACGTGAGAAAGAATCTCTTCGCCACCGCACAACATGCATGAAATATTCGTACACACCGACACGTGATGACGGCCGACTGGCTTGGTCTCAAACATCGAGTAAAACGTAGCGACTTCGTACACCTGCACCTGCGGCAGCTTGATGTAATCGGCAATGCCGTCCATCAACTCGCGCGTGAGATAGCCATTGTTCTCGTGTTGCGCGGCACGCAACGCCGCGAGCACCGCCGAGCGTCGACGATCTGGTGGAAACTTTTCCAGCCAATGATCGATCTCCTCGCGCAAATGCGCCGACAGCCCAGATCCCGAACCGCCGGCTGGTTTGTCATGCGAACCTTGATCTTGTGAATGGCTCACCTGTCGACTTCTCCGAACACAATATCTTGCGTGCCGATCACGGCGACCACGTCGGCCAACATATGACCCTTCACCATTTCTTCGAGAGATCCCAAGTGCGCGAAGCCGGGAGCGCGGCACTTCAATCGGTACGGCTTATTGGCGCCGTCGGAGACAAGATAGATTGCGAACTCGCCCTTTGGCGCTTCAACCGCAGCATAGGTTTCGCCGGCGGGCACGCAATAACCTTCGGTGAACAATTTGAAGTGATGGATTAGCGATTCCATATCGCCTTTCATTTCTTCGCGCGACGGCGGAGCTACCTTGTGGTCCGCCAGCATTACAGGTCCGGGATTCGCGCGCAGCCACTCGACACATTGCTTCACGATACGATTCGATTGACGCATCTCCTCGACGCGGACGAGATAGCGATCGTAGCAATCGCCGTTCGTGCCGATGGGAATGTCGAAATCCATCTGATCATAAACTTCGTACGGCTGCTTCTTGCGAAGATCCCAGGCAATGCCGGAACCGCGAATCATCGGCCCAGTGAAACCGAGCTGTAGCGCGCGCTCGGGAGTCACGACACCGATGTTGACGGTGCGCTGTTTCCAGATGCGGTTGTCCGTCAGCAGCGTTTCATATTCGTCGATGCAGGCCGGGAAGCGTTGCGTGAAGTCATCGATGAAGTCGAGCATCGTGCCCGAGCGACGTCCGTTGAGACGATTGATTTCTTTCTGGCTGCGCCACTTCGACGCTTGATACTTCGGCATCGAGTCGGGCAAATCGCGATAGACGCCGCCTGGGCGATAGTACGTAGCGTGCATGCGAGTGCCGGAGACGGCTTCGTAGACGTCCATCAGATCTTCCCGCTCGCGGAAACAATAGAGCAATATCGTCATCGCGCCGCAATCGATGCCATGCGCGCCGAGCCACATCAGGTGATTCAGGATGCGTGTGATTTCGTCGAACATTGTGCGAATGTATTGCGCGCGGATCGGCGCCTTGATGCCAAGCAAATTCTCGATCGCCATGACGTATGCATGTTCGTTGCACATCATGGAGACGTAGTCGAGTCGATCCATGTAACCGATCGATTGATTGAACGGCTTCGATTCCGCCAGCTTCTCGGTCCCGCGATGCAAGAGACCGACATGTGGATCGGCCTTTTGAATCACTTCCCCTTCCATCTCGAGCACTAGGCGCAAGACACCATGTGCGGCCGGATGTTGCGGACCGAAGTTGATCGTGAAGTTCTGAATGTCCGCCATATTACTTACCGGGTGCAGAGGTCAGCTGCGGATCGTAGCGATTGTCGTCGCGGATCACGCGCGGCACCAACGTGCGCGGCTCGATGCTGACCGGCTCGTAGACCACTCGGCCCTGCTCCGGGTCGTAGCGAACTTCCACATTGCCGATCAGTGGAAAATCTTTGCGGAACGGATGGCCGATGAACCCGTAGTCGGTCAGGATGCGGCGCAAATCCGGATGCCCGTTGAACAAGACGCCGAATAGATCGAATATTTCGCGCTCGAACCAGTTCGCCGACGCCCAAACGCCGATCACCGAGTCGATCAAAGGCGGTTCGCCCGGCTCGCAATACGCGCGGAGCCGCACGCGGACATTGTGAGTGATGGAGAGCAAATGGTAGACGACCCCGAAGCGTTTCTCCGGCGGTACCTCTATAGGTGTCTGATCTACGCCGCGGCTGAAACCGCGAGCTGTGGATTCCTGAGTGCTCCACTCCACGCGGCCGTAATGCAGGTAATCGACGCCGCTGACATCGACTAATTGCTCGAACTTCAACTCGGCTTCGTCGCGCAATTGTTTGCACACGTCGAGCAGATTCGCGGCCTGCACTTCGTAGGTCAGTTCGCCACAAATCGACGTAACGCGAGTCACCCGTTCGGCGAAGCGCGCTTCTATCTTCGACGCTGTGGTGTCGATTCGACTGGTCATTGGGTTGGACTAACTTATCGCGCGATGGTCGTCGTGCGACGAATCTTGTTCTGCAATTGAATGATGCCGTACACCAACGCTTCGGCCGTAGGGGGACAGCCCGGCACATAGACGTCGACCGGCACGATGCGATCGCAACCGCGAACGACGGCGTACGAATAGTGGTAGTAGCCGCCACCATTGGCGCACGACCCCATCGAAATCACATAGCGCGGCTCCGGCATCTGGTCGTACACCTTGCGGAGTGCGGGTGCCATTTTGTTGACCAACGTGCCGGCCACAATCATCACGTCGGACTGGCGCGGGCTGGGTCGAGGTGTGACGCCAAACCGATCCAAGTCATAACGGGATGCGTACGCATGCATCATTTCGACGGCGCAGCAGGCGAGTCCGAAAGTCATTGGCCACATCGAGCCCGTACGCGCCCAATGCACCAGCTTATCTATACTGGTGGTGGCGAATCCGCGCTGCGACATCGACTGCGTGGCGGCTTCGTCTTCGTTCGTCGGGGCAACGAGCTCTAATCCCATTCCAGCGCCCCTTTCTTCCACTCGTAGACGAAACCGATCACTAGGATCAGCAAAAAGATACCCATGGCGGCAATACCCACCGTGCCAATGGTTCCTAGCGATACGGCCCAGGGAAATAGAAAGGCGATTTCAAGGTCGAAGACGATGAAGACGATGGCTACCAAGTAGTAACGGACATCGAATTTCATGCGCGAGTCTTCGAAGGCGTCGAAGCCGCATTCGTAGGCGGAGAGCTTCTCGGCGTCCGGCTTGCGGGGTCCGAACAAGAACCCGAGGCTCATTAGAACGAGCCCGAGCCCTAAGGCCACGCCGAAGAAAATGAGAATAGGCAGATATTCTTGAAGCATTGCGTCTCTTTGGAAGCACGCGCGGGGCCGCTTTATGGCGACTCCACAAAACGGCGCGAAGTGTAGCAGGCGGTTGCGGTGCAGTAACCCCGTATAAGGACGGATTTTCTTGGCGGTGCCATACCTGCCGATGGGTGAAGGACGTCGCGATGCGAGGAAGCGGAGCTTTCTGGGTCTGATGTGAACGTTTTTCGTTCGAGTGAGCGATTCAATCGCGACGCGAAAGCCGAATCCCTAAACGAGAAGCGACATTTCATCGCGAAAGACTGAGCGACTCATTCCAGGCACATAGATGTGCCCGCCGCCGAAGGTGGCGAGCTATGAGCGAAAACCACACTTTTCACTCGTAGCCCTCCGCGCGAGCGGCACGGAACCCGAGTCGCGGTAAAAAATGGTGCGGATGAAAGGACTCGAACCTTCACGGGTTACCCCACTACCACCTCAAGGTAGCGTGTCTACCAATTCCACCACATCCGCACGCTGGCGCCAGGACGGCGCTCTGCTTTCGCAGGCTCGATCTTTGAATATCGAGCCGAGGTTTTTATTGCCGACTATTCCTTCGCAGGCGCCGCAGGAGCTGCCTGTTCCGCAGCCGCTGGCGCTGGCGGCACATCGGTTGCCGGTTGCGCCGGCACTGACGTGATTGGGGCTTCGATCTTTTCGACTGCCGACGAATCCATCACGCTGCCTGACGCAACGGGCCGGCTGCCCAAGTACGCCAAAGAGAGACTTGTCATGAAGAAGAGCGCAGCCAGGATCGCCGTCGATCGAGATAAGAACGAGGCCGAGCCTCGCGCGCCGAACACCGTGCCGGAGGCCCCGGAGCCGAAACCAGCGCCCGCCTCCGCACCCTTGCCACGTTGCAGCAGCACGAGACCGACGATGCCGGCCGCGAACAGCATGTGCAACACGAGAACTACCGAGTGAAACCAATTCATAAGCTTTTCCGAAACCTTTTGCGGACCGCAAGGCTGGGCCGACAGTCGAACCTAAGCGGCTTTATCCAGCCGCCGCACAGATCTTCAAAAACTCATCGGCCTTCAGCGAGGCGCCGCCGACCAAACCGCCGTCGACGTCAGCCATAGCGAAAATTTCCTTCGCATTGGACGCCTTCACGCTGCCGCCGTACAAAATTCTTATACCGTCGGCCACTGCGCCTGCGATTGTAGCATCGCTGCCGCTCACAGCCTGTCGCAACTCACTGCGAATGAAAGCATGAACTTCCTGCGCCTGCTCGGAAGTTGCATTCTTCCCGGTGCCGATTGCCCAAACCGGCTCATACGCAACCACCGCCGCCTTGAAGGCACCGATTCCAGTGACATCCAGTACCGCGCGAAGCTGCCGGGCGATCACCGCAAATGTCTGCTGCCGTTCACGCTCTTCCAACGTTTCGCCGACACACAGAATTGGGATCAATCCCTGCGATTGGACGGCTACGAACTTCCGCGCCACCAATGCATCGTCTTCCTTATAGATTGCGCGCCGCTCCGAGTGCCCTACGATCACGTGCGTACAGCCGACGTCCTTCAACATGGCGGCGGAGACTTCGCCCGTAAACGCGCCGAGCGCTTCCGCGCACACCGACTGGGCGCCCAGCAATACGTTCGACGATTTAAGCAGTCGTCCCGACTCGAGCAAATACACAAACGGCGCGCACACCAGCGATTCAGCCGTCGACGACGCTGACTGGCCATGCAGCAATGCTTCCAGCAGTGCGGCATTTTCTGCACGCGAACCGTGCATTTTCCAGTTTCCGGCAACCAATGGCCGACGTGTCATAAGGGGCTCCGCCAATTCCTGCTTGTGGTGGCTGGTAAGCCACGCATTGCCCGCTCGACCCCAGGCAAGGGGGTCCGAAAAGGCGGCGCAGCTTAGCGGCGGCAGCCGGCGAAAGCAATCGACGGAACCCAGCCCCAATTAGGCGGAAACGTCGCCTACGCGGCGGCAGCCACTACGGTAGCGGCTAATTCCTTGGCTAGTTGGCGCACCAACATCTCATCTTGGCCTTCGACCATGACCCGAATGACCGGTTCAGTGCCCGAGGGCCGTAACACAACCCGCCCAGTGCCATTGAGGCGGCGCTCGACTTGTTGCACAGCGCCCTGAATGGCAGACGAGGCATTGACGTCGATCTTCTTCGCCACCCGTACATTCTCTAGGATCTGCGGGTACTTCGACATGGGCGCAGCGAGCTCTGCGAGCGTCTTCCCAGTCTCCCTCATGATGGCCAGTACTTGCAGCGCGCTGACCAGCGCATCGCCGGTCGTCGTCTTATCGAGGCAGAGCAAATGGCCGGACGTTTCGCCGCCCAAGATGCCGCCTGTTTCGCGCAATAGCTCCATGACGTATCGATCGCCCACTTTCGCGCGCTTGAAGTCGATACCGATCTTCGCTAGCGCATGCTCGAGCCCTAAATTGCTCATCACTGTCCCGACAACCGGACCCACCAGCAGGCCGGCGTTTTTGCGCGCTTGCGCGATGATGTACAAAAGTTGGTCTCCGTCGACAAGCTGCCCCGCTTGATCGACCATCACCAAACGATCGCCATCGCCGTCCAGAGCAATGCCTACGTCTGCCTGGACGCCGGGCACCATCATTTGCAGGAGCTGTGGAGATGTCGAACCGCAATTCAAATTGATGTTACGGCCGTTCGGCGAGCAACCGATCGGCAATACTTCAGCACCCAAATCCGTCAGTGTGCGCGGACCAACTTTGTAGCCAGCGCCATGTGCGCAATCGATGACGATCTTTAGTCCATCGAGCTTTAAGCCCGCGGGGATCGTCGAGCTGCAGAATTGTTGATAGTGCACTCGCGATTTATCGACACGACGCGCGGTGCCGAGGCGCGGCGATTCTTGCGTAATCGGCGCTTCGTCCAAATGCTTTTCGATTTCGGACTCTGCTTCATCGTTCAACTTGCCGCCCTGCCCGTTGAAGAATTTAATGCCGTTATCTTCATACGGATTGTGCGACGCGCTGATGACGACGCCGAAATCGCATTCGAATTTTTGCGTGAGGTACGCAATGGCCGGTGTCGGCAAGGGTCCGATCATCAGCACATCGACCCCCGCCGCGACAAAGCCGGCCTCGAGCGCCGCTTCAAACATGTAACCCGAGAGCCGCGTATCTTTCCCGACGAGCACTTTGCCGCCTTCGGGCGCTAGGACACGTGCCGCGGCGCTGGCTAATCGCAAAGCGAAGTCCACCGTCATCGGCGCCTCGCCCACCCGACCGCGAACACCGTCGGTTCCAAAATACTTGCGGCTCATCGCTCTCTCCCGTTGTTCTTTAGGGCCGGACGCCTGCTTCGCAGCGCCACAGCAACTTTGACAGCGTCCACAGTCGCCGCCACGTCATGGGCGCGAATGATACTCGCACCCGCTAATACAGCAGCAGTCGCGAATGCAACGCCGCCTGCCAATCGTTGATCGACAGTTCGGCCCGTAATCGCGCCGATTGTCGATTTTCTCGAAACCCCGATTAGGAGCGGCCGCTCCAGCGCAGCCAGTTCATCGAGCCGCGCCAAGAGGTCTAGGTTGTGCTCAAGGGATTTACCGAACCCAATGCCCGGATCGACGATCAAACGGGCGAGATCTATACCCGCTTTGTCGCAGGCTGCCAGCCGCTCGGCCAGGAATTGGCGCACATCCGAGACGACGTTGGCATAAACGGGGGCTGTTTGCATCGTCGCGGGCGCGCCTTGCATATGCATGAGGCAGATGCCCGCCGATGTCGCTGCCGCCGCGCTCAACGCGCCTGGGTCACGCAAAGCCCAGACATCATTGATCAGCACCGCCCCAGCATCGACGGCGGCCGTCATCACTGCGGCGCGACTCGTATCGATGGAAATGGGTGCGGCTACACGCTTAGCGATTGCGCTGATCACGGGAATGACGCGACGTAGCTCTTCCTCTATGGATACAGGTACCGCACCTGGCCGAGTCGATTCGCCACCGATATCGATGATCGTTGCACCCTCGTCCAGCATCTGCGCCGCGTGGTCGAGCGCACGAGCTGGATCGAACCACTGGCCGCCGTCGGAGAAAGAATCAGGTGTGACGTTCAAAACGCCCATGACGACGGGCGTTGAAAGATCGATCTTGCGGGCGCCGCAATCGAGCAACATCTAGATCGACATCTATCTTGAGGGCCGAACGGGTCAGCAATGCATGGCAGCGGGCCGGTAAGTAGTTGACCGGTCGGTCATCCGTGACTCGCTGCGATATTTGAAATCAGCCGACGGAAAACCCATCGGCTTGTGATTATTAATGTTGGCTGGCCGGCTTGCCGATCGGCGCATCCGTCTTTTCGCGTTCGCGCGGCTTGGCGCTCAGCGTGTCGTCCCAATCCTGAGGCGGCTTCGGATCGCGGCCGTCCATGATGTCCTTGATCTGATGTTCGTCGATCGTTTCGTACTTCATGAGCGCTTGCGCCATCGCATCCAGCTTGTCGCGATGCTTTAGCAGGATGTCGCGTGCACGTTCATACGCACCGTCGATCACGCGCCGCACTTCGACATCGATGACATGAGCCGTCTCGTCCGACACGTGCTTGGTTTGCGTAACGGTTCGACCTAGGAATACTTCGCCCTGCTCTTCCGAATAGGACAGCGGACCTAGCTTGTCCGATAGACCCCACTTCGTGACCATGTTGCGCGCGAGGTTGGTGGCGCGCTCGATATCGTTCGAAGCACCAGTGGTCACCGCATCGGGGCCGAATGCCAGTTCTTCCGCCAAACGTCCGCCAAACAGGCTCGAGATTTGCGAGTCGAGGCGCTGCTTGCTGTAGCTATAACGATCTTCCTCGGGGAGGAAGAAGGTTATGCCGAGCGCCCGCCCGCGCGGAATGATGCTCACTTTATAAACAGGATCGTGCTCCGGCAGACTGATGCCGACGATCGCGTGGCCCGCCTCATGATAAGCAGTGTTGAGCTTTTCCTTCTCGCTCATCACCATGGAACGGCGTTCCGTACCCATCATGATCTTGTCTTTGGCCTTCTCGAATTCGTCCATCGTCACCGTGCGCTTGTTGGCGCGTGCAGCAAACAATGCGGCCTCGTTGACCAAGTTGGCGAGATCGGCGCCCGAAAAACCAGGTGTGCCGCGCGCGATCAGCTGTGGCTTCACGTCTTCAGCCAACGGCAACTTGCGCATATGCACTTTGAGGATTTGCTCACGGCCGCGCACATCGGGCAGTGGCACGACCACCTGACGGTCGAAGCGGCCCGGACGCAATAGAGCAGGATCGAGCACGTCAGGTCTATTTGTCGCCGCGATGACGATGACCCCTTCGTTACCTTCGAAGCCGTCCATCTCGACCAGCAATTGATTCAACGTTTGTTCGCGTTCGTCATGACCGCCGCCCAGACCCGCGCCACGATGACGACCCACGGCATCGATTTCATCGATGAAGATGATGCACGGTGCGTGCTTCTTGGCTTGCTCGAACATGTCGCGTACACGCGAGGCACCGACGCCGACGAACATTTCGACGAAGTCGGAACCCGAGATCGTAAAGAACGGGACCTTTGCTTCGCCGGCGATGGCGCGCGCCAGCAACGTCTTACCAGTTCCGGGCGACCCCACCATCAATACGCCGCGCGGGATCTTGCCGCCCAAGCGCTGAAACTTGCCTGGATCTTTCAAGAATTCGACGATCTCGACGACTTCTTCTTTGGCTTCCTCGACGCCCGCCACATCAGCAAACGTCACTTGAACTTGGTCTTCGCCTAGGAGCCGTGCCCGGCTCTTACCGAACGACATGGCACCGCGTCCACCCGCGCCGCCTTGCATCTGCCGCATAAAGTAGACCCATACACCGACGAGCAACAGGATGGGGAAGGACGATACGAATAACGTCCAAAGAATATTAGGCTGCTCGGGTTCTGCAGCGCTGAACTTGACTTGATTGTTGACCAACGTGCCGATGAGCGCGTCGTTATCGGTTTCGGGGCTATACGTGACGAACGTTCTGCCGCTCGACAGCTTGCCGGTGATGGCCTTGCCGTTGCTCTGGAACGTTGCGTCCGAGACGCCGCCCGACTTCACTTGCGTCAGGAATTCCGAATAGGCGATGGCCTCAGCCTTCCCCGTTCGATTGCTAAAATTATTGACCGCGACGAAGATCACGACAGCGATCGCGGCCCACAACAACACATTCTTTGCCAAGTCGTTCAATTTAAGCTCCTAAGCGGCCCTGCAGCTTGCCGGCGAAAGCCGGGCCCAGGGCGTTACGCGGGCAGAACATAAGCTCAACCAGCGCCGATTCGACACTACTACATCCCAAACTGACGCGCCAACAGGTACAGCTCGGCACTTCTACTACGGGAAGCCTTAGGCTTACGTACCTTGACCACCCCGAACACTTTACGAAGACGTTTCAAGAACGGTTCAAAGTCGCGGCCCTGAAATACCTTCACCAGGTAGTCCCCACCCGGCGCCAACACTTTCTCTGCAAAATCTAGCGACAGTTCAACGAGATACATGCCCCGTGCATTGTCTACGTCGACTATGCCAGACATATTGGGGGCCATGTCCGACATTACAAGCTGCGGTTTCTCTGTCCCTAAACGCTCGAGCAGGGTCGCAAAGACATCATCCGCCGAGAAATCTCCAAGAACGAACTCGACGCCCGCTAGGGCGTCCATAGGCAGGATGTCGGACGCGAGAATCCGGCCCTCCCCTTTGAATAGACGGGCCGCGTACTGGCTCCACCCGCCCGGAGCGGCCCCTAGATCGACCACAGTCATGCCCGGACGAAGAATTCTGTCCGTGCGTTGGATCTCCTCCAACTTGTACACTGCGCGCGATCGATAGCCGGCTACCCGCGCCGCTTTTACATACGGATCGGATTCGTGTTCGGCCAGCCAGCGGCGGCTGCTTTTAGTTCTCTTAACCACTTCTGACCTTACCGATGTCCCTTACCGAAAAACAGAGAAAGCACCTGCGTGGCCTCGCGCATCCTCTCAACCCAGTGGTTATGATCGGCCAACATGGGTTGACTGCGGGCGTGAGCCAAGAGCTGGACACGGCTTTGAACGTTCACGAACTCGTCAAAGTCAAAGCGCGCGTTGGGGATCGCGAATCCCGAGATGCGATCTTCGCCGAATTGGCGCAGAAACTGGGCGGTGAATTGGTGCAAAGAATTGGCAATGTCGGCGTTTTTTATCGGCCAGGGAAGGATCAGCCGAAAATAGTTCTGCCGGATTAGCGATTCACTCTGCCGGCGTTGCGCCATACGACGATCAACAAGCACACGCAGGCGATTCCGAACAGCAACCCCGAAACACCGTGCAGCATGCCGAACTTCGTCATGTCGCCGGCTTGCCGGGCGCCGATCATGATGGGACGTAGCACTAACTCGCTGAGTGCGGGCGCCGCAGCCGCGGCGGCTAACAACGCTTGATTCAATCGATCGAGACGCGACTCAGGACGAGTCGAACACAGCAATGCGATGATGCCGAGCGCGAGCCCCACCCACGTTGTGACGCTGAAGAAATGACCGGCCACCTCGCCGGCCAGCGCGCGTTCCGGCAAGACCTTAAACAACGACGGCGCGACCACGCCGCAAATTGTCCAGAGCATACCGGCCCATGCCGCCAGCACGATCTGCAGAAGCCGCTGCATGGCTTTAGAGGTAGCGCACGTTCATGATCTCGTAGGAACGCGTGCCCCCGGGGGCCGCCACGTCCACGATATCGCCTTCGGATTTGCCCACTAAGGCACGCGCAATAGGCGACAGCACAGAGATCAAACCCACTTTGATATCGGCTTCGGCGTCGCCCACGATTTGATAGACGATCTTGCTGCCGTCGTTTTGATTCTCGAGATCCACCGTCGCACCGAAGACGACGCGCTCAGTGCCCACGAAGTTGCTGATGTCGATCACTTCCGCGGTCGATAGATGCGCTTCGATATCCTGGATCCGGCCTTCGCAAAACCCTTGCTCTTCGCGCGCGGCGTGGTACTCGGCGTTCTCGCTCAAGTCGCCATGCGCACGAGCTTCGGCGATCGCCAGAATGATGCGCGGGCGCTCCTGTGTCTTGAGCCGCTTCACTTCGTCGCGCAGACGTTCCGAGCCTTTCAATGTCATCGGCGCACGCTTCATACGGCGACTTCCTCGACCGGCGGCTGCGCCCCCAATTGAGCGTTGATTTCCCGATGCAAGTCCTGCAAAAGATTGACGTCGGCGGCATCGAGATAGTCGAGCGCGTCGCACGTTGCCAACGCCGCGGCGACTGTCGTGTAGTAAGTCACTTTCTTGTAGACCGCTTCGCGCCGAATCGAGCGCGACTCAAAAATAGCCGCCTTGCCTTCGGTGGTATTCACGATCAACGAAATCTCGTCGTTCTTGATCATGTCGACGATATGCGGCCGGCCTTCGCGCACCTTATTCGCACGTCGACACGCCACACCACCATCGATAATTGTCTGCGCCGTTCGATCCGTAGCGACGATTTCGAAACCGCGCGCCACCAGGCGTTTCGCTAATTCGATGGCGTTTGGCTTATCGCGATCGCGAACACTGATCAAACACACGCCGCGTCGCGGTAATTTAACGCCCGATGCAAGTTGCGCCTTTGCGTAGGCCTCACCGAAGGTGCGGCCCGTGCCCATCACCTCGCCCGTGGATTTCATTTCCGGTCCCAGAATCGGATCTGCATCCGGGAATTTCGCGAACGGGAATACTGCTTCCTTCACGGCGAAGAAATTCATTTTGCGCTCGCCGAGCACATTCATGTCTTTCAGCTTTTCGCCGGCCATCACGCGCGCAGCGATCTTTGCCAACTGCACTCCGGTCGCCTTCGAGACAAACGGCACAGTACGCGACGCACGAGGGTTCACTTCCAAGATGTAGATGATGCCGTTCTGAATCGCGAACTGAATGTTCATTAAGCCGACGACCTTCAAGGCCTGAGCGAGCTTGCGGGTTTGGTCGCGCAGGTCAGCCTGCATCTCGGCGCTCAAACTGTTCGGCGGCAGCGAACATCCGGAATCTCCGGAGTGCACACCGGCTTGTTCGACGTGCTCCATGATGCCGCCGATGTAAACGTCGTCGCCGTCGCAGATCGCATCCACATCCACTTCGATTGCGAGATCGAGGAAGCGGTCGAGTAATACCGGGCTGTCGTTCGATACCTTTACGGCGTCTGTCATATAGACGCGCAAATCGTCTTCGGTAAACACGACTTCCATCGCGCGACCGCCGAGGACATACGAGGGGCGCACGACCAATGGGAAGCCGATGGTCTTCGACATGGTTACCGCTTGCTCTTCGGTACGTGCGGTGCAGTTCGGCGGCTGCTTCAAGCCCAAATCCTGCACCAGCTTCTGGAAGCGCTCGCGGTCCTCGGCAACGTCGATCGCATCCGGCGAAGTGCCAATGATCGGCGCACCGGCCGCTTCTAGCGCACGGCTCAATTTCAACGGCGTCTGTCCACCGTACTGCACGATCACGCCGATCGGCTTTTCTTTATCGATGATTTCCATCACGTCTTCGAACGTCAGCGGCTCGAAGTACAATCGATGCGACGTGTCATAGTCCGTCGAAACCGTTTCCGGATTGCAATTGACCATGATGGTTTCATAGCCGGCATCGCGCAGCGCAAAGGCGGCGTGTACACAGCAGTAATCGAACTCAATACCTTGGCCGATGCGATTAGGTCCACCGCCCAAGATGACGATCTTTTTCTTATCCGTCGGATTGGCTTCGCATTCTTCTTCGTAGGTCGAATAAAGATAGGCAGTCGAAGTTTCGAATTCTGCCGCGCAAGTGTCGACGCGCTTGTATACCGGGCGCACGCCGAGCTTGATGCGGCGGCGACGCACGGACGCCTCGTCGGTACCAATAAGTGTTGCCAGACGGCTGTCGGCAAATCCTTTGCGCTTCAATTGACGCAGCCGCTCCTTCTCCATGCTGGCGAGACCGTCTTTCGCTACTTGCGCTTCTTCTTTGAGCAAGTCTTCGATCTGCGCCAGGAACCAGGAATCGACGCCCGAGAGTTTATTGATTTCGGCCAACGACATCCCAGCGCGGAATGCATCGCCGATATAGCGGATACGATCGGCGCCAGGCATGCGCAATTCTTCGCGCACCAACTTCATTTGGTCTTCGGTCAGCGGTTGCTTCAGCATCGGGGTCAAGCCGTCGATACCCACTTCGAGACCGCGCAGCGCCTTTTGTAGCGACTCTTGAAACGTGCGGCCCATCGCCATCACTTCGCCGACCGACTTCATCTGTGTCGTCAAGCGATCGTTGGCGCCTGGAAATTTTTCGAACGTGAAGCGCGGAATCTTCGTCACGACGTAGTCAATCGTCGGCTCGAACGATGCAGGTGTCGCGCCGCCTGTGATGTCGTTCTTGAGTTCATCCAGCGTGTAGCCGATCGCTAATTTGGCGGCGATTTTGGCGATTGGGAAGCCGGTTGCTTTCGATGCGAGCGCTGACGAACGCGAGACGCGCGGATTCATTTCGATCACGAGCATCCGGCCATCGTGCGGGCTCAGTGCAAACTGCACGTTCGAACCGCCGCACTCGACGCCGATTTTGCGCAGCACCGCAATCGATGCGTCGCGCATGCGCTGATATTCTTTGTCGGTTAGCGTTTGCGCCGGCGCAACGGTAATCGAGTCACCGGTGTGGACGCCCATGGCGTCGAAATTCTCGATGCAGCAGACGATGATGCAATTGTCTTTGCGATCGCGAACCACTTCCATCTCGAACTCTTTCCAACCAATCACCGCTTCTTCGAGGAGCACTTCCGAAGTCGGCGATGCGTCCAAACCGCGCTCGACGATGGCTTCGAATTCCTCGCGGTTGTAGGCAATACCGCCGCCCGAACCGCCAAGCGTGAACGAAGGACGAATCACTGTCGGGAATCCGATTTCAGATTGCACCGCCAATGCTTCTTCCATGCTGTGAGCAATGCGCGAACGCGCGCATTCGAGACCGATCTCGCGCATCGCGTTGCGGAACAGCTCGCGATCTTCCGCCATGTCGATGGCATCACGCGATGCTGCGATCATTTCAACTTTGTATTTTTCCAACACGCCTTCGCGCACCAAATCGAGCGCGCAGTTGAGCGCTGTCTGTCCGCCCATCGTGGGCAACAATGCATCGGGCCGCTCGCGCGCAATGATGTTTTCGACCGTGCGCCACTCCACCGGCTCGATGTAAATCGCGTCGGCAGTTTCCGGATCCGTCATGATGGTCGCAGGATTGCTGTTGACTAGAATGACGCGGTAGCCCTCTTCCTTCAGCGCTTTACATGCCTGCGCTCCGGAGTAATCGAATTCGCAAGCCTGTCCGATCACGATTGGACCGGCGCCGATGATGAGAATGCTTTTTATGTCGGTGCGTTTTGGCATTGCTATTACTTAAACTAATCGGATCGAATCGAACCGGATCACAAAAATCGACCAGTCGATCAACGCGCCGCGGCGATGCTGACATCGCGACGCAATCTGCCGGAAGCCTCCAATCGATCTTCCATCGCACGCAAGAACTGCATGAACAGCGGACGTAGATCTTGTGGACCTGGGCTCGCTTCTGGATGCCCTTGGAAACTGAATGCCACTTTGTCGGTGCGTCGAATACCCTGCAGCGATCCGTCGAAGAGCGATCGATGCGTCGCCTTCAACTTGTCGCCCAGAGTGGATTCGTCCACGGCGAAACCATGGTTTTGACTGGTGATCGCGACTTGTCCCGTTTCCAAATCTTGAACCGGGTGATTGGCGCCGTGGTGACCGAACTTCATTTTTGCGGTCTTGGCGCCACTGGCGAGTCCGAGCAATTGATGCCCCAGACAAATACCGAACACCGGAATATCCGTGTCCAAAATTTTAGTGATCGCTTCGATTGCGTAGGTACAAGGCTCCGGATCGCCGGGGCCATTCGACAGAAAGATACCGTCCGGATTGAGCGCGAGTACTTTGTTCGCGTCGGTTTGCGCCGGCACGACCGTGACGCGGCAACCCAAATCGGAAATGAGTCGCAGGATATTGCGCTTCACGCCGAAGTCGTACGCCACGACATGGAGCCGCGTGATCGGTCGCGGATGCGGCGACGGCTCGAGCGCCCAGTTGGTGCCCTCGTTCCATTGATAAATCCGCTTGCTGGTCACGACCTTCGCAAGATCCATCCCCTTCAGGCCTGGAAACTTCTTCGCCAATTTGACGGCGGCTTGGGCATCCACTTTGTCACCGGTCATGATGCAACCGGCTAGTGCGCCCTTCTCACGCAGCAATCGCGTCAGCTTGCGTGTGTCGATGTCGGCGATGGCAACGATCTTGCCGCGTTCCAAAAAGGACGCGAGCGATTCTGTCGCGCGCCAGCTCGAATGCAGCAGCGGCAAATCGCGAATCACGAGGCCCGCCGCAAAAATGCTGGAGGCTTCCATATCTTCGGGATTCGTACCGGTATTGCCGATATGGGGATACGTCAGTGTGACGATCTGACGGCAATACGATGGGTCTGTGAGAATTTCTTGATAGCCGGTCATAGCGGTGTTGAACACCACTTCACCGGTTGTGTTGCCTTTAGCGCCAATAGAACGGCCGTGGAACACCGTTCCGTCCTCTAGCGCCAGCACCGCAGGTGTGGTCATCGCGTCTCCAGAATTACCTACCACTCCATGGCCGGCAATTCGATTCAGGTTTCAGGCGCGCGCGCAAAGAGCGAGATGGGTGGTTCACCGATCCCGCGCAATAAAAAACCGCCGCGTGCTGAGAAAAGAAGTCTACGCGAGTGACGTTCGAAGGTCGATAAGAATTTTGCCCACGGTCTCTATCGCGAGAGGCACTGAACGCGTCAGACTCAGCGCTGCTCACATCTTCAGGCCAAGCACATCCTGCATCGAATACAGCCCTGGCGGCTGCGATGCGAGCCAACGCGCCGCGTACAAGGCCCCACGAGCGAAACTCATGCGATCGCTGGCGCGGTGTGTAAGCTCGATGCGTTCACCCGTCCCGGCAAATGTCACTGTGTGATCGCCGACGATGTCACCCGCTCTGAGCACAGAAAAACCAATACTGCCGCGCACACGAGCGCCTGTCTCGCCGTGTCTCGCATAAACGGCGTCTTTGTCTAGCGTCGTGCCCCGACCCTTCGCAGCGGCTGCACCAAGACTCAGTGCCGTGCCGGAAGGCGCATCCTTCTTGTGGCGATGATGGGCCTCGATGATCTCGATGTCGTAGTCTTCATCCAAAGTTTTTGCAGTTAATTCAGCGAGTTTGAAAAGCAAGTTCACGCCGAGGCTGAAATTCGAAGTCATGACCAGGGGAATATGCTTGGCCGCTGCATCGATGGCCGCCAGTTGGTCTTTATCGTGGCCAGTTGTCCCGAGAACTAACGGACACTTAGCGGCAATACAGGCCGCCAAAATCGAGGGCGTCGCCTGCGGCAGAGTGAAATTAATGGCGACTTGAGCGCCTCGAACCGCCGATTTGGGATCGTCCGTGATGACGACGCCAGCCGCCGAAGGTCCGGCCAGGGTCCCGGCGTCCAGGTTGATCCAGCGGCTATCGCTCGAATCGAGCGCCCCACTCAACTTCAGGGAATCGGAGCTCTCGATGCCTGTCAAGAGCGTACGGCCCATGCGGCCACTGACACCCAGAATTGCCACGGAGGTTTTCGTCGCTGTACTCATCGGTGCAGTGTATTGGCTTTTTATGCGACGAGACAGCCACCGGCGATTCGAATCGCCGGCGGGTTTAGGAAAGCTTTTCGGAAAAGAATCGCTTCACGCCATCTAGCCACGATTGCGCGCGCGGACTGTGGCCGCTGTTCTGCGCGCTGATCGATTGTTCGAACTGACGCAGCAACTCTTTTTGCGGCTCGGTCAGTTTCACGGGTGTCTCGACGACGACGCGGCAGAACAAATCGCCGGTCTCGCCGCCGCGAACGGGCTTCACGCCTTTCTCGCGCAACCGGAACACGCGACCCGATTGCGTCTCCGCCGGAATCTTTAGCGAAACCGCGCCATTTAGCGTGGGTACTTCCATCGCGCCGCCCAACGTAGCCGTGCCAAAACTAACCGGTACTTCGCAAGACAGATGACTGCCGTCGCGTTCGAAAATACTGTGCTCTTTGACGCGCACTTCGACATAGAGATCGCCTGCCGGGCCGCCGCTGCGGCCCGCTTCGCCTTCGCCCGTTAGACGGATTCGATCGCCAGTGTCCACACCGGCGGGCACTTTGACCGCTAGCGTCTTCTTGCGACGAACACGACCTTGACCCAAGCAGGGATCGCAGGGCTGCGAAATGATTTTGCCGCGACCTTTACAGCGTGGACAGGTTTGCTGAACCGCGAACGGCCCTTGACGCATATGCACTTGGCCTTGCCCACCGCAGGTTTCGCAGCTGGTGGTCTTTGACCCGGGTGTTGCGCCGGTGCCGCTGCACTTCTCGCATTCCCCGAGCGTCGTGAACTCAATGTTCACCGAATCGCCGAAAACGGCTTGTTCGAGGCTGAGCTCCAAGTCGTAGCGCAAATCTGCGCCGCGAAAGACCTGCGTTCGCCCACGACGGGCGCCGCCAAAAATATCGCCGAAGATATCGCCAAACATGTCGCCGAAGGCATCCGGGCCTGCGCCGCCGCCGCGCTGCGGATCGAGACCGGCATGGCCGTGCTGGTCGTAAATGCCGCGCTTCTGCGCGTCGGTTAATACTTCATAGGCTTCCTTTGCCTCTTTGAAATTCTCTTCCGATTCTTTGTCGCCCGGGTTGCGGTCCGGATGAAACTTCATTGCCAAGCGTCGATAGGCCTTTTTGATCTCGGCCTCGGTCGCAGTGCGCGGCACATCGAGAACTTGGTAATAATCGCGTTTAGACATGGGAACTCAAGCATTAAACAAACAAGCGAACGGGACGCGGGAACATTCTAGTTCCTTCGCGTCCCGCGTCGCGTGACGGCCTTCGAAACTTTACGGCGAATAGGCCCTGCTTAGGACTTCTTCTTGTCCTTCACTTCTTCGAATTCCGCATCGAGCACGTCGTCTTTGCCGCCCGCACCGCCACCCGCCGCGCCGCCTTGCGGCGCTTCGCCCTGCGCCGCGCCGGCCGCTTGCGCTTCCTGAGCGAGCTTCGCAGACGCCTCCGCCAAAGCACTTGCCTTGGTGTCGATGGCGTCTTTATTGTCGCCCGACAAAGCAGTCTTCAGATCCGACATCGCCGATTCGATTGCCGCGCGATCCGAACCTTGAACTTTATCGCCCATATCCTTGAGCGTTTTCTCGGTCGCGTGCATCAACGCGTCAGCTTTGTTGCGTGAATCCACCAGCTCGCGGAATTTACGATCTTCCTCGGCGTGCGCTTCCGCGTCCTTCACCATCCGTTTGATCTCGTCCTCGTTCAAGCCGCTCGAGGCCTTGATCACGATCTTCTGCTCTTTTCCGGTGGCCTTGTCTTTAGCCGACACATGCAAAATGCCGTTGGCATCGATGTCGAAACCGACTTCGATCTGCGGCATGCCGCGCGGCGCCGGCGGAATACCTTCCAGATTGAACTGACCGAGCGACTTGTTATCGCTCGAGCGTTGGCGTTCGCCTTGCAGCACGTGAATCGTCACGGCGCTCTGGCTGTCGTCAGCGGTCGAGAATGTCTGCGACGCTTTGGTCGGGATCGTGGTGTTCTTCTCGATGAGCTTCGTCATGATCGCGCCGAGGGTTTCGATACCGAGCGACAATGGCGTCACGTCGAGCAGCAACACGTCTTTCACTTCGCCGGCCAGCACGCCCGCTTGAATCGCGGCGCCGACAGCGACAGCTTCGTCAGGATTCACATCCTTGCGCGGCTCCTGGCCGAAGAAATCTTTGACGACCTTCTGCACCAGCGGCATGCGCGTTTGACCGCCAACCAAGATGACTTCGGAGACGTCCTTCGTCGATAGACCGGCGTCCTTCAGCGCGACGCGACACGGGTCGACCGTTCTTTGCACCAAATCGTCAACCAAGGACTCGAGCTTGGCACGCGTCAACTTGATATTGAGATGCTTCGGACCCGACGCATCCGCCGTGATGTACGGCAGGTTGACGTCAGTTTGCTGGCTGGAAGACAGTTCGATCTTCGCCTTTTCGCCGGCTTCTTTCAGACGCTGCATCGCGAGCGGATCTTTGCGGACATCGACACCGCTTTCCTTCTTAAACTCGTCCGCAAGATAGTGAATGATCTTGTTGTCGAAGTCTTCGCCGCCCAGGAAGGTGTCGCCGTTGGTGGCCAACACTTCGAACTGGCGCTCGCCGTCGACATCGGCGACTTCGATAATGGACACGTCGAAGGTGCCGCCGCCCAAGTCATAGACCGCAATCTTGCGATCGCCACCCTGCTTGTCCAATCCATAAGCCAATGCAGCCGCCGTGGGCTCGTTGATGATGCGCTTGACGTTGAGACCGGCAATGCGGCCGGCGTCCTTCGTCGCCTGACGCTGCGAGTCGTTGAAGTAAGCAGGGACTGTGATGACCGCTTCGGTCACCGGTTCGCCAAGGAAGTCCTCAGCGGTCTTTTTCATCTTCATGAGCACGCGCGCCGAGATCTCGGGCGGCGCCATTTTCTTGCCCTGGGCCTCAACCCAGGCATCGCCATTGTCAGCCTTTACAATCTTGTAGGCGACCATGTTGATGTCTTTCTGTACCACGTCTTCTGCGAACTTGCGGCCGATCAGACGCTTCACCGCGAACAGAGTGTTATGTGGGTTGGTCACTGCCTGGCGCTTTGCCGATTGACCGACAACCACTTCGTCGTCCTTCGTGAATGCAACGATCGACGGCGTGGTGCGGTCGCCTTCGCTATTCTCGATCACGCGCGGCTTGCCGCCTTCCATGATCGCGACACACGAATTGGTCGTGCCGAGATCGATGCCGATAATTTTAGCCATGAGCGAATTCTCCGAAAGATATAAAACTTAAGACGAAATACGTAACCGCATGTCGCGTTGATAAGGGTGCGTGCGTCGGTTTCAAGGGAGTAGCCCTGTCCAGCGGCGTCGCGACGCTCTTATCTCGAGACAATGACCCGCGCCGGTCGCAGCAGCCGACCGTTCAGCTGGTAGCCCTTTTGAATCACCTGCAAAACCGTATTGGCTGGCTGGTCCGCAGACTCTTGCGTCACCATCGCCTCGTGGAATTCGGGGTTGAAGGGCTGGCCTAGCGGCTCGACTACCTGGATACCGGCGCGCTCGAAGGCCTTCTGCAGCAGTTGTAAAGTGGCTTGGGTGCCCGCCAAGAGGCTCTCAGCGTTCGTGCCCTGCCCAGCTTGGAGCCCTAGCTCAAGGGAATCTTTGACGTTGACGAGATCCTGGGCGAATTTCTCGAGCGCATATTTGTGCGCGTGCTCGATATCGCGAGCGGCGCGCTTACGCATGTTTTCCATCTCAGCCAGCGCTCGCATGTAGAGGTCGCGGCTTTCCAGCGCCTTAGCTTCGGCGGCGGTCACGGCGTCTTGAAGCGAGGCCACGTTTACATCGGAAGCGTCATCGAGAGACTCGCCTGGGGGCATCTGTGGATCGGAATCGCGAGTCGGTTCGGACGTTGCCGTCATGCTCAAATCTCCATCGGTTGTCATCGAAAACTAAGATGGCGGACGCGTAAAAGCCTCCGCGCGGCCAGACTGGGGCGAATTCTGAGGCCTAACCTTAGGAATTCAAGTCGTCAGGAGCGCGAATTAAGCGCGGAGCCCAACAGTTTGGCGGTGAGGTCGACGATGGGGATTACGCGTTCGTACGCCATTCGGGTGGGTCCGATCACGCCGAGGACACCGACAACCTCCCTGTCGAGTGTGTAAGGCGCCGTCACCACGCTGCAATTGTCCAAAATCGTATGGCCCGACTCCTGACCGATGAAGATCTGGACGCCATCGGCCCGCAAGCTCTGATCCAACAAGTGCAATATGTCTCTTTGCTGGTTGAACGCCTCGAATAGGCGCTTGAGCTTCTCCACGTTGGACATCTCGGCGAAGCCCATCAGGTTGGTCTCGCCGGCAATGACGTACTCAACCCTCCCGGGCGCTACAGGCTGTCCCATCGCGTGTTGGGCTAGGTGAATAGCGTCCAACATCGCCGTGTTTAAATGTGCCCGCGTCTCCTGCAATTGCGAAAGCAAATGATCGCGAACCGCAGAGAGCTCTTTACCGGCCACGTGCTGATTCAAATAATTGGATGCGCGCTTCAGCTCGTCGGAGCTGAAGTGCCGATCCAATTGTAGGATGCGGTTCTGAACTTCCCGGCCATTCACGACCAGCACGGCCAATACTCGGTTATCCGACAACGGCATGAATTCGATCTGCGTCAGCGCGGAGTGGCTTTGACGAGGCAACGTCACCAATCCGGCCAGTTGCGTAATCGACGACAGCATCTTCGAAGCGGCGGCCACCAACGCTTTGGGATCGTCGCCTTGCTGACCTAGGCCCCGCTGCATCTCAACAACCGATGCGTCGTCCAATGGGCGAAGCTTCAGCAGCGTATCGACGAAAAAACGATAGCCCTTATCGGTCGGGATGCGGCCTGCGGAAGTGTGCGGCGAGCTCACCAACCCCAGATCCTCGAGGTCCGCCATGACGTTACGGACGGTTGCGGAGCTGAGCTGTAGCCCCATATCTCGCGAAAGCGTGCGCGAGCCGACGGGCTGGCCGTCGCGAATGTAGCTCTCGACTAAAAGACGCAACAGATGTTGCGCGCGTTCGTTCAAGATGTCGTCGGTTGATTCCTGCACCATATCCACACCCAACGGCAAGATGCCGAAAGGGTTGTGGTCACGCTAACACGGTCAGGGCACCTCGTCGAGCCGCGCTAGTTGACGAGCCGCGCTTCACGCACCCCGGCGCTCATGCTAAAAAGTCTCAATGTCTACCTCCGAGCCTACCCCCGATACGTTCCGTTCCGTTGCAGTGGTCGGCTTACATACCGATCCGCGCGTGGCCGAATCGATGCGCGCGCTGAGCGAACACCTGGCGAGCCGCAAGATTCGGATCATCGTCGACGGCGTCGTTGACGTCCCGCTGGCGGGATCGGTCGAGCGCATGCCCGAAGCGGATTTCGCTCAACATGCCGACCTGCTCGTTGCGATTGGCGGTGACGGGACGATGCTGCGCGCCGCACGGCTCGCGTCTGCAGCAAACCGGCCGCTCTTGGGTGTGAATCGCGGCCGGCTCGGGTTTCTGGCCGACATCAGTCCCAACGACATTAGCCAGCGCATCGACGACGTCCTCGATGGCCGGTACGTCCGCGAACATCGTGCGATGCTCACCGCCTGCATCGAGCGGGATGGCGTTGCGCTGCAGTCGGCGCTCGCGTTGAACGATGTCGTGCTGCAGAAATGGGAAACGGGCCGCATGATCGATTTCGAAACCTGGATCGACGGCCAATACGTGAACACACATGGCGGCGACGGCTTGATCGTCGCAACGTCTACCGGCTCCACCGCCTATGCGCTTTCGTGCGGTGGCCCAATTCTGCATCCCAGTCTCGAAGCATCGGTGGTCGTTCCCATCTGCCCCCACACCCTCTCGGATCGCCCGCTTGTCGTCGGTAGCGCCGCGCGCATCGAAGTTCGCTTGGTGCACCGACCGAACGTGAAGGCACAAGTCACCTGCGACGGTTTCATGCTCGGCGACGTCGAATTACAAGATAGGCTTGTGGTAGGTCCCGCGGCCAATCGCGTGACTCTCTTACATCCTCCAGGCCACGATTTCTATCGCATCTTGCGCTCCAAGCTCCATTGGGGTCGCGGCGGTCAGAAAGAGCGCGAGACCTAGCGCTCGCGACTCGCACCTTTCGGCAGTACTCATGCTTACGCACATTCAAATTCGTGACTTCGTCATCATTGACGCGTTGGAGCTGGAACTCGGCGCCGGCCTAACGGTATTGACCGGCGAAACGGGCGCGGGCAAATCCATTCTGGTGGATGCGCTGCTGCTGGCGAGCGGCGGCCGCGCGGGCGCGGAAGTCGTGCGGCATGGCGCAGAGCGCGCCGAAGTGACCGCCACCTTCGGCATCAAGGGTAACGATGCGGCGCAAGCGTGGTTCAAGGAACAAGAAATAGACTGCGAAGACGAGTGCGTGCTGCGTCGAATCGTGACAAGCGATGGACGTTCGCGCGCCTACGTGAACGGTCAATCGCTGGCCATTCAGGCGCTCCGTCAACTCGCCGAAACGCTGGTCGATATTCACGGCCAAATGGAATATCAATCGTTGATGAAGCGGTCGGCACAACGCGAGCTGCTCGATCAACATGGCGCCCACGAATCCTTGACCACTGCCGTTCGGGACACTTGGCGCGAACTGAAAGCTCTGCGCGATGCGCAGTCGCAAGCACTCGCTGCTAGCCAAGATCGCGCAGCGAAACTCGAGCTACTGAACTATCACGTCGCCGAACTGACCGGCCTCGATCTAAAACCCACCGAAGTCGTCGACCTCACGAGCGAACGTCAACGAGTTGCTCAATCGGGCCGACTGGCGCAAGGCATTCATGAAGTCTTGCAGGCGGTTCGGGACGCAGAAGACGGAGCCGCCGATCACGCACTGACGCGCGCGCTGACCGTGACGCGACAACTCGCAACCATCGACACGCGGCTCAATGAAGTTGCCCAGTCGCTGGATGAGTCGTTGATTGCCTTGCGTGAAGCAGCGGATGCCGCAACGCGCTACGAAGCTGATTTGGAGGTCGATCCCATTCGGCAGGAATGGCTGGAGCAGCGATTGGCGGCGATCGAAAATGTTGCGCGCAAACATCGCGTGGAGACAGCGATGCTCCCTGCGCTGCTGCAAAACTTAACTGCCGAATTGACGCATCTGCAGGATCTCACTGTCACGCTCAAAGGCATGGAAGCAGAAGTCCACAAAGCGTCGCAACGCTATCTCGCCGCAGCCGAACAGCTCTCAAACGCGCGCGGTAAGACAGCGACTAGTTTGGCTGAGCGCGTCACCGCGCTCATGCAGGGCCTCGGCATGCCTGGCGGCAAGTTCAGCGTTGCATTGACGGCAAAATCTCCAGACCAAGGCACGGAGCACGGCCTGGACGACGTGGAATTCATGGTGAGCGCCAATCCCGGTCAGCCGCCTCAGCCGCTCGCGAAAACGGCATCGGGAGGCGAGTTGTCGCGTATCAGTTTGAGCGTCCAAGTGGCCGCGGTCGAAAGCTTGCGGCAGCCTTGCTTAGTCTTCGATGAGGTGGATGCCGGCATCGGCGGCGGCGTGGCCGAAATTGTCGGTCGGCAACTGCGTGCCCTGGGGAGTGCAGCCCTGGGAAGTGCAACCCTGGGAAATGCAACGAGACGCGGTATGAATCGAGGCGGTGCCCAGGTCTTATGCGTGACGCATTTGCCGCAGGTGGCCAGTCAGGCGCATGCTCACGTCCGTGTGACCAAGCTGACCGACGGGAAAACCACCCGTACATCGCTGCATCCGTTGACGGATGACGAACGGATCGAGGAAATCGCCCGCATGCTGGGCGGCGTTGAAATCACGGGCAAAGCTCGCGAACACGCCGTCGAGATGCTGAAGTCGAGCGCGGGCGAAGAACGGAAAAAAGCAAAGAAGAAGTAAACGACTTGTCGCCCGAAATGTGGACCCGAGGTGCGGTCTAGCCTTCCGTGAGCATCAAGGACGACGGGGAAAGACTATGAATGACTCGATTGCCAGCGAGCGCGCCGCGCGCGCTCATCCTCTCTCCAATGGCGCTGTGCCCGGCGGCGACACGCGTTTCACACCGCCACCCTCGCCCCCTGCCGACGCATCCGAAGAGGAAGCCGCCTCCGGCTGGGGCTTTAAGGACACCCGCTTCGTCGTGAAGCCGAACGGCAGTGTCGTGCTCACCGGCACCCGCTACAACATCAGCAATGTCGAACTGCCGACCTTGATGCCTTGGATGTCGAAGATGCTGGTCGCGCCGCTCGGTTACGAAAACCGTAACGAGCCGCATTACCCGCCGCAGGTGCCGGAGCCGAAGCAACGGCCAGCTCTACTCAAGCAACTACTTGGGTTCTTGAACGAAGATCAGCTATCCATTGATCCGCTGGTTCGCCTACGTCATTCTCACGGTCACACCGGCGCCGAAATTTGGGCGATTCGCTACGGCATGCTTGAGCGAGTCGCGGACTTGGTCGTATTTCCACAGTCGCATGAGGAAGTCGTGCAACTGGTGACGGCCTGCGAGCAACACGATGCTTGCGTCATCCCTTTTGGCGGCGGCACGAATGTCACCGATGCGCTGACGTTGCCGCATGACGAGCATCGCTTCGTGATCGCGGTCGATATGCGACGCATGAATCGCGTCTTGTGGATCGACTTGGTCAACAACATGGCCTGCATCGAAGCCGGCGCAACCGGCCGCCACATCACGTCGGCGCTCGCAAAGTACGGCGTGACCATGGGCCATGAGCCTGACAGCGTCGAGTTTTCGACTCTGGGCGGCTGGATCGCTACTAACGCCAGCGGGATGAAGAAGAATCGCTATGGCAACATCGAAGACATCGTGCTCGACATGCAAGTTGTGACTTCACACGGCGTGATGTCGCGCCCGCAGATTGCTCCGCGTGAAAGCGTCGGCACGAACCCACGCAATTTCATGTTCGGCAGCGAAGGCAACTTCGGCATCGTGACCAACGCCGTCGTGAAACTATTTGCGGTGCCGGCAGTGCAGAAATACGGCAGCGTGTTGTTGCCTTCCTTATCTCACGGTCTCGCCTTCTTATACGAACTCTCACGCTCAGGCGCCGTGCCCGCCAGCGTGCGCGTGATGGACAACACTCAATTCCATTTTGGACAAGCATTGAAGCCGAAGACCGAAGGCTTCGCTGCCAAACTCATGAGCTCCATCGAGAAATGGGTCGTCACCCGGATCAAAGGCTACGACCCGGACCAACTGGCGGTCGCCACTGTCGTCTTCGAAGGCACGGCGGATGAAGTCGACTTTCAAGAGAAAACTTTCTATCGCATTGCGAAACACCACGGCGGCATGAAAGCCGGGGCTACTAACGGACGACGCGGCTATGAGCTGACGTTCGGGATCGCGTATATTCGCGACCTCACCTTCGAGCACTGGGCCATCGCCGAGAGTTTCGAAACTAGCGTGCCGTGGAGCCGCGCAATGGAGCTCTACGATCGCGTGCGCAATCGCGTGATTCGCGAACATGAAGCCCGTCGCTTGCCAGGTCGGCCATTTTTCACCGGCCGCATTACACAGGTATATGCGACCGGCGTCTGCATCTATTTTTATATGGGCTTCTATTGCAAGGGCGTCGAGGATCCGGTTCGACAGTACATGGAGATGGAGCACGCGGCGCGCGAGGAAATCCTGGCCTCGGGCGGTTCGCTCTCGCATCACCATGGCGTCGGCAAGATTCGCCGTCAGTTTTTGGGCGATATTTATTCGCCGGGATCGCTGGCGTTGGTGCGTGAAGTCAAACGCGCCGTCGATCCGCACAATCGTTTCGGCGCCGCCAACCATGGCGTGACCGACAGGACCTCGGCGTGACTAAACAGGTTTTATTAACGGGTGTGACGGGTTTCGTGGGCAAAGTCGTGCTCGCGGAACTGTTGCGTCGTCGCGTCGAACTCGGCATCGATACGATCACGGTGTTGATTCGCGTCAAACACGCGCGCGGTGCACCTGCAGAAGAGCGATTCACGAACGAAGTTGCACACTCACCCGCTTTGCGTCTACTGGAGCGAGGCTGGCAAAAGCACGTCGCCGTGGTGCCGGGGGATTTGGAGCGTGACCAGTGCGGCTTGGCGGCACAAGATCGGGAGATGCTCGCAAGCGACACGACGCATATCATTCACTGTGCGGCCAGCGTCGATTTCGATCTCCCTATTCAGCACGCTGCTGCCGCCAACATCGTCAGCGCGCTAAATGTTCTTGAGCTCGCACGCGGCTGTTCGCGATTGGTGGGGATGGTCGATGTGTCCACCGCTTATGTCGGCGTATGGCGTCCGGGTTCGATTCTAGAGCGACTTGCGCATTTGCCACGTCCTGCAACCGAACTGTTGCAAGCAATTCAAAGCGGAACTCGCACGGAGCGCGACCTGTTGACGGAATCGGGACATCCGAACACGTATACCTATACGAAGTGCCTCGCCGAGCACTTGCTCACTGAACGTCGAGGCGCTGTGCCATTAGCCATCGTCCGACCCAGCATCATTTGTGTAGCGTGGCAGCGCCCGTTCCCGGGCTGGATCGATAGCGCGGCCGCGTTCGCCGGTTGCCTGTTGTACACCGGCCTAGGCATCGTCAAAGCTTGGAATGCCGATCCCGCCAATCGACTGGACGTCGTACCGGTCGACGTCGTGGCGGAGCGGATACTGGAAGCCGCATTCAAGAATGGATTTCCCGCCCCCGGCGCGGAAGTGCCGATTCGTTTCGCGGCGATGGGCCTCAAGAACGCGATGCGGACCGATTCGTCGGCGCTATCCACCGCGCAATATTTCCGCGAACGCCCGGGCGCCAAGTCTGTGCCGCAGCTCTTCATCGGGAAGTTGGAGCACGGATTTCGTGTTGCAGACTTTAAACATCGAGTGCTCCCGCTACAGCTACTGCGGGCGTACTACGCCATCACATTCCGACGACAATCGAGACGACGCATCGAAAAAGTCGACGGCATGATTCGCTACTTGAACGCCGCCTTTGGCTATTTCACGCACCACTCTTTCGATTTCAGGGCGACGGATTCGAGACAGCCGGACGGCTTCACGCCGCTCAAATACATCGATCTCATCAATCGCGGCATCTATCGTCACCTCTTGAAGCTGGACGAGACGCAAACGTTGTTGGCCGGCAAAGAACACGACGACGCTCGCAGCGACTTGCGCTGGATGCGGGAAAAGCCGCATGGCACCGCGGCCATTCGCGCGTTGGGATTTATATTTCGCAAGGCCTTGCGCCGCTGCACGAGCAAAGTCACGTTCGATCGCGAGTCGTTCGAACGTGCCGTACGCGCTGCGCCACCCGATGCGCTGTTCGTGCTGGCGCCGTCGCATCGCAGCTATTTCGATTTCATGTTGACGAGCTATCTGTGCTTTCAGCATCCCGAACTGGGCATCCCCGTGCCGCACATTGCGGCGGCGGAAGAGTTCTCGCGCATTCCTATCGTGGGCCGCTTCCTGCGCCAAACGCAGGCCTTCTACATCCGTCGCGGCATCGGCAAAGCCGCTCCGGAATTGGGCGAAGAACTCCAGCGCATCGCCGGACGCTCGGCGTCGCTCATGTTCTTCGTCGAAGGACAACGCAGCCGCGGCCGCCATATGTTACCGCCGAAACGCGGCTTGCTGCGCGGCCTCCAAGCCACAGGACGCACCTTTGCCGTGTTGCCTATTGCCATTGCCTACGAGCAAGTTCCCGAACAGGCTGCCTTCGATCGCGAACTGGCCGGTGGCGCGCGCTCACGCATGTCGCTGCCTGCACTGTTCAAGTGGTCGGTTCGATTAGCCAAGAGACAAATTGCTTTGGGCCGCGTGCATTTAGCGTGCGGCGAGCCGTTGATCCTCAATCAAGCGACGGACGTGCAACAGCTGGCGTCCGACATCGCGCAACAACTGCAAGGCCAGATGTCGGTCACACGCTTTCATCTGCGGGCCTTCCTGTCGCGCGCCGGGTTTTCCGCGGCAGACGGCATCGACGAGGCCTGGTTGGCGCACGCGATTGAACAGCGCGGCGGAAGAGTCTTGGATAGCCGATCCAAATTACCGAAAGAGTTGTCGCCCGTGCTGCAGCAGAATCTGCAGAACGATTGGATGCACTGGTTTTACGCCGATGCGCTGGCGCTCTATCCCAACGATCCGGCAATCAAGCATCACGTCGCGAACCACTGTTGGACGCAGATGCCTGTCCTCGAGAAGCATAGCGACTGGCGTTTAGAACGCATGCTCGATAAATTGTTCGAGCCGATTCGCCGCGACTATTCGTTGGTCACGCGCTACGTGCGTGAAGTCGCGATGCCGTCCGCATTTACAAGCTCGGGCGAGTTGATGAAGGCTCATCCGGGCGCCTATCTGCTCCATTTGGAGGATGCGCTCCTCGCATTGGCGCAGCAGGGAGTCGTCATCGAGCAAGCACCCGGACGTTATCAGTTGGCGGCCACTCCCATCACGTTGCCCGTCAGCCTGTGATCTCTCAAGTCAAAATGCCTTCGCTGACAAAGACAGTGCTCGTCACCGGCGCAACCGGTTTTCTCGGTCGTCATGTGTTGCGCGCGATTCGAGTGGCGGGTCATTCGGCAGTTGTATTGGTTCGAAACCGCGACGCGTGGCTATCGCTGCCGTGGCGCAATGAAGCCGGCGACGTTCGCATCGTCGAGGGCTCGCCTTTGTCGGCGGATCGATGGCAGTTCAACGCAGAACTCGCAGGAGTCACGAGCATCATTCACGCAGCGGCCGTCGTGAAGCACTCGCGGGCCGCGACGGATGAGATGGAAGAACTGAATGTCGCGGGCACAGCGCAGATGGTGCACGTGGCCAAGCGATTGGGCGCGCGCATCGTATTTGTGTCGAGTTCGGGCACGGTCGGCTGTTATCGATTCCCCGACTTAGTCGCCGACGAAGATGCTCCGTACGCAGACGCGATGGTCGGGCACTGGCCGTACTACGCCTCGAAAATTCGCGCCGAACGCGAGGCGCGCAAGCTAGCCGACAAACTCGGCGTGCAACTCGTCATTGCGCGACCGCCGGTATTATTGGGCCCCGATGATCATCGACTGCGATCGACTGGGCATGTGCTTCGTGTGCTGGAGCGTCGCATCCCCGCCATTCCATCCGGCAGCATGCATTTCGCGGATATTCGCGACGTAGCCAAGGCGCTCACTCGCATCCTAGAGATCGATGAAACGCGCGGGATATATCACTTGCCCGGCCATCACACCTCGCTGGGTGACTTTTTCAACTTGGTCGCCGAAGTTGCCGGTATGCCGGGTCCGACACGCCGGTTGTCGCCGCTTGCCACTCGCGCGCTAGCGAAGGTGGCTACATATCTCCCCGCACACGGCGGCCTGCCCGATCCGGTCGTGCTTGAAATGAGCGCGAGTCACTGGGGACTGTCATCGTTGTTTGCAGACGAGATCGACTACTCGTGCCGCGCGGCACGCCAGACTCTTTCCGACACGGTGGCATGGCTGCGTGGCGAGGAAAAGGCTGCAGGAAACAAGCAGACGACAGGTCACAGGCTGCAAGCTACAGCCAGATCTGAGTGAGGCTACCGGCTACCGACTTCCGGCCACCGCCAGATCTGAATCTTGAATACGGCTACGGGTAACAGGCGACAGGCTGCAGGCGACAGTCAGATCCGAATCATGAATCCTGAGTCGGTAGTCGGTAGCCTATTTCTCAATCGTCATGGTGCGGCGCCAGCGAGCGCTTGAACTGACGACCTTCAGCCCGCGTCGGGCAGTTGACCCGCCGACAGCTACCGTAAAGAATCATCGAGTGGTCGCGAATCTCGAATTCGTGCTTGGCAGCGATGTCGCGCTGCTTCTCTTCGATGCCGCTATCCACGAACTCTTCGACCTTCCCGCAGTCCAAGCAGACGATGTGATCGTGATGCTGGCCTTCGTTCAACTCGAACACGGCGGTGGCGCCTTCGAAGTGGTGACGCGTGACCAAACCCGCGGCTTCGAATTGGGTCAGCACGCGATACACAGTGGCCAGGCCAATGTCGTCGTGGGATTGCAGTAAATGGCGGTAAATATCTTCCGCGCTCATGTGGCGCGGCTGGGCGCTCCCCAGGATGTCGAGAATCTTCAGGCGCGGCACGGTAATTTTGAGACCCGCCCGGCGCAAATCGCTGGTTTCCACGACGTTTCCCCTTCGCTTGATCGGTACCAGAACATAAGCCCTTGCGCTTTGCTGAGCACAGCGGGCCGCCTCACGCTTACATTTGCCCCCGGCCCTCTTTCCAGCACCGATCTTGAGTTACCATGCAGCCGGTCAAGTATAAGCGAAGTCGGCAGCGTGGCTTCTGTCCACCCTCCGGCCTGTCACGGATAGCGACACGCAACTTTGAACGTCAGTTTTAATTTAGGGGCCATCGAGCCCGGCAATTGCAGTACAGATTCGAGTTCCGACATGAAATTCCAGATCCGAGCCCTCACCCTCCGCGCAGCACTTCTGGTCTTATTGGCCGCCTTCGCGTCCGGCTGCATTTATCGATTGCCGATTCAACAAGGCAATTTCTTGGAGGACAAAGAGTTAGACAAAATCACTGTGGGCATGACCCGTACGCAAGTCCGGTACCTGCTCGGCACCCCCATGGTCGCCGACCCCTTCGAGACTTCTCGCTGGGATTACGTCTACACCTTCAAGATCGGTAACGTCGCCAAGGAAAACCGGCGGCACTTCATCGTGCATTTCGAGGACGACAAGGTAGTCAAGATCGAGCGGAATACGGCGAGCTGAGTTGGAAGTGAGCAGCGGTTCGCGGGTGGTGACTCGGGATTCGAGACTAGAGACTTGAGATTCGTCCGGAGAAGAGGCATTCGCGTTCCGCTCTTTACGAGTCCCGAGTCTCGAATCCCGAGTCACCACCCGCTAACCGCTACCCGCTTCTCCATACACCGCCCTTGCCCGCTTCACAAATGCGTCGACGACCTGATCGCAGCTCGACTCGATTTTCTTCGCGAGCACTAAATCGAACAGTTTGTTCTTGAGCTCGAATTGCAGCTCTAGCCCTACTTTCGTTCCTCGGGGAGCGCTTGCCTCGCCGAGTGGATCGAAGGTCCAGACGCCTTGCAGCACGTTGAAAGGGCCATCGACAAGCCGCATTTCTAGGCGTTGCGGAGGATCGACCGTATTACGGGTTGTGAACTGCTCCTCGAACCCGGAGCGAGCAACCTGGATCCGCCCTAAACGCTCCCGATCGGTCCGCTCGATGACTTGGACGCCCTTCACCCAGGGCAAAAATTCGGCATAACGCTCGATGTCGTCCACTAGGGCAAACATCTGCGCCGGCGAATAAGAAACCAGAGCCGATCGTCGTACTTCCCGCATCTTGCAAGTGTAGAGGTGTGGACGCACATCTGTACAATGCGCGGCCGCGAATCCGCATCCTATGAACGCTAAAACGAAACCGCCCAACACCGAAGCTCCCATCGCCAAGAACCGCCAGGCGCGCTTCGAGTACTACATCGAAGACTCGTACGAAGCGGGTCTCGTGCTGCAGGGCTGGGAAGTGAAAAGTCTGCGCGCTGGACGTGCGCAGCTCAAGGAGGCGTACGTCTTCGTCAAAAACGGCGAGGCGTTTCTGTACGGCGCCCACATCTCCGCGCTGCCGACGGCCTCGACCCACTTTATTCCCGAACCGGTGCGCACCCGTAAGCTGTTATTGAACCGCGCCGAGATAGATGGCCTCAGTAGCGCAGTCGATCGTAAGGGCTATACCTTGGTGCCCTTGGAGCTTTACTGGAAGAAGGGACGGGCGAAGCTAAAAGTGGGCCTCGCAAAGGGCAAACAAGACCATGACAAGCGAGACACCGAGAAAGACCGCGATTGGCAGCGCGAAAAATCTCGTGTGATGAAACACTCCAAGCGGTAGCGCGATGCAGGCCGTGTGCAGCCTGTAGCGACTTGCTAACCGTTGCCCTCCACTACGTCGAGGGCTATTGTGCGACGCCAATAAGAACACTTCGATAGGGGGTCCTCGTGCGTCATGCCGCTTTCGCAGCCTTGCTGTGTCTCACCATCGCCGCTTGCCAAAAGAACGAAGCGCCTGCACCTGCACCTGCCGCGCCGGCTCCTGTCGACGCCACTCGGCTCTCGCACGCTGACGCAGATACGGCCAACTGGCTCACCGCCGGCCGCACGTACGATGAGCAGCGTTTTTCGCCGCTCGACAAGATCAACACCGAAACGGTCAAGCAATTAGGTCTCGCGTGGTATCTCGACCTCGACACGTCTCGCGGACAAGAAGCGACCCCGCTTGTCGTCGACGGCGTCATGTATTCCACCAGCGCATGGAGCAAGGTCCAAGCGATCGATGCCGTCAGCGGCAAGTTGTTGTGGCAATACGATCCGAAGGTGCCGAAAGAAATTGGCGTCAAAGTATGCTGCGATGTCGTCAATCGCGGAGTGGCCTTTTGGAAGGGCCGCGTGTACGTCGGCACACTTGCCGGTCACTTGGTTGCCCTCGATGCGAAGACCGGCAGCGAAGTGTGGTCGGTGCTCACCGTTGATCAAACCAAGTCCTATGTGATCACTGGCGCACCTCGCGTGATCAAAGGCAAAGTAATCATTGGCAATGCCGGCGCTGAGTTCGATGCACGCGGCTACGTTTCTGCGTACGACGCGGACACTGGAAAAATGGTTTGGCGCTTCTACACCGTGCCAGGCGATCCCAAGCAACCTTTCGAAAATCCTAAACTCGAAGAAGCTGCAAAGACTTGGACGGGTGATTGGTGGACATTAGGCGGCGGTGGAACAGTCTGGAACTCGATGTCTTACGATCCAACGTTGGATCTTTTGTATTTCGGAACCGGCAATGGATTGCCTTGGAGCGGCACTGTTCGCAATCCAAAAGGAAACGACAATCTATTTCTTGCGTCGATCGTCGCAGTGCGGCCAGATACCGGCGAGTACGTTTGGCATTACCAAACGACACCTGGCGACATTTGGGATTACGACGCTACACAGGATGTGATCCTGACGGACCTCACCCTCGAAGGACAAAAACGCCAGGTCTTGTTGCAGGCCAATAAGAACGGCTTTTTCTATGTGATCGATCGGACGAACGGCAAACTCATTTCGGCCAAACCATTTTCGACTGTGACCTGGGCCACCGGTATCGACCTCGCGACTGGCCGCCCGATCGAAAATCCCGCCGCACGTAAAACGTCCGACCCTAAAGCTCCATGGATCGGCATGCCAGGCGCGTTGGGCGGTCACAATTGGAAGTCGATGTCGTTTAGTCCGCAAACCGGATTGGCGTACATCCCTGCCAACGATTTGCCGTTTGTTTACGCGGATTACAAAGGGTTTAAAGCGCGCCCCATCGGCATGAACCTTGGCTACGACAGCGTTCCGGGCAGCATGCCGCAAGGTGATGCCAAGCTGAAAGAGCAGCTGCTCGCCGGCGTGAACGGATTCTTGGTGGCTTGGGATCCGGTGACTCAAACGCAAATTTGGAGCGTTCAGCAACCCGGGCCTTGGGACGGCGGAGTTCTGTCGACTGCCGGCGGACTCGTGTTTGAAGGCAACGCTATGGGTCTTATCAGCGCGTTCGATGCGAAGAGCGGAAAACAACTGTGGTCGAATCCGGCGCAAACCGGCGTGATTGCAGCACCGATGAGCTACATGGTGAACGGCGAACAATACATCGCTGTCGTCGCAGGCTGGGGCGGCGTGTACGCACTGACCGCAGGCGATGCAACCCGCAAAGGCAGCATCAACGTGAATCGTAGTCGCGTCCTTGCATTCAAACTCGGCGGCACCGCGAAACTTCCGGAAGAACCGAAAGCAGCGGACGTCAAACCATTGCCCAGAGTCGGCACCGACGCCGAAGTCGCGAGCGGCTTCCGCTTGTTTACCGACACGTGTTCCGGCTGCCATGGCGATGCGGCAGTCGGCGGCGGAATTACACCCGACCTACGCTGGTCGCCCATCGCACTGGATGCTGCCGCTTGGAAGAGCGTCGTAATCGACGGCGTTCGCAAAGAGCGCGGCATGATTAGCTTCTCACCGGTGATCGATGCGAAAGGCGCCGAGCAAATTCGCGCCTACGTGACGATGCGATCGCAGCAGTCTGTGAAAGAAATGGGGCGAAAGTAGCAGCCTGCTGAGCGAGCTACAAAGAGCCGACTACCGACCACCGGCTACCGACGACCGGTCGGATTGAGCTGCGAGACAAGCGCAATTGCTTAATCTGGCCGGCAGTTGGCGCTTCCCTTCGCTCTGACCGGGAGTCGGTAGCCGGTAGCCTTTCTTCGTCAATTTCTCGTGCACCCTTGCTATCTGCCCAGCCGCCCCTACACTACCCCTGTCCCTAGCAATAGTGACGGGGGCGACCGGTTTCGACGTGGGTTACGAAACTTCAGGTGCATGTCGAGTTGTGAGTTACTCGTTAAACTGCTTACAAACTTATAGTTGCAAACTCAGACAACTACGCTCTGGCGGCTTAATCCCGCCTAACCGTCGCCTGGTATGTGCTTGTGCATCCAGAATCGGCGGACGCGCTCACAAGATCGCAATTCAGTGTGCTGAGGGCTGAATTGTTAAAGAATTCCTGAGCTGGCTTCGCATCTTCCCTGCTCGTTGGGTAGCGCGCGGCGAGATACAATAACGAAGCTAAACATGTAGTGTCTTGAAGCGTAGGACTTACGGACGCGGGTTCGATTGAAGCACGGATGCAATGGTCGCCTTTGCTCGTAAGAGCAAAGTGACAACGGGGCTCATTCGGTGAACTCTTCGCTGTGGTGACGCAGCATGACAACGCCGAGGGGTGAACAAAGGCCAACTTTGTTTGCCCTGTAGAGACTCATAGGTTGGCTGAAGTCGCAAGGCTGGAGCTGATACTAGGATTCGAAATTGCAAAGGCAGTTTCGAATAACACGCCCCGCATCCTGATCTCTCGCTTCCTTTCCCGGATCAGGGAGAGGATTGAGGTGAGGGTCTCAGGATGAAGGCATAGTCCAGCCCGGCTCGAAAGAGTTGGAACAGCTGTCCCGCCGCCTCCACCAATGTTCCTCCGGGTACCGGCCCGGAGGAGCGCCTTACCTCGCAATGTCGCTCAAGGATGAGATGGCATGGTTACCTATAAAAAGACGAAGACGCTCACGCCTGAAACGGCTGCGTATATTGCCGGACTCATTGATGGTGAGGGCACGGTCACGCTGTCGCGACGACATGCCAATGAAAATCGGCAGCTGGTTGTCAGCATCGCAAATACTGAACGACCATTGTTGGAGTTCGTTCTAACAGAAGTAGGCGTTGGTAAAATTACGCGCAAAAGGACTGCGCGGAGTCATCACACACCCAGCTTCGCTTACGCCGTATCGAACAGACAGGCGCTGGACCTACTGCAACAACTCGGCCCGCATCTACGCTCGTACAAGCGACTGCGAACCGACCTTGTCCTTTGCAGCTACGAGCGTTTAACACCTAGGAACGGGAAGTACTCCGACGCTCAGATTCGACTTCGACGTCAATTCGAGGCCAACTTTCTTGCGATCACCGCCAGAGAATAGTCAGTCGCCGCGCCGCTTGTTCTCCAACATATCAATCGTCTTCGGCCAATCGTCCTTGAGCAATCGTGACAGCGATCGATCCGCCAGCAACTTGCCGTCTGTCTGGCAACGCGGACAGTAGTTCGTTTCGTTCTCGGCGTAGCGAATGCGCTGAATGTCGGTGCCGCAAACCGGGCAAGGTTTGCAATAGCGACCGTGAACCGCCATCCCTTCGCGGAATGCGGTGACACCTTCAGGAAACTCTTTGCCGGCGATCTCGCGCAATCGCTGCGTCCATTCTTTCATCGACTCTCGTACTGCGACGTAGAGGGTTCGAGCGCGAGCATCGTCAAGGAACTTCGTTTGCAAGAGCGGCGACAGCCGAGCGCGATGCAAGATTTCATCGGAGTACGCATTGCCGATGCCGCTGAAGATTGCCGGATCCGTTAACGCACGCTTCAGCGTGTGATTACTTTCGTGAATACGCGCGTTGAATGTCTCAAACGATGCATCCAACACTTCGAGGCCGCCGCGATCGTGGTCATCCAATCCCCTCTCGCCGCGCACAGCATGCAACGACGCACGACGCTTGGTGCCCGCTTCAGTTAACGTCAGCGTGCCGTTCGCGAATCGCAGCAGCGCGATAGGTGGGCGAATCTTGCCCTTGTGATCCGGAGACCAATGAAAGCGACCGGCGATCATCAAGTGGAACACGAGCCAGAGATCGCCTTCGAATTGGATCGCGACGCGCTTGCCTAAGCGACGCAGCGCACGCACGCGCTTACCTTCGAACTCGGTGAGCGGTGGTTCGGCTGTACGCAGCAGGAATGGATTCTTGATTTCGATTCGTTCGAGCGGCTGCCCGATTAGTCGCGATTCGAGCGACTCGATATAGACAGTGACGTCAGGGAGTTCGGGCATGGCGGCCTGAGGATACACTCACCGACGGACGCTACCTCTGCAACAGAAATATTTCAGAGTCTTGCTTTCGATGTGCCGTGCTTGGCTGGGAAGAAACTCAGCGCAAAGACGGCGACGCCAGCCAATGCGGCGATAGGTGCGAGGATGCCGACGACCGATGACGCGCTGAGTCCGCGTCCTAACAACCAGCCTGCAAGCAACGGGCCGAATACCGAACCCACGCGGCCGATCGCAACGCTCGAACCCGATCCAGTGCCGCGGACGCTCTGCGGATAGTAAGAAGCAGTCACGCCGTACAACGCATAGTTGGCGCCGAGCAGGCAGAATCCAGCCGCGGCGCTCCACGTCAAGACGCTCGGCAGAGTATGCGACTGACTAAGCGCCAGCAACGCGCCGATCAATGCCGCGTACGCCAGTCCCAGGGACCAACGCGGGCCGAAGCGATCTACCACGCTGCCGAAGAACAACGCACCGACGACGCTCGCGAAATTGAACGCGAGCGATGCCTGCGGCGCGATCGTTTTGTCGAGCCCATTGGCGGCGACGAGCGTCGGCAACCAATTGAGAATCAAGTAAAGGATCAACAGGGTCGGTAGAAACGTAAGCCACAACAATAACGTCGGCACCGCGCGGCCTTCGCCAAACAACGCCATTCCCACGCTCCGCTTTTCTTCGATGACGGCATCATCTTTCCGCAGAGTTTCCCTCAAGAAAAAATACAAAAGCGGTACGAGCACAATCGGCAAGGAACCGCCGATCAGAAACAACGTGCGCCAATCGGCCGCCGCGGCCGGCATTACTTGGGTGATCAGCGCCGATGTACCGCCACCTAGCGGCATTCCGCAGAACACGACAGCGGTCGTGAACGATCGTCTCTCGGGCGCGCTCACTTCGGATGCGACGGCCACCAAGTTGGGCAAGGCGGCGCCGAATCCGATGCCGACCAGCAGTCGAACAGCAAACAACGATTCGAAACTACCCGCGTGGGCGGTTGCAAAAGTGAAGACGCCGAAAGCCAGAACGGCCGCGATGAATATCGGTTTGCGGCCGACGCGATCCGCCAACCAGCCGCCGAAGCTGGCGCCGATGACCAGGCCGATGTTGCTAATGGAAAATAGCCATCCCATTTGGCTGGGATTGAATCCGAACTCGGGTGCGAGACGCGGCGCAGCCACGCCCATTGCCTGAATGTCGAATCCTTCGAGAACTGCCACCAAGAAGCAGAGTGCGACGGTCACACTGGGGTTCGGCGTTGGCTTCGCTCGGATCATAGTCTTCCCCAGTTCTAAGTTGTTTTTGGGTATTGCGCGGGCGTCCTGCCCAGTCGCATTGCATTACTTTTTGGCTTGTGAATGGCCGAAGCGCAGTGACTCCGTCGCAATGAAGACCTCGCGCAGAAAATAGATGAGCGCTGTCGCCAGGCACAGCAGCGCCACAACGAATGCGACTGCAATCGGTAGCGCCAAGTCGATCTCCAATGCCGCGCTGACGAATAGCGCCGCGACGACCAGCGAGACGAGGATGCCGCTGCACACACTGAGACCGATCGCACGATTCACCAAGCGAGCGCGCTTGGAGAGCACCAGCAATCGGCCTTGCAACTCAACCGCGACCTCACCTGCGGCTCGGGCCAGCTGGTCTTCCATGATTCTTGCCCGATCGATGATTCGGCCGATTCGAGATGCCAATACATTAAGCGTGGCGCCGACGCCTGTCAGCAAGAATACCGGTGCGACAGCCAGCTGAATAACCTGACCGATACTGGCGATGTGGGCAAAAGATTCCATGCGACAAGTATAGCGGGCGCGGCTACGCAGAACGAACTTGCCATTTGGTCGGCACCGAGAACGACTTAGTTGATTGCCACCAGGTGCGTGCCACGTTCCGCCTCAACACCCGTAATCGGCCTAAGCCGCTACCGGTAGTAGCGCAACGCACGCTACGCTAATCGACGCGATTGAATAAAGGACGATCTGGTCAGCTGGTCCATTGACCAGATCGGATTTCTGCCAAGACAAGCAGAACACCAGAGCAGACGACAGCGAAAGTCAAAGGGTCCGCATCGCACTACGCGATGCGGACCGCATAGTTAAGCCGCTTCTCGTTGCTCCATGGTCGGTTGATTCTGAGCGGGAGCACGCTTGATCTTCTCGCCCACTGCAATCAATGCGGCCAGTGCGGGCTGCAACTCCCGGCCCAAGTCCGTCAGCGCGTATTCCACCGAAGGCGGCGAAGTAGGCTGCCGTTGCTTATGAATCAGCCCATCGGCTTCCAGGCGCCGCAACCGTTGCGTCAGCACTTTGGACGAAATGCCGCCTAGATCGTGCTTAAGCTCAGAGAACCGGCGCGAACGGTGTCCTAAATACCAAAGGATATTCGGCGTCCATGCGCCGCGCAAAAATCGAACACAAAGAGTCAGTGCGCAGCCCTCTGGCGGCGGCGCCACATCGTTTCGACGAAGTTTCAACATTTTACTCACCGTTTGGTAACACCTGAATTCCAGCAGCCACGTCGCGCGTCATACGGCTTCGATTACCATGCTGACCAAGTCACTGAACTTTCTATTACGCACCGAGCAAACCCCCTCGTTATGTGGACCCAAACTCGCGTTACACAAGCCCTCAACCTCCGATTGCCCATCATTCAAGGTCCGTTTGGCGGCGGTCCCTCCTCCATCCCGCTCGCAGCCGCTGTGTCCAACGCCGGCGGCCTCGGATCCTTCGGCGCCTATTCGCTGTCGCCGGACCAGCTGAAGCAACTTGTGATCGACCTGCGCTCGGCCACCCGCCATTCCTTCGCTGTCAACCTCTGGGTGCCTTTTGATGCGCCGTATGAACGGCGCATCACCGAACCTGAATACCGCGACGCCGTCGCGCTGCTGCAGCCGTACTACGATCGCGTCGGGGCTGCAGCACCCTCCTTCGGCTCGTTGTTTCGAACGCAAAACTTCGGCGATCAAGTCGACGCGTTGCTTGAAGCCGCACCGCCCGCTTTCAGTTTTGTCTTCGGCATTCCGAAACCCGAAGTGCTTCGTGCATGCCGTGAACGCAAGATCGTCACGATGGGCGCAGCGACCAATGTCGACGAAGCTGTCGCGCTCGATGACGCTGGCGTCGACATCATCGTTGCGACCGGCAGCGAGGCCGGCGGCCACCGCGTTTCGTTTCTCAATCACCCCGACGAATCGCCCGCCAACTCGGCGCTCATTCCGCAAGTCACGCAACTGGTCAAGGCACCCGTTGTGGTCGCGGGCGGCATCGCGGACGGCCGCGGCATCGTCGCCGCGTTGATGTGGGGCGCGGGCGGTGTGCAAATCGGCACCGCATTTCTCGCGTGCGACGAATCGAACGCAACCGCCGATCACAAGGCTGCGATCCGATCCCAATTGTCGCGGCATACGGCATTGACGCGCGCCTTCTCCGGCCGCTATGCGCGCGCCATCAAGAATCGCTTTTTGCTCGACATGCAAGCGCATGAAGCCTCGTTACCCGCCTTTCCGTACCAAAACTTCTTAACTCAACCTCTACGTCAGGCCGCCGCGAAGAGCGGCGACTCGAACTACCAATCGCTGTGGGCCGGTCAAAACGCTCCGCTCGTGTCGCACACCAAAGCGACGGAGCTCATGGACTTCCTCGTTCGAGACACCGAGAACACTTTGACGAAACTCCAAGCACTCTCTGCTTGAATCGTTCGCTGGTCGGCGCGCGGCTGCGAGCCCCGCGCGCTACGACTATTTGATTAGGCCCTCGGCTTTCATCGCTTCTTGAACCTTTGGCCGCGCACCAATGCGCGCCTGAAACTCAGTCAGCACCGGCCACTTGCCCAGATCGACGTTCACGTGCTTGGTCCAGTTGAGCACCGTGAACAAATACCCGTCCGCAACGGTAAAGGATTCACCTAGAACATACTGTTTGCCCTGCAACTTGCTGGCGACGATGTCGAGCGTTTTGCCCAAATTGGTCACCACCTGCGCTTTCCACTCCGGCGTCGCCGACTTGTCGAATAGCGTTCCGAATTTTTTGTGAATTTCTGTGCCGATGAACGTCAGCCACTCTTGCAACTGATAACGCTCCAGCGTGCCGGCTTTGGGCGCGATCTTCGCGTCCGCATTTTGGTCAGCTAGGTATTGAACGATTGCAGGACCTTCAGTTAGAACGACACCGTTCGGCAGCTCGAGCGCCGGAACGTAGCCTTTAGGATTCACTTGTAAATAATCGCCGCCACCTTCGATCGTCTTGGTGGCGAGATCGACTTTCTTCAATTCGATCGGGATACCCGCCTCACGGGCGGCTATATGCGGCGATAACGAACAAACGCCTGGCGAGTAATAGAGTTTCATGCTCACTCCCGAGTGACGACCTTCCAAATTTAAGATTGAATCGACAAACCGAGCGGCCGCTGTGGATTGCTTGAGAGCGACTCTAACGGCATACTCACTATTCGAAAAGTACTTACCTGCCAGTAAGTGTCGCCCTTGGAATAAGCTCATGCCAAAACCGCAACCGAATATTTGCAGCAACACCTGCCCTTCCCGCACGGTGCTGGAACTTTTGGCTGAGAAATGGGCTTTATTGGTAATTTTTCGTCTGCGCGTCAAAGCACATCGAACAGCGGAACTGCGCCGTGAGATCGTCGGCGTATCGGAGAAGATGCTGATTCAAACGCTCCGCAAGCTGGAGCGCTACGGGTTGGTGTCGCGTCACGACTTTGGCGAAGTACCGCCGCGCGTCGAGTATCAACTCACGGACCTCGGAACGTCTTTGGCGATGCCTGTGAAGCAGCTAGAGCGATGGGTTGCGCAGAACATCTTCGAGGTGGTGCGCGCGAAGGAGCGCTACGACGCGAAGAATGCGAAAGTTGCCAAGGCGAAAGTGGCTTGAGCGGAGGCTGATCTCGTCGCTCATCGCCGAGAGGTCGCGTGAGCTCGCGATGGTATTGGTGTGCATTGAGTCGTCGAAGCCCAGCAGTGATTGAAGCTGCGCTTCAATCACCCTCACCCCGCCCTCTCCCTGATCAGAGAGCGGGAGACAGAGTCTGCTTCGCGTTCGTTCCCTCTCCCGGATCAGGGTGAGGGTTGCGTGAAGCGCGGATCAACTCCGTCGCGCGCGTTCCAAGTCGTCAGGCGTGTCCACTCCAACGCCCGGCAGCACCTTAGCTTGGGCGACGAGAATTCTCATCCCCATTTGTAACGCACGCAGTTGTTCGAGCTTCTCGAGTTGCTCAAGAGGACTTGGTGCACTTTGCGTCATACGCACCAACGCGCCGACGCGATAGGCGTAGATGCCAAGGTGTCGTAGCGCATCTTCGTAATAAGTTTGCGAAAGCAACCCGTCGGCCGCCGTATCGCGAGACCAAGGTATCGGCGCTCGGCTGAAATAGAGGGCCGCGCCGTCGTCGCCCACAACGACTTTGACGACATTTGGATCCAACAGCTCAAGTGAAGACAGAATGGGCGTACACAGTGTCGCCATGTCGGCTTGCGGATCCCCCGCCAGTAGATCAGCAACTTGATCGATCAATGCCGGCGGTAATTGCGGCTCGTCGCCCTGCACATTGACGACAATTGTTTCGGCCGACCATCCCTTTGCATTGGCCACTTCCGCAATGCGATCCGTGCCCGACGGGTGTTCTGGACGCGTCAACATCGCGATCCTGGCGTTTGGATTGCGTGGGTCGCTCACCGCGCGAGCAATGCGCTCATCGTCGGTGGCAACGACGACTTCTACGGCTCGGCTCTTAGCCGCCGCCTCCACAACCCACTGCACCATCGGTTTGCCGCGAATGTCGAGCAGCGGCTTACCGGGCAATCGAGTGGATGCATAGCGCGCGGGAACCACGACAACGAATGACATCGTTAATTCTTCAGCAACGGATCGTCGGGCTTCAGTTGCACGGCCTCGTCTTCCAGCATCACTGGAATGTCGTCGCGAATCGGAAAAGCAAGCCTGTCGGCACGACAAATTAGTTGCTGTTGCGGCTTTGCGTACACCAACGGCCCTTTGCAGGTGGGACAAGCCAAGATGTCGAGAAGTTTAGTGTCCATAGTTATTCAGATCAACGGAATCTATTGCGGCAAAAGAATATTCAGACCAGCGGTTTGACTTGCAGAGTTTTCCTAAGGAAGGCCTACGGAGTTCCGATGACGCGGAGAATGGCCTCCAACAAGCGATCGCCCTCGGCGACTTCGACATGCAGCGGTACAACCCAGCATCTGTCATTCGCGAACGCGCGGCATTTTACCGCGTCCTTCTCGGTCATGAATATCGCCCCAGTCCCGGCAAACTGCAAATCCTCTGGACGGATGGCGGCGTGATCAGGCAATGCCCGCCCGTCCACCCTAAGTCCAGCATGACGCAAGCCATCGAAAAATGCTTCCGGATGCCCGATTCCCGCAATCGCGTGGTGATTGGCGTCTGCAAATCTCGATAGCGGTCGAATTTCACGAGTGGTCAACGACCATGCATCGCGGATCTCGTTGCGCGCGGTGAACGACCTGGGACGCGAAAGGGAGTACGCCACGTTGTCGTCCGCGCGTTGAGTGACGATCACTGCGTCCACGGAATCCAAGCGGCGCGTCGATTCGCGCAGTGGACCCGCAGGCAATAAGTAACCATTCCCAACGCCCCGTTTGCCATCGAGCACGGCGATCTCAAAATCACGCCGCAATCGATAATGCTGCAAGCCATCGTCGGAGAGGATCACTGTAGCGCCAAGCTTGATAGCGGCCTCAGCCGCTGCAACGCGATCCGGCCCGGCTATCACAATGGTTTTGCCCCGAGTAGCCAGCAACACAGCCTCGTCGCCGACCACTGCAGCATGACTCGATGCGTTCACTTCCTTTGGCCAACTGGGCGACGAGCCACCGTATCCGCGCGTGATGATTCCTGGACGATGGCCACGCCAGCGCAATTCCTCGGCGAGCCAAATCACGAGTGGCGTCTTACCGGTACCGCCGACCGTGATGTTACCGATGACAACGACTGGCTTCGAAACTCGAATGCGACGCAGCACTCCAACTGAAAAGCCCCAGCGTCGTAACGCTGAAATCGCACGAAACAAAAGCGACAACGGCCAGAGCGCTGCCGCCCAGCGAGAACGTCCATACCACACGCGCTGCAGCCACGAATCCATGCGACGGCTATTCGCTAAATGACTTGCGATGGAGCGCCGCGTAGCGACCGTTCAACGCCAGCAACTCGGCATGCGTGCCGATTTCCACGATGCTTCCTTCATGCATCACGACGATGCGATCCGCTTTTTCGATCGTGGATAACCGATGCGCGATCACCAATGTCGTACGGTTGCGCATCAACTCTTCGAGTTCCGCTTGAATCACCCGTTCGGACTCCGTATCGAGCGCTGAAGTTGCCTCGTCCAGAATCAAGATGGGCGCATCCTTGAGTAGCGCGCGTGCGATGGAGATACGCTGCTTCTGGCCGCCGGACAACGTGACGCCCCGATCGCCGACTTCAGTCAGCATGCCCGCGGGCTTTTCGTTGGCGAATTCAAGCACGTGCGCCGCGCGCGCCGCGCGATCGATGGCCGCGTCGTCGACGTCCCTGCCGAAAGCGATGTTGGCGCGAATAGTGTCATTGAATAACACGACTTCCTGACTGACGAGCGCAATCTGATCACGCAGACTAGCCAACGTGTAACTGCAGACGTCATGACCGTCGATCAATACCTGCCCGACCGTTGCATCGTAGAAGCGCGGCAGAAGATTGACGAGCGTCGACTTGCCGCTGCCGGACTTACCGACAAATGCCACTACTTCGCCTGGCCTGATCTTAAGATCGATCGTTTTCAACGCCGCCGTTTGCGCGCCCGCATACTGGAAGTTGACACCACGGTACTCGACTTCGCCGCGCACTCTCTCAGCCGATCGCGTGCCCGCCTCCAGCTCGCGCGGCTGATCGAGAATGTTGAAGATGACCTCGCCCGCGGTGATTCCCTGTTGCAGCGGAGCGAATACGTTCACCAAGTTCTTCACCGGCTGCATCAACATCAGCAACCCGCCGATGACGGAAATAAAATCTCCGGGGCTTAAAGTTTTCTCCAAGGCTTGCTTCGTCGCCATGTACAGCACAATGGACAATGCCGCCGCAGCCAGAATTTGGACTACTGGATTCGACACCGCGCGGGTGAAGATCATCTTCATCACCGAGCGGCGATTGCTCTCGTTAACTTGCTCGAACTGAGCTTGCTGATAACTCTGCGCATTGAACACGCGGATGACGCGCGGCGCTTCGATCGCCTCTTTGGATACGCGCGTGATCTCCTCCATCGAGTTCATGATACGGTGGCTGTAGCGTTTGAAGTATCGATTGACGCGCGAGATGATGAATGCGATAGGCGGCGCGATACAAAGCGCGACCAAGGTCAACTGGGCATTGATCGTGAACAGAAAAAAGAACAGGAAAACGATCGTCAACGATTCTCGAATCAGAATGGTAATGGACTCGGTTGCCGCCTGCGCCACCTGCTCGGAATTGAAGAGCAATCTAGATAACAGCTCGCCGGAGTTGCTCTTGTCGTAGTAACTAATCGGCATGCGCAGGTAGCTGTCGAAGATCTCGGTCCGCATGCGCTTGATGACGCGACGCGATACTTGCCCCATGAAGTACGACTGAGTGAACTCACCCAGACCGCGGATGATAAAGACCGCAACGACGCCTATCGGCGCCCAAAACAGCATGCGTTGATCGCCATCGATAAAGGATTTATCGAGAAACGACTTCGTCAGCCACGTGAATGCGCCTGTTGCGGCGGCAAAAGTCACCGCGCCCAGGTTCCCGAGCACGAACCATCCTTTGTAGTAGCGCAAATACCCGATGAGGCGACGGTAGATCTGCCACGGACTCTTGGAGGTTGGAGCAGGCGCCGCGGTGGTCATCGAGTTGGGCTTTGATTGTTGACGGTGGCGATGTTGATGCCACGAAAGCCGAGTCTGCCGATGACATCCATCGCGGTGACGACGGACTGATGTGTCGCGCGGGCGTCGGCACGAATCGTAATCGGAATTTCGCGATCGGTACCGGCCACTTTGATGATTGCGTTGGCCAGCGTCGCCGTCGACGTGTTGATCAACGCTTGGCCGTTGACGCGGTAGTTGCCTTCCGCGGTGACCGACACTTCGATTGCGTCCCGGCGTTCGGCCACACTGGGCGTCTCGCTAGCTTCGGGTAACCGAATCTTGATACTGGTTTCGTCCAGGAACGTGGTCGAAATCATGAAGAACACCAGCAGCAACAGGAACACATCGACCAAGGAGATCAGATTGAGCTCCGGCTCCTCCGGCCTACGCGAGCTTAGTTTCACCGCGCTTCCTGAGTCGTTGCGCCTTCCTTGCGACGGTCGAGGGCTTCGACCAATTTCATGGATTCCTTTTCCATTTGCACGACCAACGATTCCACACGGGTACGCAGAAAGCGATAACCCATGACCGCCGGAATTGCGACGACTAACCCCGCCGCGGTCGAGACCAGCGCTTCGGAAATGCCGCCCGCCAAGATCTGCGGATTGCCGACCCCTTGATCGGTGATGTCGCTGAAGGTGCGAATCATGCCGGACACCGTGCCGAGCAACCCTAAGAGCGGCGACATCGATGCAATCGTGCCGAGGGCGTTGAGGAAGCGCTCCAACTCGTGCACCACGTGCCGGCCCGTATCTTCGATGGCTTCCTTGATGATCGCGCGGTCGCGATGCCGATTGGCCAAGCCGGCGGCCAATATTTTGCCGAGCGCGGAGTTTTGCTCCAACGCCGCAATGTGCTTGTCTTGCAACTGATCGCTTTCCACCCAGCGCCACACCTTTTCGGTGAGTTCGGGCGGCAGCACCCGCTTCTTCTGCAGCGTCCACAGTCTTTCGAGGAAAATGGCGGCCGCCACGATGGAAGCTAGAATGATCGGCGCCATAAAGACGCCACCGGACTTCACTAATTCAAACACTGGACGATCTCGCTGGACATTCTCGGTGTGTCGTTCTGATGTTCGTGGGCGCTTGTAAATTCACGCTTGTAAATTAACACTGGCGAATTCACGCAGGGCATACGCAACGCACGCGAAGGACGCAAATACTACCAGCTTTACCGCTCCAATGACCCTGGCTCGCCCACTGCATGTCGATGCCAATACATCCTGTGCAACCGCCGATACTGAGCAATCGGTCCTGCGACGTCACCCTGCGATGAAAGGCCATCGGCAGGCAACGCGACTTGAATTTCGATGGCGCCGCTTTCGGCCGTTTTCAAGACCTCGGCACCCACCGCCCGCCAGCGTTCCACGACATCTTCCTTCGGGAATCCCCAGCGATTCCCGTATCCCGCACTGACGACTGCAACACTAGGCGCTGTCGCTTTCACGAATTCCTCCGTCGAGGATGTGCGGCTACCATGATGCGGTACCACGACCACATCCGTCTTGCCTATCAAGCCAAGTTGTACCAATCGATATTCAGTGGCGCGCTCTACGTCGCCGAGCAATAGGGCGCTACCGCCCTTGCCCGTCACGCGCAACACACAAGATGAGTCGTTATCGCTTTGTCCTTCGTTCGCGGCTGGGTGCAGCAGCTCGAACTGGACGTTGTCCCACTCCCATCGATCTCCGCGCTTGCAGGGTTCGATGCGCGCGCCATGGGGAGCCTTTGGAGCGTCGACTGATGGGCCAATCGAGAGGCGATCGATTCGAATACCGGCAAGCATGGAGTCCATTCCCCCGACATGATCGTTGTCGCCGTGACTCAGCATCATCGTGTCGACGCGACGTACGCCGAGACTGTACAAATACGGCAAAACAACCATCTCGCCGGTATTGCGGCCACTTCGAAAGCTGGGTCCCGAGTCGTACACCAATACATGACGCGCGGTGGTAATGACTGTCGCCAGCCCCTGCCCCACATCGAGGACGGAAAGCACGAAATTACCCTGCGCGGGTCGCGCTGGCTGCCAACACAATGCCGGCAAACACAACATCAATCCCGCGGCGCGCGTGACCCACATACCGGGACCCACTGCAATCGCGCACCCCGCCACCATCAACGCGGCCATCCAGATGGGCAGCTGCGGCAAGTGCCAGGTTGCGAGCGGTAAATCGCCGGCCCATTGCAATGCAGGCCAACAAAACTCCAAGACCCAAGTTGCGCCTTGCAGAACGATCGCGCCAAGCGGATCGGAAAGTGCGAGCAAGGCAGTACCAATCAAGACGACCGGCACGATCACAAACGTGAAC
>Ga0193752_1000318_pt1 | contig 50248 bp, 54 predicted proteins | sample H1c1metaG_FD_144924 | JGI IMG/M metagenome (GOLD analysis project Ga0193752, IMG submission 144924) | Soil microbial communities from a riparian zone of the East river system, Colorado, United States - H1c1 | ecosystem: Environmental > Terrestrial > Soil > Riparian zone | place: USA: East River...
CCGTGCGCCCGCGCAGGTTGACGACGTCGGCCTCGCCGGTTTCGCGCACGCCGCCGACCTTGACGAACTTGCCGTCGCGGATCAGCACCGAGTCGACGACGGTGTCGCGCTTGTCGAGCGTGTGGATGCGGCCGTTGACGAACGCGAGGTCGCGCTTGGCGACCTTGCTGCCCTGGTGGCCGCCGGTGGCGAAGGCGGCACTGGCGGGGCTGAGGGCGGCGGCGACAGCCGCCGCCGTAGCGCCGAGAAACCGGCGCCGCGGCGAATTCAGGTCGGACATTCTTCCTATCTCCTGTGGTTATCGTTGTCGTTATGACCGTGGCCGTGGCCGTGGTCATCGTCGTCGCGGTCGAAGCGCACCACGCCGGCGTCGTACTTGAGCTGCCCGCCGATCACGGTCAGGACCGAGCGGATGCGCGGGATCTCGGCTTCCGGGATCTTGAAGTAATCGCGATCCAGCACGACGAGGTCGGCATGGTTGCCCGGCTCGATCGTGCCGAGGTCGTCCTCCGCGGTGAACCACTTATTGGCCGCGGTGGCCATCTTCAGCGCCTCCTGGCGCGTGATCGTGTTGCCCGCGTTCGCCAGCGGTGTAGCCGGATCGTGCATGCCGCGCAGGCTCTTCCCGCTGATCGTGGAGTACAGGTTGAGCCAGGGGCTGATGACGGTGATGTCGCCGCCGTCGGAGTGCCAGCCGAGCGGGATGCCGCTGTCGTACAGCGAGCGGTAGGCCGGCCCGATCGGCGCGCCGTTGGCGGCCGCGCCGCGCGTCGGGCCCCAGCCCACCAGCAGCCCGCCGCCGAGCCCCTTCCACTGGTTCACCGATTCCGGCGTGGTGCCGGGAACGTGCGAGATCCTCCAGCGCAGCTTGGTGATGCCGTCGGCGAAGCCCTCGCCCACCAGCTGGTCGTGCGCCTGCTGGCGCTGCCCGACCAGGGTAAGGAAGTTGGCCAGGCTGAGCGAGTGGTCCTCGCCGCGCCAGCCGGCGCGGCCGATCGCCACCAGCCCGTTCACGCCGCCGCCGGTGAACTCACCGATGCCGGCGGTGCGCAGCCAGTCGTCGCCGAAGAACTGGAACGAGTTCCTCAGGCGCGGCGCGAGCGTGGTGAGGTTCACGTCGGCCGCCGGATCCTGGTGCAGGAAGTCCATGCGCAGCCGTGCCGGCATCTTCCTCTCGCGCTGCAGCGCGATGAACGGGAAGTGCATCGTGTACGTGTTCTCGTTCGCGATGCCGTTCGAGGGCAGCTCGGAATGGAACGCGCCGCCGTCGCCGTGGGTGGTGATGCCCAGCGTGTTGAAGTAGTGCAGCGCGTCGGCCGCGCTGCGCTTCCTCGTCTCCGCGTTGAGGAGCTGTGTGCGCAGCGCCTGCAACGCCGGTCCGGTGACCGCGCCGGTGGTCGGATTGACCACCACTCCGGGCGCGTTCAGCGTAAACCACGCGGCGGCGAGGCCGTTCGCGCGCGTACCGCCCTGCGCCGCCTGGATGTAGACCGGGCGCGGGATGGCGTCGAGCTCGAGCCCCGTCGGCAGGCGGTTCTCGGCGAACTGGATCGCGGAGATCGGGCCGATGGTGGTGATGAACTCGCCCACCGGCACCTGCTTCGCGCGCTTCTGGTACTCGGCGACCGCCTCCGGGATGGTGAACACGTGCTCCATGCCCGTGCTCCAGCCCGGCCGGTTGCCGACCAGCACGATGTGGTTGTGCGCGTCGATGATGCCCGGGATCACCGTGCGTCCGCGCAGGTCGATCACCTTGACCCGGCCGTCGGCGTCGATGTTGCGACCGGTCTCGACGATGCGGCCGTTCTCGATCAGCACGTCCTCCACCACGCGGTTCTTCGCGTCCATGGTGTGGATGCGGCCGTTCTTGAGCAGCAGCGCCTCGGCGCGCTTGACCTTGCGGTTGTCGCGGTCGTCGTCCCGGTCGCGATCGCCGTGGGCGAACGCAGGCAGCGCGAGCGCAGCGGCCAGCGCTACCGTGAGAATTTTCAGATTGGCTTTCACAGTTTATTTCCTCCCCTTGCGGTGGTGGTGGTCGTTGCCATGGCAGTGGTCGTGGTCGTGGTCCCAGTCGCGCCGGCCGCGCAGCGCGCCGGTGTCGTGCACGACCTTGCCGGCGACTACCGACAGGATCGGCTTGATGGCGCGCATCTGCGCATCGCTGACCGTGAAGTAATCCTTGTCCAGCACGACGAGGTCGGCGAGCTTGCCCTCCTCGATCGAGCCGAGGTCGTCCTCGCGGTTCGCGTACCAGGCATTGCCGCGCGTGTACGCGTGCAGCGCCTGCTGGCGCGTGATCTGCTGCCCGGGGTTGCTGAGAGCCCCGGCATAGTTGCGTCCCGTGGTCGCGAAGTGCAGCGCGAACCAGGGGTTGTGCGGCGCGATATGCACGCCGTCCTCGTGCATGCCCGCCGGGATGCCGCTTTCCACGATCTGCTTGAACAGCACGATCGGCAGGCCGTCGGCGCGCGGCTCGCCGGTCCAGCGGAAGCCCGACATCGAGACGCCGCAGTTCAGCGCTTTAAGGCGCGCGAGCTGCTCGGGCGTCGCCATCTCGGCGTGCTGCAGGCCCCAGCGCAGGTCCTTGATGCCGAACTCCGCGTCCATCGCCTCGTAGGTGGAAACCACCTGCTCGATGTTGGCGACGGTGGACTGCGAGTTCTCGTTGCGCCAGCCGGCCCGGGCGATGAGGCGCTGCGCCTCGTACCACACGGCATAGCCGTTCGGGTTGGTGGCCTGCGCGCCGAACGCCGCGCCCCACTCGCCGATCCAGCCCGTCCTCATCATGTCGTCGCCGAAGTCCGGGAACGTGTTGCGCAGCCGTTCGCGCAGCTCGGGCAGCTGGTTCTCCAGCGCACCCAGCGCCGCGATGAAGCCCTGGTTGTGCAGGAAGTTGGTCTGCAGGCGGGTGTAGGCCTTGCCTTCGCGGTGCAGCGAGAGCCAGGCGTCGTACATCCGGTAGTGGTCCAGACCCGAGAGCGCCTGCGTCGGTGCCAACGGGCCCGGCGACGGCGGCAGCACCTGGTCGAGGCAGGTGGTCAGGCCGACGCGCGCCGTGTAGGCCATGGCGTCGAGCGCGCTGCGCCGCTTGTCCTCGAAGGTCTGCAGCACGCGCAGGTGGTAGAGCGCGCGGGTAGCCATGTTGCCGACGCCGGCTATGTTGACGATCGAGCCGTCCGCGCCGACCACCACCGGGCCGGCAAGCGGGGTGCTCACGCTCTCGAAGAACGCCTTGCCCAGCGTGTTGGTCACGCCCGGGCCGCTGCCGCCCGCCATCAGGTACACGGGCCGGTCGGGCACGGCGGAGTCGAGCTCGGCGAGAGTCGGCAGGCGGTTCTCGGTCCACTGGCGCACCAGCCAGCCACCCATCGAGGTGATGAACTGGCCGGGCGGCACGTCGCGGCGGCGCGCGGCGAGCATCGCCAGCACCTCGGCGAGGTTGGTCGCCAGCTCGAGGCCGGCGACGTGGTAGCCGGGCCGGTTGGCGAGGCTGACGAAGTGGGTGTGACTCTCGATCAGGCCCGGCACCACGGTGCGGCCGCGCAGGTCGATCTCTTTCGCGTCGGGACCCTGCTCGGCGTCGCGCCCGACCGCCAGGAAGCGGCCGTCGCGGATGCGCACCGTGCGGACGACCGAGTTGCCGTCGTCCATCGTGTGGATCTTGCCGTTACGGAGTACTAGATCGCGCTCGTGATCGTTGCCGCGGCGATCATCGTCGCGCCGGTTGCTAGCGCCGACCGGGAGCGGCGCGCCGACTGCTGCTACTGCGCCTGCCGCCGCCTTCAGAAGGTTGCGGCGCGACAAACGTGCCTTTTCTTCCTTGGACATAACTCCCCCCTCGCCTTTTGATGGAAGCCGGAGTTAAATATACGAAACCGGCGTTCCTAACTTTTACTATACGAAAGGGCGGAAGGGAGCTTAATTCCTATGAATCATCCTTATCAATTGATGAGCACCGATGCTGAGTCGCGGCTCGCCTGGTCGAGGATGATGTCCACGGTGCGCTCGACGTGCCGCTTGCTGAGCGCGACGGTCTCCTTGAGACGCCGCGCCAGCGCGGCGTCCACGATCTGCTGATGCTCGTCCTCGCGCGGCACTACGGCGAGGCGGCGGGAAAAATTGCGGTAGCGCTCGGCGTGGTCGAACAGGCGCTCGCACAGGCTCACCACCCACTGCGAGCCGCAGCCCGAGATCAGCGCGGAATGGAACTCGCGGTGCGGGTCGTCGAACGCGGTGTTGGGACGCGGCGGCTCGAGGCTCAGGTAGCGCGGCACCTTCTTCAGCCGGTGGTGCGCCAGCAGCACGCGCTCTTCCCAGGCGGCATCGCCATTGAGCACCGCCTCGCGCATCGCGACCTCGGTGAACAGGCTGCGCGCCTTCGCCAGGTCCACCAGGTCGGCGCGGCTGATCGGCGCCACGGCGAAGCCGCGCTGCTCGGAATAGACCACCAGGTGCTCGGCGGCGAGGCGGTTCAGCGCCTCGCGCATCGGGATCGCGCCGCACTCGTAGCGCTCGGCGATGTCGTTGACGCGCAGGCGCTCCGAGGGCAGGAGCACGCCGCGCAGAATGTCGGCGCGCAGCTTGCCGTAGACCAGCCCGGCCGCCGTGGGAATCACGCCGTCGCGCGAGGCCGCGGGCTCCTTTTTCTTCGCTACAAGCGCCCTGGCGCGGCGGATCTGCATCGGAAAATTATATATATCCGCAATTCACACCCCGTGCGCGTTCTGCTGCTTTGCAGCAAACGCCGCACACATTTATTTCGCTTTTTTGTTTCGATCCGACATGTAAAAGATTGTCAGTCCCTTGATAGGATTCAGACCGGTGATCAAGAAGCAGGGATGAACTAAAGCTCGAATTAATAGCTTCTAGCCATGAATATCACCTCCCGCCAATTGAAGGCGTTCCTGCTGACGGCGCGCCACCAGAGCTTCTCGCGCGCCGCGGAGCGCCTGTTCATCACGCAGTCGGGAATGAGCGTGCTGGTGCGCGAGCTGGAGGACCAGCTCGGCTTTCGCCTGTTCGACCGCACCACGCGGCGCGTGACGCTCACCGAGCACGGCACCCGGTTCCTGCCGATCGCCGACCGCAGCCTGGTGGATCTGGAGTCTGCCGCCGCGAACATCGGCCGCTCGGCGACCGCCGCCGACCGCCACCTCTCTCTGGGCGCGCCGCCGCTCATCGCCGGCAAGCTGCTGGCTTCGGCGATCGGCGAGTACGCCAAGCGCGATCCGGAGCTGCGCATCAGCCTGCACGACGGCGAGCGCGGCAAGCTGATTACGATGGTCGCCGCGGGCACGCTCGACTTGTGCCTGGGCTGCTTCCTGCAGCCGGTCACCGGCGTGCGGCGAACCCCGATCTACCGCTTCTCGCTGATGCTGGTCGAGCCGGTGGCGCACGCCGGCGAGGCGTCGCGGCCGATGCGCTGGGCCGAGATCGGCGAGCGGCCGCTGCTCAGCCTGCCGAGCGACCATCCGGTGCAGCAGGTCGTCGACCTGCATCTGCAGGGCAGCGGCCGGCGCGGCGCGCCGCAGATGGTGTTCAACTATTTCGAGACGCAGATCGCGATGGTCGAAGCCGGTGCCGGCAGCGCCATCCTTCCCACCTTCGCCGTGCCGACCTGCCTGGAGCGGCGCGTGGCGATGCATCCGCTCATCGACCCGGTGGCGCCGATCGAGCTCTACCAGATCGTCAATCGGGGCAAGAAACTCCCGGCCGCCGCCGAGGCATTCACGCGCTTCCTGCGCAGCTACATCGCGGAGTGGGCCGAGCCCTGGAATCCGGGCTGCTAGTAGGAATCAAAAAATAGGGTCAGACCCCCGTTTCTGATTCAAAAGCTGGGGTCTGACCCTATTTTTTGATCTGACTACTGGATAGCGGTGCGGAACGCCGCCGGCTGGACGTGCACGATGGCGCGGCCGGCCGCGCCCTGCAGCAGCACCGAGGAGAGCTTCACATCGGCGGTCGCGCCGGCGCGGATCGGCCGGAAAGTGACCACCAGGAACTCTGCGTCGGCCGGCACTTCTCCCGCGCCCAGCGCGCCGACCATGATCGAGCCGCCGGGAACGATGCGGTAGCTGAAGCTGCCGCCGGCGAAAAAGCCGCCGGCGCGCACGCCGACCGGCTCGAGCAGCGCCGCGTCGTAGCTCACCTGCAGCGGCGAGGCGCGCACCGCCTGGTCGGAGGTCACCTTGAGCGCGACGTTGAAGTTGTTGCCGGCCTGCACCCGCTCCGGACCTTCCCAGCGCAGCTGCGCGGGGCGCGCTTCGCCCGCCTGCGTCACGCCAAGGTCGGACTGCGCGGCGGGCGGCGCCGCCGCGACCGCTACTTTCGCCGCCGGCGCATCGAGGCCGAGCAGCGAGTTGATCGGCAGCGTCTCCCGGACATCCATCGCCAGGTAGACCAGCGTCACGCCGTCGGCCTTGATCGCCTCGACGCGGTAGCCGTCCTCGAGCGTCTCGCCCTCGCGCACCGTGAGGACGCGGTCGCCCTTGGCAAGCACGACCTGCGCGGCGCCGTCCTGCACCATCTGTCCGGCAACGCGGTAGGGCATCGGCGGCGCGGACGGCGCGACAACTTCCGGCGCAGCGGCCACAGCCGGCCGCGGCGGCACCCACGAATGCGAGCCGAACGGCTCGCCCGCCGGGCGGCCCATCGACTCGCGACTCGGCAGCGCCGCGTAGCGTTCCTCGCCCGTTGCTGCGGCCCGCGGGCTGCCGGCGCCCTTGGCCTGCGGCGCGGCGACGGATGCGGCACCGGGCGTCGCGGACTGCGGCAGCAGCACGGCTGCCGCCGCCGCGCCGACCGCTACGACCAGTCCACCGAAAATGAGTTTCTTGCGCACCGCCCAAGTAAAGCTCAATCCCCCGCGCTCTGCAAGGCCCTTCGTCAGTCCCGCCCGGCTACTTGGCGCCGGCCACGGTATCGATCACGACCTTGACGCCGGTGCTGTCGTTGGCGACCGCCGCGCTCGAGCCCTGCAAGTCCCCCGGCTGCGGGGTGGCGTTGCCCGACTTCGAGATGCGCGCGCCGACAATGACGCGCGCAAAGCCCGACAGCCTCGCGCCCGGCGCCATCGCCATGCTGTCGTCGAGCGAGAAGGACGCCGGCAGGTCGCGCACCTTCATGCGCAGCACGGCCAGCGGCACGCGCGGGCCTTCGACGGCGCGCGCGAAGATGAAGACCGTATCGTCGGGCGCCGCGCGGCCCTTCAGCTTGGGCGAGAGCGACACGGTGCCGGCGAGCTTCGCCGCGGCGTCCCCCTTCGCTCGTGCCTGCTCGACATTCTCGCGGATGACGCGCGCGTCCTCCGAGTCCGCCGCCACCAGGGGCAGCATGCGCTCCCAGCGCGCCGCGGCGCCGGCGAAGTCGCCGCGGTTGAAGGCGGCGGTGCCGGCCAGCGCCAGCGCCTTGAGATTCTTCGGGTCGATCTGCAGCGCGCGCTCGAGCAGCTTCTCCGGGTCGCCGGCGAGGCGCTGGCCGTTCGCCATGGCGAGCGCGTCGGCGAGCTCCACCAGCAGGTTCGCGTCGCGCGGCGCGCGCGCCGCCGCCCTGGCGTAGGCTTCGGCCGCTTCTTCAAAGCGGCCCAGCGAGGCGTAGGAGCGGCCAAGCAGCCTCCAGCCTTCGGCATCGTCCGGGTTCTCCTTCATCTTCGCCGCGAGGCGCTCCACCAGCCCCTCGATCTGGCGCTGCGTCGCCTGCGCCGTGTCCTGCAGCGCGATCACGCCAGGATTTCCCACCAGAAAATAAACTCCTAAAGCCACCAGCGGAACCGCCAGAACCGAATAGGCAACGAAACGGTTCCCTCCCGGTCTGTGCTCCTGTTCTACATGGGAAAAATCTTCGAGGACGCGGCGCTCGAGCTCCTGGCGGGCGCGCCCGTGGTCGGCCCGCGCGATGGCGCCGGAGGCGAGGTCGGCGTCGAGCTCGCGCAGCTGATCGCGGTAGACCGCGGCGTTCATCGCGTCGCGCGAGACCGCGCCGCCGGCGCGGCGGCGCCACAGCGGCTGCGCCGCGAGCGCGAGGGCGGCGGCCGCGAGCAGCGCGCCCAGGATCCAGAACAGGGTCATTCCCTGCCGCGGTCGAGAAACGCGGCCGCGCGCGCGCGCTCCGCGTCGGACAGCGGCGGCGCCTGCCGATTGGTCGATCGGATTCTGCGGATCAGGAGGACTATCCCCAGGCCAAGCAGCAGAAAAGGCCCGATCCACAGCAGCACGGTGCTCGCCTTGAGCGGCGGCCGGTAGAGCACGAAGTCGCCGTAGCGCTGCACCATGAAGTCGAGCACGTCGCGCTCGCTCCTGCCGCTGCCGAGCTGCTCGCGGATCTGCCGGCGCAGGTCGACCGCCAGGTCGGCGTTCGAGTCGGCGAGCGACTGGTTCTGGCACACCAGGCAGCGCAGCTCGGCGGACAGCGCCGTCACACGCTTTTCCAGATCCTCATTTCCGCAGGCAATACCGGAAAAGAGGATCGCTGCGACCAGAAAAATCCTATTCACGGGAGAGCTGGCCGACCAGCGGCAGGATCTTCTGCGCCAGGGTCTCGCGCGTCACCGGGCCGATCTGCTTGTAGCGGATGAAGCCGCGCTTGTCGATCACGTAGGTCTCCGGCACCCCGTAGACGCCGTAGTCGATGCCGATGCGGCCCTCCGCGTCGATCACCGACAGGCGGTACGGATCGCCGTAGGCCGCGAGCCAGCGCAGGCCGTCCTCGCGCTTGTCCTTGTAGTTGAGGCCGTAGATCGGCACCGCGCCGCTCTTCGCAAGCTCGAGCAGCACCGGGTGCTCGTCGCGGCAGGAGACGCACCACGACGCCCAGACGTTCAGCAGCCAGACGCTGCCCAGGCGATCCTTGGAGGCGAAGCGCTTGTCCGGCTCGCTCAGCAGCGGCAGCTCGAACGGCGGCGCCGCCTTGCCGACCAGCGGCGAAGGCACCTCGCGCGGGTTCAGCGTCAGCCCGGCGGCGAGCAGCGCCACCAGCGCGACGAAGATGCCGAGCACCCAGAGCGCGCGCGAGCTCATGCCGCGGCTTCCACCACGTTGTCCTGTTTTGCCTGCAGCGAAAACCGATAGCGGCGATCCGTCGCGGCCAGCAAGCCGCCGAGCGCCATGATCAGGCAGCCGCCCCAGATCCAGTCGATGAAGGGCTTGTACTGCACCTTCACCAGCCACGCGCCGCCCTCCAGCGGATCGCCCAGCGACACATACAAATCGCGCGTCAGGCCGGTATCGATCGCCGCCTCAGTCATGACGCTCTGCTGCACCGTGTAAAGGCGCCTCTCCGGATGGAGCACTCTCAGCGGCCTGCCTTCGCGCGACACCGATACCTTGGCCCGCGCCGCCTGGTAGTTCGGCCCGGCGACGTCCGCCACCCCTTCCAGCAGGAAGCTGTAGCCGCCGACCTCGACCGTATCGCCCGGCCGCATGCGGGCGTCCTTTTCCGCCTCGTAGCCCTTCACCAGCGTCACGCCCACCACGAACACCGCCATGCCGATATGCGCGACTACCATTCCATATTGGGACCGGGTCCTGGCGCCTTTTCTCAGGCTCAGGAGCGACGCCAGAACCACCCACAGCGCGAGGGACAGGCCGAATCCCACCATCGGCTTCCAGCTTCCCATCGCCAGCGGAAGCAGCAGCCCGAGCGTCAGGCTCACCGCAAGCGCCCAGCGCAGCAGCACCGCGAGCTCGGGCAGGCTCGAGTGCTTCCAGCGCGCCAGCGGCCCGATGCCCATCAGAAAGAGGGCCGGCGCCATGATCGGAACGAAGACCGCCTCGAAGTATTGCGGCCCGACCGAAATCTTGCCGCCGCCGAGCGCATCGAGCGCCAGCGGATAGAGCGTGCCGAGGAACACGGTGCCCGCGGCGGCGGCGAGCAATACGTTATTTGCCAATAAAAAACTTTCTCTGGAGACCGGAGCAAAACTTCCCCCCAACCCGATGCGCGCGGTGCGCCACGCGTAGAGCGCGAGCGCGCCGCCGACGAAGAGCGCAAAGAGGCCGAGGATGAAGACGCCGCGCTTCGGATCGACGGCGAAGGCGTGCACCGAGGTGAGCACGCCCGAGCGCACGAGAAACGTGCCGAGCAGGCTGAGCGCGAAGGCGAAGATGGCGAGCAGCACCGTCCAGCTGCGGAAGGCGCCGCGCTTCTCGGTGACGGCGAGGGAGTGGATCAACGCGGTGCCGCACAGCCACGGCATGAAGGAGGCGTTCTCCACCGGGTCCCAGAACCACCAGCCGCCCCAGCCCAGCTCGTAGTAGGCCCAGCCGCTGCCCAGCGCGATGCCGATGGTGAGAAACACCCAGGCGACGGTGGTCCAAGGCCTGGACCAGCGCGCCCAGGTGGCGTCCAGCCGCCCCGCGAGCAGCGCCGCCACGGCGAAGGAAAAGGCGACCGAGAAGCCGACGTAGCCCATGTACAGCATCGGCGGGTGCAGCACCATGCCGGGGTCCTGCAGCAGCGGATTCAGGTCGCGCCCATCGGCCGGCGCCGGCAGCAGCCGGTCGAACGGGTTGGAGGTAAACAGCATGAAGGCGAGAAAGCCGGTGCTGATCAGGTTCATCACGCCCAGCACGCGCGCGGCCATCTCCTCGGGCAGGTGGCGGCTGAACAGGGCCACCGCGCTGGTCCACACGCCGAGGATCAGCGTCCAGAGCAGCAGCGACCCCTCGTGGCCGCCCCAGGCGCCGGCGACGCGGTACTGCAGCGGCAGCGCCGAGTTGGAGTTGTTGGCGACGTAGGCGACCGAGAAGTCGTTGACGACGAAGGCATGCACCAGGCAGCCGAACGCAAAGGCGACCAGCAGCGTGAGGCTCTGCGAGGCCGGACGCGCGAAGGCCATCCATTCGGCGTTCGATTTTTCCGCTCCGGCCAGGGCGCTGACCGAGGCGAAAAGCGCCACCGCCAGGGCGAGGGAAAGGGCGACCTGTCCGAGCTCGGGGATCATGGCTTGAGGGTGCGCGACGCTTCGTGCGCCTTTTCCACTGCCAGCTTCGCTTCGGGCGGCATGTAGTTCTCGTCGTGCTTGGCGAGCACCTCGCTCGCGCGGAACACGCCGTCGGCGCTGAGCTGTCCCTGCGCCACCACGCCCTTGCCCTCGCGGAACAGGTCGGGCAGCGCGCCGCGGTAGTTCACCGCGATGCTCTTGGCGGTATCGGTGACGGTGAACTGCACCGTGACTCCGTCGGCCTGGCGCCGCACGCTGCCCTTCTCGACCATGCCGCCGATGCGGAAGGTGCGGCCCTGCGGCGCCTTGTTCGCCGCCACCTCCGACGGCGTGAAGAAGAACACCAGGTTCTCCTGGAAGGCGCTCAGCACCAGCGCGGTGACAATGCCGAGCGCAACCACCCCGATGGCGATGGCGGCGATGCGTTTATGTCTTGGCTTCACGCGATCTTTTCATCAGAAAAACGACTTCCAAAAGCAAAGCGAGAAACGTCACGCCGTACGAGCCCCACACGTACCACGCATAGCCGCCCATGGCGAGGAATTCGCTCATCCGCGCTCCCGGATGATGCAGCGCACGCGCACCAGCGTCACCGCAATGCTGTACATCCAGAAGGCGAACGCCATCAGGATCATCCCGCTGAACATGCTGGCGGCCATGGTCGGCGCGCTCTTCAGGCTGACCGAGGCGCCCTGGTGCAGCGTGTTCCACCATTGGACGGAGAAATAGATGATCGGGATGTTGACCACGCCGACTATTGCGAGCACCGCGCCCGCGCGGTCGGCGCGCCGCGGGTCGTCGATCGCCGCCTGCAGCGCCATGAAGCCGAAGTAGAGGAACAGCAGGATCAGCTCGGAAGTCAGGCGCGCGTCCCATACCCAGTAGGTGCCCCAGGTCGGCTTGCCCCAGAGCGAGCCGGTCCACAGCGCGATGAACGTGAACAGCGCGCCGGTGGGCGCGAGCGCGCTCGCCATCATGCCCGAGAGCCGGGTGTTGAGCGCGAGGCCGAGCGCCGCCCAGATGGCCATCACCACGTAGATGAACATCGACATCCACGCCGCGGGCACGTGGATGAAAATGATGCGGTAGGCCTCGCCCTGCTGTGCGTCGGTAGGCGCGACGACAAACCCCACGTAGAGGCCGGCAACCGCAAGCAGCACCGCCGCAATGCCCGCGACCCGCGCGATCTTCCCGGCGAGCGGATAGAACGTCTGCGGCGACGCGTACCAGAACCAGTTAGTGCTTGTTGCCGTCATTCAGCCGAAATCCTCAGCGCGGCGGCGATGGCCCACGGCGCGAACGCCGCGGCGCCGACCAGCATGGCCGCGAGCAGCAGCAGGTGGCCCTGCGCGCTTGCTCCGGCCGCCGCCATCTCTACGCCCCCCGCCCCCATGATCAACACCGGCACGTACAGGGGCAGCACCAGCAGCGACAGAAGCACGCCGCCGCCACGCAACCCCAGCGTGAGAGCTGCGCCGATGGCGCCGATCAGGCTGAGCACCGGCGTGCCCAGCAGCAATGATAAGACAAGCACGCCATGGAGCCGCGCCGGAAGGTCGTATTGCAGCGCAATCAGCGGCGCGATCAGCACCAGCGGTAATCCCGACACGAGCCAATGGGCAAGGGTTTTCGCTGCGACCACGGCGCCCAGCGGCGCGGCGCCGAGGAGGATCTGCTCGAGCGTGCCGTCGGCGTGGTCGGCGGCGAAGAGGCGCCCGAGCGACAGCAGGCTCGAAAGCAGCGCCGCCACCCAGATCGCGCCGGGCGCGATGGCGCGCAGCAGCGCCGGCTCCGCACCGATGCCAAGCGGAAACAGGGTCGTCACGATGACGAAGAACAGCAGCGCCGTGCCGACGTCGCCGCGGTTTCGCAGCGCGAGCAGCAGGTCGCGGTGCAGGATGCAGCGCAGGACTTCAGTCATTGAGGTTGACCACTCGTCCTTCAATGCGCGCTTCCTGGTGCGTGGTGTAGACCACCATGCCGCCTTGTCCGATATGCCCCTCGATCAGGCCCTCGACCAGGCGCGCGGCCTGCGGGTCCAGCGCGGCGAGCGGCTCGTCGAGCAACCATAGGGGAATGGCCTGGCTCACCACCAGCCTCGCCAGGGCGGCCCGCCTGCGCTGGCCTTGCGAAAGGGTTTTCGCCACAGCCGCTTCGGGCACTGCAAGGGACCGCAGGGCCGCAGAAACCTCGCTGCCGCTGCGCGCGTTGCCCGCCAGCCGGCAGGCGATCGCCAAATTCTCCGCCGCCGTGAGATCGTCCTTCACCGCCGGCGCGTGGCCGAAATAGACCAGCTCACGCGCGTAGTCTTCGCCAAGCGAGCGGATCGGACTGCCGTTCCAGCGCACCTCGCCGCCGCTGGGCGGCAGCAGGCCGCACAGGATGCGCAGCAGGCTGGTCTTGCCGCGCCCGTTGTCGCCCGCGATGCGCAGCAGCTCTCCCGGCCGCAGCGAGAACGACAGGCCGCCGAACAGGGCCCGTCCGCCGCGCTCGCAATCGAGGCTCGCCGCTTCCAGCACGCTCAGTTCAGGTCGAGCGCGTAGCGCTTGAGCGCGGAGAGCGGCACGTATTCGAGGACGCTCTCGTGCGTCGCTTCGAGCACCACGCGCGGCGGCTTGCCCGCCTCCCAGGCTTCCACCCAGCGCAGGATGTGCAGGCACCAGCGGTCGCCGTGCTGCAGGCCGCGAAAGCGCATCTCGGGGCGCGGCGTCACCAGGTCGTTGCCCTTCGCCACGCTGAACTCGAGGAACTCGTCGGTCACCTGCACGCACACCAGGTGCGCGACGCCGCCCTGTCCGTGCGTCGCGCAGCAGCCGTCGCGGAAGTAGCCGGTGAGCGGCGCGTAGCTGCAGGCCCGCAGCTCGCCGCCCAGGACGTTCTTCTCGCTTGCAGGAACCGAGCTCATTGCGCGTGCTCTGCGATGTAGCGCTTCAGCGCGGCCGCGTCGGCGTCCATCACTTCCACGCGCTGCGGCCGCTGCTCGAGGCCCTCGAAGGCCGCCGGCCGCGCCGGCTCGCGGCCGAGCGCCTCGTGCAGCGTCTCGGCGAACTTCACCGGCTGCGCCGTCTCGAGGCAGATCAGCGGCTCGCCCGGGCCGACGTGCTCGAGCCCCACCTTGATGCCGTCGGCGGTGTGCGGGTCCACCATCACGCCGAACTGCTCGTAGAGCCAGCGGATGGTGGCGACGCGGTCGGCGTGCGTGCTGCGGCCGGAGACGATGTCGAAGGGCGGCGGCAGGCGGAACTCGCCCGCCGCGTCGAGCTCCTGCCAGAGCTGGCGCACGCGCTCGGCGCCGGCGAGCCCGTGCACGTAGCGCTCGAAGTTCGAGGCCTTGGAGATGTCCATCGAAGGGCTGCTGGTCGGCTGCGCCGATTTGCGGATCCGGTAGGTCCCGGTCTTGAAGAACTGGTCGAGCACGTCGTTCTCGTTGCTGGCGAGGATCAGGCGGCGCAGCGGCAGGCCCATCGCGCGCGCCACATGCCCGGCGTAGATGTTGCCGAAATTGCCCGACGGCACGGCGAACGAGACCTGCCCGCCCTCCGAGGGCGTCGCCGCGAAATAGCCCTTGAAGTAGTACACCACCTGCGCCGCGACGCGCGCCCAGTTGATGGAATTGACGGCGCCGATGCGGTGGCGCGCCTTGAACGCAGCGTCCGCGTTCACCGCCTTCACCAGGTCCTGGCAGTCGTCGAACGTCCCTTTGATCGCGAGGTTGTGGATGTTGGCGTCCTGCAGCGAATACATCTGCGCCCGCTGGAACGCGGACATGCGTCCCTGCGGAGAAAGCATGAAGACATTGATGCCGCGCCGGCCGCGCAGCGCGTGCTCGGCGGCAGAACCGGTGTCACCCGACGTGGCGCCGAGAATGTTGAGGTTGCGCTTCTGTTTCTCCAGAACGGACTCGAACAGCCGGCCAAGAAGCTGCAAGGCGACATCCTTGAACGCGAGTGTGGGCCCGTTGGACAAGCCAAGCAGGTGAAAGCCCGGCTCGAGGGCCTGCAGCGGCGTGATGTCGTCGCTGCCGAAGATTTCCCTGGTGTACGTAGCCCTGACGATGCTCTCGAGATCCGGCACATCGTCCATGAACCCGGAAAGGATGGCGAAGGCCAGATCCGGGTAGGAGAGCTTGCGCCAGCCGGCGAGGTCGGCCTTGGGGAAACTCTCCGGCACGTACAGACCGCCGTCGGACGCGAGGCCTTCAAGCAGGATGTCCGAGAACTTCTGCGGCTGCGCGCCGCCGCGCGTGCTGACGTATCTCACTCGGGTTACTTGGCGTCCTTCTGTTTCTTCTGCAGGTCGTTGAACTTCACAGCAGCTCCTCGAGGCGCAGGCGCACGATCTTGCCCACCACCGTCGGCAGGCGCTCGATGCGCGCCATCGCCTGGTCGACGTTCTTCTCGATCGCACGGTGCGTCAGCATCACGATGTCGACCCGGCTCTCGCCCTCGGCCGGCTCCTTCTGCACCATCGCGTCGATCGAGATTTTCGAGCGCGCGAGCAGGCGCGTGATGTCGGCGAGCACGCCCGGCTTGTCGACCACCCGCATGCGCAGGTAGTAGGACGTCTCCACCTGGCCGATTCCCAGGATCGGGACGGCGGAGAGCTGGTCGGGCTGAAAGGCCAGGTGCGGCACGCGGTGCCCGGGGTCGGCGGTGATGAGGCGCGTCACGTCGACCAGGTCCGCCACCACGGCGCTCGCCGTGGGCTGGCTGCCGGCGCCGGCGCCGTAGTAGAGCGTCGGGCCGACGGCGTCGCCCTTCACCAGGATGCCGTTCATCACGCCCTCGACGTTGGCGATCAGCCGGCGCGTCGGCACGAGCGTGGGGTGAACCCTGAGCTCGATTCCCTTGGCGGTCTTTTTTGTGATTCCCAGCAGCTTGATCCGGTAGCCGAGCTGCTCGGCATAGCCGATGTCCTCGCGCGTCAGCTTCGAGATGCCCTCGATGTAGGCCTTCTTGAACTGCATCGGGATGCCGAAGGCGAGCGCCGACAGGATGGTGAGCTTGTGCGCGGCGTCGACGCCCTCGATGTCGAAGGTCGGGTCGGTCTCGGCGTAGCCGCGCTTCTGCGCGTCGGCCAGCGCCTCGCCGAAAGGCAGGCCCTTGTCGCGCATCTCGGACAGGATGAAGTTGGAGGTGCCGTTGATGATGCCGGCGATCCACTCGATGCGGTTGGCGGCGAGCCCCTCGCGCAGCGCCTTGATGATCGGGATGCCGCCGCCGACCGAGGCCTCGAAGGCGACCATCACGCCCTGCTTCTGCGCCGCCTTGAAGATCTCGTTGCCGTGCGTGGCGAGCAGCGCCTTGTTGGCGGTGACGACGTGCTTGCCGTTGCGGATCGCCTCGAGCACCAGCTGCTTGGCGATGGTGTAGCCGCCGATCAGCTCGACCACGATGTCGATGTCTTTTGCCCTGACGACCTCGAACGCATCGGCGTGGATCTTCGCTTTTCCGCCGGTGATCTTCCTTGCCCTGGAGACCGCCTGGTCGGCCACCCGCGTGATGCGGATGGCGCGCCCTGCGCGGCGCTGGATCTCGCTCGCGTTGCGCTTGAGCACGTCCCACGTGCCGCCGCCCACCGTGCCGATGCCCAGCAGGCCTACGTTAATGGGTTTCATGGTTTTTCAGCCGCAGCTCCAGGTGTTTCCTCACGCCGTCCCATTCCTCGCGCAGCACGCTGTACATCACGGTGGGCGGCACGCTGCCGTCGCGCCGCGGCCAGTGGCGGCGGATGACGCCGTCCTTCCTCGCGCCGAGCGCCTCGATGGCGCGCTGCGAGCGGAAGTTGAAGTTGTCGGTGCGAAGCCCCACGACTTTGCATTTGTTTTCTTCAAAAGCAAAAGAAAACAAAAGCAGCTTGCACGCCGTATTCACGTGCGTGCGCTGGCAGCGCTGCGCGTACCAGGTGTAGCCGATCTCGACGCGGTCGGCGGCGGGAATGATGTCGTGGTAGCGCGTGCTGCCGACGATCGTGTTGGTCTTCAGGTCGCGCACCGCCCAGGGGAGCATGTCGCCCTGCTGCTGGCCCTTCAACGCGTCTTCGACGTACTTGCTCGTCTTGTCGGGTTCCGGCACCGAGGTGAAGAACAGCTCCCACAGCTTGCCGTCGGCGGCGGCCGCGGCGAGGCCGTCGCGGTGCTTCTCTTCGAGGGGCTCGAGCCGCACGCCGTGACCTTCCAGCGTGGCCGGCTCCGGGTGGATCAAGCCGCTCCCCGCAGGAGCCCGTCCTTGCGGAACATTTCGCGGATGCCGCGCGCCGCCTGGCGCAGGCGGTGCTCGTTCTCGATCAGCGCGATGCGCACGTGGTCGTCGCCGTAGTCGCCGAAGCCGATGCCGGGCGCCACCGCGATCTTCGCTTCCTCCATCAGCCGCTTGGTGAACTCGATCGAGCCCATCTTGGCGTAGAACTCCGGGATCTTCGCCCAGATGTACATGGACGCCTTCGGCTTCTCCACCATCCAGCCCGCGTCGTGCAGCGCCTTCACCATCACGTTGCGCCGCTTCTCGTAGGTCTTCCTGATTTCCTCGACGCACTCCTGCGGGCCTTCCAGCGCGACGATCGAGGCCACCTGGATCGGCGTGAAGCTGCCGTAGTCGTGGTAGCTCTTGATGCGCGCCAGCGCGTGCACCAGGTCCTTGTTGCCGACCATGAAGCCGATGCGCCAGCCGGCCATGTTGTAGCTCTTCGACATGGTGAAGAACTCGACCGCGATGTCGCGCGCGCCCGGCACCTGCATGATCGAGGGCGCGCGGTAGTCGTCGAAGCAGATGTCGGCGTAGGCGAGGTCGTGCACAACAAGGATGTCGTGCTGACGCGCAATTGAAATTACTTTTTCAAAAAAACTTAAATCCACGCATTGCGCCGTCGGATTCGACGGGAAGCCGAGGATCAGCATCTTCGGCTTGGGCGTGAGCTCGCGGATCGCGCGCTCCAGCTCGTCGAAGAAGTCGACGCCCGGGGTCATGCGCACCGAGCGGATGTCGGCGCCGGCGATGATCGCGCCGTAGATGTGGATCGGGTACGACGGGTTGGGCACCAGCACGGTGTCGCCGCGCTCGAGGCAGGCGAGCATCAGGTGGGCGAGGCCCTCCTTCGAGCCGATGGTGACGATCGCCTCGGAGTCCGGGTCGAGCTCGATGCCGTAGCGGCGGCCGTACCAGGTGCAGATCGCCTTGCGCAGACGCGGGATGCCTTTCGACACCGAGTAGCCGTGCGTGTCGGGCCTTGCGCTTGCTTCCAGCAGCTTGTCGACGATGTGCTTCGGCGTCGGCCCGTCGGGGTTGCCCATCGACAGGTCGATGACGTCCACGCCCCGCCGGCGAGCCGCCATCTTGAGCTCGTTGGTGATGTTGAAGACGTACGGCGGAAGCCGCTTAATCCTTGAAAACTCACGCATTGTAGAATTCTAGCGTGAAACTCCACGTTTCCGGTCCCGGCAATCGCAACGCGATCACCGGCTACGGCGAAGGCTATGTGCTGGTGAACGGCCAGCGGTACGAGTCGAGCGTAATCGTGATGCCGGAGCAGATCGTGCCGTGGGATGTTTCTGAATTCTCGAAAGTAACGGCGGAAGACTTCGAAAAGCTGAAAACGCTGGACGCCGAGATCCTGCTGCTCGGCACCGGTCCGAAGCAGCGCTTTCCCCATCCCCGCCTCACCGCCCCGCTCGCCGCCGCAGGTATCGGCGTCGAGGTGATGGACCTGAAGGCGGCCTGCCGTACCTTCAACATCCTGGTCGCCGAGGAGCGCAAGGTGGCCGCCGCCCTGCTGTTCGCATGAGCTTGTTTTTGAATTTCAAAGCAAAGCGGATACGGACGAGCGGAGCAACGATCAACCTGGTCACCGGCGGTGAGGGCCCGCCCGTGCTGCTCTTGCATGGCTATCCGGAAACGCACGTCATGTGGCACAAGGTGGCGCCGGAGCTGGCGCGCGACTACACCGTCGTCTGCGCGGACCTGCGCGGCTACGGCGACTCCTCCAAACCGAAGGGCGTGCCCGGCCACGCCAACTATTCCAAGCGCGCCATGGCCCTCGACATGGCCGAAGTGATGACGGCGCTCGGCCACCAGCGCTTCCACGTCGTCGGCCACGACCGCGGCGGCCGCGTCGCGCACCGCCTGGCGCGCGACCACGGCAAGCGCGTGAAGTCCCTCACCGTGCTCGACATCTCGCCGACGCTGAAGATGTACGAGTCCACCAACATGCAGTTCGCCAAGGCCTATTACCACTGGTTCTTCCTGATCCAGAAAGCGCCGCTGCCGGAGAAGATGCTCGCCTCGCTCGGCCCGCGCTACATCCTCGGCCGCATCGGCCGCGGCCACGGCGGGCTCAAGCATTTCTCGCCGGCCGTGCAGCGCGAATACATGCGCTGCTTCGACCCTCACTCGACCTGCGAGGACTACCGCGCCTCCGCCACCATCGATTTAGTGCACGACAGAAAAGACCTGAAGAAGAAGTTGAAGATGCCGGTCCTTGCCCTGTGGGGAAAGCAGGGCGTGATCGCAGCGCTGTTCGACTGCCTCGCCGACTGGCGCGAAGTCGCGGCCGATGTGCGCGGCCGGGCGCTTCAGTGCGGCCATTTCATTCCGGAAGAAAAACCGCTGGAATTGCTCACCGAGCTGCGGCGGTTTCTGAAACACCTTTGATTTCAGGCCTCTACGGATCTCTTGCAGGCGTAATAAAAAACGTGTCTACTGAACGCGTTACATGGTTTTGCTAAAAAAAGGTCTCAAGAACCTCTAGATGGTCGGCAAGCCGGTCCCCGACTTCAGTCTTCCCTCAACCGGCGGCACGGCGTTCCGCCTCTCGCAGCACCTCGGCAGCAAGCTGGTCCTGTATTTCTATCCGAAGGACAACACCCCGGGCTGCACCACCGAGGGCGGCGACTTCCGCGACCGCCACAAGGACTTCAAGCGCGCCGGCTGCGAGGTGTTCGGCGTCTCGCGCGACTCGCTCGCCTCGCACGGGAAGTTCAAGGACAAGATGAAGTTTCCGTTCGAGCTGCTGTCCGACGAGGACGAGGCGGTGTGCAAGCAGTTCGGCGTGATGAAAATGAAGAACATGTACGGGAGAAAGGTCCGCGGCATCGAGCGCAGCACCTTTGTCATCGACGGCAAGGGAACGCTGGCGCGCGAATGGCGCGGGGTTCGAGTACCAGGCCATGCTGAGGAGGTATTGAACTTTGTTAAAGCCCTATGATGTCGAACAGGCCGCCGCAGAGTTGTCCGAGCATTCCCCGCAAGTCTCAATGACGCAGAAATCCGCCCGTACCCCGCGCAAACCCAAGGTCAAGAAGCTGTTCGTCGTCGACACCAACGTGCTGATGCACGACCCGACGAGCCTGTTTCGCTTCGAGGAGCACGACGTCTACCTGCCGATCGGCACGCTGGAGGAGCTCGACGCCAACAAGAAGGGCCTGTCCGACGTCTCGCGCAACGCGCGCCAGGCGAGCCGCTTCCTCGACGAGATCGTGTCCGGCCAGGACACCGACATCAAGGAAGGCCTGCAGCTCAGGCTGAAGGACGGCCAGGCGGCGAAGGGCCGCCTGTTCCTGCAGACCGAGGCGATCAACGGCGAGCTGCCCGCCAGCCTGCCGCTGGGCAAGACCGACAACCAGATCCTCTCGGTCGTGCGCTACCTGCAGGCGCGCGATTCGCAGCGCGAGGTGGTGCTGGTGTCGAAAGACATCAACATGCGCATCAAGGCGCGCGCCCTCGGCCTCGCCGCCGAGGACTACTTCAACGACAAGGTGCTGGAGGACGCCGACCTCCTCTACGCCGGCGTGCGCGCCCTGCCGAAGGATTTCTGGAACACCCACGGCCGCGAGCTCGAGTCCTGGAAGAAGGACGGCCACACCTACTACCGCCTGCACGGCCCGCTGGTGCCCAAGCTGCTCATCAACGAGTTCGTCTACGACGAGTCGGGCGAGCGGCCGCTGTATGCGCTCGTCAAGGAGGCGGCCGGACGCACGGCGGTGCTCGAGACGCTGAAGGACTACACCCACGCCAAGAACTCCGTCTGGGGCATCACGGCGCGCAACCGCGAGCAGAATTTCGCGCTCAACCTGCTGATGAACCCGGCGGTCGACTTCGTCACGCTGGTCGGCCAGGCCGGCACCGGCAAGACGCTGCTCGACCGCCGGGTTGGGCTCACCCAGGTGCTCGACGAGAAGCGCTACTCCGAGATCATCATGACCCGGGTCACGGTGCCGATCGGCGAGGACATCGGCTTCCTGCCCGGCACCGAGGAGGAGAAGATGCTGCCCTGGATGGGGGCGCTCGAGGACAACCTCGATGTGCTCAACGTCTCCGACGAGTCGGGCGGCGAGTGGGGGCGCGCCGCGACGCGCGATCTGGTGCGCTCGCGCATCAAGGTGAAGTCGCTCAATTTCATGCGCGGCCGCACCTTCATGAACAAGTGGCTGATCATCGATGAGGCGCAGAACCTCACGCCCAAGCAGATGAAAACGCTGGTGACGCGCGCCGGTCCGGGCACCAAAGTGGTGTGCCTGGGCAATATCGCGCAGATCGACACGCCCTACCTCACCGAGGGCAGCTCGGGGCTCACCTACGTGGTCGACCGGATGAAGGGCTGGACCCACGCCGGGCACATCACGCTGGCGCGCGGCGAGCGCTCGCGCCTGGCCGATCACGCCGCAGAAGCCCTGTAAGGAATAAGTAAGCTCGGCAGGTGTTTTGCCTGCCGGGCTTACCTTTCTGCTACATTTCCGGCGGACTCACTTTCTCCGGAAAAACCTCAATGAAAACCCTAGCCTTTCTAGCAGCGCTGCTGCTTTCTGTCGGCGCCGCCGCGCAACCCAAGTACGAGCCCCAGGTCGGCCAGGCCGGCAAGGACGTGATCTGGGTGCCGACGCCCGACGACGTCGTCGACCGCATGCTCACCATGGCGCAGACCGGGCCCAAAGACATCCACTTCGACCTCGGCGCCGGCGACGGCAAGATCGCCATCGCGGCGGCGAAGAAATTCGGCGCCCACGCCACCGGCATCGAGTACAACCCCGAGATGGCGAAGCACGCGAACGCCAACGCGCAGGCGGCCGGCGTCGGCGGCGTCGGCCCGGGCAAGGCGACCATCCGCCAGGGCGACATCTTCGTCACCGACTTCAGCTCGGCCACCGTCATTACCCTGTACCTGCTGCCGGCGCTCAACATGAAGCTGCGCCCGACCATCCTGCAGATGCGCCCGGGCACGCGCGTCGTGTCGCACTCCTTCACCATGGAAGACTGGGAGGCCGACGAGATCTCGTCGATGGACGGGCGGCGCGCCTACTTCTGGGTGGTGCCGGCGAGCGTGATGGGCGCGTGGCAGCTCGACGCTGGCACCCACAAGCCCGAGATTTCGATCGACCAGACGTTCCAGAAGATCAGCGGCACGGTCAAGTTCGGCACCGTGCAGGGCGGCCTGCGCGAGGCGCGCCTGAGCGGCGCCAACATCGCCTTCGCCTATGTCGACCAGGCGGGCATGCGGCGCGACTTCACCGGCCGGGTGAGCGGCGGACGGATGGAAGGTTCGTTCCGCGACGAAAAGGGTGCCGAAGGGCGCTGGAGCGCAACCAAGAAATAGCGCCGCGGTCTATGAAGGAGCATGCGCAAACCGCTGCTCCTTCTTTCCGCCGCCGTACTCGCCCTGGCGGCGCTCTACGCCGCCGCCGGTTATTGGCTCCTGCCGGGCTATCTCAGGCAGCAGCTCGTCGCCGAGGCGGCGCGCCTCGGCCATGAGCTGAAGCTCGAGGCGGTCCGCACCGATCCGTTCCGGCTGAGCGCCGAGCTGCAGGGCGCGGAGCTCACCCTTACCGAGGACGTGCGCGTCTCCGCGCGGCGGGTGCGGGTCGAGCTCAAGCTGGCGTCGCTCCTGTCCAAGGACTTGCTTCCAGAGCGTATTTCGCTCGCGGGAGGCGCCGTCGAGCTCGCCGACAGCCGCATCCAGCCGATCGAGGCCACGCTCGTGCGGCAGGCGGGCGGCTATCGCGTCGCAGCGGACGGCGCCCTCTCGCTGCAAGGCAGCCTCGCGCTCGCGCCGCTCAGCCTCGACGCGACCGTAGCTGCGTCCGAGCTGCCGCTCGCCGCAGCCCAGCCCTGGATCTCGCAGCTCGCTCGCGTTGAGCTCACCTCCGGCTCGGCTTCAGCTCGCGGCCGCCTGCGCTTCGACAGCGCCGGCGCGCCACGCTTCGCCTACACGGGGGCGCTGTCGCTCCACGACGTCATCGTGCGCGGTCCGGAGTCGGCGTCTGCGCCTCTCGCCTCCTGGAAGTCGCTCGATGGCACGGACGTGAAGCTGACCCTCGGGCCCAACCGGCTGGAAATCGGCGAAATGCGCCTCGAGCGCCCCGCGGCCCGGCTGGCGATCGGCGCCGACGGCCACACCAACCTCGCGCGCCTCGCCAAGCCCGGCGGGAAGAGCGGCGCGGCGCCTTTCCAGGTCGCGGTGCGCAGGCTGGCGGTGCGCGACGGCCGGCTCGATTTCACCGATCTGACGCTCGAGCCGCGCTTCGCCACCTCGATCCGCGAGCTGTCGGGCGTGGTGAGCGGCCTGGGCAACGACGGCGACGACGACGCCCGCGTCGAGCTGGACGGCCGCGTCGATCAGTACGGCACGGCGCGTATCCGCGGCGTGATCAATCCGTTCGCGCCGCAGACGCGCACCTCGGTCACGATGAGCTTCCGCAACCTCGAGATGAAGGCCTTGACGCCGTACGCCGCCAAGTTCGCCGGCTATCGCATCGAATCGGGCAAGCTGTCGGCCGACCTGCGCTACCGCGTGCGCGACAGCCGGCTGGTCGGCGACAACCGCGTGGTGATCGACAGCCTGGTCCTGGGCGAGCGCGTCGAGGGCAAGCAGGCGCCGCAGCTGCCGATCGAGCTCGCGATCGCGCTGCTCACCGACGCGAAAGGCCGCATCGAGCTCGGCTTGCCGGTGCGCGGCGATCTCTCCGACCCCGAGTTCAGCCTGGCCCAGCTCACCGGCAAGGTAATCGGCAACCTGCTCGAGCGCATTGCCTCGGCGCCATTCCGCCTCCTCGGCTCGCTGCTCGGCGGCGGCCGCGACAGCGACCTGGACGGCATCGCGTTCGAGCCGGGATCGGCCCGCCTCGACCCGCCGCAACAGGAGAACGCGGCAGCGCTCGCCCGTGCGCTCGCCGCGCGTCCGCAGGTCTCGCTCGCCGTACGCGGCGGCTACGACAGCGAGGCCGATACGGCGGCGCTGCGCGGCCTCGCGCTGCGCCGCGAGCTGGTGAAGCGCAGCGGCTTCCGGCTGCCGGCCGGCGAGGACCCCGGCGCGCTCGATCCGTCGGACCCGCGCACGCGCCAGGCGATGGAGACGCTCTTCATCGAGCACGGCGGGACGGCGATGCTGATGCGCGAAACCCGGCGCGCTGCAGAGCAGGCCGCCGGCGATCCGCGCGCGGCGGAACGGCGCTACCTGAGGGAGCTTTCGGCGCAGATCTCGGCCAGGATGCCGTTGCCGGCCGGCGCCGGCGAGGCGCTTGCGCGCTCGCGCGCGGAGGCGGTGCGCAGCGCCCTGCTCGCCCGCGGCGTGGCGCCGGAGCGCGTGCGGATCGGCGAGTCCGCGCCGTCGGCGCTGGACGAAAAGGGCGTGCGAACCGCGGTGGTACTGGACGCGGGCCAGGCGGGGCGCGGCGGCTAGGCTAAGTCGCGGCCAGCTTCTTGTGCGAGCCGTCGCAGAACGGCTTGCTCGCGGTCTGCTTGCAGCCGCACAGCCACACCTTCTGCGCCTCGGCGACGCTGAGCTTCACCGGCGTGAACTCGGTCGTCTTGTGCGAGCCGTCGCAGAACGGCTGGCGCTTCGACTGGCCGCAGGCGCACCACCAGTAGTCGCCGGGAGCAAGCTCCACCGCGTACGGCGAGCGCTGCGGAATCATCGGCTCGGCCATGTCGTCCCCTTGCTGTCCAGGCGAGCTCAGTACGACGCCTGGTGATTCTCAAAGCGCGTGTGCTGGCCGAGGAAGGTGAGCTTGACCGTGCCGATCGGCCCGTTCCTCTGCTTGCCGACAATCACCTCGGCGATGGCGCGCTGGTCCTCCGGCAGGTCGGGCTTGTACACCACCTCGCGGTAGATGAACATGATGACGTCGGCGTCCTGCTCGATGGCGCCCGATTCGCGCAGGTCGGACATCACCGGCCGGCGGTCGGGCCGCTGGTCGACGGCGCGGTTCAACTGCGACAGGGCGACCACCGGCACGTCCAGCTCCTTGGCCATGCCCTTGAGCGAGCGGGAGATCTCCGAGATCTCGGTGGCGCGGTTCTCGCCCTGGCTGCTCGCCGACATGAGCTGGATGTAGTCGATCACGATCAGGCCGAGCTTGGAGTACTGGCGCTTCAGCCGCCGCGCGCGCGCCCTGACTTCCAGCGCCGTGAGCGCGCCGGCCTCGTCGATGTAGATCGGCGTCTCGTGCAGCTTGCCCATCGCATCGGACAGGTCGCCCCATTCCTTGTCGGACAGGCGCCCGGTACGCATCTTGTGCTGGTCGACGCGCGCGATCGAGCCCAGCAGGCGCATGGCGAGCTGCGTAGCCGACATCTCCATACTGAAGATCGCCACCGGCAGGCCGTTGTCGACGGCGACGTGCTCGGCGATGTTGAGCGCGAGCGCGGTCTTGCCCATGCTCGGACGGCCGGCGACGATGATCAACTCGCCGCCCTGCATGCCCGAGGTCATCTTGTCGAGGTCGACGTAGCCCGTCGGCACACCGGTGACATCCGACGGATTGTCGCGGTGGTAGAGGTGGTCGATCTTCTCGAACACCCGCGCCAGCACCGGCTTGATCTCGAGCAGGCCCTGGTCGCGGCGCGCGCCCGACTCGGCGATCTGGAAGATCTTCGACTCCGCCTCGTCGAGCAGCTGCCCGACCTCGCGGCCGGCGGGGTTGAGCGCGTCCTCGGCGATGCCGGTGGCGACCTGCGCCAGGCGGCGCTGCACCGAGCGCTCGCGCACCAGCTCCGCGTAGCGCCGGATGTTGAGCGCGCTCGGCGTGTTCTGCGCCAGCGCGCCGAGGTACGCCGCGCCGCCGGTCTTGTCCTTGTCCTCGCTCGCCTCGATCGACTCGGTGACCGTCACCACGTCGGCCGGGCGGTTGGTCTCCGACAGCCTGGCGATGTGCCGCCAGATGCGGCGGTGGTCGTCGCGGTAGAAGTCGTCGGCGCCGATCAGGTCGGCGACGCGGTCGAAAGCCTGGTTGTCCAGCAGCAGGGCGCCGAGCAGCGATTGCTCGGCTTCGACGGAGTGCGGCGGAACCTTCAGCGAAAGCAGCTGCGGATCGCCGCCTTCCTGTCGAGGCGTCGGCTGTGCGAATGCCATGGTTCCCCTTACCTCTAGAAGCCGCAGATATTACGGAAGTTTCCGAGATCGCACAGCGCGCCGCTTATTGCTCAAACTTTCAGCAGCGGGAAAAAAATACTTCAGGAACAACAACTCCGCATCGTTTGCTGAGCCCCCGGCTGGGGACGGTTTGTTAGCAGTTTGTGGACAAGAAAATATTTTTTCTTGACCGCGGGCAAGGGCCTGTGAATAGCCTGTGCGCAACTTGTGGACGGCCTGTGAGCGATTGGGGAAAACAAAAAGAAAGGGCCCCGGAGGGCCCTTTTCAACCGTACTTCCCCGGCCTGCTACTGCTCGCCGAGCACCGAAACGGTAATGGTGGCGGTCACGTCGGTGTGCAGCGCGACCTGCAGCGGAAAGTCGCCTACCTGCTTGAGCGGTCCCTGCGGCATCCTGATCTGCGAACGCTCGACCTCGTGGCCCTGCTTCTTCAGCGCCTCGACGATGTCGTAGTTGGTGACCGAGCCGAACAGGCGGCCGTCGACGCCGGCTTTCTGGCTGATCTGGATGGTCAGGCCTTCGAGCTTGGTGCCGCGCTCCTGCGCCTTGGTGAGCTGTTCGTTCTGCGCCTTCTCCAGCTCGGCGCGGCGCGCCTCGAACGCCTTCAGGTTGTCCTGCGTCGCCCGCTTCGCCTTGCCCTGCGGGATGAGGAAGTTCCTGGCGAAGCCGTCCTTCACCTTCACCACGTCGCCGAGGTTGCCGAGGTTGGCCACTTTTTCCATGAGGATGACTTGCATGGCGGTTTATTTTCCTTTCGGCTCAGTGCAGGTCGGTGTACGGCAGCAGCGCGAGGAACCGCGCGCGCTTGATCGCGTCCGACAGCTGCCGCTGATAGCCGGCCGCGGTCCCGGTGATGCGCGCCGGGATGATCTTGCCGGTCTCGTTGACGAAGTCCTTGAGGACTTCGATGTCCTTGTAGTCGATCCACTCGACCTTGTCGGCGGTGAAGCGGCAGAACTTGCGGCGGCGGAATAACGCCCGCTGCCCTTTGTCCTTCTTGTCCTTGCCGAACTTCCCCTTGCCCTTGCCCGTCAGTTTTCGCCGTGGCGGCATGTCATGCTCCTTCGCTGAATTCGATTTGCGTTACGTGCAGCACCAGCTTCTTCGAGCGCTTGCTCTTCGCGCCCAGGAATCCCCGGAACCTGGCTTTCGCCCCCAGCTTCGCCGCCGCCAGCAACCTCGCCTGTGCGGCAAAAGCGATGGCGCCGATTTCGGCCTCCACCTTGCGCCTGCTCCCGGCTTCTTCCTGCTCCGACTCGTGCCGGATCTTGAACTCGACTGCAGGAATGCCCGCGGGGGTGTGGCGCAATGCGCCGAGCTCGATCAGGTCCCCTTCGATCTCTACTTGGTTAATCTAGGTTCGCGCTCGCGCTCAGGCGGCCGGTGCCGGTGCCGGTGCCGGGGCCGGGGCCGGGGCCGGGGCTTCGGCCGGGCGTGCTTCGCCGCCGCGCCCTTCCATCATCGACTTCGACTTCTCCTCCTTCATCATCGGGGAGGGAGCCGTCACCGCCTTGGTCATCTTGACGATGAGGTGGCGCAGCACCGCGTCGCTGAACTTGAACGAATGCTCGAGCTCGGTAAGCGTCTCGTTGTCGCACTCGATGTTCATCAGGACGTAGTGCGCCTTGTGCACCTTGGCGATCGGGTAGGTGAGCTGCCGGCGACCCCAGTCTTCCAGGCGGTGCACCGTGCCGCTGCGGGCCGCGATGACACCTTTGTAGCGCTCGACCATGGCGGGCACCTGCTCGCTCTGGTCGGGATGGACGATGAAAACGATCTCGTAATGCCGCATGCTGATTGGCTCCTTTCCTTATGGTTAAGCCCCCCGCCATGCGAATGCGGTGGAGCAAGGAAGGCGCGGATTATACAGAGAATTCGGTGGTTCTTAGGCCCTTTTCAGCGCTCCCGGCCGGCCTCGTGGAAGGCTTTCCTCACCGGCGAGAGCAGGTACTCCATGACGGTTCGCTCGCCGAGGTGGATTTCGGCCAGCACCTGCATGCCCGGGGTCAGGGCGTAGCGCGCGCCGTCGCTGTCGAGGTGCTGCGCGCTGAGGTCGACCAGGGTGCGGAAGGCGAGCGGCCCGGCGGAGCGGTCGCGCCCGGCGAGGCCGCCGGAGCGGGTGTTCGGGTTGGGCGACTCGGTGGCGTCGGCGCTGACCTGGGCGACCTTGCCCTCGACCATGCCGTACTTCTGGAAGGTAAACGCGGCGAGCTTGACCTTCACCGTCTGGTCGGCGCGCACGAACCCGATGTCGTCGTTCGACACCCACACCTCGGCGCGCAGCTTTTCGCCCTGCGGCACGATGGTCATCATGATGGTGCCGGGCGAGACCACGGTGCCGGGGGTGTGCGTCGCCAGGTCCTTGACGATCCCGCCCTGCGGCGCGCGCAGCTCGAGCAGGCCGTGGCGGTGCTGCTGCTTGGCAAGCTCTTCGCGCAGCCGGTCGGCCTGCGGCGCGAGGTCGGCGCGCTCGGCCTGGAGCTGGCGGCGGTAGTCGGCGCTGATCTGCGCCAGGCGCTTCTCCGACTGCGCGATGGTCGAGCGCGCGGCGGCGATAGTGAACTCCTGGGTCTTGAGATCCTGCTCCTTCTCGATGCGCTCGCGCTGCTTGTCGGTGTACATCAGCCGCCCGGTAAAGCCGTCCTTCGAGAGCTTCTCGAAGGCTTTCTCCTGCTCGCGGTAGTGCGGCAGGACGGCGAGCAGCTTGGCGTGCACCTCCTGCGCCGCCGCCAGGTCGTGGCGCGCCTTCTCGAGGACACTGCGCTCCTGCGCGAGGGCGTTCTCGTAAGCGCCGACGTTGGCCGCGTTCTGCGCCTGCATCTGAAGATAGAGGGCCGAAGGATCGTCGGCCTCGCGTGCGAACGGCTTGCCCGCGAGCTGCGCCTCGACACGCCGCAGCGCCAGGCGCTTGGTCTGGTGCTCGGCGCCGAGCGCCCTGCCGTCGGCGTCCAGCAGCGCGGCATCCATCCGCATGAGGATCTGACCTTCCCGCACCGACTGGCCTTCCTTGACCAGGATCTCCTTCACCACGCCCTGCTCCGAAGGCTGCACGATCTTCAGATAGCCCTCCGGCACCAGCTTGCCGTCGGCCACGGCGACGATGTCGAGCCTGGCGAGCACCGCCCACAACAGCAGCGCGCCGACCAGGCCGAGCACCACATACAGCACGGCCCGGCCGAGCGGCGCCGGGGGCCGGCCCTGCACCTGCAGCAGCCCCGGCTGGAAATCCGCCGGGTCGGCGTCGGCCGCCCAGAATGGATCGGCCGGCTTCTTCGCAGTTCGGCTCACGCGGGTTGCGCCGCAGGGCGCGGCCCGAAGTTCAGGCCATGGTCTACCTTGAGCCCGCGCGGCACGATGTGCGCGATGAACAGGATCGTCGCCTTGCCCTTCAGCTGGTTGATGGTCAGCGCGAGCTGCTCGGCGGTGGCGTTGTCGAGGTTGCTGGTGGCCTCGTCGAAGATCAGGATCTTGGGGCGCTTGAGGAGGGCGCGGGCGATGGCGATGCGCTGCTTCTGGCCGCCGGAGAGGCCGACGCCGTGCTCGCCGAGCGCGGTCTGATAGCCCTGCGGCAGCTTCTCGATGACATCGTGGATCTCGGCGGCCTTGCAGGCGATGACGATATCGTCGAAGCCGGCGTGCGGGTTGGCCATCAGCAGGTTGTCGTAGACAGTGCCCGAGAAAAGCAGCGTTTCCTGCGGCACCACGCCGAAGGACTGGCGAAGCTCGTTGGCGGAAAGATGGCGCAGGTCGCGGCCGTCGAGCAGCAGGCGCCCGTCGGCGGGCTGGTAGAAGCCGAGGAGCATCTTGGCGAGGGTGCTCTTGCCTGAGCCGGAGGGGCCGCCGATCACCACCAGCTCGCCGGGCTTGATGGCGAGGCTGAGGTTGCGGAACAGGTAGGGATGGCGCTCGCTGTAGCGGAACGACAGGCCCTGCGCTTCCAGCGCGCCGGCGCCGCCCGGGGCGCGCGCCGGCAGCAGCGAATACGGCTCGGCCGGCGCGTTCATGATGTCGCCCAGGCGCCTGACGGCGACGTTCGCCTGCTGGAACTCCTGCCACAGGCCGGCGATGCGCATCATCGGCTGCGCCATGCGGCCGGCGAACATCTGGAAGGCGACCAGCATGCCGATGGTGAAGCCATCGTTGCGCATCACCAGGAGCGCGCCGACCACCAGGATGGCGAGGGTCATCATCTGCTCGAGGGCGCTGGCGACCACGTTGTAGCTGTTGGACAGGCTGCGGGTGCCGAAGCTGGCGGCGAGGTAGGCCGACAGGTAGTCGCCATAGCGCCGCTCGAGCACCGGCTCGAACTGCAGCGACTTCACCGTCTCCACCCCCGAGATGTATTCGGTGACGAAGGCCTGGTTGCGCGCGCCGAGCATGAACTGGTGGTTGAGCTTGGCGCGCAGCACCGGCGTCACCAGCAGGCTGACAATGGAGAGCGCGAGCACCACCCCCAGCGCGATGAGCGACAGCTGCCAGCTGTACGCGAACATCACCGCGATGATGATCACCAGGAACGGCAGGTCGAGCACGAAGGAGATGGCCGCGCCGGTGATGAACTCGCGGATCGTCTCCACGCCCTGCAACCTCGCCACGGTAGTGCCGGTTGGGCGCTTCTCAAAATAAGGCAGCGGCAGGCGGAACAGCTGGCCGAAGACCTGCGTCGCCAGCACCGCGTCGACCCGGTTGCCGGTGTGCAGCACCAGGTACTGGCGCATCCAGGTCATCGCCGCGTTGAAGACCAGGAAGATGCCCAGGCCGGCGGCGATCGCGATCAGCGTGCTCTGCGTCTGGTGCACCACCACCTTGTCGATCACCACCTGGGTGAAGAGCGGCGTGGCGAGCCCGACCAGCTGGATGGCGAGCGAGGCGAGCAGCACATCGCGCCAGATCGCCTTGTGGCGCGCGAGCTCGGGCACGAACCAGCGGAAGCCGAATGCGCTCTTCTGCGCGTCGGGATCGTCCAGCGGCGGCGCCTTGCGCGCGGCGAGCAGGACCGTCTGCTCGAAGTGCGCGGCGAAATCGCCGATCGCCAGGCTGCGCGGGGCTTCCTCGCCGGCGAGGAAGTAGAGCACGCGCTCCTGGTCGGCGCGCACCAGCAGCGCCAGCGTCGGCGAGGCGGCGGCGCCCTCGGCGCGCGGCTCGTTGGCCGCCTCGCCGGCGCGTACGAAGCCGACGCACGGCAGCGGCAGGCTGTCGAGCGCGTCTCCCTTCGCGCCGGCCAGGCCGGCCTTCAGCCCGCAGGCTTCGGCGGCGCGCAGCAGCGTGGCGAGATCGTAGGGCGGCGGGAACTGCTTGAGGACGAGATCAGCGTCGAACGGAATGCGATGCAGACGGCACAGGCTCGCGAGCGCCCAGATGAAGCCTTCGGTCAATACGAGCTCGCGCTGCTCCGCGCGCGCCGCTTGCTCCGCCATTTCTTCCCCCGTAGGTTGCGAAGCTACAGGGAATTGTTTGCAGGAAAAAGGGCCGCGTGATGGCGCGGCGCGGGCGAAATCCGCTGCGGAATATCCGGCTGTCCGGCGCCTCTCTACGAAGAGAGGACGCCAGGATAATTACTGAACGCTCGGCTCGTCGTCCATCTGCGGCGGAACGTAGGTGCCGCCTTCGGCCACGTGCTTGAGCGCCTCGACCATCATGTCGGCGGTGATGGTCTTGGGCATGTAGCCGCGCGCGCCGGCGCCGAGCGCGAGGCGGATCGACTTCGGATCCTCGGTGACCGATACCACCACCACCGGGACCTGCGGGAATTTCCAGCGGAAGCGCTGCAGCGACTCGAGGCCGCGCTGGCCGGGCAGGCCGAGGTCGAGGAGCGCGAGGTCGGGCGCGCCGTGGTGCGCAAGGCGCTGGAACGCGCTCTCCAGATCGCGCGCCTCTATCACGTTCGCTTCGCCGAAAGCCTTGCGCACCACCGCGGCAAGGATCTCGTGCATCAACTGCTCATCGTCGACGATCAGGACTTCCATGTTTCGGTTGGCGCCTGCGCACGGACTCGAACAAGCATACCCCGGCGGAGACCGAGACGTTGAGGCTTTCCACCTCGCCGCGCATGGGGATGCGGACCAGGATATCGCAGCTCTCGCGCGTCAGGCGGCGCATGCCCTCGCCTTCCGCGCCGAGCACCCAGGCGATCGAATCGGGCAGGTCGGTCTCGTAGAGCGTCTTCTCTGCGCGCTCGTCGGCGCCGACCACCCAGATGTTGCGCTCCTTGATCTCGGCCAGCGTGCGCGCCAGGTTGGTGACCATCAGGTAGGGCGTCGCTTCCGCGGCGCCGCTCGCCACTTTCGACACCGCAGGCGAAATGCCGGCGGCGCGATCCTTGGGCGCGACGACTGCGTTCGCGCCTGCGGCATTGGCCACGCGCAGGCAGGCGCCGAGATTGTGCGGGTCGGTGACCCCGTCGAGCACCAGCAGCAGCGCCTTCTCGACCGGCTCGAGGATCTCGTCCAGGCTGTGCGACAGGTTCTTGACTTCGATGCGCGCGACCACGCCCTGGTGGCGGCCGCCGCCGTAGAAGCCGTCGAGGCGCTTGGTCGGCACGCGCATCAGGTGCACCCCGGCGCGCTCGGCGAGCACGGCGAGGTCCTTGCCGCGCGCGTCGTTGCGCGTCTCGTCGAGGAAGATCTCGAGCACCGATTTCGGGTCGGCGCGCAGGCGCGCGAGCACGGCATGAAAACCGAAAACCACGCGTGGTTCCTTCATGCCGGCACCAGATCCATCTTCCGGGTCTCGAGGTCGACGCGCACCAGCTTTACCGTCATGCGGTCGGCGAGGCGATAGCGCTTCTTGCTGCGATCGCCCATCAGCATGTGGCGCGCGGCGTCGAACTGGAAGTAGTCGCGGCCGAGCTCGGAGATGTGCACCAGCCCGTCGACGAAGTACTCGTCGAGGGTTACGAAGACGCCGAAGGGCGTGACGCCGGTGATGGTGCCCGAGAACGTATTGCCGACGTAGTCGCGCATGTAGTAGCACTTGAGCCAGTTCTCGACGTCGCGGCTGGCGTCGTCGGCGCGCCGCTCCGTCTCCGAGCAGTGCAGGCCCAGCGCCTCCCAGTCGACGCCCGCATAGTCCTTCCTCGCCAGCACGGCCTTGATCGCGCGGTGCACCAGCAGGTCGGGATAGCGCCGGATCGGCGAAGTGAAGTGCACGTAGGCCTCGAACGCCAGGCCGAAGTGCCCGAGATTGCTCGGGCTGTAGATCGCCTGCTTGAGCGAGCGCAAGAGGATCGTTTGCAGCAGCGCGAAGTCGGGGCGCTTGCGGATGCGCTCGAGGAGCTGCGCGTAGTCCTTGGGCCGCGGCACCTCGCCGCCGGGCAGCTGCAGCCCGATCTCGGCGAGGAACTCGCGCAACGCGGTGACCTTCTCGGCAGCGGGCACGTCGTGCACGCGGTAGAGCACCGGGTGGCCGGCCTCGGCGAGAAAGTTGCCCGCACAGACGTTCGCCGCCAGCATGCACTCCTCGATCAGGCGGTGCGCGTCGTTGCGCGGCTCGCGCACGATCTTCTCGATCTTGCCGCCGGCGTCGAACAGCATGCGCGTCTCGACGGTCTCGAAATCGATGGCGCCGCGGCGCGTGCGCTGCTCGAGGAGCACCTTGAACACCGCGTACAGCAGCGCCAGGTTCTCCGGCGGCTTGCCGGAGGAGATCTTCTGCCAGACCTCGTTGTAGGTGAGCCGGGCATGCGAGCGGAACACCGCCGCGTAGAAATCGAAGCCCTCGATCTGCCCTTCCTGGCTGACCGTCATCTCGCAGACCATGGCCAGGCGATCGACGTTGGGATTGAGCGAGCACAGGCCGTTGGAGAGCTTCTCCGGCAGCATCGGGATCACGCGCCGCGGGAAGTACACCGAAGTGCCGCGCTCGCGCGCCTCGGCGTCGAGCGCATCGCCATGCCGCACGTAATGGCTGACGTCGGCGATCGCCACCCACAGGCGAAAGGCCTTGCCCTCGCGCCGGCAGAACACCGCGTCGTCGAAGTCTTTCGCGGTCTCGCCATCGATAGTGACGAACTGCAGATCGCGCAGGTCGCGCCGGTTCTTGATGTCCGCCGGCTGGACCGAATCGGGGTATGCAGCCGCGGCGGCGAGCGCCTTCTTCGAGAACTCGTGCGGCAGATCGAACTTGCGCACCGCGATCTCGATCTCCATGCCCGGATCGGCGTAGTGCCCGAGCACTTCGGCGACGCGGCCGATCGGCTGCGCGTGCTTGCTCGGCTGCGCGACCAGCTCGACGGTGACCACCTCCCCTGCCTTGGCGCGCCCGGCCTCGGTGGGCGGCACCAGGATATCGTGCGCAATGCGCCGATCCTCGGGAACCAGGAACAGCACCCCGTGCTCGGCGTGCAGCCGACCGACGATGCGCCGGTTCCTGCGCTCGAGCACCTCGACGATGGCGCCGGTGGGCCGGCCGCGGTGGTCGCGGCCGCCGATGCGCACCGCGGCGCGGTCGCCGTGCATCACGCCGCGCATCTCCGCCGGCGGCAGCAGCACCGACGGGCTGCGGTCGTCGGGGACGAGAAAGCCGTGGCCATCGGGGTGGCCCTCGATGCGCCCGGCGACGAGCGCGATGCGCTTGGCGACGAGCAGCGCGCCGGCGCGGTTCTTCACCACGCCGCCGGCGCGCTCGAGCTCGGCGAGCGCCGCGCTGAACGCGCGCCGCTCCTGCTTGCCCAGGCGCAGCCGGGCGGCCAGCTCCTCCGGCGTGAGCGGCGCGTCGGCCTGCTCGAGCGCGTCGAGAATCTGCCTGCCGTGGTCGCGGGGATTGTCGCGGGAGTCGGGCTCGCGCCGCTCGGCGCGGCTACGTCGGCGCAGCGCTGTTTTTCTGGGGTTTTTCTTTGACACTATAGGGCCCTGCAACTAAAATTCCGCCTCGCTGCCGAGGTGGCGGAATTGGTAGACGCACTAGCTTCAGGTGCTAGCGATCGCAAGATTGTGGGGGTTCGAGTCCCTTCCTCGGCACCAGTATCCACGAGATCCAGTTTCATTCACGCGTCGAACGGGTGCCGCATGACGATGGTCTCGTCACGATCCGGCCCGGTCGAAATGATGTCCACCGGCACCGCGCACAGCTCCTCGATTCTCCTGAGGTACTTGCGCGCGGCCTTGGGCAGGCCTTCGTAGGTCTTCACGCCGACCGTGCTTTCCTGCCAGCCGGCGAGCTCGTCGTACACCGGCACGCAGCGCTCGAGCTCCTCGGCGCCCACCGGCAGGATATCGCTCAGGCGGCCGTCGATCTCGTAGCCGACGCAGATCTTCAGCGACTCGGCGCCGTCGAGGACATCGAGCTTGGTGATGCACAGGCCCGACACGCCGTTCAGCTGGATCGAGCGCTTGAGCGCCGCGGCGTCGAACCAGCCGGTACGCCGCGGCCGCCCGGTCGTGGCGCCGAACTCCTGGCCGCGCTGGCGCAGCCGCTCGCCGACGTCGTCCGACAGCTCGGTCGGGAAAGGGCCGCTGCCGACGCGCGTGCTGTAGGCCTTGGTGATGCCGAGCACGTAGTGCAGGTGCATCGGACCGATGCCGGCGCCCGCCGCCGCCGCGCCGGAGACGCAGTTGGAAGAGGTGACGTACGGGTAGGTGCCGTGGTCGATGTCGAGCAGCGAGCCCTGCGCGCCTTCGAACAGCAGGTTCTTGCCCATCCGGTTGGCGTCGTACAGCGCGCGCGGCACGTCGGCCACCAGCGGCGCGATGCGCGGCGCGAGCTTCATCGCATCATCGAGCGTTTTCTGGAATTCTATTTTCGGCTGCTTGTAGAACTTCTCCAGCAGGAAGTTGTGGTAGTCGAGCAGCTCCTGCAGCTTCTCGGCGAAGCGCACCGGCTTGAACAGGTCCTGCAGGCGGATGGCGCGGCGCGCCACCTTGTCCTCGTAGGCCGGGCCGATGCCGCGTCCGGTCGTGCCGATCTTCTGCTCGCCTTTCGCCGCCTCGCGCGCCTGGTCGATCGCGACGTGGTAGGGCAGGATCAGCGGGCAGGCCTCGGAGATGCGCATCTGCGCCGCGACTTCCACGCCCGCCGCCTCGAGCTCGCCCATCTCGTGCACCAGCGCCTCCGGCGAGAGCACCACGCCGTTGCCGATATAGCACTGCACGCCGCCGCGCAGGATGCCCGACGGAATGAGGTGCAGCACGGTCTTCTTGCCGGCGATCACCAGCGTATGGCCGGCGTTGTGGCCGCCCTGGAAGCGCACCACGCCCTGGGCGCGGTCGGTCAGCCAGTCGACGATCTTGCCCTTGCCCTCGTCGCCCCACTGCGTGCCGATGACGACCACATTGCGTGCGGCGGGTTTCATTTGCGTTTCTTGCTCTTCACGTTCGTAAGGCTTCTGAGATCGATCGAAAAACCTGTCGCGGGCCGCGCGCGGCCGAATGCCTTGCCGACCTCGTCGTAGCGGCCGCCGCGCGCCACCGGACCGCTGACGCCGTCGCAATAGGCATCGAACACCACGCCGGAATGGTAGTGGTAACCGCGCAGCTCGGCGAGGTCGAAGCTCGCCGGCACGCTGCCGGCCTTGGCCAGCGCGCGCAGGGTAGCCAGCGCCTTTTTCAGCGCCGGGATCGCCGGCAGCGCCTTTTCGGCGCGGGCAATCACTTCCTTGCCGCCATAGAGCTCGGGCAGCAACAGCAAAGAATTCCTTAATGAAGAAGAAAGACCCTTCGTCAGGTCGCGCAGCGCCGGGACGTCCTTCTTCTGCAGGGCCTCGAACAGCCCGGCTTCCTGCTCGCCGTTGACCTTCGCCGCCTGCACGATCGAGCGGAACACGGCGACGTGCCCGATATCCAGGCGCACGTTCTTCGCGCCGGCGAGGGCGAGCGCCTCGCACAGCAGGCGCTGCACCTCGAGGTCGCCCTGGATGCCGGGCTCGCCGAACATCTCGGCGCCGATCTGGATCGGCTCGCGCGTGGCCGCCGGGCCGGCCGGCCGCGTGTGCAGCACCGCGCCGCAGTAGCACAGCCGCGTCACGCCCTTGCGGTTGAGCAGGTGCGCGTCGATGCGCGCCACCTGCGGCGTGATGTCGGCGCGCACGCCCATCATGCGGCCCGACAGCTGGTCGACCACCTTGAAGGTGCGCAATTCCAGGTCGTGGCCGGTGCCGGTCAGCAGCGAGTCCATGTACTCGAGCAGCGGCGGCATCACCAGCTCGTACTTGTTGTCGAAGAACAGATCCAGCACGTCGCGGCGCAGGCGCTCGATGCGCATCGCCTCCGCCGGCAGGATGTCCTCGATGAATTCGGGAAGCAGCCACTTCACGGCAGCATCCAGGTTCTCGCCAGCCAGAGCAGGAGCACCCCCACGACCATCGACGACAGGCCGATGAAGCGCAGCTGGCCGTCGTTCATCTGCGTGAGGCGGCGGAAGGTCTCGCGCCAGAGATTAGGCGCAAGGAAGGGCAGCACACCCTCGAGAATCAGCAGCAGGGCAAGCGCCATGAGGAACGTCGTGCCCATGGCTCATTTTCTCGGCGTGATATTCCGCCCCAGCGAGTCCCTGAAGTAGCGCAGGAAGTCCGAATTCGGCTCGAGCAGCATGATGTCGTTGCGGCCGCGGAAGGTCGAGCGGTACGCCTCCATGCTGCGGTAGAACGCGTAGAACTCGGGGTTCTGGTTGAAGGCCGCGGCGTAGATGCCGGCCGATTTGCCGTCGCCCTCGCCGCGCACGCGCTGCGCGTCGCGGTAGGCCTCGGCGAGGATCACCTCGCGCTGGCGCTCGGCGTCGGCGCGGATCTTCTCGGCCTCGGCCGCGCCGGTCGAGCGCGCCTCGTTGGCGATGCGCTTTCTCTCCGCCTCCATGCGGCGGTACACCGACTCGCTCACGTCCTGCGGCAGGTCGACGCGCTTCAGGCGCACGTCGACGATCTTCACGCCGATGCGCTCCAGGTCGAGGTCGACCTTGCGGCGCACCTCGCTCATGATCCGCTCGCGCTCGCCCGACACCACCTCGTGCAGGCCGCGCAGGCCGAACTCGTCGCGCAGCGTGCCCGACACCGTCTGCTTGATCCGCGTCTGGGCGCGGAACTCGTCGCCCTGCACGCTGACGTAGTACTGCTTCACGTCGGTGATGCGCCACTTGACGAAGGAGTCGACCAGCACCGGGCGGTTGCCCTGGGTGAGGAAGCGCAGCGGCTCGGCGTCGTCGAAGGTGAGGATGCGCATGTCGAACAGGCGCACGTTCTGCAAGAGCGGCCACTTGAAATGCAGGCCGGGCTTGGTCACCACTTCCTTCACCTCGCCAAGCTGGAACACGACCGCGTTCTGGCGCTGGTCGACGCTGTAGAGCGTGCTCGAGGCGAGCAGAGCCACCACGATGAGGACCGCGAGGATCGGGCCGAGCGCGCGCATCATCGCTCCCCCCGATCGCGGCTGCGCAGCGTCTCGCGCGAGCGCGCGCCGGCGTCGGGCACCGGCTCGGGCGTCGCCGGGCGCGGCGCCGCGGCACCCTCGCCGGCGGCCGCGGCCCCGCCCTGCATCAGCTTCTCGAGCGGCAGGTAAAGGAGGTTCCCCGCGCCGCGGTAGTCCATCATGATCTTGCTGGTCGCCGAGAGGACCTGCTGCATGGTCTCGATGTAGATGCGCTCGCGCGTCACCGCCGGCGCCTTGGCGTACTCGGTGAGGATCTGGCGGAAGCGCGAGGCATCGCCCTCGGCGGTGGCGATCACACGCTGCTTGTATCCCTCGGCCTCCTGCTGCAGGCGTCCCGCCGTGCCGCGCGCGCGCGGGATGACGTCGTTGGCGTAGGCCTGGCCTTCGTTCTTCTGGCGCTCGCGGTCCTGGCCGGCCTTGACCGCGTCGTCGAAGGCGGCCTGCACCTGCTCGGGCGGCTGCGCGTTCTGGATGGTCACGGTGCTGACGGTGATGCCGGTGCCGTAGCGGTCGTGGATCGCCTGCATCAGGTCGCGCGACTTGTTGGCGATGTCGACCTGGGTCTCGTAGAGGATCGCGTCCATGCGGTTCTTGCCGATTACCTCGCGCATCGCGGTCTCGGCGATCTGCATCGCCGAGTCGTCGGGCCGGCGCACGTTGAAGACGAAGTCCTTGGCGTCCTTCACCAGGTACTGCACCGCGAACTGCAGGTCGACGATGTTCTCGTCGTCGGTCAGCATCAGCGATTCCTTGAGAACCTTGGTGCGCACGTTGTTGCGGTAGCCGACTTCCAGCGTGCGTACCTGCGCGAGGTTGACGATCTCGACCGACTGGATCGGCCACGGCGCGCGCCAGCGCAGGCCCGACATGGTCTCCTGGGAGAAGCGCCCGAACGTCAGCACCACGCCGCGCGTGCCCTCGTTGACGATGTAGAAGCCGCTCGCCAGCCAGACCGCGAGCACCAGCGCGATCAGCACGCCGGCGCCGCCGCCGAACTGCCACGCCGACGGGCCGCCGCCGCCCGAGGGCGGCTCGCCGCCGTCGCGCTTGCGGCGCCCGAACAGCTCCGACAGGCGCCGGTTGAAGTTGCGCCACAGCTCGTCGAGGTCGGGCGGACCCTGGTTGCCGCCGCCGGGACCCTGCGGGCCGCGGGAGCCGCGCCCCCAGTTGGGGTCGTTCAAGGACATGGAGTCGGAATCAGTGCGGTTGCAGTGGTTGGGAGTCGGAAACAGGTCCGGGGGCCGCGCTTCGCGCCGCCGCCCTTTCCCGGGCGAATTCGGCGATCGCGCCGCGCAATCCGTCCAATCCTGCCCCGGTGCGCGCGCTCACGAAAACGCGCGAAATCCTACCATACTGGTCGAGCTCGACCCCCGGCTCGATGCCGGCGGCGTCGATCTTGTTCCAGACCAGCAGCCGGGGCGCCTCGCCGGCGGGGATTTCCGCCAGCACCTTGTCGACCTCGGCCGCCTGCTCCTCGCGCGCCGGCGAGGCGGCGTCGACCACGTGCAGCAGCAGGTCGGCGTGCACCGTCTCTTCGAACGTGGCGCGGAACGCCGCCACCAGGCCGTGCGGCAGGTCGCGGATGAAGCCCACCGTGTCCGACAGCACCACGTTGCCGGCATCCTGAATCCACACCCGCCGCGTGGTCGTGTCGAGGGTGGCGAACAGCTGGTCCGCGGAATAGGCCTGGGCGTGCGTCAGTGCATTGAACAGGGTCGACTTGCCGGCGTTGGTGTAGCCGGCGAGGGAGACCGACAGCACGTCGCCCCGCGCACGCGAGCGCCTCTGCACGGAACGGTGCTTCTTCAGCTGGACCAGCTTGGCCTTCAGGTTCTTCACCTTGGCCGCGATATAGCGCCGGTCGAGCTCGAGCTGGGTCTCGCCCGGGCCGCCGGTGCTGCCGAAGCCGCCGCGCTGCCTCTCCAAGTGCGTCCAGCCGCGCACCAGCCGCGTCGACAGGTGCTCGAGCCGCGCCAGCTCGACCTGGACCTTGCCTTCGTTGGTCTGCGCGCGCTGCGCGAAGATCTCGAGGATCAGCTCGGTACGATCCAACACCCGGGTATCGAACTCCTTCTCCAGGTTGCGCTGCTGGCCGGGAGAAAGGGCGTGGTTGAAAACCACGTAGGCGGCGTTGAGCGAAGCGGCGGCGCGGCCGATTTCCTCGACCTTGCCCTTGCCGGCGTAGAGGCGCGCATCGGGCCGGATTCTCCTGCCCTGGATCACCTGGAAGCGCGCGATGCCGGCGCTTTGCACCAGTCGAACGACCTCCTCGACGCCCTCCTCATAGCCGGCGTCGCCGAAGTCCAGGCAGACGATGATCGCCGCGCGCGGGTCGGCGACTGCGGGAAGAGCCTGCAGGCTAGGCGTCGGCGTCCTTCTCGGCGCCCAGGCTGATCGGGCGCGACGGCACGACCGTCGAGATGGCGTGCTTGTAGACCATCTGCGTCACCGAGTTCTTCAGCAGCACGACGTACTGGTCGAACGACTCGATCTGGCCCTGCAGCTTGATGCCGTTGACGAGGTAAATCGAAACCGGCACGTGCTCTTTGCGCAGGGTGTTCAGGAATGGGTCTTGTAGCAGCTGCCCTTTGTTGCTCATGTTCTTCTCTCTAGCAGGAGGTTTTGTCGCCATACTCTAATTGATTTTACTGGGGTTTTCTACCCTAGAGGAAACTGAGTGGGAGCAGTCACGTCGGCGCACTGGGCGCGGTGGCGCAGCGCGTGGTCCATCAGGACGCACGCCAGCATGGCCTCGGCGATGGGCGTCGCCCGGATGCCGACGCAGGGATCATGCCTGCCGGTGGTTTCTATGGTGGTGGCGGCGCCGCGCGTATCGATGGTCCGGCGCGGCAGGCGGATGCTGGAGGTGGGCTTGAGCGCGATCGACACCGTGACCTCCTGCCCGGTCGAGATGCCGCCGAGCACGCCGCCGTTGTTGTTGGAGAGGAAGCCCTGCGGCGTCATCTCGTCGCCGTGCTCGCTCCCCTTCTGCGTGACGGCCGCGAAGCCGGCGCCGATCTCCACGCCCTTGACTGCGTTGATCGACATCATCGCTGCGGCGATGTCGGCGTCCAGGCGTCCGTAGACCGGCTCGCCCCAGCCCACCGGCACGCCAGCGGCGATCACGTCGACCCGGGCGCCGCAGGAATCGCCGCTCTCGCGCAGCTCATCCATGAATTTCTCCAGCCTGGGCACGATGGCGGCGTCGGGCGCGAAAAAGGGATTCGCCGCCACGTCTTTCCAGGACCTGAATTCGATCTTCAGCGGGCCGATCTGCGAGAGGTAGCCGCGGACCTCGACCCCGTACCTCTCGCGCAGCCACTTCTTGGCGATGGCGCCCGCGGCGACGCGCACCACGGTCTCGCGCGCCGAGGCGCGGCCGCCGCCGCGCGCGTCGCGGATGCCGTATTTCTGCCAATAGGTGTAGTCGGCGTGGCCGGGACGGAATTTCTCGGCGATCGCCGAGTAGTCCTTCGAGCGCTGGTCCTCGTTGCGCACCAGGAAGCCGATCGCGGTGCCGGTGGTGCGGCCCTCGTAGACCCCGGAGAGGATCTCGACCGTGTCGGTCTCGCGCCGCTGCGTGACGTGGCGCGACGAGCCGGGCTTGCGGCGGTCGAGCTCTGTCTGAATGTCTTCGGCCGAAAGCGCGAGCCCGGGAGGACAGCCGTCGACCACCCCGCCGTAGGCGGGGCCGTGCGATTCACCGAACGAGGTCACGCAATAGAGCGTGCCGAAACTGTTGCCCGACATGCGGAAATCATCTCATGAAAAACTGGCGGGTCTCGAACACGCTCGCCGCGAGCGCCTTCGCATTCTGGCGCAGGCTGCGCTTGAGCACGAAATCGAACAGCAGCGGATTGTGCTGCCGGACCTCGGTCAGCACCGGTCCAGCGCTCGCCGCCAGCATGCCGAGCGAAACGAGGTAGGCAACGGAAAAAATCGGCATCACGCCCGGCAGCGGATAGTCCGAGCCGTTGAGCAGGCGCGGGTGCCAATCGGTGCGCTCGACGACTTTCGCCAGCATCGGGCCGGCGCGGTTGACCTGCGTCATCGCCGAAATGTCGCCGTAGCAATGCGTCTCGTACTTCTCGAATATCCGGGTGAAGAGCGAGAAGCTGTCCACGTACGGCCCGCTCTGGCCCCGGTCCAGGTCGCGGTCCTGCCCCATCGAGGCGCAATGCGCCACCACTACGCGCACGCCGGCCTCCAACGCACGGCGCAGGCGAAGCGGATTGCCGTAGTCGTGCATCTCGCGACCGAGCACGGCGCGCTCCAGGCCGGCGTGCGCGATCAGCGGAATATCGTTCTTCTGCAGAAACGAATAGAACCGGTCGCAGCGCGGCGAATGCGGGTCGATCCCCATTGCGGAAGGCAGCCATTTCACGCCGCGCGCGCCCTCCTTCTTCGCCCAGGCAAGCGCCTCGAGCGCGTCGGCGCGGTAGGGATGGATCGACGCCACCCATTCGAAGCGTTCCGGGTACGCCTTGGCGACCGCGCGCGCGTAGGCATCCGGCACATAGAAGGTGCTGTGCTCCCAGTCGGGGGCGCCGCGCTCGTCGTGCGCGCGCTCGAAAGCGTAGAGGACGAGCTTCACGCCCCGGGGCATGCCGTCGAGGAGGTTGCGCATGCGCTCGACGTAAGAGCGGTCGATGCCCTGTGCTTCATGCGCGCATCCGGCGTTGAGGAAGAAAAGGCGCCGCGCGTACTGGCCCGGATTGAGCAGGCTGTCGGTGGCCGGGTTGACGACGATGCCGCTGCCCGAATCGCCGGTGCCGATGAGATGGGCGTGGCTGTCCCAGACGCGGGCAGGATCGATGCCTTCCCACACGCTGCGCACCAGATCGTGCTCGGCAAGGCGGCGCGGCAGACGCGCGAGGCAGGGATTCCAGACGCCCTGCTCGGGCCAGAAACGCCAGGCGGCGAGCGCACCGGCGCCCGCCACACCGAGGCTTCCCAGGAGGAATTTCCTACGCAGGCCAGTTCTTGATGTAGCCCTTCAACATCTTGTTCTCGAAGTCCTGCTCTTCCAGCACCGCTTTGGCTACGTCGCGAAACGAGATCACGCCGAGCAGCTTGTCGTTCTGCATCACCGGCAGGTAGCGCGCGCCGCTCTCCAGCATGGTGCGGCGCAGGTCGTTGACTTCCATCTCCGGCGCCGCGGTCACCGGGTCGCGCTCCATGATGTCGGCGACCCTGAGATCGCCGAGCGAGCCGTTGCGCCCGGCGAGCGCGCGCAGCAGCTCATGGAAGGTGAGCATGCCCACCATGCGGCCCTGCTCCATCACCACTAGGGAGCCGAGATTCTCCTTGGCCATCGTCGTGACCGCGTCCGCAGCCTTGCCGGCCGGATCGATGCTCAGCAAGCGGCTGCCCTTGACGCGCAGGATCTCCTTCACTTGCATGGTGGACCTCCGTCTGTCCGCAGAATACTCTTTTCGGCTATGACGCAAAAGACGCAAAAGGGCACGGTCCTCGTCACCGGCGGAGCGCGGGGTATCGGCCGGGCGACCGCGGCGCTCCTCGCCGCACGCGGCTACCGGGTCGCCGTGGCTGATACCAACGCCCCGACGGGGCGCGGCAGGCCATTTTCTTTCCACCGGACCGACGTTTCGAGCGAGCCGGCGGTGCGCGCCTGCGTGCGCGCGGTCGTGAAGCGCTTCGGCCGGCTGGACGCCCTGGTCAACAACGCCGGCATCGCCGACCCGGCGAACGGCCCGCTCGAGAAGCTTTCCCTCGCCGAGTGGAACCGGCGCATCGGCACCAACCTCACCGGCGCGTTCCTGATGGCCAAGCACTGCGCGCCCCACCTGCGCGCGGCGCGCGGCGCGATCGTGAATATCGCGTCGACGCGCGCATTGCAGCGACGAAGACGTTGCAGAGATGGTCGCTTTCCTGCTTTCCGACGCGGCGGGCTTCGCCACCGGCCAGAACTTCGTGCTGGACGGCGGGATGACCCGCAAAATGATCTACGTCTAACGAACGAGAATCGTCGCCAGGCCGAGCAGCATCCCCATGCTCACTACGTCGGTCGCAGTGGTGAGGAAGATGCTCGATGCCGTCGCCGGGTCGAAGCCGAAGCGCTTCAGCGTAAGCGGCACCATCGCCCCCGAGATGCCGCTCGCCACGCAGGCGCCGATCATGGCGAGGAACACGACGAACGACAGCATCCAGGGAAATGCGGAATGCTGGCCGGTGGCGGTGATGTACATGCCCACGCCGGCGGCAATGCCGACCCCGGCGCCGTTGAGCAGGCCGAGCAGGGCCTCCTTCGTCACCAGCCGGCGCTCCATTCCCGGCTTGAGCTCGCCGAGTGTCATGCCGCGCAGCGTCACGGCGAGCGCCTGGCAGCCGGTGTTGCCCGATTGCCCGGCGAGCACCGGCAGGAACAGCGCCAGGATCACCAGGCGGTCGATGGTGTCCTGGAAGAAGCCGACCACCGCGGCGGCGAGAAACGCGGTGACCAGGTTGAGCTGCAGCCACGGATGGCGCATCTTGAGACTGTGGAGCCAGGGTGTGCCGATGCGCTCCTCCTTCTCCACGCCCATCATCGTGCCGGCCTGCAGCGAGATCTCGATCGCCTGCGCCTCGAACATCGCCTGCCCGCGCACCAGGCCGATCAGGTGCCGCTCGCCGTCGACCACCGGATACACCGGGTAGTGCCGGTCGAGCACCTGCTTCATCCCGTCCTCGAGCCGCGCTGCGGCGTGCAGCGCGAACACGTCCTTGATCATCACGTCGCCGAGCGTCCTGCCGTGCTCGCTGAACAGCAGGTCGCGCATGGTGACGATGCCGAGCAGGTGCTCGTCCGGGTCGACGACGTAGACATAGGTGATGAACGCGCTCTTCACCATCTCGCGCAGCGACTCGATGGCCTCGCCGACCGTGCGCGCCGGCGGGAACGCCGCCAGCACCGGCTCCATCATCCGCCCGACCGTATTCGGATCGTACTGCGCGTTGCGCTGCCACTGGCGGGCGTAGTCATCGGGCACTGCGGCAAGCGCTCGCTCGCGCGTCTCGTCGGGCAGCGCGGCGAGCACGTCCTGCGCGAAGGCCGGCGACAGCCGCAGCAGCGCGGCGGCGATCTCGGCGCCGCCGAAAGGCTGCAGCTTGGCCGCCGCGGCGTCGGCGGAGCGGGTCTTGATTTCCTCCGCCAGGTCGGCTGCCGAGCGCTGGATGGTGGGACGATCGAGTTCGTCCATCGGGGTCTCCCTTTGTTCTCTTTGTTTCAGCTTCGATTTCGGCTTCCCGAATGCAAAGATACCCTAGTCTTTCCAGGGCATCCCGAGGGGGTTCCCACGGCGCACGGACGTGGCACAATCTCTCCATGACGCCGCGCGCCATCACCATCCGTCTGGCCGAGGCGCGCGATGCCCAGGCGATCGCGCTGATGTCGCGCGACTTCATCGAGGCGGGCCTGGGCTGGAAATACGACGCGCCGCGGGTGCTGCGCGCGATCCGCGACCGCGACACGCTCGCCGTCGTCGCCTGCGAAGGCAGCAAGAGCGCCGCCGGGCGCGGCGCCATCACCGGCTTTGCGATCGTGGAGTTCGGCGAGGAGCGCGCGCACCTGGTGCTGCTCGCCGTGCGCCCCTCGCATCGCAGGCTCGGCATCGGCAAGCGGCTGTTCCAATGGCTGCTCGAGTCGGCGCGCGTCGCGGGGATGGCCAGCATTCACCTCGAGCTGCGTGCGAGCAACGATGCCGCGCGGCGCTTCTACCGCGCCATGGGCTTCTACGAAACGGTCCTGGTGCCGGGCTACTACCGCAGCGGCGAAGGCCGCAAGGAAGGCGCGCTCAAGATGCTGCGCGTGCTGCGCGTCCCGGGGCCGGTGCCCTACACCTGGCGCCCGCCGAAAACCGAGGACACCTAGGGCACCTCAGGGCACGATCGCGAAGCCGATCCTGAGCTGCGTCGGACGCCGTACGTTGTAGTCGAGGATGTCTTCGCCGTAACCGCTGAAGAACTGGAAGTGCAGGTAGCCGCCGATCGGGCCGAATTTCAGGTCGCGGATACGCTTCGAGACGTCGACCTGCAGGCTGCCCTTGCCCGAAGTGCCGATGCGCACGATCGGCGTGGTGATCCACTCCCCGCCCGCGTCGTAGCGAAAGCGCCAGTCGACGTAGCCGCGGTACTGCGCGATGTCGGGGTTCTCTTCCTTGTCGAGATAAGTGTAGATCTTCGGCGTGAACTCGAACACGCTGCCATTGCGCAGCTTCCAGCGCCATTCCGGGCGCAGGAATGCGATGTTGATCGAGCGCGAGCGCTCGCCGTCCTTGCCGTTGGATTCGTGCTCGACGCCGGCGCGCAGGCCGTCGAGCCAGGTCCTGTCGTCGGCGCGCTCCCAGCGCCAGAAGAGCGAGGGCCGGTAGCTCGTGTCGCGGAACGCCTTGGAGTCGGAGTCGATCTCCCACAGCGAATTCTGCGTGTAGCCGAAGTAAAGGCCGGAGAGCCAGGGCTCGTCCTTGCCGAAGCCGGAGGCCTGGTCGAACAGGCGGTACTTGAAGGAGAGCTGGAAGCGGGCGTTCCAGCCGTCGCGCGCGCCGACCACGAAATACATCGGATCGCTCTCGGAGAGCGGCGGCTCGACGCGTGGGTCGCCGTAGGCGCCGGTGAGCGCATGCAGGGTGTCGGGCTTGCCGGTGACGAGCAGCGACAGCACGCTCGAGGAGCGCCCGACCAGCTCCACGGATACCGGTCCGGCGAGGTTGGCCGGCATGTCGCCCGCATACACCCGCTGCACCCCGGTCGGCTGGCCGACCGCCGTCACCGTGAGGATGCGCTCGTCGACATCGGACTTGAGCCGCAGCTGCAGCTCGTTCGGCGGCTCCTCGTCCGGCGGCGCGACCACCACCAGCTCGAAGCGCTGGCCGGCGATGGCGCGGCCGTCGGCCGAGGCGAGGATCCAGTCCGGCAGCGTGCCGCGCTCGGCGGCGAAGCAGTGCACGCCGGCCGCCGCCAGCAGCAGCGAAGCCAGCAGCCGGCGCGCCATCGCTCTCATGGCGCGCTCCAGTCCTGCGCGTCGGCGAAGCGCGCGACGAGGAAGTCGACGAACAGCCGCACCTTCGCCGACAGGTGCTTGCGGCTCGGATAGACCGCATAGATCGGCAGCGGCGCCGGCACGTAGTCCTGCAGCAGCGGCACCAGGCGCCCGGCGCGCACGTCCGGGCCGACGACGAATGCGGGCTCGAAGACGATGCCGCTGCCGCGCGCCGCGACTTCGGCGAGCAGCTCGCCGTTGTTCGTGTGCAGGCTGCCGCTCACCCGCGCCGTGCGCTCGCCGCCCGCGGAATCGCGGAAGCGCCAGAGGTTCTTCGCGGTGGCGTACTCGTACGTGAAGCAGTTGTGCCGCTCGAGTTCCTCGGGCGCCCGCGGCGTGCCGCGCCGCGCCAGGTATTCGGGCGAGGCGCAGGGCACGAGCCGGGTCTCGCCGAGCTTGCGCGCGACGATGTGCTCGGAGCCGGCGGCGCCGATGCGGATGCCGAGGTCAAAGCCTTCTTCCACCAGGTCCACTATGCGATCGGAGAGTGACACGTCGAAGCGTACCTCCGCGTGCGCGGCGAGGAAGTCGGCGATCGCAGACGCCAGGTGGCGCACGCCGAAATTGACCGCGCTGGTGAGCTTGATCGTGCCGCGCGGCACCACCGCGGCGCGCGAAGCCTCCTGCTCCGCTTCCTCCAGGTCGGCAAGCAACTGCACGCAGCGCTCATAGAAGGCGCGACCGCTCTCCGTCAGGCTGATGCGGCGGGTAGTGCGATTGAGCAGGCGGGTCTGCAAATGGCTTTCGAGCTCTGCTACGTGGCGCGACGTGGCGGTCGGGGACAGTCCCAGATGGCTCGCGGCCTTTGAAAAGCTTCCCAATTCAACGACTTGGGAGAACACTCGCAAGGCCTCGAAGCGATCCACGCCGTTTACTATACCGATATTCGGGATAGTTATTGAATCAGATCGCCCTTTATCCTTTTTTTAGGGATTCTTATACTGCCACCCGCGAAGTGACCACTAACCCCGCTCTTGAAAGGAGTCTTCCAATGAAGCTTTACTACGCCCCCGGAGCCTGCTCCCTGTCCCCGCACATCGTGGCGCGCGAGCTGGGCATCCCGGTCGAGCTCAAGAAGGTCAACACGAAGGACAAGACAATCGAAGGCGGCGGCGACTTCCGCACGGTGAATCCCAAGGGCTATGTGCCGGCGCTGGAGCTCGACAACGGCCAGGTGCTGACGGAAGGCCCGGCGATCGTGCAGTACCTCGCCGACCAGAAGCCCGAAGCCGGCCTGGCGCCGAAGAACGGCACCGTCGAGCGCTACCGCCTGCAGGAATGGCTCAACTTCCTCACCTCCGAGATCCACAAGAGCTTCTCGCCGCTGTTCAAGCCCAATACGCCGGAGGAGTACAAGACGATCGCCAAGGAAAACCTGGCGACGCGCTTCGACTGGCTGGACAAGGAGCTTGCCGCCAGGGACTACCTCACCGGCAAGGCCTTCAGCGTGGCGGACGCGTACCTCTTCGTGCTTCTCAACTGGACCAAGTTTCAGAGCATCGACCTGAATCGCTGGCCGAATCTCGCGAAGTTCCAGGCGCGCGTCGGCGCGCGGCCGAAGGTCCAGGAAGCCCTGCAGGCCGAGGGCCTGCTGAAGAAAGCAGCCTGAGGTGGGCGAGCGGCTGCCGAGCGTCTTCATCTCCCACGGCTCGCCCATGCACGCGCTCGAGTCGGGCGCCGCGGGCGAGGCGTGGAAGGCGCTCGGCCGCCGCCTCGGCAAGCCGAAGGCGATCGTCATCGCCTCGGCGCACTGGGAAACCAACCTGCCGATGCTCACCGGCAACCCGAAGCCCGAGACGATCCACGACTTCTCCGGCTTTCCGGAGCCGCTGTACCGGATCCGCTATGCCGCGCCCGGCGCACCGGGAGTCGCGCAGCAGGCGCAAGGCCTGCTGAAAGCGGCGGGCTTCACCGCGGCGATCGACGGCTGCCGCGGCCTGGACCACGGCGCCTGGTCGCCGCTGCTCTATATGTATCCGGACGCCGATGTGCCCGTGGTCGAGCTCGCGGTGCAGCCTGCGCTCGGTACGCGGCATCACATCGCAGTCGGCCGTGCGTTGAAGAAACTGTCTGAAGAAAACGTGTTGATCATCGGCTCCGGCCATATGACCCACAACCTGCGCGACTGGGCGCGCGGCGCGGGGCAGCCGGCGGCCTATGCGGCGAATTTCCAGCGCTGGGTGCACGACAGGATCGAAACGCACGACTACGACAGCCTCGCCGAATACCGCTCGCTCTCGCCCGACGGCGTGCGCGCGCATCCCACCGACGAGCACTTCCTGCCGCTTTTCGTCGCCCTCGGCGCGGCGCCTGGCAAGACCCGCGCCGAGCGGATCTACGACGACATCGAAGCCGGCGTCCTCGCGATGGACGCCTACGTCTTCAACTGAATTCGGGGACGGAGCCCTAACTCCGCCAGGGAATCGCCATGGGGCAGAGTTAGGGCTCCGTCCCCGAATTCCTAGCCGCCTAGCGCCCTGAAAAGATCCGCCACTGCCGCGCGGTGGGCGCGCAGGGCTTCGATGCGGGCGCTGCGCGCGGCGAGCAGGCCGCGCTCGG